>ENA-OWPN01001684-OWPN01001684.1-human-gut-metagenome-genome-assembly--contig:-NODE-1684-length-18071-cov-2.852242_pt1 | contig 18071 bp, 17 predicted proteins | sample MGYA00248266_ERZ651850 | MGnify/ENA primary metagenome ERZ651850 (study PRJEB26924, sample SAMEA4378296) | human gut metagenome | biome: human gut; feature: human-associated habitat; material: faeces... | reverse complement strand
CAGCCGCTGGTCACGGTCCTGCTGTTCGGCGGTCAGCCAAAGGCCGAAATGGTGAATGGAAACAGTGGAAAACAGCAAAAACACCAACAGCTTGCCGCTGACCGACCAGAAAAACGTATAGCTTGCCGCAAGAAGTGCGACCCAGCGCAGACGCTGCGGCAGGATACGGTAAACGAGGACCGCCGCCGGCAGAAAAACGGCCAGATACAGCAGCGAGCAGTAGGATGTCATCGTTTAGCCTTCCTCCTGTAGACGGACGATCATGGCCCACATGTCCTCGGCGGAATTGAAGTTGGCGGGAATGATCTCAACGGTTGGGATGGTGATGTCAAACGCCTCCTCCAGCTCGGCGACCAGAGCAAGAATAGTCAGCGAATCCAGACAGTGCGAATCGATCAGCGTGCGGCAGGTGGTGTAATCCACGCCGGGTTGAAGTTCCTCCAGAATTGCAAGCAGTTGTTCCATAATGTTCCGTCCTTTCATAAGAGGGTGAGTTGATTTCGTCTGTGGGCAGCGCGTCGCGCACGAGAAGCGAACGGCCGTCCGGCATCAGCAGTACAATGCGCGGCAGCGCACGGCTGAGGAAAAGGGAAATGCCTTCGGTCATGCAATAGGCGCCGGTATTCAAAAAAGCGAACAGATCGCCGCATTTCAGGTCGGATACCGGCATCTGCTTGACCAGAATGTCGTTAACGGTGCACAGCGAGCCGCACAGGTTCCACGGCTGCGCTTCGCCAAGACGCGGCGGATACAGCTTGTGGGGGGGCAGTTGCATGGCCATGCGCTGTCCGTAATAGACCAGATGGTGAATGCCGCCATCCAGAATGGCGTAATTCTGTCCCTTGTTGTGCTTCACATCCACCACACGGGTCAGATAGGTGCCGCAGCTGGCGGCAATGCTGCGTCCAAGCTCCAGCGTGATATGCGCTTTGCAGCGCAGATTTGTCAGCATGGCGGAGAAACCGGCTAGAAACTCGGTTTCGTCAAAGCTCTCGGGCGAGAAATACTGCACCGGAAAGCCGGGGCCGAATTCCAGTTCGTGCACGATAAAGCCCAGTTTTTCTGTCAGCGAACAGGCAAAGTCGTCCAGTGCGTCCAACTCGCGCTGCAGGCGCTTGAGCGACGCCTTCTGCGTACCGGAGAAATATTGCAGACCGCGGATAAGAATAAAGGGATGGTCGGCACGGCTGCGAATGATTTGGATGATTTCCTGTTCTTCCAGCCCGAACTGGCTGCCGCTGGTCAGACGCAGCAGCACATGAATGGTGACGCGGTAACGCGCAGCCAGTTGGCTGAGCAGTGCAAACTGACGGGCCGACTCGACGGTAAACAGCCGCGGGCCGCTTTTCTGTGCAATCATCCGCTCGATATCTGCCGGGGTTTTGTAGACGCCTGAGATGACCTGTGATTCGGCAGGGATATGCAGGCGGCGGCAGATTGCAGCCTCGCCGGGGGAGCAGACCTCAAAACGCTCTACCTGGCCACACAGCTCGCGCAGCAGAAAGGGATTGGCCTTGATCGCATAGCACAGGCCGACACCGGTCGGCAGGCTGCGCCGCAGCAGTGCTACGCGCTGCCGCAGGGCCTGCACATCGAACACATACAGCGGAGAGCCATATTGTGCAGTGAGGTTTTCAATTTGATGTTCGGTCATACGATCTCCTTTCTTGCCATGGCAAGCAGTCGCTTGCGGTCGGTTTTGCCGTTTTCGGTCAGCGGCAGGCTGTCCAACGGTTCTAGCGTGCGCGGCAGCATGAAAACAGGAAGCCGCTGCGCGAGTGCGGCGCGTACCGCAGCCTTATCGGCCGCGCCGGTATAAAAGCCGTGCAGCCGTTCTTTCTGCGCGTCATATACGCAGCAGCATCGGCTGACGCCATCGACCTCCTGCACCGCGCGTTCGATTTCCTCCAGCTCGATGCGGTGGCCCATGTGTTTGATTTGAAAATCCTTCCGGCCGAGGAAGTACAGCTCACCTTTGACGCTCCATCGTCCGAGGTCGCCCGTGCGGTAGATTGGCTGCAAATAGCGGCTGTGGCCGGGGTGTTGCATGAATGCGGTTTGCGTCTGCGCGGGATTGTTGTAGTATCCGAGCGCAAGCGCTGCGCCGCTGACACAGATTTCGCCCGCCTGATCCGGCGTATGTATTTCCTGTCCCGCCTCGTCCAGCAGGAACACCCGCTCGTTCGGGAACGCCGTCCCGAGCGGGATACCCGCTGTATAATCTCTATCACTCTCTATCCTATGGTACGTGCAGTTGCACGTAATCTCGGTGGGGCCGTACAGGTTGACGAAATCCGCGTGCGGCAAATGCTCCATCCAGCTTTTCAGGTGCTTGGGCGGCATTACTTCGCCGCTGAATAACACCTTGTTTACCGTTTCCGGCGTGCGGTAGTCCAGGCCATGGAAGGAGGATACCAGGCACAGCGCGGACACAGCCCAGATGAGCGTGGTGACCCGGTGCGTGCAGAGCGCATCCATCAACGCGGACGGTTGGGAGAACAGCCGCCGCGGCAGCAGCACGAGCGTGGCGCCGGTGTACAGAGCGGAATAAATATCCTTGACCGAAACATCAAAGTCGAGCGGCGCCTGATTGCCGATGACATCATCCGGACCAATCCGGAACAGTTCGGTGAAGGGCAGAATGAAATCCAGCACGGAGCGGTGACTGACAACCACGCCCTTGGGCGTGCCGGTCGAGCCGGAGGTGAAATTGCAGTACAGCGGGTCGCCGTCGATAGCGCTATGGCGGATGCGCGTCAGCAGGGTATCGTCAGGCTGCGTTTGCAGCAGCTCTTCGACCAGAAGAATGCGTCCCACGCCGGGCAGCTGCGCGGCCAGCGCGGCATGTTCCCGGTCGGTCACGATGCAGGGGGCTTGCAGGACCGAGAGAATCTGCGTCAGCCGCGGCTGCGGCAGCGCGGGAGAGAGCGGAACATAAAAGCAGCCTGCGTACGCTGCGCCGAAAAAGGCGTACAGAGCTTCGCGGCTCTTGTCCAGCAGCACCGGAACCGGTGCGGTGGGGGAGAGGTGCGCGGCAAGCGCGGTGCCGCAGCGGCGGCTGCGGTCAAGCAGCGTGTCAAAGCGGTCTGCGCCGTTTTCGTCAATGACGGCGGTTTTTTCCGGCCGCGCGGCGGCAGTGTGCTCCAAAAGTTCCAGAATGTTGTTCATAATTACCTCATTTTTGCTTCGTGCCGGTTTTCGGCGGAATGCTTATTTCTTGTTGGCAGCCGATGTGGAGGCGGCCTTCTGAGTGGATGCGGTCTTGTCAGAGGACTTCGCAGCCTTCTGGGTGGACGCGGCCTTGTCGGAGGACTTTGCAGCCTTCTGAGTGGAAGAGGACTTGCTGGAAGACTTCTTCACACTCTTCTTGGCGGATTTGGTGCCGCCGGACTGCTTGACCGCTGCTTTCTTCTGTGTAGAGGAGCTGGTCTTGCTCTTTGCATCTGTGCTGGAAGTGTCCTTGGTATCGGTAGTGGTTGTCTGCGTCTGTGTCTGCGTGGTTGCCTCCTGCGCGGGTTCGGCGTTCTGGTCGGACTTGACAAGCGAAGAACAGCCGGTCAGCGCGGGCAGTGCCATCATCATGGCCAGAGAAATAGCGGCAACGCCTTTTGCGGTTTTATGATTCATTGACTTCATGTGTATGATCTCCTTTGGTGTTTGATGAAGAGCGCTTGCTCTTGATGATGTTAAGATACTATGGCAGTATTTATAGACTCTTCAGCAAACCTAAAAAAATCTAAAGAAAGCAAAAAAATGGACAGACCCGTGAAAAAGGGTCTGTCCTTAGAAAAGGGGATAGTATATAGAGAGGTATCAGAAGAGAGGATGAAATCAGCGGAAATTTTCTTTTTCGATATTTTTCACTTCGCTCAAGAAGATTGGCAGGTTTTCCGTCTGCCACTCGGTGACGCCTTCGAGGAATTCTGTGTTCAGGAACGTGTCGGTGATGGCAATACCGGTATACGGCGGCGTGATCCAGCCGCCCATGGTCAGCACGTTGGCGTTGTTCACGGCGCGGCAGTTATGTGCGCAGAAGGTGTTTTCGCAAAGCGCAGCATAGACGTTCGGATACTTGTTGGCAACGATGCTCATGCCCATGCCTGTGCCGCATACCAGAATGCCGCGCTCAAACTCACCGCTGCTGACACGAGGCGCCAAATTCTTTGCGGCCTGCCAATAGGCCATACCGCCCTCGCCGGTGTCCTTACTGCCCACATCGGTCACTTCGTATCCCAGTTCCGCCAAATGTTCCTTGACCGCTTCTTTGAGTGTAAAGCCTGCGCGATCGGATGCTACAATAATTTTTTTCATTGCTTGCGGCGAAAATCGCCTTTCCTCCTTTGATGCGTTGTTTGTCTACTATTGTTTGCGCGCAACCGCACGGCGCGCGGCAGCTGCGATATCCTGTGCGGTCAGCCCGATAGCTTCGCGCAAATACTCCATTTTGCCCACTTCGCCAAACCGGTCGCGGAAACCGACGCGTTCCATCGGGCAGGGGGCGTGTTCCACAAGGCATTCGGCTACCGCACCGCCAAGCCCGTTGAGGATGCTGGCGTTTTCTGCGGTGACGGCGCAGCCCGTGCGCGCAGTGCTGGCAAGCACCAGTTCCTCATCAAGCGGCTTGATGGTGTGGATGTTGATGATTTCGGCGGAAATTCCCTCGGCTTGCAGCAGCTCTGCGGCGTCGAGTGCCTCTGCAACCATGATGCCGCTGGCAAAAATCGAAACGTCGCTGCCCGATTGTAAAAGATTGCCCTTACCGAGCGTGAACGGAGTGCCTTCGTCGTAAATATGTACCGCCTGTTTGCGCAGCAGTCGGATGTACACCGGTCCGTCGTGTGCAAGGATTTGCGGGAAAGCAGCGCGCAGCTGGGTGCCGTCCACCGGTTCATAGACCACCATGCCGGGAATATTGCGCATAATCGCAATGTCCTCGGTACTCATGTGGGTGCCGCCGTTGAGTTCGGCGGTGATGCCGGGGTCGCTGCCGACCATTTTGACATTCAGCCCTGCATAGGCGACCGATAGCGTTACCTGATCGCAGCAGCGGCGGGTGGCAAACGGGGTGAAACTGTGCGTGAACGGGATTTTGCCCATCGCGGAAAGTCCGGCGGCGACACCAATCATGTTGGCCTCGGCAACGCCGACATCAATCGCGCGTTCGGGGAAAACTGCCTGGAACCGAAGTACGGAAGAGGCGTTCATCAGGTCGGCGTCTACCGCGCAAATGCGGGGGTCCTGTTTGCCGTATTCGATCAGCAGGTCGGAATATACTTCACGCAGACCCTGCGTTTCCAGTTCTCTTGCCATCATTGCACCTCCTGCTGTTCAAGCTTGCGGATTGCATTCTGCCACATTTCCGTGGTTATCCCCTTCATGTTATGACTGCCAAGGCGGTTTTCCGCAAAGTCACAGCCTTTTCCTTTGATTGTGTCCAGAATGATCATGGACGGGCGGCTCTGGATTTTCTGAGCGGTGTCGATTGCGTGCGCAATGGCATCCACATCATGGCCGTCCACCGTCTGCACATGCCAGTTGAACGCGCGCCACTTGGCGTCCAGCGGTTCCAGTCCGTTGACCTGCTCGATGCAGCCGTCAATCTGCATTTTGTTGTAGTCGGTAAAGGCGATGAGGTTGCCCAGATGCCGGCTGCCCGCCAGCATGGCGGCTTCCCACACCTGACCTTCCTGGCTTTCGCCGTCTCCGATGCAGGCATAGATGAAGCTGGGCAGTGCGTCCATCTTGGCGGCGATTGCCATGCCGACCGCACAGCTGAAGCCCTGTCCGAGCGAACCGGTGGTCATGTCAATGCCGCGGGTGCGCTGCATATCGCAATGACTGGGCAGCTGCGTGCCGGGACGATTGAGCGTGGCGAGCGCTTCCTCCGGCAGATAGCCGCGCAGCGCGAGCGTCGCATATACCGCCGGGCCGCCGTGTCCCTTGGACAGCACGAAGCGGTCACGCTCGTTCCAATCCGGCTGCTCGGGGCGGATACGCATCGCGTGAAAATACAACACTGCGAGCAGCTCGCATAAATCGACCGAACCGCCGATATGTCCGGCGGACAGTTCGCCGATTTCCCGGATGGTCATTTTTCGGATCAGCTGCGCCTTTTCGCGCAGCATCCGGCTGGTTTGCATGTCCATTTGGCAGCCTCCTTATAAAATCGTGCGGAGCAGGCGGCACAGTGTCTCCTGCGTCATGGTGGCGGGCGTCAGCTGCATCTGCGCAGCAGCACCCATGCCGACCGCTGCAATATGCTCAATATCCGCATCGGTCACGCCCAACTGCGACAGACGCACGGGCATCCCCATGCCGACCATCAGCTGTTCAATGCCGTCGGCCAGCGCCTGCACATCGGCATAGCCGAGGAACTGTGCGAGCGCCTGCATTTTGTCTGCCGCCATCTCGGTGCTGACGCGGATGAAGGCCGGCAGGGTGATGGCGCAGGCGGTGCCGTGGTTGGCGTGGAATTCGGTTGTCAGCGGGAAGCTGACCGCATGTACGCCGGTGGTGCGCGTCTGGCTGAATGCCACGCCCGCCGTCAGTGCGGAGATAATCATCGCCGCACGTGCCTGTGCATTTTGCGGCTCATCATAAGCGGTGCGAATATTTTCCAGAATGGTTTTCATGGCGCCCATCGCCAAATAATCGCACATCGGCTGGCTTTCGCGGTTCCAATAGGCTTCGATGGCGTGGCAGAAAGCGTCCATGCCGGTCGAAGCGGTCTGCCCCTTGGGCAGCGTATAGGTCATTTCCGGGTCTATCAGCGCCACATCCGCCCAGAACTCGCCGCAGACAAACGGCATTTTAATGCCCGCACGCGGGTCGGTGAACACACCGACATTGGTCACTTCGCTGCCCGTGCCCGCGGTTGTCGGGATGAGGATGAGACGGGTGGTACGCGGTGCAAACTGCTTGGTGCCGCCCGCGTAATAGTCATAGATGCTGCCCTCATTGGTGGTCAGGCAGGAGACAACCTTGGCTACGTCCAGACTGGAGCCGCCACCCAGACCAATGATGGTTTGCGCGCCGGCCTGCCGCGCGAGCGCAGCGCAGGCATCTACGCTGGTTGTGCTTGGGTTGGGCTCAATTTCGGAAAAATAGGTCACGGTTTTGCCGGTCAGCGCATTGCCGATCCGTTCCGCGGTTCCATTTTGATACAGGAAGGGGTCGGAAATGATAAGCACGCTGTCGCCGCGGATTTCATTAAGCATATTGCGTGCCGCACCCTGCCCGCAGCGGATATGCGCGGGCATCCAAAAGCGAAATTCGGAATTCATGTTGCTTGCTTCCTTTCTTGTATAGAGGAGTTACATTTGGTTTGCCAGTTCGCCTTCCTCTTTTCTGCGCTGTTCGATAAGAATGCCCAGCGCGCCGACCAGCACGACCAGCATTCCGGCAATCTGCTTGCCTCCCAGCTGTTCATCAAACAGGACAAACGAGATGACGCTGGAGACGACCGGCATGAACAGCAAAAAGATTTTGACCAGCCAGACGGGGAAATGGGAAAGGTTGTAGTAATAGACGATGTACCAGTGTCTGTCCCAGACCCGCGATAAGCAGGGCAAGCGCGAGCGGGCGGCTGCTGCCGATGCGCGCAAACTGATCGAAGGTGTGCATTGCCGCAGCGGTAGCGAGGAAAAACAGCATGGTAATAAAGTTGTTGTAATACGCAATCACCCGGTTGGAAACCGGATTGACCGGACTGCGCTGCACGCTCTTGATAAGAAAAGCGTTGATCGAGACAAACAGTGCGCTGAGAATGAAAAACAGGCAGCTGGGGTCGATTTGTGACAAGCTGGATAAGCCAAGCCCCATCACCATCAGCACACCGAACAGCATTACAAACGTGTACAGCCATTCGCGGCGGCTGAAGTGTTGCTGGTACAGGATGACGCTGATCAGATTGACAAACAGGATGTCTGTTTTGAGCAGCGCCGTGCCAATCCCGGCTGAGGCCGACATCTGTAGGCCGACAAACGCCGTATAGTCCAGCAGAAAGCCCATCAGGCCGATAAGGAACAGTCGGAACCGCACGCCGCGCGTGTGCAGCAAGGTGTGCATCTCGCCTTTTCCGAGCATGATTAGGGTTAAAAACAGCATAGTCAGCAGCCGAATAATAATACCGACATTGAAAACCGACATGGATTCGACAGCCTTATTGCTGGCGACATAGTAGGTACCCCAAATCACGGCAAGCGAGAGCAAAGGGATCAAGTTTTTTGGTTTCATATTCGTTTCGCCTGCGATTCCCGCTTACTGCGCGTTTTTCTCCGCCTGCTTGGCTTCCCGTGCTGCGTTGATCTTGCGCAGGATGACCGGCAGGAACACAGAACCGAAGGCGATGAGCAGCAGTGCGAGCGAGATGGGACGGGTGAAAAAGATCGAGAAGTCTCCCTTGCTGACCAGAAGGGCGCGCTGAAGGTTCTTTTCCAGCGTGTTGCCGAGGATCAGGCCGAGAATGATGGGCGGCATCGGGAAATCGAGCTTGATAAGGAAAAAGGCAATAAGGCCGAAGATCATCATCAGGAAAATATCGTTGACGCTGTTGTTGAGTGCAAACGTGCCGACGATGCAGAATACAAACACGATCGGGGTCAGGTATTTATTGTGGACGTCGCCGATCTTGGCGAACAGGCGGATACCGCCAAAACCCAGCAGGCCCATGAACAGGTTGGCGATGAACAGGCCGACAATGATGGTGTATACCTTGGTCTGCTCCGAGGTGAACAGCAGCGGACCGGGGACGATGCCCTGCATCATCAGCGCGCCCAGCATGACGGCGGTGCCGGCGTCGCCCGGAATGCCCAGTGTCAGCAGCGGGATGAGTGCGCCGCCTGAAACCGCATTGTTTGCTGCCTCCGGTGCAGCGACGCCTTCAATGCGGCCGGTGCCGAATTCCTCGGGATTTTTGCTCCAGCGGCGCGCCTCATTGTAGGCAAGCCAGGAAGCAATATCGCCGCCTGTGCCCGGGATGGCGCCAACCAACGTTCCGATGATGCTCGAACGCAGCATGGTCGGGAAAGTCGTACGGATATCCTTGAAGGTTGGGAAAGTGCGGCGCAGTTTGGCTTTGCTGCGCTCTGCTGTCTGTGAAATGGTTTCTGCGTTAAACAGACCCTGAGAAAAGGCATACAGGCCGATCAGCACCGGTACCATAGCGATGCCTGCCAGCAGATAGGTCGAACCGAAGGTGAAGCGCTTGGCGCCGGTCAGCGCATCCATGCCGACCGTGGCAAGCATCAGGCCGATCACGGCGCTGATGAGGCCCTTGGTGACATCCTTGGAGGAAAGGCTGGTGACCATGCTCAGGCCGAAGATGGCCAGCGAGAAATATTCCGGGGAGGTAAAGGACAGCGCAACCTTGGAAAGCAGCGGCGCGGTCCACAGCAGCATAATTGCGCTGAACAAGCCGCCGAAGGTGGATGCAAAGGTGGAAATACCGAGTGCGCGGGCCGCTTCTCCGCGCTGGGTCAGCGGATAGCCGTCCAGCACAGTGGCAGCCGAGTTCGCGGTGCCGGGGGTTTTCACAAGGATTGCCGTGATGGAACCACCGTAAATGGCGCCGCAGAAAACGCCCAACAGCATCAGGATGCCGGTTGAGCCTTCAAACCGCAGGGTCAGCGGCAGCATCAGGCTAAGGCCCATAATAGAGGACAGGCCGGGCATTGCGCCGACAAAGATACCGACAAAGGTACCCAGCAGCATAATGAGCAGGTTCGTCGGCTGTAGGACGACACCGATGACTGAAATCAAGCTTTCTAACATAGTTTCGCCTCCTTAAAACGAAAGAAGGATGCCGCCCGGCATTTTCAATTGCAGCAGCATGACAAAAACGATAACGATGAACACCACAATACCGGCCGTCAGCCCGATTAGCACCAATGGACGACGTTCGCCCAGCAGGAACATGACCGAGGGGATCAGGTAGATGATTGCTACATAGAAACCGAACAGTTTGAGCAGCAGGCAGAATAAGGCCAGCAGGCCGATTAGGATATAGATACGCTTCATGCCGGCGGAGCGGAAATCAATCGGCTTTTCTTCTCCGTCCGGACGCGGGCGGACCAGTGTTTGTATGATCAGAATGACAGACAATAGAATCATTGCCACGCTGAGGATCATTGGCCAGACACCCGGTCCCATGGCTGTGCCCTGTACCGCTGCACCACTTTGCAGGCTGCTGCGGATCATGAGTGCGGACAGCAGGATCAGGACGACCGAGATCCCGATGTTGTATTTTTTCATACGCTTTCACCTCGCAGGATACAAATAGGGCGCGAACCCAACACGGAGTGTTCGGTTCGCGCCCCGCTGTTACCGATATGCTATATGGCTGGGTCAGCCAACCAGAGTGGTATAATAATCCGACTGCTCTGCAATAAAGCCGGCCAGATCGTCAACGCCGATGGTGATCGGCTCAAAGTAGAAGCCTTCGCGGGTTTGCGCATACTGATCGGAAGCAACGGCTTCGCTCAGTGCGTCCTGCAGGAATGTAACAATGTCATCCGGAGTGCCTGCCGGAGCGGCGATCATAATCCAGCTGAGCAGGTTTACATCGGCAAAGCGGTCATCGGTTTCCGCCATGGTCGGGACATCCGGAGATGCGGTCGAACGCTCGGCGGAGGTGACGGCAATCGGGACCAGATCGCCGGAATCAATGTTGCCGACTGCTGGCGCCATAGCGGAGATGCACAGCGAAACTTCGCCGGACAGCACGCCCGCAATGGCATCCGGTGCGGAGTCATACGGAACGGAAGAAACCTGAAGGCCGGCGCCCGTCAGAATGGAGCCGAGCAGGTTGGGCACGGTGCCGACGCCGGTGACGCCAACGGCCAGTTCACCCGGATGCGCTTCAGCATAGGAAATGAACTCTGCAAAGCTGGTAAACGGTGCGTCTTTGGATGCAAGAAGCAGATACGGGTCCTGCTCTACTGCAGCCAGCGGGATCATGGCTTCGGTCGGGTTGATGTCGGTTGCGCCGGAAACGTAATTGAGCACGAGGTCACAGTTGACCAGACCGAGTGTGTAGCCGTCCGCATCCCGTGTCAGGAAGTCCTCGGTGCCGATGAGGCCGGAGCCGCCTTCCTTGTTGGTCACCGTGATCTGCTGGTCGATCACTTCCTTGGGGATGGCGTCCAACACGCCGCGCACCGCCAGGTCGGTTGTACCGCCAACCTTATACGGAACGATAACTTCGATTCCCTTGGAGGGGTAATCTGAACCGGCGGTATCATTACCGGAATCGGCGGTGTCGCTTGTGCCGCCATTTGAACTGCTGCACGCAGCCAACGATGCAGTCATGGTCAGGGCCAGCAACATAGCAAGAAATCTTTTCATTTCGCTCTCCTCCATACTGTTTCGAAATATACGAAACTAAATTTTACGAAATACGAAAGCTAAAAGGAGCATTCGTTTTTCTTTTATGTTTTATATATACCATAATTGTGATAAGGTGTCAATTTATTTTCGTATTTGATTTCGTATAAATTTCGAAAGAAAATTTGTGCATTCTGTTTTTTGATAAATTCGAAAAAATACTGTGGGAAAAGGTACGAATAGATGGGCCTTACGTTCGGTTTTAATTACGAGCGGAGAGAAAACGGAATCAAAAACCAACATTGTATATCTTTACCATTATTATTCTGTTCGCTGGTTGACAATGCTTTCTGTGATATGCTATAATGCAGAAAAGGAAACGGTTTTAACTTCCAAACTTTCGAATTTGCTTTCGAATTATCACAGAGGTGGAATATGGGAAATACAAGGAGTCAGTATATCCTGAGTGCGCTGCGGGATCGAGGAACATTAACCGTGGCAGAGTTATCCGAGCAGCTGGGAGTTTCGCTGGTAACCATCCGAAAGGATGTCCGTGCACTGGCCGCGCAAAATCTGATTGTGCGGCAGCACGGTAAAATTTCGCTGCCGATCTCCACACAGCAATCCTATCTGCCATTTAACATGCGTTCCATTTCGCAGATTGATGACAAAAAACGCATTGCGCAGGTGGCAGCTTCCATGATCGACCGGGATGACACGATTATTTTGGATGCAGGCACCACCACTCTGGCAATCGCTACTGAGATTCGCGGCCGGCCGCCGGTCAATATTGCCACCAATTCGATCAGCATTCCGTACACCCTTTCAGACAGCGACCATTTGATCAGTGTGGCTGGGGGGCAGATGCTCAATCACAGTCTGTGTACCGCAGGCTCGGATGCCGAGCATTTTTTCCGCAGTATTCAGGCGGAAAAAGCGTTTATCGGCCTTTCTGGCGTATGGGATAACCTCAGTTTGACGACCGGGCTGAAAGCGGAGGCTGCTGTCAAAGGCGCAATGATCGCGGCGGCGAGGCGGGTCATTGTCGTGGCAGCCAACCAGAAGTTTTATCACAGCCAGATGTTTAATTTCTGTGATGCGGACAAGATAGATACCATCATCACCACCGGACCGACTTTGCCGGAGAGCATATTGGAGCAAATTGAACGATATCATATCAAGCTCATCTATGCCGATGCGGAGCAGCCGGATTCGATGGAGACATCGGACTGAAAGCATAAAAAAAGGTAGACGGGATGCCGTCTACCTTTTGTTTTTATGTGAGTTCGGTTGGCGCTGTCGTTCTGGGCAGTGTCAGTTCGAATTCCGTGTGCCAGCCGTCGCGCGGCGGACGGACCAGTCGGATAGAACCGCCATGTAGCTCCGCCACCTTTTTGACGATCGCCATGCCAAGTCCCGTGCCGCCGCCCGAAGTTCTCGCCCGATTTCCAGTGACGAACGGCTCAAACAGGGTGTCTGCTAACTCCGGGGGAATGCCGACACCGTTATCCGCCACCGTCAGACGGACGGCATCGGGGGTATCCGTCAGCCCAAAGAACAGCGTGGTTCCGGCGGGATTGTATTGCAGGGCGTTGCTGGTCAGGTTCTCCAGCAGCCGCCGGAGCAGACGCGGATCAAAAGAAACCGTAACCGATTCATCCGGCATGTCGAGCGATAAGGAAAAGCCGCGCGACTCGATTTCGGGATACTTTTCCGCCAGATAACTTTTGCAGAATTCGCACAAATCGGCAGTCTCCGCCTGTAAAACATAGTCCGGATGGTCGAGACGGACATAATCAAACAAGGAATTCATCAGTACGGTGCTGTCCGAGGCTTTGCGGCAGATGGTTTCCAGGTACTGCCGCTGTTTGTCGGGCGGGACTACGCCGTCGACCAGCGCTTGTGCATAGCCTTGGATAACGGTCAGCGGCGTTTTCAGATCGTGTGACAGGTCGGCAAGCATACGCTGTTTGTCCTCGTTGGCCGCCTGCTTTTCTGCGCTGACTTGCTCCAGCCGGTCGAGCAGATGAGTGAAGCTGTCGGTCACCTGTCGGAACTCAATGGGAAGCGTATCCATGTTGACCTCCACCCGACGGCCAGCGCCGTAAGCGACAATTGCTTTGTGCAGCGGCAGGATGGCACGACGGATTTTACGGCTGAACAGAATGGCCAGCAGAAAAATGATCACCAAAATAATAGGGAGGGAGAGCAGCGACAGCCGGTTGGCACTTTCCAGTGCTTTCAGATAGGCGGTTTCGGTAAAGCGCGGGCAAACAAAGACCAGCGTGCGTTCTTCGCCGGTGATGGTGCTGTAAACCGCCTTGGTAATTTCCCACTGGCTTTGATAAATGCCTTGCAGCAGCTCGAACTCTCGATCGGTTAACTGATCCAGCCATGGGAACAGGTCTCCCTCGACAATCCGGTAATTCTCGTCGACGATGCAATAATCCAGAAAATCCGCCTCACCGGTTTCGCTGTCATAGCGGTGCAAGGCGATATAGTAATATCCGTCCCTTGGCATGTCGGCCATTTCCTGTACGGTATAGTACAGGTCGGAGTCATATTCGTTAATCATCCAGAGGTCATCTGCGTGAAAATGCTCTTTGAATTCGTTGTCTGAGGCGTAAAGCGCTTTACTGTCCGCGTCAAACACCATAAAAGCGCAGCCGTTGAAGCGACGCATGGGAATGGAGGCAAAATCATCCTGTTCCAGTGCGTCGCGGTATTGCAGCATTGTGCCAAGGGAGGGAAAGGCGTTGTCCAGCCGTTTGGAGATCAGTGCGTTAAGTGCGGCGTTGCTGAGAAATACCAGCAGCGAACAGAGGATAAAATAGGAAATGCAGGTGCGCAGAAAACTCTTGCCCAGCAGCAGTTTATTGGTCTTCAATTTTGTAGCCCAACCCCCTGACTGTTTTAATATACTGTGGATTGGCCGGATCGTGCTCAATCTTGGCGCGCAGATTCGAGATATGCACCATCATGGTGCTGTCATCGCTCTCGTAAAAGGTGCCGCCCACACATTCGTACAGCTGCGCGCGGGTGAATACCCGGCCGGGGCAGCGCATCATCTCCGCGATGATTTTCAGCTCGGTCGAAGTCAGCGGTACGGTCAGTCCGTTTTTTCGCAGCACAAATTTATCCGTGTCCAGTTCCAGCTCACCGACGGTAAGCACACGCGGCGCAGCAGCGACCACATTGTCTGCTCCAAGTTGATAATACCGGCGCAGCGCTGATTTGACATAGGCAACAACCTCAAGCGCGTTAAAGGGCTTGGTGATATAAGCGTCTGCGCCGATGTTCAGTCCAAGCACCTTATCGGTGTCCATGCTTTTGGCAGACAAAATGATGATGGGCAGGTTGCTGAATTCGCGCACACGCTGGATCAGCTCATACCCATTCAGGCCGGGCATCATGATATCCACCAGTGCCAGCGAGATTCCGCCCGCCCGGATGCGCTCAAGCGCCTCGGCGCCGTCCATGACGGACTGCACGGTGAATTCGCTGCTCAGATACAGTGTCAGCAGTTCAATGATGTCGCGGTCGTCCTCGGCAATCAGAATGGTATACTTCAAGATTCTCTCTCCGTTTCCGCTGTCCGGCAGACATATCCGCCGGAAAATCCTTTTATTGACAGGTGTTTTGCGTACTTTTTCTAATACTACTATAATCTTTCGCCAATAGCAAGAGCGATGGCGGGAAAAGGATTGACAGAGCCTTTCGGCAGGGCTTAAGATTATGCAAGGGAAGAAGGGATGTATGGAAATGAGGAAATCCTATGAAATCGACATGACGCGCGGGCCGCTGCTTAGCCGGCTGCTGCTGTTTGCGCTGCCGCTGATTTGTTCGGGCGTGCTGCAGTTGCTGTTCAACGCAGCGGATATCATCGTGGTCGGTCGATTTGCAGGCAGTCATGCGATGGCTGCGGTCGGGTCCACCAGCTCGCTCATCAACCTGCTGGTCAATTTTTTTATCGGTATTTCGGTTGGTGCAAACGTGTTGGTGGCGCGCTTTTGCGGTGCGAATGATTTTGATGATGCGCAGGAAACCGTGCAGACCGCTTTGATTACCGCAGTGGCGGGCGGCGTGATTCTTGTTGTGCTGGGTATCTGTCTGGCGCGGCCCATGCTGGAATGGATGGCGACGCCGGCCGAGGTGCTCGACCAAGCGGTGCTGTACATGCGTATCTATTTTATCGGCATGCCCGCGACCATGCTGTATAACTTCGGCGCAGCAATCCTGCGTGCGGTGGGCGATACCCGGCGGCCGCTGTATTTTCTGCTGCTGAGCGGTGTGGTGAATGTGGTATGTAACCTGTTTTTTGTCATTGTGCTGCACATGGGCGTGGCGGGCGTTGCCACGGCTACCGTGATTGCGCAGGTGATTTCTGCGGTGCTGATCGTGCTGTGTCTGATGCGGGTGGACGGCATGTGCAACGTCAATCTCAAGCGGATGCACTTCCATCGGGATAAATTTGCGCGCATTATGCAGGTCGGTCTACCGGCGGGTCTGCAAAGTGTGATTTTCAACATTTCAAACGTGTTGATTCAGTCGTCGATTAACTCGTTCGGCGCGATTGTGGTTGCGGGCAACACTGCGGCAAGCAACATTGAGGGCTTTGTTTATACTTCGATGAATGCGCTGTATCAAACCTCACTCAGCTTCACCAGCCAAAACCTCGGTGCAAAGCAGTACCGCCGCATCGATCAGGTACTGGTGCGCTGCATAGTGATGGTTGTTTTGATTGGCGTGGTGCTGGGCAACGGTGCGCATCTGCTGGGACAAAGTCTGCTGGGCATTTATTCGACCGATCCGGAGGTCATTGCCTACGGCATGATGCGTCTGGGCGTGGTAAGCGTTACCTATTTCCTGTGCGGCATGATGGATGTGGTTGCGGGCAGTGTGCGCGGCCTTGGGTATTCCATTCTGCCGATGCTGGTATCGTTGGCGGGCGCATGTGTGTTCCGTATCATCTGGATTTTTACTGTGTTCCAGTGGCAGCACACGCTGTTCAGCTTGTATGTGTCCTATCCGATTTCGTGGGCGCTGACCATCTGCGCGCATCTGGTGTGTTACTTTGTGGTACGGCGGCGGGTCTTTCCCAAAGCTGAAGAGCAGGCCGCATGAAAAAGAGCGTGCAAACCGAAAAACGGTTTGCACGCTCTTTTGTTTTTCAGTGGTGGGATGCAGCCTGTGTGTGGAAGGTGTGCAGGACGCGGCCGACTGCCAGACCCAGCAGGGAAATGGCCGCACCGATGAGCAGCGCGCTCCAGTCGGGAGCGTGCAGGCGGTGGGTGGACAGCATGTTTGCCAGCGTAAATGTCAGGTATGGCGCCAGCATGTACAGCACGCTGCACAGCGGCAGGCAGAGCCAGAACCCCCTGTCCCAGCAATTGGTTTTCGCAACCAGCAGGGAAAACACAAAGGTTGCAGCGGGCAGTACCAGCCACATGCTCAGCAAGCCGTATGCCATGCCGTCGGTCGCGCCGGTAAAGCACCAGAAGAACAGCAGGGCGAGCAGCCAGACGGCAAGATAGCCTGCGGGTAATAGAAAATGGGCGTGGTTTGGGAATTTCGTCATAAGACCGCCTCCTTTGGCAAACGAAAAGCGGGTGAAATGACCGTTCTGCTACCCTCAGTATAGCATTGCGCGGGGGTACGTGCAAGGGCAGGATAGAAATTTGACCGTCCGGTGAAAAAAAGCTGGGCATCTGCCGGCGCATGTGATATAATGGGTCGGAAAGCTGTCTTGACAGTAAAATTGACACATTGCCGCGCGGCGCGGTAAAGAAGGGGTAATATGGAAAAAGTAAAAGAATTTCTCAAACGCAAGGATATCGTGATTTCGGTCAAACGATACGGTATTGACGCGCTCGGCGCGATGGCGCAGGGCCTGTTCTGTTCGCTGCTGATTGGCACCATCATCGACACGGTGGGCAAGCAGCTGGGCATCCCGTTTCTGACGATGACGGTCGCAACGGTCAACGACACGGCATATACGGTCGGCTCACTGGCTTCGGCCATGAGCGGTCCGGCGATGGCGGTCGCCATTGGCTATGCGCTGCGCTGTCCACCGCTGGTGCTGTTTTCGCTTATAAGCGTGGGATTTGCATCCAATGCGCTGGGCGGTGCGGGCGGACCGCTCGCCGTGCTGTTCGTGGCAATTATCGCGGCGGAGCTTGGCAAGGCGGTCGCGGGAGAAACCCGCATTGACATTCTGGTCACGCCTCTGGTGACGATTGGCGTGGGCGTAGCGCTTTCCGCATGGTGGGCGCCTGCACTGGGCGCTGCGGCGATGCAGGTGGGCAGCCTCATCATGTGGGCGACCAATCTACAGCCGTTCCTGATGGGCATTCTGGTGTCCGTGCTGGTCGGCGTGGCGCTGACGCTGCCGATTTCTTCCGCTGCAATTTGTGCGGCACTCGGCTTGACCGGCTTGGCCGGCGGTGCGGCGGTTGCGGGCTGCTGCGCGCAGATGGTCGGCTTTGCGGTCATGTCCTTCCGCGAAAACCGCTGGGGCGGTCTGGTGTCGCAGGGCATCGGCACGTCCATGCTGCAAATGGGCAATATCGTCAAAAATCCGCGCATCTGGCTGCCGGCCATACTGACCTCCATGATAACGGGGCCAATCGCCACCTGCGTCTTCAAACTGGAGATGAACGGCGCGGCCATCAACTCCGGCATGGGCACCTGCGGGCTCTGCGGGCCCATCGGCGTCTGGACAGGCTGGGTAAATCCCAGCGACGTGGCGC
>ENA-OWPN01001677-OWPN01001677.1-human-gut-metagenome-genome-assembly--contig:-NODE-1677-length-18163-cov-3.472609_pt1 | contig 18163 bp, 31 predicted proteins | sample MGYA00248266_ERZ651850 | MGnify/ENA primary metagenome ERZ651850 (study PRJEB26924, sample SAMEA4378296) | human gut metagenome | biome: human gut; feature: human-associated habitat; material: faeces... | reverse complement strand
CCTGACCAAATCCCAAATTATTATTCTGTTCTTGAAAACTTCAGCCCGGATCAGCATTGGGACTGATCCACAATATTGTTGATTGAACCACCCCGGCCTTGCCCGGTGGTGGTTTTTTCATACCCATTCGCCCCTTTCCCAGCTTGGGCGGAAAACAGAGCCGGGGGATATCGTGGTTCCTGACCCACGGAAAAAAAGGATTTTTATGATGGAGGTATCACACTATGACGAAAGAAAAGCTGTTGGAATGGGGCCTGACTGAAGAACAGGCCACAAAGGTAATGGAGGGCTTGAACGGTTCCTTTGTTACCAAAACCCGGTTCAATGAAGTAAATACCGAATTGACCAAAGCCAAGGCCACGATCATGGAACGGGATGGCCAGCTTGAAACGCTGAAACGGGCTTCCGGGGACACCAAAGCCCTTCAGGATCAGATTACCCAGCTTCAGGCAGACAACGCCCAGCAGAAGAAAACTCATGAAGCGGAAATCAAGGCCCTGAAAATCGGTAATACGGTTGATATGGCCCTTTCTACTGCCAAGGCCAAGAACAACACCGCTGTAAAGGCGCTGTTGGCCGCATTCTTGGAGAAGGCGGAATTGGCCGATGATGGTACGGTGAAAGGGCTGGATGATGAAATTGGCAAGTTGGTGAAGGGTGCTGATACGGCTTTTCTATTCGACACCGCCGCAGGAACCAAGTTCAAGGGAGCCAAGGCCGCTGAAAAGGGTGACCCCAATAATGGTGGTGATATGACCCTTGACAAACTCCGCAAGATGCCCCCTATGGAACGCTACGAATTTTCAGTAAACCACCCGGACGAATACCGGGAACTTTACGATGGAGGGAATAAGTAATGCCTAACACTGTATATGACAATTTTTATCTGTCCAATGAGATTGAAGATCAGTACCAGTCCCATCTTGATCTTCAGCAGTTTTGCACCGTGGACAACAGCTTGACCGGCACCCCCGGTATGCTTCGCAAGATTCATGTTTACAAAGCTACCGATGGAACCGAAAAGCTGGCTAAGGGCGCGGGGAACACAAAAAGCATCGAAGTCAGTTTCGATGAAAAGGAATACCGTATCTTGTTGGCGCAGAACCGTTTCCAGTATTACGACGAGGAGGCTATGACCGACCCCATGGTCGTTACCGCCGGCACCCGTCACGCGGGCATTGATATGTTCAATACTGTCAATGCGGATATTTTTGCCGAGTTCAATAAGGCGACGCTTTCTGTCACAACAGCGTCGTTGGATTTCGCGGCCTTTGTAGACGCGGCGGCTAAACTGAACCTGGAGAACCCCGAAGGCGTGCAGATTTTCGGCTTTGTCTGCGCCGCCGATATGGCAAAAATCCGCAAGGCCCTCAAAGACGACCTCAAGTATATTGAAGCTTTTTCCAAAAGCGGTTATGTTGGGACGGTCGCCGGCATCAATCTTTACACAAAGAAAAATGCTATTGAAAACACTGTCATCATCGGCACAAAAGAGGCCGTGACCCTTTTTAACAAGAAGGGTACCGAGGTTGAGCAGGAGCGCGACGGTAACACCCGCCAGAATACGGTCTATTCCCGTAAGTATTACCTCGCGGCCCTGACAGATGAAACGAAGGCGGTCAAGATCACGGCGGGGGGTTAACGCCCCCGGCCGAAACCGGGCTCGTCGGTTCGGGGGAAGCAGGTAAAGCAAAAGCAGGAGCTAACAAGTAAGAGGGAGAGATAAACAATTATGGCATACACACCGACAACTTGGAATAACGGCGATTTAATCACCGCCGAGAAGCTGAACAAACTGGAACAGGGCGTTAAGAATGAACAGGTTGGGCCGCAGGGACCCAAAGGGGATCCCGGTGCAAAGGGCGATAAGGGCGACCCTGGAGAAGCCTATACGCTGCCTGCTGCAAAAACGAACGCCCTTGGCGGCGTAAAGCAGGCAGCGGCGGTTGCGGATGCGGCGACGGCACCGACCCAAGAAGAATTCAATGGACTTTTGGCCAGCTTGCGGGCCGCTGGAATTTTGGCGAGTTCGTGAGGAAAGAAAGTGGTGATCCCCTTTGCGTGAAGATGTTGTTTCTATGCTTGCGGCCCTTGGCGTAACGGGGGCTGCTGAAGATCCTCTGTTGGATATTGTAATCAGCAATGCCCAATACAGGGTTCAAAACGAAACCAACCGGAAGGATATGCCTGAAGGGTTGGTGAGCGTGGCCGTTTATATGGCGGTTGGCGAATACCTGAACATGAAGAAGGTTTCCGGGCAGTTGGAAGGGTTTGATCTTGAAGCGGCAATCAAGCAAATTCAGGAAGGCGATACCAACACGGTTTTTGCCATTGGTGATGGGAACTCGACCCCTGAACAGAGGTTGGATACCTTGATTTCTTATCTGACCAACGGGCGGAACCGTGAACTTTACCGATTCAGGCGGCTTGTCTGGTGAACGCACACAGAAAAGCCCTTGAACGGTTGTGGAAGGATCGATGTTCCATCTTTGTGAAAGAGAAAGTCACCGACCCAACTACCCACCTGACCGATTTTGAAGAAAAGCTGCTTCTTCAAGACCAACCCTGTAAACTGTCTTTTGAAACCTTAACTTCAAGTAATGGTGATCCCGTGGCCGTGATCTCCCAAAGCGTGAAGTTGTTCATTTCCCCTGATGTGAAAATTCCGGCTGGTTCTAGAATCGTTGTGAAAAGGTTTAATGACCTTGAACGAGAATTCACTTATTCCAGAAGTGGAGAACCGGGGGTATTCACAAACCATCAAGAAATTCCGTTAGTTCCTTTCAAGGGGTATGCCTAATGAGTAAATGGGGAAGATGCGATTTCCGCCAACTGAAACAGTTGAATGAACGAATGGAAAAGCTGATGGGTGCTGACTTCGATCAGTTTTGCCGCCAAGCCGCTCAAGACCTTGCGAGGCGGTTGCTAAACAAGGTTGTGAAGCGAACCCCGGTTGTATATGGAACCTTGCGTGACGCATGGGCAATAATGCCTGTGGGCCACCGTGGAATTCATTACACCGTTGTTGTGCTGAATAATCTTCAATATGCGTCCTATGTTGAATTCGGCCACCGGCAACAGCCGGGGCGGTTTATTCCTGGTCATTGGGAAAGGGACCGTTTTGTTTATGATCCCGATGCTGAAGGCGGAATGGTGCTGAAGAAGAATTGGGTGAAGGGGCGTTATATGCTGACCATTTCCACACAAGAGTTGGAACAGCAAGCGCCAAAGATTCTGGAAAAGAAATTGTATGAGTTCCTGAAGGGGTGTTTTGATGCTTAATGAAATTATCAAAGGAATTTCAATGGCGCTGAACACCGCTTTTGGGGATGGGTATGAAATTTTTCAGAATAATATTGAACAGGGCTTGAAAGAGCCATGTTTTTTTATCTCCATTTTGAAACCGGAGATCATCCCTATGCTTGGGCGGCGCTTCATCCAGCGTAACCCATTTGACATTCAGTATTTTCCGACTTCCCCCGGCAACAATGCGGAAATGATCACTGCTGCGGAAACGATGATAGGAGCCTTGGACTTCATCACCCTTCCGGGCGGCGATCTTCTGCATGGAACCAGCGTGAATTATGAGGTTGTGGACAATGTGCTTCATTTCTTTGTAAACTACAATCTGCCCGTGTTAAAATCCACTGAACAAACCTATATGGAAACCTTGGAAACCGAGGTTGGAACAATTGGAGGGGATTAAAAATGTCAGCCACCAAAATCAGAAAGCCCAAGGCAGCGGAAGCGGCCTCGCCTGTTTCTAATGCCCCGGTTTTCACCAAAAGAAATATTCTGACCTTCCAGCGGTACGCCAAGCGGCGTGATCTTCTGTCCGTTTTGCTGGAAGATGGAAAGGAATACACGATGGAGCGGGTGGACAGCTTGCTTCAAAACTTTTTTAAGAAAGGTAAGGTGAATTGATATGGCCCTTGGCGGCGGCACTTTTTTGACACAGAACAAGATTCTGCCCGGTGCATATATCAACTTCATTTCGGTTGCGAATGCAAGCGCCACCCTCTCTGATCGTGGTATTGCGACCATCCCCATTGAAATGAATTGGGGGCCTGAAGGTGAGGTTATCACCGTTGAACTTGGGGATTTTCAGAAGAATTCCCAAAAGGTTTTCGGTTATGCGTACACAGCGGATGAACTGAAGCCTATGCGTGAGATTTTCAAGCACGCTAAAACGGTCCACTTCTTCCGCCTGAATTTCGGCGGCGCAAAGGCCGCTTGTACCTATGCAACGGCCAAATATCCTGGCACCCGTGGCAATGATCTTCGCATTGTCATTGAAGAAAACGAAAACAGCAAACCGGAAAGCAAGCTGTATAATGTTTCCACCTACCTTGGCACCGTTCAGGCAGATATTCAGAAAGGCATTTCCGAAATGTCTGACCTGAAGGACAATGACTATGTGGACTTTAAAACAGAAGCCGCCCTTGCACTGACGGCTGCTATACCGCTTACTGGTGGTTCGAACGGAAGTGTGGAAGATGCAGCCTATCAGACCTATTTGGACAAGATGGAAGCCTACACCTTCAACGCTATGGGTTGCCCTACCAATAAATCCGCGATTGTTGAACTGTTTACTGCGTTCTGTAAGCGCACGCGTGATGATGTAGGCAAGAAGTTTCAGGTGGTTTGTTTCCGCAATCTGGCTGATTATGAGGGTGTTGTGAGCATAAAAAATGGTCTTTCCGATTCTTCCAGCGTTTCCGCTATGGCTGGGAAAGCGATTGTCGACCGGTCCGTGCTTGGGATGGCCGACGGAAGCGAAAGCCCTGCTTTGATTCCCTGGGTAACAGGTGTTATTGCTGGAACCGCTATAAACAAGTCCGCAACGAACATGGCCTATGACGGCGAATATGCTATTGATACCGACTATACCCAAAGTGAATTGGAAGCTGGTATCCTGGAAGGCTCGTTTATGTTTCATTTGGTGGATAACCAGGTAACGGTTCTACAGGATATAAATACTTTTATTTCCACAACGGATGAAAAGTCCGCCGATTTTTCCAGCAATCAGACCATCCGGGTTCTGGATCAGATCGCCAATGATATTGCCGTTCTGTTCGGTAAGAAATACATTGGCAAGGTTCCCAACGATGCTTCCGGGCGGATCAGCCTGTGGAATGATATTGTCAAGTATCACCAGGAACTTCAGAATATCCGGGCTATTGAGGGCTTCAATCCAGATCATGTGACAGTCTCGCCGGGCGATACCAAAAAGGCTGTAGTGGTAACGGATTATGTGATGCCTGTAAATGCAATGGAGCAGCTTTATATGACTGTCTACGTACAGTAAAAAAGGGGGAAACAGACATGAGTACTGTAATGAATGCGCGGGACGCAGTTTCAGGTTCTCTTGCAGAATGTTTTTTAACAATCGGAGATAACCGTTACAATTTCATGCAGGCGATCAACCTTGAAGCAAACTTCGAAAAAACAAAAACGGAGATTCCTATCTTGGGTAAAACCGGAAAAGGGAATAAAGCTACTGGTTGGAAAGGGACAGGTTCCGCCACTTTTCATTTCAATACATCCATCTTCCGGGAAATGATGAAGCAATACAAGGATACCGGCGAAGATGTGTATTTTGACATCCAGGTTACGAATGAGGACCCCACATCTTCCGTGGGACGGCAGACAGTGATCTTGAAAGATTGCAACATCGATGGAGGCATTCTTGCCAAGTTTGACGCTGATGCAGAATATTTAGATGAAGATATGGACTTTACGTTCGATGATTTCGAGATGCCCGAAACCTTCACCATGCTTGCGGGAATGGAGTAACACCAGCAAAACCCGATCCATTTGGTAATATAGACGGTTTTTTCAATTTTAAAGTAGGAGGATTTTAACAATGAGCTTGACTGCATTTCTGGCGAAAAACGCTCTGAAAGTTGAGAATGTGAAGTTTGCGGTTTCCAAACGTTTTGTGGATGAAACCACCAAGAAGCCTATGGAATGGGAAATCAAGACCATTACTGGTACAGAAGATGAAGCCATTCGGAAATCCTGTGCCAAGCGGGTTCCTGTTCCCGGAAAGAAGAACCAGTATCAGAAGGAAACCGACTATGATATGTACCTTGGCAAACTGGCTGTGGCTTGCACCGTGTTCCCCAATCTGAATGATAAGGAACTCCAGGACAGTTACAAGGTTATGGGGGCGGAAGCCCTCCTGAAAACCATGCTGACACCTGGCGAGTATGCCGACTATCTGACCAAGGTTCAGGAAGTCTGTGGATTTGATACCAGTTTGCAGGACGAGGTGGATGAAGCAAAAAACTGATTTGTGAAGGTGATAGTGAAGCAAATATTGCTTATTATTGCCTTCACGAATTTCATTTGCTTCCATCCCAATTTTATAGTCTTGACCGTCAGGAAAGGGCGTTTGTTATCGCTGCAATTGATATCCGGGTTGAGAGGGAAAAGAAAAAGCAAAAAGAACTTGAACGAAAACAGCGCCGGGGCCGCCGTTAAAAGACGACGGTCCCGGCCATTTTTTCCAAAAAAAAAGAAGGCGATCTTTATTGGCGACCATCAAAACGGCAATTCAAATCTATGATAGAATGACACGACCCCTTCAGGCAATGAGCCGGGGGTTGAATACTCTCATCAATGTTATGGAAACGGCCCAAGGAACTTTTGATCACGGGTTTGATCCAACTGTCCTTCAGCAGATACGGGAAGATATAGCGGAAGCAACCGCAGGATTTGACCAGATGGAACAGCAGATCAGGCAAGCAGATAATGCCCAGAATCGTTTTAATGACCGCATTCAGGAGGGTTCTGATAATGCCGGCGGGTTGCTTCAGCAGATCAAGAATATTGCTGTAGCCGTTGGCGGATTGACCGCAATTAAAAAGTTGGTTGATCTATCAGATAGTATGGCAAGCACAAAAGCTCGGTTGGCCCTGATTGTGGATGATGGCGGGAGCGTTGCAGACTTCGAAAAGGAAATTATGGCTTTGGCCCAGCGTTCAAGGGCTTCTTATCTGACTACTGCGCGAGCAATTTCTCAAATGGGACTAGCGGCCGGTGATGCCTTTTCCAATAATAATGAACTAATCGCCTTCACTGAAACACTGAATAAACAGTTTGTGATTGCAGGAACCGGGGCGCAACAGATAGAAGCCGCAACCCTTCAGCTTACCCAAGCACTGGCTTCTGGTGTTTTGCGTGGCGATGAACTAAACAGCGTATTTGAAAACGCGCCGCTGGTTGTTCAGTCTATTGCAGATTACCTGGGTGTTTCCATTGGCGAAATTCGTTCTATGGCCGCAGAGGGAAAATTAACTGCTGATGTGGTAAAAAATGCTGTCCTTTCTTCGGCTGATGAAGTCAACAAAGCCGTTGAATCTATGCCCATGACTTGGGGCCAAGTTTTCACAATGGCTTCTAATATTGCCCTTCAGGTGCTTCAGCCGTTGCTAAACGGGATCAACTGGCTTGCCAATAATATTTCCATCATTGGCCCCGCTGTGCTTGGCCTTGGGGCGGCTTTTCTGGTGTTTCAGGTAGCGGCACACTGGACACAGATTGCGGCGGCGGCAACGGCCATTTACCATGGTGTAGTGAACTTCCTTTCCATTGGCTTTGGCATTCTTACGGGCAACACGGCGGCGGCTTCAGCGGCGGTGTTTACCTTCAATTCTGCTCTATTGGCTAATCCCATTGTGTGGGTTGTTATGCTGATCGCTGTTCTGATTGCAGCCCTTTATGCTGGTGTTGCGGCCTATAACAAATTCACCAATTCCGCTGTATCTGCTACCGGTATTATCGGCGGGGCCTTCGCCGCTTTGGGGGCGTTCATCCTGAATACCTTCATTATCCCGTTGCAAAATGCTATTGCCATGATTGTCAATTTCATTGGGAATATATTCAATGATCCTGTGGCGGCTGTAAAGGTGCTATTCTATGATATGTGCCTGACGGTTATTGGATATATTCGGAATCTGGCCCAAGGCATTGAAGATTTGATCAATAAAATTCCCGGTGTAACGGTGGACATTACAAGCGGCCTTGATAGCTTTTATGCGGGGTTGGAACAGGCCCAGCAGAAAGTTAAAGATGAAGCCGGTTGGGTTGAATATGTTCAGAAGATGGATTTCATTGATTATTCTAATGCCGCTTCCGCTGGTTACAAATTCGGAGAAGGAATCGCAGATAAAATTTCCGGAGCCTTTAGCCTTGATAGTACAGATGCCTTCAATCTTGGCGGCACCTTTGAAGGCATCTATAACAACACAAGTGAAACGGCCGCGAACACGGCGGCGTCAGCGGATTCATTGAACCTGAACAACGAGGAGCTGGAATGGATGCGCGACCTTGCGGAGCAGGAGGCGATCAACCGTTTTACAACGACGGAAATCCGTGTGGATATGGGCGGCGTAACGCAGAACGTGGCGTCATATCTGGACGCCGAGACGCTGACGCACCGCATGGTGGAGGCCATCAACAATGGCGCGGCAACGGGTGTGGAAGGAGTGTACGCATAAATGCCGTATACATTTTATCTGGATGGCGTACAATTGCCGGTGACGCCCGGCAAGCTGCAAGCACAGATTGGAAACCAAAACAAGACCTACAGCCTCATCAGCGGCGACGAGATCAATGTGCTCAAGACCCCCGGACTGATGGAGCTGTCGTTCGATATGCGGCTGCCGCAGATATCCTATCCGTTTGCGCGTGACGATGACGCGGCGCCGTACATCGACCGGCTTGAGACGCTCAAGGAGAGAAGAAAGCCGTTTCGTCTGATCATTACGCGCACATTGCCGGGCGGACGGATGCTGTTCGATACAAATATGCGGGTTTCGCTGGAGGATTACACGCTCAAGGAGGATGCGGACGAGGGGTTTGACGTGATAGCCAGTTTAAAGCTGAAGGAATACCGGCCGTATGGGACCAAGACCATCCCGGTGCCTGACGATTTGCTGGCCCCGCCGGACAGCGGCGCGCCCCGGCCGGGCGACAGCCCGCCGGCGGCGGGGACGCATACGGTTGTGGCGGGCGACTGCCTGTGGAATATCGCGCAGCGGTATCTTGGGGACGGCAGCCGTTATCCGGAGGTGTACAGTCTCAATCAATCCGTTATAGATAAGGGCAACGAAGGCACGGGCAACCCGAAATATACGATATATCCGGGACAGGTCCTCAAGCTGCCCGCAGCTTAAGGGGGCGGCGTTATGGATGCAAAGCTGCTGATCCGCAACGGCGGCCTTTACTATGAGCCGGCGGTTGAAGGAGCGGTTTCACTCGATTTGGAACGGCGCGGCGCGCCCGGAAAGCTCACGTTTACAGCTATTGACGACAGCACGCTTAAAGTGGAGGAGGGCAACCGCGTACAACTGACCATCGATGGGACGGAGGTCTTTTCCGGTTTTCTGTTCTCACGGCAGTATGATCAGGACGGCCAGGTCAAAATGACGGCGTATGATCAGCTGCGCTACCTGAAAAACAAGGATATTTATAACTATGAGAATCTGACGGCAACGCAGGTCGTGGAGATGATCGCGGACGATTATATGCTTCAAAAAGGGGTGCTGGAGGACACAAGGTGGGTGATCGGCAACCGTGTGGAGGACAACCGGTCGCTGTTCGATATCATCCTGTCGGCGCTTGATCTGACACTCCAGAACACGGGGCGGCTGTTTGTCCTTTACGATGAGTGCGGCAAGCTGACGCTGCGCGATATCGAAAACATGAAGCTTGACTTGCTCGTCGACGCGCAGACGGCGTCCAGTTACGATTACACGGCCAGCATTGATTCTGATACATACAATCAGATCAGTCTGGTCTATGACAATCAGGACGCCGGCCGGCGCGAAGTCACCGGCGTGCGCGACGCCGGAAATATTGAACGGTGGGGCGTACTGCAATACTTCGAGAAGGTTCAGAAGGATGAGAACGCCGGGGCGAAAGCGGCGGCGCTGCTCCAGCTTTATAATCGCACGGCCCGCAGTCTGACGGTCAAGGGGGCTCTTGGCGACGTGCGTGTGCGCGGAGGTTCGTCCGTAATTGTGCGCCTGACGCTCGGGGATATCGCTGTGAGCAATTACATGGTGGTTGAAAAGGTCAGCCACAAATTTGACACGCAGTTCCATACGATGGATTTGACGCTGCGGGGAGGGGTGATCAATGTATAACGAAACAGACCTTGCAGCCGCTATCCGCCGGCTGGCGATTGGGGCGGTTGAATGCGGGAAACCGAGCGCGCTGTGTTACGGTACGGTGTTGAGCGCCGCGCCATTGCGGGTGCAAGTGGATGAAAAGCTTGTGCTCGGTTCTGCACAGCTTGCGCTTTCCTCGCTCGTGAGCAATTTTTCAGTTGAGATGCAGGTGCGGCACGAGACGGATGAAGCGGAGGGACACAGACACGCGTATGAGGGCAAAAAAGAGTTTACTGTGCTGATGGGGCTTGCGCCCGGTGAAAAGGTCGCTTTGCTGCGCGCGCAGGGCGGGCAGCAGTATTACATACTGGACCGTGTGAGGTGATGGGGAATGCTGCCGGCAACAGGCGGATTTGAAAACTTGAGGACAAAAACGCGGCGGGCAAGCCGGACCTGGAAGCTGAATACCGGCGCGGGGACGATTGCCGGGACGACGGACGAAAAAGACGCGATGATGCAGGCGATTTATCTGATCCTGTCGACCGAGCGGTATCAATACCTGATCTACGGGTGGGATTACGGGATTGAAACAGGCGATTTGATCGGCCGGCCGCCCGATTATGTGCAGTCGGAATTAAAGCGGCGTATCCGGGAGGCGCTTATGTGGGACGACCGGGTTACGGCGGTCGACGGCTTTTCGTTTACCGTTTCACACAATCAGGTGAGATGTACCTTTACGGTTTCGACGATCTTCGGCGATGTAAAGGCGGACAGGGAGGTGACGGTTTGAATGTTTGAGGAACAGACGTACGAAGCGATTCTGCGGCGCATGATGGCCGCGGCTGTCGAAGGACGGCCGGAGGTGGACACGCGCACGGCGTCGATTTTGTTCAGCGCCCTGGCGCCGGCGGCCGTTGAGCTGACAAATCTGTATATCACGGCGGACAGCGTGCTTGACGAGGCGTTCGCGGACACACAGTCGCGCGATTTTCTGATTCGGCGGTGCGCCGAGCGCGGGATGCATCCGTATCCGGCAACAGCGGCGGTGTGGCGCGGACAGTTCAATAAGACGCCGCCGGTGGGCACGCGCTTTTCTCTGGAGGGATTAAACTATGTCCTGACGGAAAGCATCTCGGAGACGGATGCGCGGCTGGAATGCGAGATGCCGGGCGAAGCCGGCAACACGCTTTCGGGGCGGCTGATACCGATTGAATACGTCGCGGGCCTGACGAAAGCGCAGCTTGTGGAGCTTTTGATCCCCGGCGAGGATGAGGAGGACACGGAGCATCTGCGCGAGAGATACCTTACGTCGTTCCGGTCGCAGGCGTTCGGGGGAAACGTACAGGACTATCTGGATAAGGTGGGCGCGATTGCCGGTGTGGGCGGCTGCAAGGTGTATCCCGTTTGGAACGGCGGCGGCAGCGTGCGCGTTGTGGTGATCGACAGCACCTTTGCGCCGCCCAAACAGACGCTGATCGATACGATACAGGAGGCGCTTGACCCAAAGGGTTCGTCCGGGCAGGGGTACGGCGTCGCGCCGATTGGGCACACAGTGACGGTGGACGGCGTAACGGCGGCGCGCATCGATGTGAAAACCAGCCTGACCTTGCGGGAGGGCTGGGCGTTCGAGGATGTCAGGCCGTATGCGGAGCAGGCGGTTGACGCGTATTTCCAGGAGCTTGCAAAGCAGTGGGCCGGTTCGGACGCGCTGGTTGTGCGCGTGTCGCAGATTGAAACGCGCCTGTTGGAATTGGACGGCGTGATCGATGTGGGCGATACGGCGCTTGACGGCGTACAGGGAAACAAAACGCTTGGGGTGGATGAGATACCGGTGCGGGGTGATGTGGTTGGATAGGAAGCTGATCGATTATCTTCCGCCGGTACTACAGCAAACGCGCGAGATGCAGGCGGTCATGGAGGGCGAACAGCCCGCGGTGGCTGGGTTGTGGGACGCGTGGAAAACGGTGCTGGACGCGCTGTTTGTCCGGTATGCAAACGAACAGGGGCTTGCACGGTGGGAGAGGATGCTTGGAATCCGGCCGCGCGGGACAGACAGCATGGAAGTGCGGCGGGTTGCGGTATTGGCCCGGCTCAATGAACAGCTCCCGTTTACCGAGCGGACGCTGCGCCTGATGCTGGACGGCGTCTGCGGGCCGGGCGGGTACACGCTGGAGATCATTTATAGGGAGTACCGCGTGTTTGTACGCGTACATCTGTGGGAGAAGCGGGCGATGGACGAGGCGGCGGCGCTGCTCGGACGTGTTGTCCCGGCGAACATGGTCATTGACCTGGGGCTGCGGTACAACACGCACAGGATGCTCCGGCCGCGGCTGCACAGGATGCTGCGTGGGACGACACACCGCGCGCTGCGTGAGGAGGTGCTTGCTTGAGAGAAAGCAAATGGTATGGGCTTCGGATTCCGGAGCAGGATGACGAATACAATGTGGACGATTTTGGAGCGGCGTTCGACAAAACAGACGATGCGCTGCACCGTCTGTCCGCAGCGCTGGAGACAGAAAGCGAGCTGGTGCGTATCGATCACGGGCTTGGGACGTATCCGCAGGTGACGCTCGGCGCGCTGCAATACGGGCTTGGCGTGGCGGGGCTTGACGAAGGCCCCTTAGGCGGCACGGACACCGCGCAGTATCCGGCGCGGGCGGTTTATCACAGCAGCCGGTCGCTGACCGTGATGACGACAAAAAGCATTGCACAGCTCGGTACAGAACCAACGCTGCACAAAATGAACGACCGCGAATATACGGTCACATGGCCGGACAACCAGACGGACAGCCTGTATATCCGGCTGATATAGGAGGGATTGACTTTATGGGCTTTGAGACTTTCACCAAGGGGATGCAGGACGCAAACGAGGTGCTCAACCGCAATTTTGCCGCTGTGGAGACACAGTTAAACGGGATGTCGATACAGTTATATGTGTCTATAAATGGCAGCGACGAATCCGGGGACGGCACGCAAGATAAGCCAAAATACCAGCAGCCATACTATCAGCGAAATGCATTCGGGGAAGTGACCATTTGGGGAGCAGTGAAAAAAGATTCTGCGATCGAAAAAAGCGACGTAATAGCCACGCTCCCTAAAGGGTTTTGGCCGCCGGCTCCATTTGAGGCGCCGGCGATGAAATTTGTTGACGGCGCGCCAACTGCGGTCATGGTATTTGTGCATGGAAACGGACAAATATCGACCAGCTCCACGACATCGACAGGTAGCGCGGCACTATCTTTTATAATCACATATGCGGGCCAGTAAAAGGAGAAGATCACATGACTTATAAACATTACTGCGTCATCGACGCGCAAAACAGATACAAAACCCTTGTGCTGGTAATCAATGAACCGGATGAAACCGGAGAGATACAGGAAAGAGTTCAGTACTACACACTTTTGGAAGGAGAACGGCTGATAGATGCAGCGCCGCCTGTGATGCGTCCATATATCGGTGCGGACGGGTTTATCAAGCCTGCCTGGAATGGCTCGGCGTGGATAGAATCCGCCACGAGCGAGGAAATCACAGAATGGGAGGCGGAGCATCCTGCACCGCCTCCTACCCCACCCTCTGAAAGTGAACGCATTGCGTCTCTGGAAACGCAGATGACAGCCGCACAGATGGCGTTAGTTGAGGCATATGAGGCAGCGGATGGTCAGGCAACGACGATCATGTTGGCGCAGACCGAAGCGTATGAGACGGCGGACAGGCAGAACACAGACGCCATGCTGGCGCTGGCGGAAGTGTACGAATCCATGCTTGCGCTACAAGCGCGTGTGACGGCACTGGAGGGAGGTGAAGTAAATGGCTAAAGTATACGCGGAGCTGATTCGCAAGGGCTTAAAGGCAATCGGGGATGTGCCCAAGGCCCTACAGGCCGAGGTTAAGGAGCTGCTCGAACATGAGTAGCTTTTTTCTTTTCCTCGCAAAAATATTCTGCCGGAGGGAGGTGCGCATAATGGCAGTTGTTTACGCGACGCTGATCGTGAAAGGCAAAAAGACGCTGGAGGACGTTCCGACGCTGCTCAAGGAGCAGGTGAGGGAAATCCTCTCCGCTCTCGATGTGCAGGTGCAATAGCTGGGGAATCCGAGGCATTGGAAAGCGAATAAAACAGGGCGGCTATATGCCGCCCTGTAAATTTGATGCTTTATTTGCGTTATTGTGCTTTTTTAAGTTCCGTGATCTGTGTAGTATGCGTTTTTACCGTACCTTCTAAGGTACTCACACGCCCTTTCAGGCTGTCGACCTCCTTGGAGACAGACAGCTTTTCAATAATCTCGCTGTGCTGCTCGGCGATCAGTTGAATTTTGTGATCCTGATTTTCAATAAGTACGCGGGTGTGTCGGGCTTCCTGTTCCACTTTATCAAGACGTTCATTAGTGGCTTTTTGCCCGGCTTTAAGCTCTTTTAATTCCTCTAAGATTTGAAGCAACAACTCATTTTCCACGCGATCAACTCCTCTCTTTTACTATAGCATATCCATAGGCGGGTATCAAGGCAGGGGTTCATCTTCCGGGGTGTATTCCAAAATGTCTCCGGGCTGGCAGTTAAGTAGTTTACAGATTGTTTCAATAGTTTTCCAAGATACCAATTCACCATGCCTAAGTTGGGTAAGTGTAGCTTGTCCTATAAGTTTTTCGTTTCTTATTCTATTTTGGCTGTATCCAATGTTTTTGAGGGCTTCTAATATATCTATTTTATATTTAATCGGCATAATCCCCCCTCCTTTCCTGTTTACTTGTATTTATTATGAATCAATTTATCACTTGTTTCAAGTGAAGATGTGAACAAAAATATCACTTATATTTGGTGATATTGCTAATTGATATCACTTGAATTAAGTGATATAATATAATTGTAGCAAGGGAGCGGAAAGGAGCCGCTTATGACAAGTAAAGAGTTTGAAGCTCTTACAAAAGAGCAGCAGCGTGAATACTTAGAAACTTGTAAAAAAGAAATCGGTTGAGTGCTACCAACACCCAACCGAAGAGCTAGAAGCTAAACCCTGAAAAATAGCTCCCTTGCTACCTCCATTATACCGAAAAGAAAAAGAAAAAGCAAGCGGAGGTATTTTTATATGAGCGAGTTTGAGAAAATCCAGCGGTACACAGACAAGACCCATATCAAGAATAGGATATACTACGATATGCGTCAACAGGAATGTGGCGCGATTGCAAAAAGCAGTCTCGGCATGGTTGAAATTGTTGCAATGGCCTTTGAATTCGGTATGGCCAAAGGTTATCGGGCCGCAAAAGGGGAGGTTCGGAGGGCATGAATCCGATTATGAAGGAAATCGTCCGGCTGTTGGATTTGGCCAGCCCTGAAAAGCAGCGGTTGGCCTGGATATTTATAAAAGCAATGACGAAAGGAGAAAGCAAATGAACGAGTTGAAAATTTTCCATTATCAAAACAGCGAAGTCCGTACCATCGAACAGAATGGGGAGCCGTGGTTTGTGCTCAAAGATGTGTGCGGGATACTTGGCATTAGAAACACGGCCGATACATATAACCGCTTGGACGATGATGAAAAGGGGGTCGGACAAATCGACACCCTTGGAGGAATGCAGAGAGTAAATATTGTTAACGAATCCGGCTTGTATAATGTCATTCTCCGTTCAGATAAACCAGAAGCGAAGCCGTTCCGCAAATGGGTGACATCCGAGGTATTGCCAACCATCCGCAAACACGGCGCGTATATGACGCCCGAGACACTGGAGGCGGCGATCATGAACCCGGACATCATGATCAGGTTATGCACCGCACTCAAGAATGAACAGGAGAAGCGCAAAGCCCTTGAAACAGTAAATTCTGCCCTGACGGTCGACAACCAGATCATGCGGCCCAAAGCGGACTATTTCGACGAACTTGTGGACCGTAATCTGTTGACAAATTTTCGCGAGACGGCAAAACAACTGGAGATCAAGGAAAAGAATTTCATTGGATTTTTGTTGGAAAAGAAGTATATATACCGGGATAAGCGCGGAAAACTACTGCCCTATGCGGATAAAAACAACGGGCTGTTTGAGGTTAAGGAGTGTTTCAACGAGAAAACACAATGGAGCGGTACGCAGACATTGGTCACGCCAAAGGGCCGGGAAACTTTTCGGCTGTTATATTTGAACAATCAATGACGGGCAATTAAGCCGCCAATCGGAAACGGTTGGCGGCTTTTGTATATCGGAAAGGAGATGAAAGAATATGACTGATGAAAAATGCATCGTAGACCCGCAGCGGGATTGCCTTGGCCTGCATAAGGCAATCGCCCTGGAAAAGCAAATGTCGGAATACCGCACTCAGGCGCGGGAAACACACGCCGAAATGTTCCAGCGCATTTCAGCGTTGGAACGGTCCGGCTCTGCACAGGAGGCGCGCTATCAGGCGATCATGGACAAATTGACGGAACTGTCCGTCCGGCTTAATGAGGCGTTAGCGACTATCGCGGCACTCAAGGAAAAACCGGCGAAACGGTGGGAGAGCATTGCCGACAAAGCGATATGGGCCGTGCTCGCGGCGGTGATCGCCTTTGTACTGGGACGGATGGGGCTGTAAGACTGGAGGGAGCACAAATGAAAATCAATTGGAAGGTACGCATTAAAAACCCGCTGTGGTGGGCGCAGATAGCGGCGGCGCTGGTACTGCCGGTGCTCGCATACTTCGGCCTGGCCTGGGAAGATATGACCTCCTGGGGCGCGCTGCGGGATGTGTTTCTGCGCGCGGTGCAGAATCCCGTTGTGCTACTTGCTGCGGCAGCCAGCGTGTTTAACGCTGTGACCGACCCGACAACGGCCGGCGTTGGGGACAGCAGGCGGGCGCTTGAGTATAAGACGCCGAATCGTGACGAATAAATTATCAAGCCGCCAGTCATCTGACCAGCGGCTTGACCAACTAAATATTAATGATAAAAACAGTTAAAAAATCGCTTGATAATTGTACTTATATTTAAGATTTGGAGGTTATGAGGTGGGACAAGTCATAAAAGGTATCGATATTTCGTCGCACCAGGGGGACATTGATTTTGAGCGCGTGAAGGCGGACGGTGTCCGCTTTGTGATCATCAAAGCCGGGCAGGGCCTTCGGGAAATGGGGACGTTCCATCAAAAATATCTGCCCGCAGTGCTGGCCGCGGGGCTTGACTGGGGCGCGTACTGGTGGAGCGACGCCGTGACGGTCGCCGAAGCTCAAAAGGAGGCGGCGGCATTCGTCAGGGCGCTCGACGGCCTGCGCCCGACTTATCCGGTGTACATGGACCAGGAATATGAATCTCCCTGCGGTAACGCCTGGGGAGTGGGCAAGGGAAAGCAGCTTCGCACCGACATGGCAAAGGCGTTTTTGAAGGTTCTGGAGGACGCCGGGTACTACGCGGGGCTGTACGCTTCGACAAACTGGCTGCAATACTGGGTGGACGACAAACAGCTTGAAGCATATGACAAGTGGGTTGCACAGTACGCCGAAAAATGCACCTACACCGGCAGTTACGGAATGTGGCAGCATCATGGAGACGCGCGGGGTTTTGTAGGGCGTGTGGACGGCATTTCCGTACCGGTGGATATCAACGCCTGCTATCGGGATTACCCGGAGATCATTAGGGCAAACCTGCTCAACGGCTGGACGGATAGGGATGAACCGGGTGTACCCAAGGACGAGATGATCTCAATTTTAAAACCGGAGTTGGAAAGGCTGCGGGATGATCTTGCCGCAGCGCTTGGGGCCGTGAAACAACTGTTGGGAAGTGGCTAAAAGAATATTGAACCTGCCTAAATAAAGCACTTGTGATATGTGGTTACTAGTTTGTTACTATCGGCCCCAATTTGCCCCCCTTTCTATGGGCTGAAATGTTCAGTATTTGGGCGTTTCGGAGTGTTGCAGAGCATACTAATTTATGATACAATAAAAACAGATTAGGCGGGAAGTCCCGATTTTCCGGGGTTTCCCGCCTTTCTTGTTACTAATGTGTTATTTTTAATTTGCCTTGAACTTTAAAAGTTCAAAATCTTGAACACCTTGTTTTGGTTTCCAATCTGTGCTTGCAGCTTGCCGGGCG
>ENA-OWPN01001675-OWPN01001675.1-human-gut-metagenome-genome-assembly--contig:-NODE-1675-length-18193-cov-2.764528_pt1 | contig 18193 bp, 16 predicted proteins | sample MGYA00248266_ERZ651850 | MGnify/ENA primary metagenome ERZ651850 (study PRJEB26924, sample SAMEA4378296) | human gut metagenome | biome: human gut; feature: human-associated habitat; material: faeces... | reverse complement strand
CCGCTCTAACCGCTGAGCTACACCATCACTTGCCGGGTACGTCTCCGGCGAGGGCTTCCACCTCCGTATGCTTTTCGGCGCACCGCGCCCTGGCTGCAATTCGGTAACAGGGGATGCACAACCCTGGCTTCCAGCGTGATTAGCGCCTTCAGCATGACGGGATATACCCGTAAATTCGTGGAACTGTACCCAAAGTGCTGTTAAGCACCGCTGTTACGCTGAAAAGAAAACGCAACAGGAAAGGACGCTGACCAACAGATGGCCCCTTCTCGTTCATCTGGTTAATCACACCAGCGCCCTTACCTGTTGTGCCTCCCCGTTCCCTAATACACAGACGGGGACACTCTGCGGTCGATTTTTTGACGGGGGACGACTCATACCCCGTGGCATCTGGCTTCTTAGGCCGCTACCATCATCAGATCATCGTTTGCATTTACTTTAATGGTCAGTTTCTAAACCGCCGCAAAGTCGCTAACCATGACGAAAACCCTGAAAAAAACGCCCACCCGAAGATGGGCAAACTGGAAGCTCGTAACGCACTTCGGTGTTGCCACTTAGGCGTATGGTCAACCTGGCAACTCGGCGTCATGAGGGGGAAGGAGTCACTACCCCGCCATACTTGCCGCCGCGCCTGTCGCGGCTAACAGCTAAATCGCTCTATAAATCACGATTCATTGAGGCGATATTACACTAATAAATTTATTAGAGCAATATCGCTATAACGTCATGAGCAACACCTCGAGTGTCCCCCTTACAAGACACAGAACGTCTGGCAAAAAGAGGTTCCACTCTGAAGCCACTGTCATGATAAAGCTCTCTGATGTTTGGCGCGCCACTGTTAGTAATGAGAACCTTTGCACCTCGACGATGAGCATCCGTCAACAGAGACACCAGGCGTTTTTGCTCTTCAAACTTAAAGTCATGACCGGAATAGTTCGTGAATCCCTCTGTATTTGGAAGCGGTTCATACGGCGGATCGCAAAAGATGACATCTCCTTCTCCGGCAGCTTCAATCACCGCTGCAAAATCACCGCATACAAACTCAGACCGCCCTTCCGCACCGAGGAAGGCTTCCATCTCCTGTAATGGGAAATACGGAGTTTTATACTTCCCGTAACCGACATTGAACTCACCGGCCTGGTTGTAACGCGTCAATCCGTTAAAACAATGTCGGTTCAGGAACAAAAACGCCGCTGCGCGATGTAAATCATCATAGACTTGTTTGTTAAACGCATTCCGTACTGCCAGGTATCCTTCCTGTGTGTTGTAGTCCTGGAAGAAACGATGCGCCAGTGTGATAAGTGAATGCGCCTCGCGTTGCAGAGTCTTGTAAAAGTTAATCAGGTCAGCATTCACATCATTTAGCAGATTTTCCTGGTATCCGGCATTCGTGAAGACAGCTCCGCCACCGACAAAAGGTTCGATCAGGCGCTTCCCTTCTGGCAAATAGCGAAAGATTTGTTCCAGAACACCAAATTTTCCACCAGCCCATTTGAATATGGACCGTTCGAATTCTGCCGCTGGTTTAACTTTTCGCTCTTTTGTTTCACTTCCTTCTTTCTGCCGACATACGGCCTTAGTAATCCGATCGCCAATCCAGCGCATTACTGGTATTGCCATACTATTGCCGATCGCTTTGTAACGCGGTCCGTCAGCTGCAAGCATCGCGGCCTCTTCTTCGCTTAAATCTGGATAGTGATTGCGAAGATATGCCAGTTCATCTGAATTAACTTTTTTACGCTTTTCCGTCGGGATCAACGTATGCCCATCAGGAAAACCTTGCAGCCTTTCACATTCGACAGGGGTAAGACGGCGGACAGCTACTTCTGCGTTTCTTACTTCATAGCAAACAGCTGTTGGATTTTTAGCCATTAGAGATGGTGAAGTATTCTTAGTTGCAGCATGTTGTGTACCGCTCATACGCTCAGGAAAAGCCAATGTAACAAGATGCTCATGGCTTTCTTGCTCACGTGCCCGCAATGTACCATGCCCTTCTGACCAAAAACCTGCTCCTGTGCTGCTAAAAACGGCAAGGTCAGTGGCATCTTTAAAATCTCTTGCCTTTACTGTCGATGCGGTTTCATCGTCAATATATTCCCCAAATGCTGCCATCCTGAAAGCGTTTACGGCTTTCGTCGATTTCATACTGGGTGGCATGTCAGCGTGTAGGCATGGATTTAGGCTTTCGCCACTGATTGCAGCGCCATTTGCAATAATGGCGGAAGCGATTTCCTTCTTTTTTCGGCTCGGCGCAATATTCCGGCGCACGCCTTCGAACTCAAAAAGTACCGTTGCGGGATCGAGGTCTGTTCGAGCACTTGCGACAACAAACACGCGTCGGCGTCGTTGTGCCACTCCGAAGTATTGGGCATCAAGGATTCTCCAGGCCACCTTTCGCTGCGGTCCATAAATACAACCACACTGCGGCCACTTTGGAGCATGGCAACCGGTTTTGCCATCCCACCGCCAGAACGCGTTACTTTTTCCTGATTCAGGTCGATCACCTGGTTCAAATGGCGCATCTTCTCCAGCCAATCCGGCAAGGAAACATCCGAAGGCGTTATCTGCCGATGACAGGACTCCTGGGACATTTTCCCAGACGATAACTGTCGGTTTGAGGAAGGACTCAGACCGTTTGTCGTCAATTGCATTTGCAAGCTCCACATACTTCAAAGTTAGCGCGCCGCGTTCATCATCAAGCCCACCACGTAAGCCCGCGATACTGAATGCCTGACAAGGCGTACCCCCGACGAGCACATCAGGGGATTCGATTTCCCCAGCCAGGACTTTTTTGGCAAGTTTTGTCATGTCGCCAAGGTTGGCGACATGGGGCCAGCGGTGCGCAAGAACGGCAGATGGAAAAGGCTCGATTTCAGCAAACCACGCCGGACGCATACCCAACGGTTCCCAGGCAATACTCGCGGCTTCAATTCCACTGCAAACAGATCCATAGCACAGCTCTTTCACTGCTTAGCCTCTCCACCAAGGGCATTTACCAGAGCATCAACCAGGCACGAAATTTCACTGGTCAACAGGAAGAAATCTGCGTCCAGTCGCTGCGCAACATCTTCACTATCAATATCAGAGTTCTGCTCAAGCAATTCATCCGCAAATTTGACGCTGGTAAGGCTGAAGTTATGGTCCAGTGTAAATTTAATGCGTTTCTGCCAGTCGAGTGCCAACTTAGTAACGAGCTTGCCAGCTTCCAGGTGTGTGGAAATTTCATCGCTTCCCAAATCCTGCTTTTTCACTCGGGCAATACCGCCATCCTCAAGCACTGCCTTAAGTTCTGCCGCATCCCCCATTTGAAATCCCTGTGGAGCACTACCATCACGTACCCAGTCGGTCAGCGTTAATTCAATGGGATTTTCAACACTCAGGGGAACAACAGGAAGAGAACCCAGAGACTTACGCATAAGCGCGAGCATATCCTCTGCCTGCCGCGCGCTGGCATTGATATAGATACGTTTAGTTGAACCGTCGTAGATCGCCTGGATAACAGAAAACTTTGAAAAAGCCCGTGGCAGAAGAGAATGCAGAACTTCGTCTTTCAGGGAGTCCTTCTCTGTTTTCTTCAGTTTACGCGCTTGTTCTTGCTCAAGTTTTTCAATTTTTTCTTGAATAGCTCGCTGGATAACCGGCGGGGGAAGAATTTTTGTTTCGCGCTTTGCTTCAACAAGGATAAAACCATTTCCATGCATAGCGATAACTTCGGAATTATCACCAAATGGAGATACAAAACCGAACTTGGCCATATCCTGACTACCGCATGGCGTGAAAAGGATCATTTTCTTTTTATCTTCTAAGTCGGTCAGATCCGCCTCACGAGAAAGTTTATAAATAGTAATGTTTTTCCAGTGCTTAAACATGTTGTAACCCTTGAATATCAACCACAGAAAGCTCGTCTTTGTAGAAAAAGGCTAGGTTGTGGCACCCCCTCGTTTGAGCGTATGAGCTGGGACCAATTTCGTTCTTCCAGACAAATGGCTTCAAATCCGTACGGCGAAGCATAAAAACGCGATTTGTTCCGCTCTGATTCCCAATGAGGCAAAAGCCTTCTTTCACCTTGATAGCCTGCAAGTTGTCGAGTTCACCGCTGGTTACACGGCTATCGAACTCCTTGCGGCTTATTAGCTCCATCTGCATCTGACGACTCCAAACAAATGCCCATTGAAGGGCGATGGCTGAATGGTACCGAAAACACGACATAAAAAACAATATTTATTAGAGCAATTTTGTAATAAGTAAACGCCATACAGACCACAAATAACCTAAGTTAAAATAACGAAAATCAGAGCAAATCATTGGTGATGACGTGGCAAGTATTGCAACAAAAGACAGCATTTGTTCGGGGCACGGAGGATTCCCATCCAGGCCTCCCGTAGAGAGCGAACCACTACTTAAAGTCAACGGAGTCGAAGTGTTAGTTGATGGTAAGCAATATGCACAGCATACCGATGGGAACAGCACGCACGGCGGGCAAGCTATATCAACCAGGGCATGGTTTACCGTCAACGGGAAAGGGATCGTATGCGTTGGTGATCCTGTTTCATGCGGCTCTACCGTTGCAGCCGGAGACGGCCTGGTTCAGGTAAGTTAGGAGATATCATGCTGGAAAAAGACTACCAGTTATCCGCATATAAAAAATTGGCCGCCGCCGGTGGGATGAAAACACCTGGTGCCATAACATCGGCACGAAACAGTGCTAACACAGCAAAACTGCTTGCAGAAGAATTGACCGGATTAATTCTGGATACAATTGTCTATCCCGACACTATTACCAGCTATGTTTCAACGATCAGAACAACCGCAACCGGTTTAACGAATATTGGAGGGCTGGCAACTCAGCACGCGGACCTGTTGGCTGGTTATGCTGATCTGTCAATGCTCCTTCAACTCGATATTGGTTGGGATGTTTACTGTCGTGCTAATGAGCGAGAAGTTTCAGAACTGCCGATCTCTATTGCCATTGGTGACGCGACTACAACGAAATCGCTTGAGGACGCTGTAAATGCGCTTAATACGTCGAGTTTAGTCGCTGCTATGGAGGACATTAACCAGACCCTTAACACAGGCTCAGGAAGCTCGTCAGGCTCTGATTCAGGTGGCGGCGCAGTCACTCCCCCACCAGCACTGACAGAACAACAAGTTGACGCACTGAAGGAAGCTACTGAACAATTTGGTGCTTTTTTCGACCAGACAACAGTACCGGTAGCAGCATTGCAACAGCAGTATGAACGAGCGAAGGAAAGCGCCAGCGTAGCCATAACTGCTTATAACCATGCTATCGGTACCGCGCTTGCGGAAGCATCAGCAAATAAGGCCAGCACAGCCAGCGCAGTTGCCGCTTTGGTTCCTGATTCTGTTCTTGATGAATTAAACAAAGCGGCACAGTAACAAAGGACTTCATTGATAATTTTTCTTCAGGAGGAAGACATGTCATTCTTTTCTACGTTAAAAACAGCTTTGTCTTTGAAGGAGAAACTTGCTGCTACTGGTGTTCTTGTTCTGATTTGCGCACTTGTTGGTGCTGGGTTTGCATGGGAACGTCATCAGCTAAAGCAAGCCATAGAGAAAATTGGCAGTCTTGATCAGGCTGTTAAGGAACGTGATAAGTCAATAATGGATCTTAACCAGACCATTGAGACGATGAACAAAGCAGAGCAACATTTTCACAGCCAGGAAGTGAAAAATGAATCAGAACAAGCCAAGTATGCTGACAGGCAAATGGAACGAAAAGCTGAAGTTCAGAAACAACTGGTTGCGGCGGGTAATGTTCGCCAGCGTATTCCTGCTGACACTCAGCGGTTGCTCCGGGAGTCGATCAGCGAATTTAACGCCGACGCCGACAAAGGTTAACCACCCTGCCCCCAAAAGTGCATTTATGTGTAGGATGCCAGAGTTTAGCAGTGAATATTTTGATGATCTGCCAGCGTATATCCTCGATACAGAAACGATGCTGATGGGGATTAACAGGAAGAATCGCAACGTTAATGATTACAACCGAGCTATTAGCGGTAACTAAAAGGGATTTTTATGTCTGATAAAGTAACAGTAAAGCAAACTATCAACGAAGCGACTTCAATCTACAAAATTGAGCAAATCACTGTTGGCAAGCCAGGATCTGAACAATACCGTCGTGCTTTCGAGCTTGCCGATCAGCTTGGTTTAAAACACCCGGATTGCATTGAGCATGTATTTCCGACCTATGCTGATGAGCAATGTACTCATGTTCTTACCGAAGAGGATTTTTTCAGCACTGAAGAACGAGAAGGCGTTGATCGCTGCATTGGTGTGATTTGTTCTTCGGTAAGTGATGAGTTATTCCCTAATGTCCATGAAGATGGTGGTATTGGATACCAATTCCTGTACGAGGGCGATGAGCTTAAATGCTATGAACATGGTCTTCTCATCGAAAGCGTAGAATAATATGGCTTCCTTCCAACCGGCTTTGTTGGCCGGTTTATTCAACTTATCCACAGCATAGATCCAATAAACAGATCCCAAAGAGAACCTAGGAAGATCCAAAGAAGATCCCGGATCGCTGTAAGCCGCGCCATTTCTGGCCTGAAATGGGATCAACATTGACTATACGCGATTTTATGTTGACTGTGCACGATTTATTGTTGACTGCACGCGATTTATTGTTGACTATACGCGACAGAAACATTGACTGTACGCGATTTTAGAGCCTGACTATTCACAGTTGTTGATAACTGCAATCCAGATGACGCCAGGCCGCGCCACATATGGAGAAACCACGATGCCGGAAGAAAATAAAGGCTTCCTTAGCGTTGAAGAAGTTGCAGGAAATACAGGAGAAATCCACAGCCTGAAACCCAATAACAATAGCACTATACAACCCATCGCTTTGTTGCGCTTAGGTGTGTTTGTGCCAACCTTAAAATCTACCAATGTGGCACTACGTCGCGGATCGTCAGTTACTACAAACACAACGAACGCAACCGAAGAACTATCAAGCCTCAAAATTGTTGAGCAGGAAGGCTATGAGGGAATTGAAATACATGGTCCACGCCTGGATATGGATACTGATTTTAAGGTGTGGGTGGGCATAACCTCCGCGTTGTTTGACTACGCACCTGATGATGACGGCATAATCACCCTGCCATTCTCCGAGTTTGCCGATCGATGCGGCTATCCACGTAAGCGCCTTTCAAAGGCGTTCCGTAAAAGTATTGATGACTCTCTGACACGCATTCAGCAGACAGTTGTCAAATTCCGCTTCCCGGCGGCAAAAGGTCATCTCAATAACATTAACGTCAACTTGTTGGCATATAGCAGCCTGAATACCGAGCTTGATGTTATCGAGATCCAGCCGCAGAAACAGCTATCTGAACTTTACTATGTTGACTATAAGCGAATCCTGAAGCTGAAGATGCTGGATAAACTAGGGCGCAAAGAGACGGCCAAGGTACTGTATACATTCTTTGAGGCTCTACCCGCCAACCCGGCACCTGTCAGCATTGAGCGCCTTAGAGCGAGGCTTAATCTCAAATCATCCGTTAGCGTGCAAAATAGCGTTATCAGAAAAGCCATGAAAGATTTGGAAGCTATTGAATATCTTAAATTTTCAGAGATAAAAAACGGCAGGAAAATCGGCTTCCAGATCCATAAGCGCAATCCATAATATTGACTATATGCGATAGCGAGAAGTTGACTATAGGCGACATTCGTTGACGCTGGTGGATTTTTGCTGGCGTCAATATTCTGCAAGTCGCTATTGAGATGGCTTTTAGGGGCATTTCATCGCGTATAGTCAACGTTTCTCCCGACAATATCTTACATAGTCGATCTTTGGTGGAGTTAAATCGACTACAGTCAACTTTTGACTGTAGTCACATCGCGCATAGTCAACTATTCACATTAACCTTCGCGCATAGTCAACATTTGCGCGGTTCTCATCAAGCAGTGGTATTGATATGCAAGAAGAGAAACAACACTACCTCTACGTTCTGGTGCCAGAGAACGGAGATACTTTTAAAATCGGCATTTCATGTGGTCCATTGGCACGGTTTAAAGGGCTACAAGTGAGTCCCGATTTTGCGCTTTCACGGGTCTATCGTGGTACACGTTTGGCAATGGTTAATCTTGAGCGGGCTTTACACGCAACCTTTTTCCCCTGGAATGCGCCGTGGGAGAAAAGCGTCGGTGGCGGGCATACTGAATGGTTTACACGAGAGTGTCTTGATAAGGTTTTGGCTCATATCGAATATCTAAATGATATGTGGGGAGGGATTCTCGAGCGCATTAAGTCGAATGATTTACTTCAGCGTCCAGTAGATGCTGCTTGCTCTTTCGAAAAAGAGCTGGATGTTACTTCTATCGTGACTTTCAAAGATGACGCAGGAATGAGGGACGTGGCTTATGTCTCCATATCTGGCTATGAACCGGACGCGATCCGCGCTCAATGTGAATTGCTGAAAGCAATGTTTATGCTTCGGACTAAATATCCCTGGGATACAGGGCGGGTGTGCTTCCCTATGGAAGAGTTAACCGCCACCATTGATTCCCAGCTTTACCACGATAATCCAGAGAAGTTTTTTAGCCTTTTAGCCGGTAATGGGCTTAACTGTGTGTCCGGGCTGGGGCGAAGTAGAATCCAACATGCCTCGCTCTTCGGTCCCTTCTTTTACGATCGACACGGGTACTTTGAGGCTGAACTTCCGGCGCTTACGCGTGCTATAGATACTATCGATTTCGAACGATTATTCGCTGCTCTTAGCAAATAACACTGATGCCCCTGAACGGGGCTTTTTTGTGCCTTTCTTGTAACTCTCAATCGTGCAAAATGAACCAAACATGCAGAGAATGCTATGTACAAGCATCTACGCATACATTATTATTTTATGCAGCATTTTTAATTAAATTCAAAAATACAGCATAAAGGATGACTTTCGATGAGTGATTCCAGCCAGCTTCACAAGGTTGCTCAAAGAGCAAACAGAATGCTCAATGTTCTGACTGAACAAGTACAGTTGCAAAAGGATGAGCTACACGCGAACGAGTTTTACCAGGTCTATGCGAAAGCGGCACTGGCAAAATTGCCTCTACTGACTCGAGCGAACGTTGACTATGCCGTAAGTGAAATGGAAGAAAAGGGTTATGTTTTCGATAAACGCCCTGCTGGCTCTTCAATGAAATATGCGATGTCAATTCAGAACATCATTGACATATATGAACATCGCGGAGTGCCAAAATACCGGGATCGCTACAGCGAAGCGTATGTGATTTTCATCTCCAATCTTAAAGGCGGTGTGTCAAAAACTGTATCGACGGTTTCTCTGGCGCATGCAATGCGTGCTCACCCTCATCTTCTGATGGAAGATTTAAGGATTCTGGTTATTGACCTTGATCCGCAATCTTCAGCAACGATGTTTTTAAGCCATAAACACTCTATTGGTATCGTAAACGCAACATCTGCACAGGCTATGTTGCAGAATGTAAGCCGTGAAGAGCTGTTAGAGGAGTTTATTGTTCCTTCTGTTGTACCTGGGGTTGACGTTATGCCTGCGTCGATTGACGATGCCTTTATTGCATCCGATTGGAGAGAGCTGTGCAATGAGCATCTACCGGGTCAGAACATCCATGCTGTCCTGAAAGAAAATGTGATTGATAAGCTGAAGAGCGATTATGACTTTATCCTCGTTGATAGTGGTCCTCACCTTGACGCCTTCCTGAAAAATGCTTTGGCCTCGGCCAATATACTGTTTACACCTCTGCCGCCAGCAACTGTCGATTTCCACTCATCGCTTAAATACGTTGCCCGCCTTCCTGAGTTGGTGAAACTCATTTCTGATGAAGGCTGCGAGTGCCAGCTTGCGACTAACATTGGTTTTATGTCCAAGTTGAGTAACAAGGCAGATCATAAGTATTGCCATAGCCTGGCTAAAGAAGTGTTCGGTGGGGATATGCTTGATGTCGTCCTCCCTCGCCTTGACGGTTTTGAACGCTGCGGCGAGTCTTTTGACACTGTTATTTCAGCTAACCCGGCAACGTATGTTGGTAGTGCTGATGCATTGAAGAACGCGCGAATTGCCGCGGAAGATTTTGCTAAAGCAGTTTTTGACCGTATTGAATTTATCAGATCTAACTGAGGAGTAAGAAACCCCCATGTCAAAGAAAAACAGACCAACAATTGGGCGAACCCTTAATCCTTCAATATTAAGCGGATTTGATAGTTCTTCAGCCTCTGGCGATCGAGTCGAGCAGGTATTCAAGTTATCAACTGGTCGCCAGGCCACATTTATTGAAGAGGTAATACCTCCGAACCAGGTAGAAAGCGATACCTTTGTTGATCAGCATAACAACGGGCGTGACCAGGCATCTCTTACGCCAAAATCATTAAAAAGTATCCGAAGCACTATTAAGCATCAGCAATTTTACCCTGCAATAGGTGTTAGACGGGCTACAGGGAAAATTGAAATTTTGGATGGTTCCCGGCGTCGAGCTTCTGCCATCTTAGAGAACGTAGGGTTGCGGGTTTTAGTCACGGACCAGGAGATCAGCGTTCAGGAAGCGCAAAATTTAGCGAAAGACGTTCAGACAGCATTGCAGCACAGCATTCGAGAAATAGGTCTGCGTTTGATGCGAATGAAAAATGATGGGATGAGTCAGAAGGATATTGCAGCCAAAGAAGGGCTGTCTCAGGCGAAGGTCACGCGTGCTCTCCAGGCAGCGAGTGCTCCGGAAGAATTAGTCGCCCTTTTCCCTGTGCAGTCGGAATTAACCTTTTCGGACTACAAAACGCTTTGTGCTGTTGGCGACGAAATGGGGAACAAGAATTTAGAGTTTGATCAGCTTATTCAAAACATATCCCCGGAAATAAACGACATCTTATCCATTGAAGAAATGGCCGAAGATGAAGTTAAAAATAAAATCCTGCGCTTGATAACAAAGGAAGCCTCACTACTCACGGATAAAGGTTCTAAAGATAAGTCCGTAGTTACTGAATTATGGAAATTTGAGGACAAGGATCGCTTTGCAAGGAAGCGCGTGAAAGGCCGTGCATTTTCTTATGAGTTTAATCGACTTTCAAAAGAGCTACAGGAAGAACTCGACAGGATGATTGGGCATATCCTTAGAAAGAGCCTCGATAAAAAGCCGAAGCCTTAAACTTTCGCCATTCAAATTTCACTATTAAACTACTGTTTTTAAAGTAAATCCATCTAAAATTTCAAGGTGAAATCGCCACGATTTCACCTTGGATTTTACCTTCCTCCCCTACTCCCGAAAAAAATAAAAAAATTGCTTGTCACGAGAAAGTCAACAAGTGACTTTCAATAAAATCTCTTCCGAAAAGGGATTCACACAAGTGCCTTGTGTTTAAGGAAGAGTAAATTGAGTAACTTACGCGAATACCAGAATCGTATTGCAGATATCGCAAAACGCTCTAAAGCTGTGCTTGGCTGGGCAAGCACTGCGCAGTTCGGTACTGATAACCAATTCATTAAAGATGATGCCGCGCGTGCCGCATCTATCCTTGAAGCTGCACGTAAAGACCCGGTTTTTGCGGGTATCTCTGATAATGCCACCGCTCAAATCGCTACAGCGTGGGCAAGTGCACTGGCTGACTACGCCGCAGCACATAAATCTATGCCGCGTCCGGAAATTCTGGCCTCCTGCCACCAGACGCTGGAAAACTGCCTGATTGAGTCCACCCGCAATAGCATGGATGCCACTAATAAAGCGATGCTGGAATCCGTCGCAGCAGAGATGATGAGCGTTTCTGACGGTGTTATGCGTCTGCCTTTATTCCTCGCGATGATCCTGCCTGTTCAGTTGGGGGCAGCTACCGCTGATGCGTGTACCTTCATTCCGGTTACGCGTGACCAGTCCGACATCTATGAAGTCTTTAACGTGGCAGGTTCCTCTTTTGGTTCTTATGCTGCTGGTGATGTTCTGGACATGCAATCCGTCGGTGTGTACAGCCAGTTACGCCGCCGCTATGTGCTGGTGGCAAGCTCCGATGGCACCAGCAAAACCGCAACCTTCAAGATGGAAGACTTCGAAGGCCAGAATGTACCAATCCGAAAAGGTCGCACTAATATCTACGTTAACCGTATTAAGTCTGTTGTTGATAACGGTTCCGGCAGCCTACTTCACTCGTTTACTAATGCTGCTGGTGAGCAAATCACTGTTACCTGCTCTCTGAACTACAACATTGGTCAGATTGCCCTGTCGTTCTCCAAAGCGCCGGATAAAGGCACTGAGATCGCAATTGAGACGGAAATCAATATTGAAGCCGCTCCTGAGCTGATCCCGCTGATCAACCACGAAATGAAGAAATACACCCTGTTCCCAAGCCAGTTCGTTATCGCGGCTGAGCACACGGTACAGGCGGCGTATGAAGCACAGCGTGAATTTGGTCTGGACCTGGGTTCCCTACAGTTCCGCACCCTGAAGGAATACCTGTCTCATGAACAGGATATGCTGCGTCTTCGCATCATGATCTGGCGTACTCTTGCGACCGACACCTTTGACATCGCTCTGCCGGTTAACCAGTCCTTTGATGTATGGGCAACCATCATTCGTGGCAAATTCCAGACTGTATATCGCGACATTATTGAGCGCGTTAAATCTTCTGGTGCGATGGGGATGTTTGCTGGTGCTGATGCAGCATCTTTCTTCAAACAGTTGCCGAAGGATTTCTTCCAGCCAGCCGAAGACTATATCCAGACTCCGTATGTTCACTACATCGGTACCCTGTTCGGTAACGTGAAAGTGTACGAAGTACCTGCTGGTATTTGTAAGAACTTAACGACAGAGAACATTCAGTTCAGCTCGATGGATGTGCTGTGCTACGTCCGTGATGAAAATCCGGGTAAAGCAGGCTTCGTGACTGGTGATGCTGTCCCGGCCATCCCGTTCCAGCATCCGACCACTCCGGCGCTGGTCAACCGTACCACGCTGTGGGGTTCGGCTATCAACGATATGCACCCACGCAACGGCGCTGATTACTTCACTCGTGTAACGCTGACAATGGCCAAAAAAGGCGGGCTTAACTTCATTAGCGGCGACACGATTGATGCCGGTGACTCTGAGTAATCAGGGGAAGTTCTCCGTTTAACATAGCGCCCCGTGCGGGGCGCATAACAGGGAAAGTTATGTCTCAATATTCAATTCAACAGTCATTAGGTAATGCATCCGGCGTCGCTGTTAGCCCGATCAATGCCGATGCGACGTTATCTACCGGTGTTGCATTAAATAGCAGCTTGTGGGCTGGTATTGGCGTATTTGCGCGTGGCAAGCCGTTTACTGTTCTTGCGGTTACTGAGTCCAATTACGAAGATGTTCTCGGCGAACCGCTGAAGCCGTCTTCCGGCTCACAGTTCGAACCAATTCGCCATGTGTACGAAGCTATTCAGCAAACGTCTGGTTATGTTGTCCGTGCTGTTCCGGATGATGCGAAGTTCCCGATTATTATGTTCGATGAATCAGGCGAACCGGCTTACAGTGCGTTGCCATACGGTTCTGAAATTGAACTTGATAGCGGCGAAGCCTTTGCTATCTACGTTGATGATGGTGATCCGTGTATTTCACCTACCCGTGAGTTAACCATCGAAACGGCAACAGCGGACAGCGCGGGTAATGAACGCTTCCTCTTAAAACTGACCCAGACGACTTCGCTCGGCGTGGTAACGACCCTGGAGACACACACTGTGTCTTTGGCGGAAGAAGCGAAAGATGACATGGGCCGCTTGTGTTATCTGCCTACGGCTCTGGAAGCCCGTTCTAAATATCTGCGCGCGGTTGTTAATGAAGAGCTGATTTCGACGGCGAAAGTAACAAATAAAAAATCGTTGGCGTTCACTGGTGGTACCAACGGTGATCAGTCGAAAATATCAACAGCTGCGTACCTGCGTGCGGTGAAAGTGCTGAACAATGCGCCGTACATGTACACCGCTGTTCTTGGCCTGGGCTGCTATGACAATGCGGCTATCACCGCATTAGGTAAAATCTGTGCAGATCGCCTGATTGATGGCTTCTTTGATGTCAAACCGACATTAACGTACGCAGAAGCACTACCAGCTGTTGAGGATACCGGTTTACTTGGTACCGATTATGTAAGCTGTTCTGTCTATCACTACCCGTTCTCCTGCAAAGACAAATGGACCCAATCCCGTGTGGTCTTTGGTCTGTCTGGCGTGGCGTATGCGGCGAAAGCTCGTGGCGTCAAGAAAAACTCTGATGTCGGCGGTTGGCATTACTCACCGGCTGGTGAAGAACGTGCCGTCATTGCTCGTGCGTCAATTCAACCGCTGTATCCGGAAGATACCCCGGACGAAGAAGCAATGGTCAAGGGCCGTCTCAATAAAGTATCTGTTGGCACCTCTGGCCAGATGATCATCGACGATGCTTTAACTTGCTGCACGCAGGATAACTATCTGCACTTCCAGCACGTCCCATCCCTGATGAATGCAATCAGTCGTTTCTTTGTCCAGTTAGCCCGACAGATGAAGCATAGCCCGGACGGTATTACTGCGGCTGGCCTGACTAAAGGGATGACCAAACTTTTAGATCGCTTTGTCGCCTCCGGCGCTCTGGTGGCTCCTCGTGATCCCGATGCTGACGGTACAGAACCGTATGTGCTGAAAGTTACGCAGGCGGAATTCGATAAATGGGAAGTAGTCTGGGCCTGCTGCCCGACTGGCGTAGCCCGTCGTATCCAGGGCGTACCGCTGCTTATTAAGTAAGGGAATACAATGAGCAAAAACTTTTTTCAATCCGGGGCATTTTTGGGGAATGGACTGTCCCGTTTCGCTTTGAACTCTGATCCTGTGCAGCTGATGGAGTCTGCCCGAGCAAGCGCCGAACCGCCAACAGATCCGGTTATTAATAATAATCCGGAACCGGCGGCACAGACTAACGATAACGTTCCATCTGCCCCGGCTCCAGAGCAAATCCTGGAAGGGAAAGACGGTAAAGAATGGACCGTCGAACAGGCGCACCAGATGATTCTGGAAGCTGCAAATCGAAGTGCTATGCAGAATGCGTTGAGTGATGCGGCCGACGCCGTTTTCTCCTGGGCTGATAGCGGTGATCTGACTTTCGACTCCCTTGATGGTTTCGTTCAGGCTATCGCTGGTATCTCTGATGACGACGACTCCGAAGTTACAGAAGAACAGGACGATGCCTATAACGAAGCATGGGCAAATGTTGCTGACTTCCTCGCAGCATGCGGTGTAGATGATGACCTGATCGAAGCACTGGCTGACGATGAAGACGACGACGCTGCTGCTGATGTTGGTGCCTCTATCGCTGGTTTAGATAGCGACGACCGCGACGAACTGGAAGCGGCGTTTGTTGTTGCTGGCACTTCTGATGAAATGCTGACTGAAGCATTTAAGAAGGTTGTTCGTAACGGTGAGATCAAACTCATCCGTAAACGCCTGCGTAAAAAACGTCTGACTGCGGCTCAAAAATCGGCGCTGAAAAAAGCGCGTCGAAAAGCCCAGACCGGCGCGGCAAAACTTGCCCGCAAAAAGTCAATGAAACTGCGCCGTAAGCGCCTTGGCTAAAGGAGGAGGCCGGAGAACTCCGGCCTTTAACTTGAATGGCACCTATACCTTATGGGGTTTACAGCCAGGCTGACGGTGTATCGCCATTTCTGAAAGTTACTTTAACGAACTCTCAGTACCAGGTTACCGGATATATCAGCCAGGGAGCGGCAATGAACATGGCCCAGAATTGGGAAGCGCCGTTTACCGGTATGTCCATGGGATCTGTTTCTGGTGCTCTGGGTGGTTTTGTGCAAGTAGGTACTGAAACAACGTCGGTTGCCCGTTGGAATAGCTTAATGGTTTGGGAAGGGGGGACTCCGCCGACGTTCACGCTGCCTGTAACTTTCATTGCTTTGAACAATCCATTCATTGAAGTTTCAGGCGCTATCGCCGCGTTGACAGCCATGATTAGCCCGGAACTAAAAGCGGCCAATGTTGGTGGTCGAATCCCGGAGCGCGTGACGCTAAACATTGGTCGCCGGATCAACATCACCGATGTCGCCATCCAGGACTTAAGTTTTGATCTCGATGCGCCAAGGGACAGTAATGGATATTTCCTGAAAAACACCGTCAACCTCCAGTTGACCGGTTCTTCGATATATAACAGCTCCGATATTGTTCGGGCGTTCCAGTAAAAGGATTTTATATGGGGCACAATAACACTAAGGGAAACCGTAAATTTATTAAGGGCCGCTATACTGCCAACGCGGCCAAAGGCGAACGACTGGTATCTTCTGAATTCCAGCTCACTTTTGCAGGCCATGAAGATATCAGCGTACTGGTTCGCACGTCGCAAATCCCTGAAATGACACGCGAGGATGTGGAGGACTATGGTCCGAATGGTGTGAAGTTCAACCAGCACGGACCAATTCGAAACTCTGGGGAAATCCAGGTCCAGTGCGTGGAGACTATCGAAGGCGATATTCTTCAGTTCATCAAGGATCGCATTGCGGCGAAGGACTATGTTGATATCACGATGGCTGCTACCCCTGAATCCAAATCTTCCGGGGTTAACGCTGTGACAAAAGCTGCTACAACAATTGAAATGTTGGACTGCAAAATCTACAGTGATGCAATCGACTTTAGTACCGAAGATGTGACTGCCGCTGTGCGCCCGTCACTTCGTATCGTTTACAACTGGATTGAGTGGGATTAAGAGTCACCCCTTGTATTTTAAAGCTCCTACGGGAGCTTTTTTGTGCTTAAATTATGCCGGTATAGCGAAATTTTGAGCATATTATGGAAATTGATTTTTCATACTCTCCTGAAACGATAGAACGAAGATTCGAAATAATTGGATGCAAAACTATTTCAGAGGAGCATTATTGGATTCTCTATGATGCCAATACATGGTTATGTGCCTTAGCAGAATGTCGGCCATCGTTATGTGCAGGGGAGGGAGGACTTCGACATAAGGTGCTGGCTACACTTGAAGTGAACACGTTACGATATTGGGGTGTCGAAATACTTAGGGATAACAAAGAATTACATTTATTATTGCTGAATAAGTGTGCGCCTCTGCGCAGGAAAGCATAAGAAAACCCAACCGCCATACTGGAATTATCAGAAGAATATGTGCGGAAAGTTATAGCTAGCTATTGAAAAGCTAAAGTAGATCGGTTAGATTTACCTTACTCATCTACCATGCGTAGAAAGAGCGATCGAACCCGATACATAGCAATATGTGTCGGGTTCAGCTTTTTTATGTCCCAAGTGCTCTTTTTCTGCTTTGTTTGAGTGTTCTGATTTTACTGTCATAGGTTACAACATAGGCTGTTTTGAGAAGCCAATAGTCTCTACGTGCGGATAGCACAACAACGTAGTTTTCACACTCGTTCCAGATTACCCACTCTTCAGTTGGTCCTCGTCTTTCAGACCAACATGATATATCGCAATGGTCATAATTCCTTATCATATGCGCGATCCAGCGGATCCGCTTACACCGTTCAAGATCAGGTATTCGTTCTTCTTCTATTTTTCCCTCTGATACTAAATGCCAAAATCCGAACTCTTTCCCATCATATTCCGGTGAATAACGTAATCGAACAGGGAGACCCTTAAACGTTATATTAGAGATTAAAATATCTTCTCTAACAACATCATATACATCGTCTATATACTCTTGCCAACTTCCATTGAAGTACAATAAATCTGGCATTTGAAGCATCAGCGAGCCTCCCACACGAAAATATTAAATTTACTTTCTGTTGGAAGAGTGCTTTTTAGTAACTCCCTGTTTGTATGTGATTTTATCCTGTTTATGACTTGGATTTTTCCCGCGTTGCTATTCATTCCTCGATGAACGTAGCCTAACGCACCAATGAAAAGATCCGTTAGCTGCAATTGTTGCACTTCATGAGATCGTATATGTTGAATTCTGTTTATCGACTCATGATTGTAATCATAGCGATCATTGTGAAGAACTCCTCTTAATTTCTCAATTTTTTCAATACCTAAAGTATCTTTTATATCTAGGTAGATATTGTATGTGTTGTTACTTTCTATTATGTTTTTTAAGACATAAAAAAACATCTTATAATAGAAAGTATTATGATCTTGATGGAATCGAGCATGGTCCAGTTGCTCTTTATCAGGAACAACAACACCTCTAAAGCGCAATGCTGGGTTGCTGAAGAAGTAATCTACGACCTCTAAGTAAAATGCAACTTTGG
>ENA-OWPN01001674-OWPN01001674.1-human-gut-metagenome-genome-assembly--contig:-NODE-1674-length-18201-cov-3.321944_pt1 | contig 18201 bp, 19 predicted proteins | sample MGYA00248266_ERZ651850 | MGnify/ENA primary metagenome ERZ651850 (study PRJEB26924, sample SAMEA4378296) | human gut metagenome | biome: human gut; feature: human-associated habitat; material: faeces... | reverse complement strand
ACACTGCTTTTTATTATAATATATTCTGTACAGAAAGGGTAGGGAAAACACGTATTTCAAGTAAAATAACAGGTCATATGCTGCATCCCTTACAAAGAGTTCAGGATGCAAAAGTAAAATTCTGCAAAAGAAATGCGGCTGAATATGAAATATGACAGAGAAATCGGTAAATGGGAGCTGCGATATCCAAAATGTATAAAATGTATATATAAATGATGGACACTACCGCCTGTTTCAGCTTGTTAGGCTTTCCTGTTTTCCTTCTTTCACAAGCAGTCTCACATTGGCTTTAAATTCTTTTCCAGCCGATCCACCATCCATGCTAGACGATTTGTGCGGCCTGCCTCTGTTTTGGCATCCAGGTATGCACGGGTATATGTCTTTTTTACAGATGGCGGCATATTCATAAAATTGGCATATGCCAGGTCATAGGTCTTCAGCACCTCCATAACCATAGTCAGCTGTTCCTCACTGACTGCCGACGGCTTTACAGCCTGTTCCCACTGTCCGTTATGTTTGGCTTCTTCTATTTTCCGGCGTCCAAAAGCAGTCATTCTTCCGGATTCCTCCAGCTTTAACGCAAGCTCCTTATTCTTCACTGACCATTTACTGCCTGTTCTTCGCTGCGCAAAGTATTTTATATAGGAGGTATCGTCAAGCCTTCGCATGACACCGTCAATCCAGCCAAAGCAGAGCGCTTCCTCCAAGGCTTCCGCTGCCGTTAATGTTTCCACTGCTTTCGTCTTTCCAAATAACAGCCATACGCCTTCGCTGCTTTCACAATTTTCTGACAACCAGCTTCGCCATTCCTTTTGTGTTTTGAATCGTATCGGTTCCTTCATGATCTCTCCTCCTCATGCAAAGCATTTCCCTGTATATGCTTATCGTCTGCAATTATGAATTCAAATCCGAATTCATGAAACGTAAGATCATCATCAATCACCTCATCATATATACCTGCGGCTTTTTGAAATCCATTTTTTTCATACAGCCGGATTGCAGAATGATTGATATCCACGACGAACAGCCGCAAAGCCTCTGCCTGTGCCTCTTTTGATAATCTAATCGCCTCATGCAGAGCAGTGCTGCCAATGCCTAATCTCATATAATCAGGATTTACACCGAGCCGTTCAAGATAGCGCACCTGCCAGATAGATTTCCCCCAGGTCACATGATCTGCCCCGGCGCTGTCTTCACATAAAGCAAAGGCTGCCATCAAAGTGCCCTTTTCCTCTAGGACATACAGGCGTTGTGCTGTGATATCCTCTTGAAAGAACGCACATGGGTAACAATCATCCCATATTTCTATTTGCTTTGCATTCATATGCGCAATGATTTTCTTATACATAGATTTTAACTGCGTTAAATCCTGCAGTACTGCTTTTCTTGTTATCATAAAGCCCCTCTTTCCTGAAAATGCGGTGTATACAGCCAATTAGAGCCAGGATGATTATTTCATCATACGATATGTCTCTTTGCTTTCCTCATGTCTCCTTGCTTTATATATTTTGCTTTCCTTATATACTTTCCTTATATATTATGAAGCAATATAGATTCACATAAATTATAAATATTGTTACTCGCTATGTATAAGCGGTATCCTTATAGATATAAAGAGACACCTGGTGCTACAGGTACATAACCATAATCAGCCATCCCTTCTTTAAGTGAAAGAACAACCTTTTATTCCATCCTATAGGTCAGCTTCATTATAACAAAACAAAACACTACAGAGAAGAACAACAGAGAAATAATAGGAATTCGTTATAAGCGTTATTTGTAAACAGAAGAAAAACGGATTTATTTCAGATATATTATTGCTTGTATTTTCTTAGCCAGACTCTGCATGTAATGGGTCATGTTTATCCCCTCATGCTATGTCTTTGTTTCAAGGTATCTTCTCCCCTTTCTTTATTGATTATTTCAAAATTCATCATCGTATACAAGTGAATGAATGATAAGAATACCAGCACTGCGCTTCAGCATACAGTTGCACCTATTCAAAAAAAACAGCATTCCGCGCTTAGAAAAATGCTGTATATTTCATCTATCAATCGTCTATCCATGTATAAATATGCGCTTAGGAAACTGCTGTATTCTTCATGGATCAATCATCAATCCATATACATAAAAAGGCTTTCAGGTATACATGATAGCTGTTAACATAGTCATAGCTTCCCTCATAGCTGTTCATGCTTATCAATAGCAGCTATACAATTCTCCTCATCCTTTTGTCCCTGTTCGCAGATAGCGTTCCTCTATCATTGTAATCAGAGAACGGCGGTTTGCGAAGATGGCAAATGTGCTTATTATTGTAAAGAAGGAATTTTGAATACTGTATGCCCCCTGTACCTCCTCCAGAATGATTGCAGCCGCTGCATAGTCCCAGCATTTCACATGCGCAGAAAGATACAGATCACTCAATCCCTGTGCGATATGTACAATGCTTAAAGACGCACAGCCCAGATAACGGTGAGCGCGCAGCTCATCCTGCATCGTCAAGGGCTTGCTGTCAAAATGTGTTTCTATATAGGACATGACATGCATGCCGGCATCCAAAATACAGTCCTTTGGCTCCTTCTTTTGAAGCGGTAGCATAGGCTGCTCATTCAGCCACGCCCCCTTGCCATGGACACCGAGAAACAGCTCATCCCGCATAACATCATAGACAATTCCAAACACCGGCTGCTTTTTATGATAATAGGCCAGTGAAATCGCAAAATCCCGATGCATACTGACAAAATTAGTCGTACCGTCAATGGGATCCAGAATCCACAAATGCTCCCCGCTTTCCTTTACACTTTCTTCTCCCAAAAAGCTGTGGGTAGGAAATTTTTCTATCAGCGCATCATGAATCTGCTGCTCGATCCTGCGATCATATTCGGTTACCAAATCCTGAAAATCCGTTTTGTACTCCGGTATCACCGTGGAAACATGACGAAGCTGCTCCCCGCACGATTTTACCAGTGCCTTTGCGAAAGCAATTATATCCTGCTGCATACACTCACATCCTCATCCTTCATAAAGGGGTTACTCTGCCCAAGAGACGGTTCTTCACCATAGCATCCATGGGTATCGCTGCCTCCTGTCTCTATCAGCTTATACCTTTTTGCGATTGCATGCAAGTCATCCACCTGCTTCTGCCCATGGGAGCTGTGCCAGGTTTCAATGCCATCCAGGCCAATTTGTACATATTCCGGTATGGAGGAGACGACCCGTGAGGAATACGGATGGGCAAGTACGGCAATTCCATGATCCTTATGTATCGCGTGAATGGCATCCTCCACAAAGACAAAGGTCAGCGGACATACACAGATTCCGTTATTTTTAAACAATCGCCGGTATTCATCCGAATAAATGGCATCACTGTAGCCATGGCGCATCATGATATCCATGATATGCTGCTTGTAGATTGCAGTGGAAGCCTTCGCCACCTCCTCAACCTCCCTTACGGTAATTGCATAGCCATGTGCAATCAGCTGCTGAATCTGCCATAGCGATACGCTTGTGCGCTGACGGATTGCCGCTTCACACAGGGCATCCACATGCGGGGTCTGTTCTCCAAAGCCATAGCCCAGGATATGCACCTGCCTTTTCGCAGCCTGATCGTAGGCACTGATTTCTATCCCTTTGATTACCGTACAGGGAAGCTCTTTGTGTTTCAGCTGCTTATAGGCTGCAAAGGTGTCATGATCGGTAATGGATATGGTTTGCATATGCTGTTCTCGGGCTAGAGCTATGATGTGCGCAACATCCAGTGAGGAATCACTGCAGCTGCTATGAATGTGAAGATCGATACGGTTCATGCCAGCATTCCCTTCTGCATATTATATTCCCGATCACACAGCCCCTCCATAAACTCCAGATCATGAAAGATGCCAAGCATGGTCGTCCCCTCGTTTTTCAGCTGCTCGATCAAATCTCGTACCTTTTGCTTGCTGGAATTATCCAGGCTGGCAGTCGGCTCATCCAGCAGAAGCAGCCGCGGCCTTTTCACCATGGCAGCCGCGATGTTCAGCCGCAGCTTCTCTCCGCCGGAGAAGGTATTGGGATACATATCCCAAAGAGCAGGATCCAGCTCAAAATGCTTCAGCATACGCTCTGCCTCCTTATGTGCTGTTTCCATATCCTCCCCCATTTCCAATACAGCATGCTCAATGATCTGGCGTGCGGTTGTACGCGGCATGATGCGTAAAAACTGAGAAACATAGCCAATTTCCTGTTTCCGCAAATAAATCATCTGCCGTTCGCTTGCCTGACAGAGATCAAGCAGTCCGAATTTTTCACTGTCATAAAGAATACGCCCGTTCTGCGGAAGATTGGTACGGTAAATCCCTTTGAGTATCGTTGATTTACCACTGCCGCTCTTACCGGTAATTCCGATAAATTCTCCCTTTTTGAGATGCAGACTGATACCGCTGCAGGCATGAATCACCTTTTGGCTGACATGCATGGTAAAGCTTTTTTCAAGATTCTCGATAACCAGCAGCTCCTGTTGCTTTCGCATATGAATCACCCTTTCCTGTATTTACGGATAAAGCTGTCTATATCCAGTGAAAAATCGTCTATCCTGCTACGGAAAACCGCATCGTCCCAATCCCACCAGGCAATACGTAAAAGCTGTGCAATCTGTTCCCTGTCGAAGCGAAAACGCAGAATCTTTGCCGGAACCCCGGCTACGATGGCATAGGGAGGAACATCATGTGTCACGACTGCCCCACTGCCGACGACTGCACCATTTCCTATTTGAATACCGGCTTCAATGATTGCGCCATGGCCAATCCATACATCATGACCGATTTCTGTTATACGCCCCCTGCGCTGTGCAAAAAATTCCTCATCATCGCTGTTTGCGACATCATACATCCTGCGGCGATAGGTGATATGATGCGTGGTGGGACGATGCAGGGGATGCTGAGTTGCCCCGATTCGCACATTTCTTGCGATATCCACAAAGCTGTGAATAATCGTATTCTGTATCATGCCATACGGCTCGCAATAGGAATACTTTCCAAAGGAGCTGTTTTCAATAACACTGTGTGCTCCTACCTTATTATATATGGAGAAGACGGCCTGCTTTAGCTCCACATCCTGTTCGATGGTTACATCCTTGGTCAGCTTCATAGGCTATACCCGGTAATGATTTTGTGCAATGCACATGCCGTCCACAAATACCTCGGTGATAGCTGGCAGGTCATTGGGTAATGTACGGATAATAAGCAAGTCAGCCTTCTTGCCTTTTTCAATAGAGCCGTAATCCTGGTCAATGCCGGTTGCACGGGCCGGCTGTATGGTTACCATGGCAATCATATCCTGGAGCCGCTGTCCCTGCTTTGTCATTTGAAACACCGCATGCAGAAGACTTGCCGGATAATAATCACTGCATAAAACATCCGCTGCCGCTGATACAATGGCATCCGCTGCATTCATATTGCCGGAGTGACTGCCGCCAAGCAGGATATTTGGCGCTCCCACAACGGTATACATACCTCGTCTTTTCGCCTCCTTTGCGACCTCCAGCGTGATTGGAAATTCTGAAATCGTAGCACCGAGGCTTTGTACGACATCCAGCTTTTCCTTTGTATCATCATCATGTGAGGCGATGGAAATCCCCTGCTCTTGGGCAAGGCTTGCCGCCTCCCGGATATTTTCCAGTGTCAGCTTTTCACTGTTCATACGACGGTTCACCTCTGCCTCCACATCCTCATCACTCATATGCCGCGCATCGCGGACATAGTTTTTATATACCTCAATGTTGCGATACTGTCCCTGTCCCGGTGTATGATCCATAAAGGATATCAAATGTACCCGCTTTTGGCGCAGATAGTCCAGCATCAGCGGAAACTGCTCCTGATTGTCGATTTCAAAGCGCATATGAAACCGGTGATGAATCAGATGCAGCTGTGAATGACTTTTTTCGATGATATCTGCGAGCTGCTTTACAAGCTCTGGACGCCGCATTGGTGAGGCACCTACCCCTTCCCATATACTGACGGAGTGAAACATCGTTGTGATGCCGTGGGTACAGCATTCCTTTTCAAACTCATATACGGCAAGCTCCATATCCATGATACTGCTGGGACGCGGTGCCGCCATCGCTTCGATGTGATCACTGTGCATGTCGATAAAGCCTGGAGTTACATAGCCTCCATAGGCATTGACAACCTCGTCCAGCTCCATGTAAGCAAGGGCTGCCTCCGGTACAATATCATAAATACGCTCCTGTTCGATCAACAGCGCATATCCTTCCAGAATTCTATGCTCCTGTACGATTTTTCCATTTGTGATTGCTAACATGTTCTTCTCCTTATAATAATGAATACACCAGCTGCTGTGTGTATGTGTGCTGAGGATCCTCCATTACCTGATCCGTCAGTCCCTGTTCAATGATTTTGCCATCCAGCATGACGATTGTTCGGTCTGCCAGCATGCGGATCACTCCAAGATCATGAGATACCACGATCATGGATACCCCTAATTCCCGTTGTATTTTTTTTATGAGATCCAAGACATTGGCCTGTACGGAAAGATCCAGTCCGGTTGTAACCTCATCCAGTAAAAGAACAGGCGGATTGTTGCTGAGTGCTTTGGCAATCTGTACGCGCTGCTGCATGCCTCCGGAAAATTTCTTCGGCTCCTCCTTCATGCGGTGAACCGGAATTTTCACGGCTTTTAACAGCTCCTCTCCCCGCTCACTCATATCCGATACATTGCGTTTACCGGCCGCAATCAGCTTTTCCGCAATATTTCCCATACTGGAAAAATTCATTTTCAATCCAAGATAGGGATTCTGATATACCATGCCAAGGACGTGATTGCGGATATAGCGCTGCTGCTGGGAGGTCAGAGCGAAGATATTGGCGCTGCCTTCTTTATATGTGCGAATCGTACAGCTTCCACTGGTTACGTCCTGATCAAAATACAGACACTGCATCATGGTAGACTTTCCGCTGCCGCTTTCTCCCACCACGCCAAGAATTTCTCCGTCATAGACATCGAAGCTGATATCGCGGCATGCATATACGGTTCCACAATCTGGGCAGTAATTTCCCTGCAGGTGCTCCGGATGATTCCGGCAATGGGAACAGCCGTCTCCAAACTGCTTGTTCAGATGCTGTACGCGCATCATTGGTATATCGCTATATTCCATTTTGCTCTGCTCCTTTCTCATGCAAACGCTCCTGACATTGACTGGTATCATTGCACTGATAGCTGACAGTGCCGGTTTCCTCATTGATGATTTCATCCAGATACACATGTGCTGCACCGCATAAACGACAGCGCTTACCCGTAAAATCCTCTGCCTCAAAGGGATAATCCGCAAAGTCCAGAGATACCACCTTGGTATATGGTGGAACTGCATAAATCTTTTTTTCCCGTCCGGCTCCCAACAGAATGAGTGCTTCACTGTTCATCATTTTCGGATTGTCGAACTTTGGAATCGGTGAGGGAGCCATGACATAACGTTCATTTACAAGGACAGGATGATCTGCCCCCATGGTTACTCTGCCATATTTCATAATCTGTTCAAACAGCATCAGCCAGGCTCCTGTATATTCCTTTTCCGCATGCAGACGCTTGGTGGCACGCTCACTTGGCTCATATTCACGAAGGGGCTCCGGTGTCGGCACCTGTAAGATGAGAATCTGATCCTTTTTCAGCGGTACCTCCGGAATACGGTGACGCGATTGTATCAATGTGGCCTGTGCAGTATGCGTTGTCATGGCAACACCGGTTGTCGCAGCAATCAGATTTTTTATACTGATGGCATTGACGCTATCATCATTTCCCTGATCGATCACCTTCATGCGATCCTTTGGCCCGACCAGGGAAAGACTCAGCTGAATGCCGCCGGTTCCCCATCCTCTGGCAATCGGCATCTCTCTGGATGCAAAGGGAACCTGATATCCGGGAATACAAATGGCCTTTAAGGATGCTCTGCGTATTTCCCGCTTACTGCCTTCATCGAAGAAGGCAAAATTATATTTCTTTTTCATCAGCCTGTACCTTCTTTGTTTTTCTCATACTGTTCAGCTTGGATTGGAATGTGACATAGTGAGGCAGCTTCAAATGAGAAATAAAACCGGTAGCCTCTACAGAATCAATGTGATAAAGGACAAATTCCTCATCATTGACAGCAAAGCTTTTATCTTCGCTTTCCAGACAGGTATCCAGAATACTCATGGCTATCGCTTTTGTCTCATTCTGCCCCATGGTGATTCCATAGCCAATCTTAAATTCCAGCTCCTTCTCTCCATTCGCATTCAGCTTTGTTACCGGAATGAGGCTTTCCACCTCAGTCACCTTGATTTCACCGATATAATAGGAGTCCTCATAGGTATCCGGCTGCATGGGATCGGGGATGCTGATGGGCAGCATACCTACGCGCAGCTCTCCCACCGTGGGATGTACGACACCGTAACCGCGAAGGGAAGCATAACCAAGTGCCGTTACTGCCTGTGTCATTCCCCTGCTCAGTATCTGCAAACGCTCACTGCGCTGAGTAGGAAAGCTCAGCATCTGTTTTGTTGCATCCTTGGGCGGACGCTCATCATGCGTTACCGGCGGCAGCAGTCCTTCCTTGCGCAGATAATCACTGACCTTTGGCAGACGCAGGTCTGCTCGCTCCTTATGGCATTCCTCCTGCAAAAATTCTTCTACATACTGCTTCAGCTCCTCCTCACGTTCCTGCAGCAAATCAAAATCGAGCAGCCGATGTACATAATCATAGCTTGTACCCAAAATCTGCCCCTGTGGAATATCCTTAAAGGCAGCGGATATTCTGCGTTCCACATCCATATCCATACTGTTTACTGTATTGGAATAATAGCTTCTGGGTAGTGTGGAGCGATAGCTTCGCAAGAGAAACACCGCTTCCTCCATACTGCCCTCTCCCTGCTTGATAGCAAGTGCGGCAAGGGCTGGATCATACAGACTTCCCTCACTCATCACCTGATCCACCAGCAGACGCATTCCCTGCTCTATTTGAGAAGCATCTGCCCCAGCCCCGGACTTTACACGTTCATATTTCAAACGGCGGATGCTTTCCTCGATTGCCTCCGCTCCCCCCTTAACTGCAACATATGCCATGTCTTAACCCCTTTCCACCTGTGTTGTCCTTGGCAGAGCCACACAGTTTGCATCCTGATCAATCAGTATCATATCAAAGCCCAGTGGAAATTCCTCATTTACAATGCTGCGCATTTCCACCCAGTCAGTATCCAGCATGGAAGCAAGTGTATTCTTTTGGTAAATACCCGGCCCGCTGAAGATAAGATCATTTCCCTGTTTCAGTGCTTCACATTCCACAATTAGGGTTGCACCCAGATGCGGATCTTCCAGTGTTCCTGTTTTCAGCTTCTGCATGATATCACACAGCTCTGCAATACACTCCGATGTTACCAGAACATGAGCAGCTTCCTGTAATGTGCTGTTTCGGCAATAGGTCAGTCTGGCAATATTGACTGCCAGCTGGTCATCCTGACTGATTGCACAGAAACTTGTATCTGCATCCAGCAGCATGTACAGCAAAACGCCTGTTCCTGCGCGGCAGCTCAGCGGTACCTCCAGCTTTTCTGCCTCCTGCTTTAAGCTGACAATTTCCCCCGGATAGGCGAAGGCATGCACAATCTGGCGGTAGGCATGCTGTATATCAAATACCATATCAAAGTTCATAGTGTTCTCCTTACACGTCCATCGTTTCAAAATTCACGCGTGTTTTTAAGATGCCTGCCACATGACGGGCATGCTCTGCATCCTGTCGCTGCTTCTCCTGTATAAGTGCGGCTTCCAAAGCCTCTATACCGCATAATGCGGCATTGCACGCTGCATCAATAACAGCCAGGTCATAGGATTTCTCCAGTTCATTTCCCTGTATGATACCGATGCCGATAACATTTTTGCATTCCACCCTTGTCTCACTTACAAGCACCTCTCCCAGATAGAATAAAGAGTGCTGCGCACTTTCCCGCATACGGATCATCGTAAGCGCATTTTTTGGTTCTTCCAGTAAACGGAATGCTTCCTGCTGTTCAAAGTATTCTGCCCACTGTCTTAGAAATTGTTTGCTGCAGTGCACCAGAATACGGGTTCTTTCCAATCGTATCATAGGCTCCTCCTTGTTACAGGTATAGCTTACCTTGTAGCCAAGAGAAGTTTGTTAAGCGAGTGTAAACATTGTGTTTGAAAATGATAAAAAAACAGATAATATGATCATTTTATCTGTTTGATCTACTGTCTGTTTTTAACGGTTTTTAAAAGAGATTCAACTGCGAGAAAAAAGTGCGGGAAGAAAGTGCGGGAAGATATATGGTATTCAATCGTCTGACTTTACAGACCTGCTTAATGTGAAAGAAAGAAGGATTCAAATCTTATGAAAAGAATTGTGCAAAAAAGGTTATATTACAGATAATGGTCTGATTAAGGGAAAAAGATATAAAAAAATTCACGACTGATTGCGGTTTAAAAATATAATAATACTATCCGTATATTAAGAGAGAACGAGTTATGATAACTAAGTCGTATACGATCACTCAAAGAATTTATATATACTAGAATTCCCCTAAGAAATAATTTTGTAACGACGTCCTGAAATATGTGACTGATCGATCGTAAATATTGGCTAAAAGGTCTGACACAAAATAATGATATCAAAAAAAGGATAACAGTCTCTGGTTTTAAAGAGCCATTATCCTTTTCTTTACGATTGTTCATCCAGCACACATTGCATGCGTTCCTGCAGCAATGTACTTACACCCTCTGCCTTCAACGGCTTGTATTCCTCAAAATACAACGGCTTCAGTATATGGATGTGAAAGCTGCCTTTATGCTTCATAACATTCATATAATCATAGGAATTTTTTAAAACGATAGGTACGATACACGCCTTTGCCATAAACGCCGGCTGAAAGGAGCCTGCCTGCATGGGATGCATCACACCGCCCTTGCTTCTGGTACCCTCCGGGAAAATCAACAAATTCTCTTTTCCCTTCAACCGCCTGGCAGCTTCTCTGAGCATATGAATGGCACTGCCGCGATTCTCTCTGTCAAACAGAATGACCTCCAGTGTTTTCGACCAGGCTGCTACATAGGGAACCTTTTCATTCTCCTTCTTGGAAATGAACGTAAACGGCAAATCGATAACCGCCATCTGCAGCAGCATATCAAACTCGCTCTGGTGATTGCATACAAACAAAATCGGCCGATCCTTTGGCAGCTGCTCAGCCTGCGCCACATCCAAGGTCACATGAAAATGCCGCAGCAGTTTTTTTGACCATTTCTGCATATGTGCATAGCGCTCGTTGAATGGCCTGTTCCGTACAAGAACGGCATCAAGCCAGCTTCTTGGAATCAGCCACAGCAGATACAGACTTCGTATGATATACATAAACACCTACTCCTTCACCGCCGCCGCATAGGCGATCGCATATTCCTTTTCATGAGATATAGATACCTCTACCTGAAGTCCTGTCATAGAACAAATAGGTGCGCCTGCTGCATCCGCAAGAATTTCAACAGCGGAAAGCACACAGACCTTCTCCTTGTGCACAGCCTTAATAACAGCCTCCTTCGCCGCAAAACGGCCTGCCAGCCATTCTGCACGACGCGTTTTTGGAACACTGTCAAACAGCTTACGCTCCTGCTCACTCAGCACACGCAGAAAGGAGTCCTTTTCCATAGCAGTGCGTATTCTTGCGATTTCCACAATATCACAACCTACTCCAAGCAGCATACAATACCTCTTTTCTTTCTCTTAAAACGGGCAAGGACAAGCTCCCTGCCCTATGTGCGAACAGGTTTTGAGCTGGAATGCCCTGTACGCACACTATTCCTTTATTTGTTTGGATCCTCTACTGCAAACATCATTTCCGCAGTCAAAGCGATTTCACCATCCACACTGGCTACGGCATTCACAAAGGCGATTCCCATACGCTCTTTGGTAATCTCTGCCTCCAGCTTTAACACATCTCCAGGAATTACCTGGCGTTTGAAGCGCGCCTTATTGATACCCGCAAACAAACCGATTTTCCCCTTGTTTTCTTCCCTGCTCAGCAGCATGACAGCTACCGTCTGTGCCAGTGCCTCCAGCTGCAGAACTCCCGGCATAATTGCCTTTTCCGGGAAATGGCCGAGAAACTGCATCTCATTGGCACTGATGCATTTGATGCCCGTAACCTTATTTCCCTCGATGCTCTCAATACGGTCTACCAGCAAAAACGGATAGCGGTGCGGAATGATTTTCTGTATTTCATCACTGTTATATATCATACTTATTTCTCCCACTTGCGAATAAGAATGCTCGCATTATGACCGCCAAAGCCCAGGGAATTGGACATAGCGATATGAATATCTTCCTGTTTTCCCTCATTGACAACCAGATTCAGATCACAAGCAGGATCGGCGTGTCTGTAATTGATCGTTGCCGGTACAAATCCGTTTTTCACGGCCAGCGTGGAAATGATTGCCTCCAGTGCTCCGCTTGCCCCAAGCAAATGACCGGACATGGATTTCGTACTGGACACATAAGGCTTTTGGGCATGCTCACCGAATGCTTTTTTCACAGCCAGTGTCTCGCTGGAATCATTCAGCGGTGTACTGGTTCCATGGGCGTTGATATAATCCACATCTGCAGTAGTAATGCTTCCATCCTCGATTGCCATCGTCATAGCACGGGCTGCCTGTGCACCATCCGCAAGCGGAGCTGTAATATGATTTGCATCACAGGTGCTACCATATCCGATTACTTCCCCATAGATTTCTGCATTTCTGGCAAGTGCATGCTCCAGCTCCTCCAGAATGACAACACCGGCTCCCTCTCCCATGACAAAGCCCTTACGCTCTGCATCAAAGGGAATAGAAGCACGCTGGGGATCACTGCCCTCATGCAGTGCCCGCATGCTCGCAAAGCCAGCCATCGCGACCGGTGTCACAGCTGCCTCACTTCCTCCGGCTGCCATCACATCCTCATAGCCGTCACGAATACGGTGGAAGGCTTCCCCAATCGCATTGGTTGCGGCTGCACAGGCTGTCACAACACTGGAAACATTGCCATGTGCATCCATGTCGATTGCGGCACTGCCGGCTGCCAGATTGATCAAAGACATCGGTATGAAATATGGAGAGATACGGCTTGGTCCACGGTTTTCAATCGTCTGGGATGCACCCTCGATTGTCGCAATACCACCAATTCCAGAGCCGATGATGACACCGAAACGGTCACGGTTGAACTCTGCCTCAGCCAGACCACTGTTCTCATAGGCCTGCTTTGCCGCAATTCTTGTGAACTGCGTGAAACGGTCATTGAATTTTAAATCCCGCTTTGTGAAATACTGCTCCATATCCAGATTTTTCACTTCTCCTGCCAGCTTGGCACGGAAATCTGTCGCATCGAAATGTGTAATTTCCCCAATGCCGCAGCGAGAATGCAGGACACTGTCCCATACCTCTGCCACTGTATTTCCAATCGGAGAGACAACGCCCATCCCTGTAATAACTACTCTTCTTTTCATTTACATCACCATCCCGCCGTCTACGGCAATAACCTGCCCTGTGATATAGGCACTGTTTTCACTGCACAGAAATTTTACAACATTGGCAACATCCTGTACCGTACCGAATTTCTTCATCGGTATGGATGCCAGAGCACCCTCTTTTACACTGTCCGCTAACTTTTCTGTCATTGCGGTATCAATAAAGCCCGGCGCAACAGCATTCACGCGGACACCTCTTGTTGCCAGCTCCTTTGCGGCAGACTTTGTTAACGCAATCACACCGCCCTTGCTGGCAGCATAATTGGCCTGTCCCATATTTCCGCACAGACCGACAACACTCGCCATATTGACGATGGCGCCGGATTTCTGCTTCATCATGATTCTTGCGACGTGGCGGATACAGTTGTATGTCCCCTTCAGATTGGTACGGATCACATCGTCGAAATCCGCATCGCTCATACGCAGCAGCAGATTATCCCTTGTAATTCCGGCATTGTTCACGACAACATCCAGATGTCCGTATTCCTTCACAATGCTTTCCAGCATCGCTTTTACAGCCTCCCCGTCTGAAATATCACACTGTATCATTTTATGGTTTCCGGACGAATCGCATTGTGCCAGAACAGCACGCGCTCCCTCTTCGCTGTGTGCATAATTGATAATGACATCGTATTCCTTTGACAGGGTGATTGCGATGGCTTCCCCGATTCCGCGGGATGCCCCGCTGATAAATGCAGTTTTTCTTTCCATAGCTCTATCCTTTCATGTAGTCAAGGGTTTCCGCAAGACTCGCACAATCCTCGACATGCAATATTTTGACATCCATTCCCTTTGCGCATTTCTTTACAAAGCCGCTGACTGCCTTACCAGGGCCTACCTCGATAAAGGTATCCACACCATCCGCCAACATTTGCTTGATCGTATCCTCCAGCAGCACACTGTGGGAAATCTGTTCACTCAATAAATCAATCAGTGCACGGTCTGCTGTTTTAGCGGAAATATTATGCAGAACAGGCAGCTTTGGCGGATGCAGCTCATAAGCGGATAAAACCTTATACAGCTTTTTTCCTGCATCCTTGAGCAGGGAGGAATGAAAGGCTCCGGATACCTGTAACGGAATCACCCGTCTCGCTCCGGCTTCCAGACATTTTTTCCCGCATGCCTCTACCGCGCCTTTTTCTCCCGTAATGACAATCTGTCCCGGGCAGTTGTAATTGGCAATCTCACAAACACCGATTTCCTTTACTGCGTCACATGCTTGTAAAATTGCTTCCTTATCCAGCATCAGTACCGCTGCCATCGCGCTTGTCCCGGCAGGCAGTGCATGCGCCATCAGCTTTCCGCGCTCCCGCAGAATTTCAGCTCCCTCCTGAATGGTAAAGGAGCCGGCATAGCATAAAGCACTGTATTCGCCCAAGCTCAAGCCAGCAGTAACATCCGCCGTAATGCCCTTTTCCTTTAGAACAGCAGCCGCTGCCATGGAGTGGGCAAAAATCGCCACCTGTGTATATTGTGTATCGTCCAGCTTCTCCTTAGGGCCTTCAAAGCATAATGCTTTCACATCGAAATCGGTATGAATGCTGTCAAAGACCTTTCTGGCACTGTCGTAGGTTTCATATAAATCCTTTCCCATGCCGGGTGTCTGGGTTCCCTGACCGGAAAATAAAAATGCTGTTTTCATGCTGTTTCCTCCTCACCGCACAATTCCTCCATAAGCTCATGGACACTGACGATGTCTGTGATACGCCATGCATTGGCACCTGCAAATACCAGGCCGTTTTCCACATCTCCCTCTACTGCATGCACCAGTGCATCACTGATACAATACGGTGTGGAAGCCGGCGTACAGGGCTTCATACAGCCGATGCACCGTGCTGGTGCAATTCTTCCTTCCCTTGCACGGCTCATAAAAGCTGTCATGACCGCTCTGCCCGGCAAGCCGGCAGGACTTGCGACCAGTGTGATATCCTCTTTCTGCGCCTGAATAATTTTCTGCTTGAACGCAGGATCGGCATCACATTCTGTCGTAGCGATAAAGCGGGTTGCCATCTGAACACCGCTGGCACCGATGGCCATTAGTGCGTCGATATCTTCCCTTGTATATACACCACCGGCACCAAACACCGGGATGCTTCTTTGATATGCGTCCTCGTACGGACAGATTTCCGCAAGCACCTCCTGCACCAGCTCGCTCAGCTCTCTGACACGGCCTTCCAGAAGCTCATCCTTTTTAAAGCCGAGATGACCGCCTGCCAGGCTTCCCTCTACAACGATGAAATCCGGACAGCGGTGATAATGACGATCCCAGCTTTTCAGAAGCAGTCGGGCTGCTCGGCCGCTGGATACGATGGGAGCCAGTGCCACCTGTTCACTGCCTTCCACAGAGGGTAGATTCATCGGCATACCGGCTCCGGATATAATGACATCCACACCGGCATCAATGGCTGCCTTCACATATTCCTCATAATGATGGGAAGCAACCATGACATTGACGCCAAGCAGACCTCTGCCCCCACTAATTGCCCTTGCCTTTGCGGCTTCCTCCTGTAAGGCTTCCTTATTACAGGTAATCGGATCCTGCCAGAAGTTTTCCTTACGATAACCCGGATGAGCTGCGGAAATCACACCCATACCGCCTTCGCGCATAACAGCGCCAGCAAGCTTACCTAATGAAACACCAACACCCATTCCTCCCTGAATGATTGGCTTTTCCAATACCTTTGAACCGATAGAAACGTGTTTATGCATAGCGCAGACCCTTCACTGCTTTCTGCAGATTAGCTATTTCTTCCTCACTCTCACGAATCAGGGAATCAAGAATATCCTGCAATGGACGGATTTCCTTACACATACCGGCAACCTGTCCCATCATGACGGAGCCATGACGCATATCGCCCTCCAGCACTGCTCTGCGTAAACCGCCCAGTGTCAGCTTTTCCATTTCTTCCTTGTCCGCACCGCTTTGTTCCAGCTTCAGATATTGTAGTGCCATCTGATTTTTCAAAATACGCACCGGCGTTCCTGTGCTTCTTCCGGTGACAACGGAATCCATATCCTTTGCCTTCATGACGGCTTTTTTATAATTTTCATGAATCGGACATTCCTCTGCCAGCAGCAGACACGTTCCAATCTGCGCACCGACTGCGCCAAGGCACAGTGCTGCATTCAGCTGCCGACCGCTCGCAATACCTCCGGCTGCCAGTACCGGAATGGAAAGGGCATCCACTACCTGCGGTACGAGAGACATCGTTGTTGTTTCTCCCACATGACCACCGGATTCTCCACCCTCTGCAATTACGGCATCGACACCGGATTTTTCCAGACGACGTGCCAGCGCTACACTTGCGACGACCGGAATCACCTTACAGCCGCTTTCCTTTAACGCAGGAATATAAGGTCCCGGATTTCCGGCACCGGTTGTTACGACTGCGACCTTTTCCTCACAGATTACCTGCATGATCGCCTCTGTGTGCGGATTCATCAGCATGACATTCACACCGAACGGTTTATCTGTCAGCTGCTTGCATGTACGGATTGCTTCTCTTGTCTGCTGCTCATCCATCGCACCTGTCGCGATGATGCCCAGTGCGCCGCAGTTGGATACGGCTGCCGCAAACTGTGGGGTTGCTATATTGGCCATTGCCCCCTGAAATATCGGGTATTTGATTCCTAACAATTCATTGATTAACATAAATCTCTCCTTACAGTTCCAGATAGCAGCCGGCCCAGGTAAACCCAGCACCAAACCCGCTCAGAACGATTTTCATTCCCGGCTTCAACAGTCCCTTTTCACTCATTTCACCAAGTGCAAGAGGAATACTGGCAGCCGATGTGTTTCCATATTCATCAATATTGATATATACATGATCCTTATCTATATGCATACGTTTGCATACGTTGTTAATTATTCTCAGATTTGCCTGATGCGGTACGATCCAGTCAATCTCCTCGATAGTGACCTCTGCCTGCTTCAGCACATCCTCAATCGCCTCCTGCATCGCTTTCACCGCAAAGCGAAAGGTTGCACTTCCTTCCATGCATACCACAGAGGGCTGATAGGTCTGCTTGGAAAACAGCGCTCTCGGCTTAGGTGCATCACTGTGGATGACACCCGCAGCATCTCCCATACTTCCGGCAAAATGCAGCATCCGCTTTTGCGTGTCCTCCTGTCTGACGATGGCAGCTCCTGCTCCGTCCGCAAAAATGATACAGGTGGAGCGATCCTCCCAGTCCAGCTGTTTGGATATGACCTCTGCACCGATGACAAGTGCGCATTTCACCTGTCCCGCCGCAAGCATCGCATGTGCACTCTGCAGCGCATAGAGAAAGCCGCTGCAGGCTGCATTGAGATCAAATGCCATCATATGCTGTTCATTCAGACCCAGCTTTTCCTGAATCAGACAGGCCGTTGCAGGGGTTGTCTGATCGGGCGTAAAGGTCGCCGTTATGATCAGGTCGATTTCCTTTGGATCAATGCCGGATGCCTTGATTGCCATACGGGCAGCCCGTGCACCCAGATCACTCGTATTTTCCTCTTCCGATATATACCGTGCGCGGATTCCTGTTCTTGTGGATATCCATTCATCACTGGTATCGACAAAGGTGCTCAGCTCCTCATTGGTAACACGGCGCTTTGCCTTTGCATATCCAAAGCCCTTAATGCTACAGCTCTTCATAATTCGCCCCCATTGCTCTATATTTTTCATACCGC
>ENA-OWPN01001670-OWPN01001670.1-human-gut-metagenome-genome-assembly--contig:-NODE-1670-length-18243-cov-3.577359_pt1 | contig 18243 bp, 9 predicted proteins | sample MGYA00248266_ERZ651850 | MGnify/ENA primary metagenome ERZ651850 (study PRJEB26924, sample SAMEA4378296) | human gut metagenome | biome: human gut; feature: human-associated habitat; material: faeces... | reverse complement strand
GCACCACGCCTTCAGTAGCGGAGCAGGAAGGACATCTGATGGAAATGGAAGCCACCCGCACAGCGCGCTGGGATATCACTCCCCGAGGGAATACCGGCGGCAGCGGACATCGTTAACTTAAGATACAAAAGCTGTTCGGAGATGGAGGGTCAAGATCAGCTACCAGCCCAGGCAGAAGTTGCTAGGCGTGTTCGAGAGAATGAATTGCGTCAGTTGGCATTCCAGCGTGAGCTTCTATCAAGGCCAGAAAAGAAACATTCGAACAACGTCAAGCCAATTTTTATAGCCAACAAGACGACTTGTTGATACTATGATACCTAATGAAAAAAAGTAGGTTGCTTGATGGCATTCAATCGATGGCTTCCTAGTTTTAAATGATTAGGGCTTGTCCCAGATGGATTGAGAGGCTGACAGTGCAAGACAACACTGGACTTGAAGAGCTTAGCCAAGCACAGAGAGAACGACTCGCTCATATTGATTTCACTTTGTTATTTAAAGGTGAAGCTGGGCGTAGTTATTTAACCGAGCGATTTAGCGTAGCGCCGTCTGTGGCAACACAAGATTTTGCGCGGTACAAAGAGTTGGCTCCTAACAACGTTATGTATGACGAAAAGCGCAGAGTGCACTTGAAGACGAGCGCATTCCAGCCGTTGTTTGATTATGACGTTGTTCGAACTCTTGCGACGATAAGCCAAGGGTTCGGTGATGGCTTTCTTGGCAAGGCCAGGCCACCTATGGCTTGTGAAGCACCATTCCATCTCAATAAGCCGAAATTGGAAGTTGTAGCGGCTATTAGTGAAGCCATACATAAGCGCGCTGTGATTAATATTGAGTACACCTCATTGTCGAGTGGTCATGGGAGCAGGCAAATAGTTCCTCATACCCTGATTGACAATGGCTTGAGATGGCATGTCCGAGCATTCGATAGAAAGCTTAGAGAATTTAGGGATTTTGTTTTAACCAGAATAAGTGAAGTTGAGTTGTTAGAGGATGAGGTTAACGACGAAGTTGAGACTCTTCAGTGGGATAAGCAATGGAACCGAATCGTTGAGCTAGAGCTGATACCTCATCCAAAACTAGCACATCCAGAAGCTGTATCGATGGACTACGCAATGGAAAACAATAGGTTGCGTGTAGAGATAAGAGCTGCGTTCGCTGGATATTTACTGCGTTTATGGAATATCGATTGTTCAAAGAATTGTAAGAGCAATGGGCGAGAGTTCCATTTAGCACTTAAAAATCCAGAAGCACTATACGGCGTTGACAATGCTGCACTCGCTCCTGGATATAGCGAATCGTGAGATGAATTTATGAATATAAAAGAATATTTAGGCGATCTTATCGGAGGCAGTTTATTGATAACTGAATCTAGAATAATCGCAGAATCGCTATTGAAAAAACTTCCAGAAGATGAGTGGAAGTCGCTGATCGTTGAGCAAAATGTTCTTCAGAAAAAATCCGGTCAGACGGCTATTCGTTATGCCAGAACAATCCGTTGGCGTATTGAAGGTCTGGGTGATGAGTTTATGACTGATCTTTTAGTCGCGAGTGAACGCGCCTATGTCCAAATGCTGATGATGTCATTACTCATTCATTCTCCGGTTGTCGCTGATTTTATGCGACTTACCTTAGCCGAAGCTCGTCGCACCTATAAACCCTCTTTAACCGCTGATGCATGGTCTGAGTTTTATGACACGAGAGTGCGGGCATATGCCGAGCTTGGCGGTTTTTCTGACTCAACTGTCAAAAAAATGGGTAACAACGCAATTAAGGCACTGGTTGATAGTGGCTACCTGAGTGATAGCAGGACAAAGAAAATACAACCTGTTTACCTAATGCCAGAAGTTAAAGACTGGTTAGTTCGTCTGGGCCGGGAAGATTTGATTGAGGTAATGGAGTGCACAATATGAAGGCTCTTCAGACCAGGCTTGATCTGATACTGGAACGAATTGAAAGCCCTAAGTTTTTGAAAAACGATGGCTTGGGCAATGAAATTGGATTTTGGGTATTTGACTATCCAGCCAAGTATGAACTGCTTGTACGAGAGCACATTAAGCACGTTGACGAAAAACTCAACAAGCGTGGTTACCGCTTTGTCCATCTCAATATTTTTGAAGTCTTGATAGATATGCTTGAGGAGCGAGGCCTTTTCGACCGAGCTTGCCAGCGTGAATTGCAAGTCGGTGTTGATGGCCTTCGAAAAACACTAGCCGGGCCTCTGAGCCAAGAGAAAGTGGCAAGGTATATCGCGGACAAATATAAGCCATCAGAACTTGAGTTTGTGTTGCTGTCAGGCTTAGGCAGTGCGTGGCCTCTTATCCGAGGACATGAGTTACTTAGTGCTCTGCAAGACGTTATGGGTAGCACGCCATTAGTGCTTTTCTATCCGGGTGAATATAGCGGAAGGGATTTGCATCCTTTCGGCATGATCGAATCTAAAAACTACTATCGCGCCTTCAAGCTTGTGCCTGAAGACGGTAAAAAAAATTAAGAGCAGGGAGCCTCCCGAATGAAAATTGAACAGATTTTTTCCAAGAAGTTGACGCGTGATATTAACGGCGTTGTTAAAGCGGAACAGAAAGACAATGACAGTGTGTATGTCGAACTTGATGAGTATGTTGTAACCCGAGAGCTAGATCGACATTTTCGCGCTTTCTTTGAGGCTTACGTTCCATCTGTGACGCAAAGTGGCGCATCAATGTCAGGAAAAATTGGTGTGTGGATCTCTGGCTTCTTTGGTTCGGGTAAGTCTCACTTCCTGAAAATTTTGTCTTACCTCCTCGAAAATAAGTCTGTCGAAAAGGATGGCCAAGGCCGTCAAGCATTTGAGTTTTTTAAAGACAAAATCAACGATGCCATGCTGTTGGCCGATATCCAAAACGCTGTTACCAAAGACACTGATGTTATTCTTTTTAACATCGATTCACGAGCCAATACGGATGACCGAGAAAATGCCATTCTTAAGGTCTTCCTCAAAGTCTTTAATGAGCGTGTAGGATACTGCGCTGATTTTCCTCACATTGCGCATTTAGAACGCGAGCTTGATAAGCGTAATCAATACATGTCTTTCAAGGACAAATTTGCTGAGTTGACTCAATCAACTTGGGAAAAGGAGCGTGACGCCTATGACTTCTATCGAGACGAACTTTCAGAAGCACTCGCTCATGCCAGTGAGCAATCATTAGAGTCTGCCAAAGCGTGGGTTGAACAGGTTGAAAACAATTTCCCGCTAGATATCCGAAACTTCTGTAAGTGGGTTAATGAATACTTAGATCGAACTGGAGATCGTAACCTTCTTTTCTTAGTCGATGAAGTCGGTCAGTTTATCGGTAAGAACACACAAATGATGTTGAAGCTTCAGACCATTACTGAAGATCTTGGCACATATTGTGGTGGCAGAGCTTGGGTCGTTGTTACCTCTCAGGCAGACATTGATGCTGCCATTGGTGGTATGGATAAGCGCGATGGCGAGGACTTCTCTAAAATTCAAGGGCGTTTTAGTACCCGCTTGCAGCTGTCGAGCTCGAATACCTCGGAAGTTATTCAAAAGCGTTTGTTGTCCAAAACGGAAGAAGCTCGTACACACCTCATCGATGTGTTTGCTGAAAAGGGCGACATTCTTCGTAACCAGCTGACATTTGATAAAACGACAACTGCGTCTCTAAAGGGCTACACCGACGCTCCGTCTTTCGTGGACAACTATCCGTTTGTGCCTTACCACTACACGCTGGTTCAAAAAGTGTTTGAGTCAATTCGAACAAAAGGCGCGACGGGTAAGCACTTAGCCATGGGTGAGCGTTCATTACTTGATGCTTTCCAATCAGCTGCAAAACAGATGAAGGACTCTGGCCTTGATGTGTTAATCCCGTTTTACAGTTTCTATGCACCGATTGAAAGCTTTTTGGAGCCAGCGGTTAAGCGAACGATTGACCAAGCCTGTGAGTTGGATTCCTTAACAGAATTCGATGGCAAGATTCTAAAAACTCTTTTCTTGATCCGTTATGTGGACGTTGTCAAAAGCACACTAGACAACCTTGTGACGCTGTCAATTGATCGAATCGATGCAGATAAAATTGCGCTGCGTAAACAAATTGAAGAGAGCTTGAATCGTCTTGAACGCCAATTGCTGATTGCGCGTAATGGTGATGAATTTATCTTCCTGACCAACGAAGAAAAAGAGATTGAAAACGAGATCCGCCACACTGACGTTGAAATGTCAGAGGTCTCTAACAAGCTTTCAGCAATCGTATTTGACGGTATTTTGAAAGGTAATCGTGCCTATCGATACCCGATTAATAAGCAAGACTTTGCGGTGAGCCGTTTTTGCAATGGTCATCCAAAAGATGGCACCACGCTGGAAGATCTAGTCATTAAAGTCATTTCACCTTTGGATTCGCACATTGAAAATTACTCCCACGATCAAGCCTGCATCAATCATACGCTTGAGGCTGATGGGTGCGTGCTCGTCAAGCTGGGCGAACATAAACGTCTTTGGGATGACCTGACAACCTTTATAAAAACTGACCGATTCTTAAAACAAAATTCAGGACAGCGACCAGAGCAAGAACACCTTCTCCGCGAAAAGCAGATGGAAAATATTGAGCGTGAAAAACGCTTAAGAACGGATTTTGAAGCTTTGTTTGCAGAGGCTGACGTTTACGCTATCGGCACAAAACTACCGAAGAAATCAGCAACGCCAAGTGCCATCGTCGAAGAAGCATACAAATACGTTATCGAAAACACCTTCGCTAAATTGAACATGCTCAAGGCGACGCCTGGTGAAGTTTTGCGTGAGCTACAGGCCGTACTTGTTGCTGATGATATTGCTCAGATTGGACTGGATCTTCAAGCGGATGAATGTAACCCAGAAGCTACGCGTGAGGTTGAGCAGTACGTAACGCTAAAAGTCGAGCGTAATGAGCCTGTTTACTTACGTGACATCGTTGCCCACTTCGGCAAGCGCCCGTATGGCTGGCCAGACAATGAAATCTTATTGCTCACTGCAAGGCTGGGCTTGGCTGGAAAGTTATCTTTTAGTACCCAGGGCACAGATCTGGCGTTGAAAAAAGCTTACGAGCCGTTTACCAGCGTGCGTAAACGCGGTGAGATCCGTGTACATAAAATCAGGCAACATGACGAGCGCCAAATCAAAAAGGCTGCTGGTCTTGTTAAAGAGATCTTTTCAAAAACCTTTACCGGCTCTGGTGAAAAGGAGCTCTACGAATTAGTGCGCGATGAATTACTGGCTTGGAATGAAGAGCTTAAATCATTCAGAACCAAGTCACAGACAGGCCATTTCCCAGGTAAATCTCAAATTGACGATGGTCTTGCATTGGTCGCGGGTATTCTTGAGCAAACTTCAAGCTTCGCTCTTATCACCCGATTCTTAGAAAACGCTGATGCCCTTGAAGAGTTTGCTGAGGACTTTGAGGATCTTGATGACTTCTACAATAGCCAATTTCAAACTTGGCAAGCCCTTGCTGGCGCATTGAACGAGAAGTTTAAGGCCAATAGACCTGCGTTAGAAAAAGACAGTGAAGCATTAAAAGCGCTCACTGAATTAGAACGCATTTACAATATGCCCTCGCCGTATGAGCAGCTGCGCCACATTAATCCGCTTATCGAGCAGGTGGCAAAAATTAACTCAACATTGGTTGAAGAAAAACGCACTCATGCCTTAGAGCGTGTTGATCTGCGCATCGGACGTGTAAAAGAAGCGCTAGCTGAAGCTCATGCACCGTCTGAATTACAGAACCAAGCACTGCGCCCGTTACAAATGTGCAGACAGCGTATTGAAGCGACCTCTTCAATACCACAAATTATCAGTGAGCAAACTGAAGCGGAAGGTTACGAGGACGAAGCTTATGAGTTGCTGAATGGCTTTATCGAAGATCAACGCAAAAAAGCTGAAGCTGAGCATAGACGTCGTGAACTCGAACAGAAGAAACGCGAAGAGGAAGCAGCGAAAGCCGGTAAGGCAGCTCCAGCACCTGAGCCAGCCCCTGAACCAGTGCAGCCACAGCCGGTTGCAAAACGTACCGTAACGATTAACCCAACCGATGCCATGGCTAAGTCAGTAACAACCGGATTCATTGAAAGTGAAGCCGAAGTTGATGCCTATCTTGCCGCTTTAAGAGAGCAGCTGATTGCTGCGGTCAAAGCTGGCGACCGAGTAAGAATTAAATAAGAGGCAACGGATAGCTATGTATCAAGCGGGTGGAACAATAAGATCATTACTCGACAAGGTTGCTGAGCAGGAATACCTGTTACCGGCCATCCAGCGAGAGTTTGTATGGCGACCAGAACAGATCTGTCGTCTATTTGATAGCCTGTTGCAAGGTTACCCGTTTGGGACCTTTCTATTCTGGAAGATAAAACCAGAGAACCGGGATAGCTATCAGTTTTATCAGTTCATGCAGCATTACCATGAGCGAGATAACTACCATTGTGAAAATGTCACTCAGTTACCGGAACGTGAGTTCATTGCCGTCCTAGATGGACAGCAGCGGATTACTGCTTTGAATATCGGCCTACGCGGCTCATTTGCGTGGAAGCTGACAGGAAAATGGTGGAGCAATGATGACGCCTTCCCAGTGCGCAGGCTTCACTTAAATCTGTTAAGCCAGCCCGACTTAGAAACTGGGTCGATGTATGACTTTGAGTTCCTAACCGACGATAAAGCCTCTCTGGATGCATCTGAACAGTACTGGTTCCGTGTAGGCCGGATCATGGAAGAGGAAGAAGATGCACTTATCGATGAAGTTGCTGATGATGCTAGGTTGAGCTCGGAGCAACGCAAAGAGGCTCGCTCAACTCTTCGTCACTTATATCGAACCATCCATGACAAGGACAAGATTTCGTTTTACGAAGAAAGTGATCAGAGCCTAGAACGTGTTCTGAATATATTTATCCGCATGAATAGCGGTGGTACTACCTTGTCCTACTCAGACTTACTACTTTCAATAGCAGTAGCGCAGTGGAGCTCGTTAGATGCCCGTGAAGAAATTCATGCATTAGTAGATGAGATGAACCGTGTTGGTGATGGATTCAACGTATCAAAAGATCTCGTCTTAAAAGCAGGCTTAATGCTCTCTGACATCGGTAGCGTGGGCTTTAAGGTTGAGAACTTTAACAAGGAAAACATGGCGATTCTGGAAAAGAACTGGACGCCAATTCGTGATGCGTTATTGCTCTCAATGCAGTTGCTGGCAAGTTTTGGTTTTAATGCACAAAACCTCAGAGCAACAAGTGCCATCCTCCCGTTGGCCTATTACCTGCACCACCGAAAGTTAACGGCAAGCTACCTTTCTAGGGTTGAATATGCGGTCGATAGAGAATGCATCAGAAACTGGCTCATTAGGTCGTTGTTGAAAGCGTCAGGAATCTGGGGAAGTGGTTTGGATACCCTGCTTACTATGCTTCGCTCAGACATCAAACAATCGGGTGATACGGGTTTCCCGCTAGCTAAAATTGAAGCGACCATGCAACAGCGTGGTAAATCGTTGCGCTTTGACCCAGAGGAAATTAGTGAACTAGCCCAGTTGGATTATGGTAATCCGCGTACCTTTGCCTTGTTGACATTGTTGTTCCCTGGATTCGATTTTTCACGACACTTTCATGTGGACCACATTTACCCCAAAGGTTTGTTTACACGTAACAAGCTTGCAAAAGTTGGTGTCCCAGCAGAACAGCTAGATGAACTCATCGAAGCATCTAACAAGCTGCCAAACCTTCAGCTGATGGAAGGGACTATCAATAATCAGAAGCGGCAAAAAATGCCCCATGAATGGTATGCGCAGCAGTGGCCTGATGTGAATGCAAGACAAGCACATCTGCAATCGCAAGCCATAACATCATTACCTGAACAACTAAACCAGTTTATGGACTTTTACCGCGAGCGTCAGGAAACACTGCTTGCCCGCATTAGAACCGCATTACAACCCGCAAACAGCGTAGAGACAGAATAAGAGGCGCAAGATCATATGAATACGAACAACATTAAAAAATACGCACCAAAAGCGCGCCGCGAATTTATGGATGCGGTAGCGAAACGATTAAATACCTTTGGTATCACCGCGAATAAAAAGGGCGAGCTACAAATTGCAGAAGCGAATCTACAAGGTTCTGTGCTTCAAATCGCCGGTAACAGTTTTGACGGTAAACTGGCTGAGCCCAGAAAACGCATAGTGGCCAGAAGCCAGAAACTTGGATATGCACAACTTATTGAACAAGTAGCTTATACCTGGTTCAACCGTCTGTGTGCTATTCGCTATATGGAAATCCATGACTATCTAGGCCACGGTTTCCGTGTTTTGTCGCACCCAGACAACCCTAAAGGCTTTGAAATTATCGACCATGCGCAAGATGCTGCGGATGAACTCGGGTTAGATAGAGCTCGCATTATCGAACTCAAGCTTGCGGGCAACAAAGACGAAGAGCTGTATCGTGAACTGTTGTTAGGCCAGTGCCATAAGCTTCATGAAGCGATGCCTTTCTTATTTGACGCTTTGGACGATGAAACAGAGCTTCTGCTACCGGACAACCTAACACGTACCGACTCAATTCTACGTGGATTGGTAGACGGCATCCCTGAAGAGGACTGGCAACAGGTAGAGGTTATCGGTTGGCTTTACCAGTTCTACATTTCTGAAAAGAAAGATCAGGTAATGGGTAAGGTGGTCAAGAGTGAAGACATCCCTGCCGCCACCCAGCTATTTACACCCAACTGGATTGTAAAGTACCTGGTACAAAACTCAGTCGGTCGTCAATGGCTGCAAACCTACCCAGACTCTGCCATTAAAAGCCAGATGGAATACTACATTGAGCCTGCGCAGCAATCTGACGAAGTTAACCAACAGCTAAAGGCTATTACGCCAGAATCTATTGAACCTGAAACCATCAAAGTACTTGACCCAGCTTGTGGTTCGGGCCACATATTGATTGAAGCTTACAACGTACTAAAAGCCATCTACGAAGAACGTGGTTTCCGCTCTCGTGATATTCCAAAGATGATTTTGGAGAACAACCTCTACGGCCTAGACATAGATGATCGTGCAGCACAGCTATCTGGCTTTGCGCTGATGATGATGGCCAGAGATGACGATAAGCGTATTTTTACCCGTAATGTGCGACTTAATGTACTGTCATTGCAGGAAAGTAACCATATTGACCTGCCGACCTTATGGAAAGCACTCAACCTATCGGGAAGTTGGCAAAGCGGCACGTCCCAGGGCTTGTTCTCAGATGAAGAGCAAGATTTAAGCTCGTTCAATGCAGACAACCGCTACCAACTGCTGAAGCGAACGTTGGCAAGATTTACTCAAGCCAAGACCTTTGGTTCATTGATTGATGTACCAAGCGATGACCATGAACAGCTAAAAGAGCTCCTGAGCACGCTAGTAGAGCTACAAGAGTCAGGCGACTCAATGCAGAAGCCGGCAGCGAAGCAATTGATTGAGTTTGTTCACCAGGCTTTGGTTCTGTCCATTCGTTACGATGCTGTCATTGCTAATCCTCCGTATATGGGCGGTAAAGGCATGAATGCAGATTTGAAAGAGTTTGCTAAGAAACAATACCCAAATAGTAAATCAGACTTGTTTGCCATTTTTATGGAGCGAGCATTTAAATTGCTTTCTCAATATGGATTTAATGCTCAAATAAACATGCAATCGTGGATGTTCTTGTCGAGTTATGAGCAACTAAGAAACAATTTATTGGAAGACCATACATTTATTACTATGGCTCACCTCGGTGCACGCGCTTTTAGTCAGATTAGTGGCGAGGTTGTACAGACTACTGCCTGGATTATTCAAAATAAGCACATCAATCATTATCAACCTACCTTTTATAGGCTGATAGATGGCAATGAAGAAGAAAAGCAAAAAGCATTGCTCAATAGAGAGAATGAATTTGCAGCGACAGCTCAGGATGATTTCAAAAAGATTCCTGGAAGCCCAATTGCTTATTGGGTGTCAGAGATTATACTCCAAGCCTTTGAGAATGGTGTGAGTCTAAAAACTATTGGCGATACTCGACAAGGTATGGCGACTAGCGACAATAATAGATTTTTAAGACTGTGGTTTGAAGTTAACTTTCATAGTGTATTTTTGGGTGCTTTAACGAGAGAAGAAGCTAAAGATTCCAATAAAAAGTGGTTTCCTTATAACAAAGGTGGGGACTATAGAAAGTGGTATGGAAACTCTGAATATGTAGTGAATTGGGAATTTGATGGTAAAGAATTGCTTGAATATGCTAGCTCATTATATGGAAGCCCTACGCGAACTATAAAAAGTATATCTGAATACTTTAAGCCGAACATAAGTTGGTCAAAAATTTCTTCAGGCAATTTAGCTATGAGATATTATCCGAATGGATATTTATTTGATGTTGCAGGCTGTTGTATTTTTTCAGATAGCCAGAGTGACTTGATGTTTTTATTGGGCTTTAGTAATACCAATATGGTTCGCTCTCTACTTGAGAGTATATCTCCTACCTTAAATTTTGAAGCTGGACAGATTGCCTCCTTGCCAATTTTAAATATGGAAAAAAGTAAAGCGATTGAAAATACTAAGAAATTAATTGAAATAGCTAAAAATGACTGGGATATGGCTGAAACATCTTGGGGGTTTAAACGATTAGATATTGTTTCAGCAAGCCAGTACAAAGATAAAATTAAAGAAAGTTATAGCTACATTTTTGAAGAGTGGGTTCGCGCTACTGAAGTTGTACAGGAGTTAGAGCAGGAAAATAACCAAATTTTCTCTAAGGCATATGGTGTTGAAGATGAAGTGGATAGTACGGTCCCTTATAATGAAATATCAATTAACTGTAATCCATTTTTTCGATATGGAACATCACTTACAGACAATGAGAGAAATTTAAGGCTTCAAAGTGATACGATAACAGAATTGGTTTCTTATGCTGTTGGTTGTTTCATGGGCCGCTACTCTCTTGATCGAGAAGGTTTGGTCTACGCCCACTTAGGTAATGAAGGTTTTGCTCAACTGGTAGTCGATGGAGCTTACTCAACATTTCGTGCCGACGAAGATGGCATAATACCTCTAACAGATCAGGAGTGGTTTAAAGACGACGCAACTAACCGTTTCCGCGAGTTTGTTCAAGTCGTATGGGGTGAGGAACACTTACAAGAAAACTTGGATTTCGTTGCCGAATCACTGTGCCTAAATGCCATTAAACCGAAGAAATCTGAATCAGCGCTGGAGACGATCCGCCGTTATTTATCGACGCAGTTCTATAAAGATCACCTGAAGACTTACAAAAAACGCCCTATTTATTGGCTGTTTAGTTCTGGTAAGCAGAAGGCTTTCGAGTGTTTGGTTTACTTACATAGGTACAACGAGGGCACGCTTTCGCGTATGCGTACCGAGTATGTCACCCCGTTACTCGGCAAATACGATGCTTATGCAGAGCAACTTGAGAAGCAGATTGAAACGGCAGACTCGACCAGTGAAGCGAACCGCTTCAAGAAAGAGTTGGATGCTTTAATCAAGAAACAGGTTGAGCTACGAGAGTTTGATGACAAGCTAAAACACTACGCTGATATGCGTATTTCACTGGATCTGGATGATGGTGTGAAAGTGAATTACGGCAAGTTTGGTGATCTGTTGGCTGATGTTAAGGCCATTACCGGTTCAGCCCCGGAGGTTAACTAATGCAGATTAGCGAACTGGCACAAGGTGTCGCTGCGAAACTTGAACAAAGCCGCATTGTGTTTTGGTACGACCCAGAGCAAAGCTTTACTGAAGAGCTTGAGCATTTAGCTAACGCCCTCTCTATTTCAAAAGAAGTAGGCGATAGCGCGGCAGATATAACTGCTAGGGTACTGCCAAATGATTTGACCATCCTCAATATGGGCAATGAGTCTGTATTGGCAGTGAAAAAACGCATTGAAGTAGATGAGCGTGAAGCTAAATTCCTTATCTATTTTCCAAGCGCTGAGCCAGAGCCTGACCGCGATTGGTTGCTAGACGTGCGTTTGTATAGCGAGCAGTTTTTTGCTGATCACAGCTCAATGCTGCTTAATGAGCTGGGTATCCCGAAAATGGCGCTGCGCACACACATTCGTAAGCATCAGAGCTTTTTTGCCAATAAACAGCGTATAGCCGGTTTAAAAAGGTGGGTGACCGAGAATGAAGACGAACTGTCGTTAGACAGGAAGATGATGGCAGTGGTTGTAAAAGCTGATTCTGCGTCTTTGTCGGACATTCTGCTTGGGTTACTACGCGAATATGCGGCTTATATCGAAGATGAAAGCCTTGGCCAACCTTTATGGAGCCAGTTAGGAAAGTTTGATCTTGAGACCTCACTCTGGGCCTATCTGAGTGAGGGTTTTGGCTATACAGTCGAAGAGCCAACCTTCTCAGACTTCGTGTTGAAATTATTCTGTACTGAATTCTGGAGCCAAATTGAAGGTGTTGAACGCGATTGGTTGCTTAACAATGTTCTAAAAAGCGCATCAGGCCGAGCGACAGCCTTGGCGTTTATGGTGAGCTGGCGCGACAGCCGCTCTTTCGCCGCTTACTACGAAAGTATCTCTAAGGTGCTTAGCCAACAGCTGGAAATTTCGACTCGTGCTGGCCAGTACCATCCGGTTGAGCTTATCGAATGCGAAACGTTCGAAGCTGTGGAACAGGCCATAATCCGTGGTTTAGTTCGTGATTTGCTGGATAGCAGCAAAGCGCTAGACCGGGTTCAGTTTGACACGGTCTTATCAAGACGTCTTGCTAGCCACTGGACATTGTCACGCAAAGAATACTTCGCAATTTATGAAGCTATCCGCAACGCTGAAGAGTTAATGCACTTGCGAAATCGCTATGTGGATGGGTTCCACTTTGATAACGCGAAAGCAATGTACGACGCCTATACCACAGACATTTATCGTTTTGACCAGGCTTACCGTTTGTTCAATGAACATGTGCACTCTGTATTGAGTAAAGGTGCAGACATACTGCGTCAGCTCGACGACGAAGTCGAAAGCATTTATACCAACTGGTACTTATATGAGCTTGGCCTTGCCTGGGATCGTCACTTGGCCAATGAGAAACTACTTGAAAAGTGGCAGATTTCTGGCGTACCGCACCAGTATGACTTCTATCAAAAAGAAGTTCGCACACGACTGAGTCTGAAACAGACAAAACGCGTGTTTGTGATCATCTCTGATGCCCTACGTTTTGAAATTGCGAATGAGCTTGGCGCTACCATTAACAACGAGAAGCGATTTAAGGCTGAGGTGTCTACGCAGTTGGGCGTTTTGCCGAGTTATACCCAACTTGGGATGGCGGCATTATTGCCTCATAAGGCGCTCAGTTACCAGCCAGAGCAAGGCACGGCTGTTTATGTGGATGGTATTTCTTCACAGGGTTTAGACAACCGCAACGCCATCCTACAAAAAGTAGGTGGTATGGCAGTGAGTTCTAAGGAACTGATGAGCTGGAGTAACCAAGAGGGGCGTGACAAGGTTCGCGACGTAGAAGTCGTTTATATCTATCACGATACCATTGATGCGATTGGTGATAAGGCTGCAACTGAAGAGAAAACGTTTGAAGCCTGTCGTAGTGCCATTGAAGAGCTAAAAGATCTCGTTGGGCGGGTCATCAACCGTCTAAACGGCAGCCGAGTTGTGATCACCGCTGACCATGGCTTCCTCTTCCAACAAAAAGCACTTGTAGCGGCTGACAAAACCTCGTTGAAAACCAAACCTGCTGGCGCGATAGAAGCCAAGAAACGTTATATCGTTGGTAATAACTTGCCTTCAGATGAAGCCTGTTGGAAAGGCTCAATAAACGATACGGCTCATGGCTCTAGTGATACCGAGTTCCTGCTTCCAAAAGCGGCTCAACGCTTCCACTTTGTTGGTGGTGCCAAGTTTGTGCATGGCGGAGCGATGCTACAGGAAGTATGCGTCCCGGTACTGCATGCGCGAGAGCTGCAAAAAGAACAAGCAGCAAAACATGAGAAACAACCGGTAGGTGTTGTTGCAGCCACTCAGCCCATCAAATTAGTAAACAATATCGACAAGGTCAGATTTATTCAGACAGACCCTGTAGGCGAGCGTTTTGTCGCACGGTTGTTGGATGTCTATATCGTCGATGCACAAGGTAATGAAGTATCCAGTCGTGAAACGATTAACTTTGATAGCGTGAGTAAAGTTATGGATGAGCGTACTCGCGAAGCTAGGTTAAAGCTTATTGGCTCTCAGTTCGACAGGAACGCTCAATACACATTAGTTCTTGAGAATGCGGAAATGAGAACCCGTTATAGCCAATACGCGGTAACCATTGATTTGGCATTCCAAGATGATTTTTTCTAAGGCGCTGAGGTGAAACATGACAACTGATTTTTCACAAGATCATAAAGACGAAAAAAATCAGATGCAAAGCGCCGATTTAGACGCATTGCTCAACCAATATTTTAAAGGCCGTGTCGTTCGAAAAGATCTGACAAAGCAATTGAAAGAAGGCGCTAACGTCCCTGTCTATGTGCTTGAGTATTTACTAGGCATGTATTGTGCGTCCGATGACGACGAAGTTGTAATGCAAGGCCTTGATAATGTGAAAAAAATCTTGACTGAGAACTATGTCCGACCAGATGAAGCGGAGAAAGTGAAGTCACTGATCCGTGAACGCGGCATGTTTAAAATCATCGACAAAGTAAGCGTTAAGCTCAATCAGAAAAAAGACGTCTATGAAGCTGCGTTGTCGAACCTGGGTATCAAGGATGCCCTTGTACCGACCAAAATAGTACAAGACAACGAAAAATTATTAACTGGCGGCATCTGGTGCATTATTACCGTGCAGTATTTCTTTGAGGAAGGTCAGAAGACATCACCTTTCTCCATTATGAGTTTAAAACCGATACAAATGCCGTCCATGAACATGGATGAGGTGTTTTCAACCAGAAGACATTTTAGTACCGATCAGTGGATGGATGTGTTGCTTCGTTCCGTGGGTATGGAGCCAACCAACTTAGAGCATCGGGTGAAATGGCATCTTATCACTCGCATGATCCCATTCGTTGAAAACAACTACAACGTTTGTGAGCTCGGACCAAGAGGGACAGGTAAAAGCCATGTCTACAAGGAGTGCTCACCAAACTCATTGCTTGTCTCGGGCGGACAAACAACTGTGGCGAACTTGTTCTATAACATGAGCTCGCGCCAAGTTGGGTTGGTCGGAATGTGGGATGTTGTCGCCTTTGATGAAGTAGCGGGTATTAACTTTAAAGACAAAGACGGCGTCCAAATAATGAAAGATTATATGGCGTCAGGGTCTTTTGCCCGTGGTCGTGATTCAATTGAAGCGAAGGCTTCTATGGTATTCGTCGGTAACATCAATCAAAGCGTTGAGACACTGGTGAAGACCAGTCATCTGTTGGCACCTTTTCCTGAAGCCATGATTGACACTGCTTTTTTTGACCGTTTCCATTCCTATATTCCTGGATGGGAAATACCGAAGATGCGTCCTGAGTTTTTCACCAATAGTTACGGATTAATCACAGACTATCTTGCTGAATACATGCGTGAAATGCGCAAAAGAAGTTTTGCGGATGCTATCGATAAGTTCTTCAAACTCGGTAATAACCTTAATCAGCGTGATGTAATTGCTGTACGCAGAACTGTTTCGGGCTTGTTAAAGCTACTACACCCCGACGCACAGTACACAAAAGATGATGTAAGAGCCTGCCTGACCTATGCGCTGGAAACTAGACGTAGAGTCAAAGAGCAATTGAAAAAGCTTGGCGGAATGGAATTTTTTGATGTGCACTTTAGCTACATCGATAACGATTCATTAGAAGAATTCTTCGTCAATGTACCGGAACAAGGTGGCAGCAAGCTAATTCCTGAGGGCTTACCTCGCGCTGGTGTCGTGCACTTGGTTACTCAGGGAAGCACTGGGCAGCTTGGGTTATATCGCTATGAAACCCAGATGATGGCTGGTTCTGGTAAACACTCAGTGTCTGGCCTTGGTTCGAATACCGCAGCGAAAGAAGCTGTGCGTGTTGGCTTTGATTATTTCAAAGGTAACCTGAATAGAATCAGTGCGTCGGCGAAGTTTTCTGATCATGAGTATCACCTCCATGTTGTTGAGCTCCACAATACGGGGCCAAGTACAAAGTCATCGCTCGCTGCATTAATTGCGTTCTGTTCAATTCTGATGAACCGACCGATTCAAGAGCAGATGGTTGTTTTGGGTGAGATGACTTTAGGTGGTGTCGTCAATCCTGTTCAAGATCTTGCAGGCAGTCTTCAGTTAGCTATGGACAGTGGCGCAAAGCGTATTTTGCTCCCAATGGCCTCAGCCTCAGATATTCCAACGGTTCCTGCTGAGTTGTTCTCAAAATTCCAGATCAGCTTTTATGCAGACCCCGTCGATGCCGTGTTTAAGGCGCTTGGGGTTAATTGATTAGGTGTCGTTTGACGCGCCATTTTATGGAGTCATTACAGGTATGTTTACCAAAGCTCGTTTCTTTAAATGTGGAGTGACCACGCTCCGGTAGACAGTTTCTGTCCTCACTGCGAGGCCTTTTCGAAGGCCTCCGGGCTGACGCCGCCGAGATGACTGTGGCGCCGGGCCCGGTTGTAGAACACTTCAATATAATCGAAAATATCCGCCCGGGCCATGTCCCGGGTTTTGTATATCCGCTTCCTGATGCGCTCTTTTTTGAGTGAACTGAAGAACGATTCTGCCACTGCATTATCCCAGCAGTTGCCGCGACGGCTCATGCTCGGTACCAGATTATTGGCCCGGCAGAACCGCTGCCAGTCATCACTGCCATACTGACTGCCCTGGACGCCCTTCTAAGAGTCAAGCTGTTATCGGGATACTGTTGATCCGCCTGTTTTGATTGCGCAGTAACGTGTAAACTTCGCGGGAGATATATCGCTTTAGACAGCGTATCGCTTCCATTTTTGTATGTCCTTCGGCTACACGCCTGGCGACATATTCCTTTGTTTTTGCGTCAGTTCGTAAGCGTCCGATGGCGATGATGTGAAGTGCACTATTTGCAGCACGATCTCCACCACGATTAAGTCGGTAACGGTTCGTTTTTCCAGAAGAAACGGGGACCGGGCTGACACCACACAGTGCCGCAAATCCTGATTCTGATCTTAACCGTTGAGGATTGTCTCCGGCAGTGATCAGCAACTGTGAAACGCTTTCGTATCCGATAGCATTACGTTTAATCAGCTCAGGTGCCAACTCGTCGACAATTGCCGCAATCATGACATCCAGATCAGCGATTTCGTCATGTAACTCGAGATAGCGTCGGGCAAGGGACTTTAATGAAATGCGATAAACGTTGGTTACATTGCGGTATTCACTGGCATCAGGTCTCCAGGAACCCAGGGTCCTGATGAGCTGCATGCGCGTCATATTTCTGAGCTGTTCACGTAATTCATCCGGGGCAGAGATAATATTTGAATGGATAATCTGGAGAGCGACTCTGCGGGCTGATATTGCTGTTTTTCGGCAAGTTTTTAATACCCGCAGGGACTCAATCATGCCATCACGCGTTTTGGGAGTAACTGTCCTGATGCCTGAGAATGCTGCATGAGCGGCACATTCAGCATCAATTGTGTCACTTTTACCCCGTTTGCGTCGCTCCATCCGGTCTGGAGCAGTCACCTCAAGAACTTCTAACCCGGCGTTCTGAAAATAACGAAGCAAACCGGAACCATAGGTACCTGTGCACTCAACACCAATTCGCTTTAATGTCCCAAACGAGGTCATCCATGCCAGCATCTGCCGGTAACCTTGTCGTGTTGTGGAGAAATACTGAGTCCCAAGGACTTTATTGTTCTGATCTACGACAGCGGCAACGTGCAAATCTTTATGTGTATCCACGCCACCCACAACGGCAGCTTCGGTAACTTTATCAACCATGACAGAGCTCCTGTGAGGAAACAGAGTTGAATCTCCAGACAGATAACCCGGACAGGACAGTAACGAGACAAGCCGTCAGGCCCTTCTTGAGTCACGCGCATCGGTGAGGAGATGCCTCGCATGAAGGCGCTTCCGGCAACCGACGGGTCCAGGGCAGGACACAAAAGGTCGATCGCTGTGTGAGTCAGGATGCGGGAAGGTCTTCACTGCATCAGTAATCACACCAATCTGGTTAAACGGCAAACTAAGTGGTGGTAAAGACTGACATCGGCATTATTACTATCGCTGTGGAACATCACCCCGCCGGGCTTACCACGGGTTTCCCATGCCATTTCCAGTGCTT
>ENA-OWPN01001668-OWPN01001668.1-human-gut-metagenome-genome-assembly--contig:-NODE-1668-length-18256-cov-2.869732_pt1 | contig 18256 bp, 17 predicted proteins | sample MGYA00248266_ERZ651850 | MGnify/ENA primary metagenome ERZ651850 (study PRJEB26924, sample SAMEA4378296) | human gut metagenome | biome: human gut; feature: human-associated habitat; material: faeces... | reverse complement strand
AGATGAAGGATTATTATAAACGCTTTTACAAGCATTTCAATGAGGAACGCTACCGCAAGCTGATGCAAGGGTTTGGTCTGGACGAAAAGCGCAAAATCCGTACCTTTTCCAAGGGAATGAAAAAACAGGTATCGGTGATTTGCGGCATTTGTGCGGGTACGGACTATCTGTTTTGTGACGAGACATTTGACGGGCTGGACCCGGTGGTGCGTCAGACAGTTAAAAGCCTGTTTGCAGAGGATGTGGAAAGCCGCGGCTTAACGCCGGTCATCGCATCGCATAACCTGCGTGAGTTGGAGGATATTTGCGATCATGTCGGTCTCCTGCATCGTGGTGGCATCCTGTTCTCACGCGACTTGGATGAGATGAAGCTGGATATGTTTAAGATGCAGTGTATTTTCACCGAAGCATTGCCTGCGGACGCATGGCAGGGCATTGACATACTGCGTTTGGAACAGCGTGGCTCGCTGTACACGCTGACCGCGCGTGGCAGTCGGGAAGAACTGCTGGCAAAGGTGAATGCAATGAATCCGACCTTCTGCGAGCTGCTGCCGCTCACGCTGGAGGAAATCTTTATCAACGAAACGGAGGTGGCTGGTTATGACATCAAAAAGCTTCTCTTCTAAGGGTCTGCTGGGCGACAGCCTGCGCCGGAATTTATGGGGCTTTGTGCTGGGCGGCGTGGGATTCTTTTTCTCGCTGCTGCTGCCGGTCCTGATGACCATGCAGCGCGCGCTGGAAACCCGTGCGAATCAACTCGATCGGTTCCCGGAATTGGTCGATCAGAACTGGCAGAGTGCGCTCTCAGTAGTATCTTCTCTGCTGGGAGGCGGCAATCCCTTTGTCAAAACAGCCTTTGTTGTAATGGCGATTGTGTGCGGCATTGCAATGTTTGCATATCTGCATACGCGGCAGAAGGTGGATTTTTATCATAGCTTGCCGATCTCCCGCACGCAGCTGTTCGTCAACAACTATTTGACCGGCGTGATTTTTGCCGTTTCGACTTATGTGGTGATGCTGGTCATCACGTTGATCTGTACCTTTGCCATGGGCTTTGGCGCGGCGGTTCATTGGAGCGAAATCGGCGGCGCAGTACTGTGCCATCTGATTCTATTTCTGTTGCTGTATGCGCTGACCGTGCTGACAACGGTCGTGTGCGGCAATACAGTGATTACACTGCTGCTGCTTGCATGGGTGATGTTGTCTCCCTTACTGGTGCGCATGCTGTACAGCGGTTTGTGCAACAAGTTTTATGAAAGCTTCACAATGGAGTCGGCTAATGTGCAGGCGACGCTTCAACTGTCGCCGCTGGTGCAGTTCTTTTTGCTCGACGGCCTGTATTATGGGCGTATGAGCAGTGTGAATGTGAATTATATAGAGCGCACTTCAGCTCTCGGATTGTTATTGGTGTATTTGGTCGCGGCGGTTGCCGTTACGGCGCTCGGCTGGTATCTGTTCCGCATCCGCAAAAGCGAGAGAACCGGTGTGGCGCTGGCGTTTACCCCAGCCAAGCTGCCAATCAAGGTGTATATGTGTCTCATCATGGGTGCGGCATTCGGCCTGGCCTTCGGCATGATTGCAGGAGACTTCTGGTTCTGGGTCGGGCTTGTGCTTGGCACGGTGCTGTTCCACTGGATTGTGGAAATGATTTACGCCTTTGACTTCCATGCCATTTTCGCAAAGCCGGTACACCTTGTGGCCATACTGGTGGTTTTGTTTGCGGCTATGCTGTGCATGAAATTCGATGTCACCGGTTATGACAGCTGGCTGCCGGACCGTGACAGCATTCAAGCTGTGAGCATCAACGGCAGTGCGGAAGAGAAACTGACTAGTCCGGACAACATTGATGCAGTTTATCAGCTGGCAGAAATGGGAACGAAGGTCAACCGCGATGCACTCTACGAAGAAGGTAATTATCGTGGCTTGACGCTGCGGTTCTGGCTCAGCGGTCGAACAGCGATGCGCTTTTTCCTTCTGCCGGATGATGAGGAGGTCAATACGCTATGCAATCAGATTTATAGCTCTGAGGAATATAAGCGTGCTACATGGCCGCTGTTCCAGGTGGATTTGGAGCAGCAGAATGCGGAGAACCAATACAGTCTGGATATTTATACAACCGAGAGCGGCTATGGAGTTGCTTCTACGCTGAACGACTGGGCCGGCATTCGTCAGGTTCTGACTACGCTGCAGAAAGAGTCGCTTGCACGGACGGAGAACGGTTTGCCTGTGCTTCGATTGGAGATTTTCCGATTGGATACAGACGGCGCTAAGATGCTGGAGGGTGATGCCTATGTGACGGCAGAGGATAAAGAGACGCTTGCGCTGATTGAAAAGCTCGCGGGCATCAAGCCAATGCCGTTGTCCACGGATAACGTCAAGCAAATCGAGATCCAGTATAGTATGCAGGAGGCAAATGGAGATACAGTGTGGCAAAGCGTGGAAGTCACCGATCCGGTTGATATAGCGGCGCTGCTGAAAAATGGGATCAACCGCGATGCGATGAATCTGTACGACACCAATGAAGCCGCTATGAATGGATTCCTGTTGGATGACCACAAGGATAGCGTGCAGATTGCGGCCTGCGTGAAACATGGAGAGGCGGAGAATTGGTACTGGCTGACCTATGTCGAAGGAGACTGGCCAGAGGACATAGTGGAAAAGTATCGTGCGGACGCATTAGAAGCGGCAAAGGATAATGCCGCTTCCGGCGGCATGGGAACTGAGGCACTCGGATGAGACGGCGCGATTTATGCGGTGTTCTGCTGCTGCTGGTTTATCTGATGGGCGTGGGCTTGGTGACCGGACCGTCGCTTTATCAGCTTCTGGTCTGGCGTTTACCCACACCGCGGCTTGAATTGATTCCGTTTAACGATATCATTTGTGTACTGACGGATAAAACCTCTCCAGGACTGGGTGCATTTATGAACATTGTTGGTAATCTGGCACTGCTCGCACCCCTAGGATTTCTGTTGCCATTGTTCTGGCGATATTTTGACAGAGCAAGGCACACCATCCTGTTTGCAGCTGGATTATCGCTCAGCATTGAGCTGATTCAGCTTGTGGCAGGGGGAGTAACCTCGGGTGACGACTTCATCTTGAATACCGCGGGTGCGGCAATTGGCTTTGCGCTGTCAAAACTGCTGCTACGCGTATGCCCACAGCTGAAACTGCAGAAAGAGAGAAGTACGGAATGGGTTTACCCGCTTGCATGCTGGCTTATGGTGATTGTGCAGGCAACTGTCACGGATATCATGACGCTTGGAATGCATTAGTAGGATAGTGAGTAATAGAATAATAAAAGGGAGTGCCCTATAGGGCGCTCCCTTCAGTCTGTCGAAAAAGTCCAGCAAAGGCTGGGCTTTTTCATTTAGATAAGATAAAATAGAGATGGTGGTGAGTAAAATGCTGGAACGTGGAAAAATGGATCGTGACGTAGTAGAGATTGTAGGGATAGACAGTTTAGTACCGAAGGATCATCTGCTTCGGAAAATAGATCAGGCAGTGGATTTTAATCGCCTGTACAAAATGGTGGAGCCATTGTACTGTGAAGACAATGGCAGGCCGAGCGTAGACCCAGTGGTGCTGTTCAAAATGGTACTGATCCAGCATCTGTATGGCTTGCCATCCCTTCGGCGGACAGCGGAGGAGGTAAGCTTAAATATAGCATACCGCTGGTTTCTGGGGTACACCTTGCAGGAGGAAACACCTCATTTCTCCACGGTGAGCTATAATTTCCGTCATCGCTTTACCGAAGAGACGGTAGACCGTGTCTTTGCGTGGATTCTGGAGGAAGTGGCGCAGGCAGGATATCTTTCTCCCAAGGCGGTATTTGTGGACGGTACTCACATCAAAGCCAACGCCAATACCAAGAAGCAGGTGAAGGTCCAGATTCCCGCGGCATCCAAACACTATGCCAAGGAACTGATGAAAGAGGTAAACGCAGACCGAGAGGCCCATGGAAAGAATCCCTTTAACGACGATGATGAACCGCCGGCGCCTACCAAAAAGCGCAGAGACAATACCTCTAAGAAAAAATTGGCCGGACGGAAGAAGGAGAAACAGCGTACCGTAACCCGAAGCGTAACCGATCCGGACAGCGGATTATTTGTAAAAGGAGACCATAAACGGCAGTTTGCGTATGAAGCCCACACGGCCTGCGACAAGCATGGATTTGTTCTGGAGACGGTCATTACCCCTGGAAATGTACATGACAGCGTGGCCTTTGATGAAGTGTATGACCGTGTGACGGCAGATTTCCCGGAAGTAGAGACGATTGTTGCCGATTCTGCCTACAAGACCCCGCATATCTGTAAAAAGGTATTTGAAGACGGACGTGCGCTTTCCACCGCCTACAAGCGTCCGCAGACCATGAAGGGCGGCCACGAGTGGTGGAAGTATGTGTATGACGAGTATTACGACTGTGTGATTTGCCCGGAGTACCAGACGCTGACCTACCGCACCACCAACCGGGATGGATACCGGGAGTACAGGAGTGATCCTCGCATCTGTGTAAACTGTCCTACCCGCCACCTGTGCACCCACTCCAAAGACTGTGTCAAAACGGTACAGCGGCATATCTGGAAAGACTATGAGGACTTAGCCGACGACGCCCGCTATACGCCAAAATACCGGGAACTATACAAGCGGCGGAAGGAGACCATTGAACGGGTCTTTGCCGATGCCAAGGAAAAACACGCCATGCGTTATACGCAGTACAGAGGCTTGGCTCAGGTGTCCAACTGGGTGAAGCTCAAATTTGCTGCCATGAATCTCAAAAAACTAGCCAGATGGTTGTGGAAGGAGAAGCTCTCTTCATTTGTTTTTATCCTCTTTTGCCCTCTATACGCAAGAAACCCGGTCCATGCTTGATGCATGAACCGGGTTTCTCGACAGACTGAAGCTCCCGCAAGGGAGCTTTTTACAATACCATCATTAAAATCTTTTCGCTGAAGAAATAACCAAACGAAATCAGCACCGTGTTCCATACCGCAATGCCGAGCGCCGACCAGCCGACAAACCACTTAACCGGCATGCGGATGAGTCCCGCCGGGATGGACACAATCGTGCGCAGCACCGGGATAATGCGGCACAGCGCCAGTCCACGGCCATGCTGAGCGTCAATATACGCATGGCAGCGTCTGACAAACGAGCGGAATTTCTCACTTTTGCCGAACAGCTTTTCCATGATAGGTTCGCCGCCCCAGTAGCATGCCCCATAAATGACCAGACTGCCCAGCACGCCAAACACAACGCTCAGCGCAACCGTCAGCACGAGCGACAGCTCGCTCTGCGCAATCAGCACGCCGATGGACGGCATAATCACGCCCGCCGGAAAACCGGGCAGGTTCATATATTCGCAGAAAATGACCGCACAGACCAGAATCAGTCCGTACTGATGAAACAACTGAAAAAATAATTCGGCGGTCATACGCCAAGCCACCTCTACTGTTTTTCAGACCGCGCCCGGTTCGGCGCGCCTTACTATTTGTCTTTAGTATAACAAGTCGATTGCGGCAAAACAAGGGCGCGCGCACGCAATTTGCAATCTGTTCACAAAAAGGGGCCGCTGATACAGCGACCCCTTTTGTCTTTACAGTTATGCCGGCTCAAACTCTTCCTTGCCGACTGCACACAGCGGGCAAACCCAATCCTCCGGCAGGTTTTCAAACGCCGTGCCGGGCGCAACACCGTTATCCGGATCGCCTTCCGCAGGATCATAAATATAACCGCAAACCTTGCACACATACTTGCTCATTTTGCTTTCTCCTTTTATTATTAATATTTGATATTAATATATAGCATTTATCATTTATTGTCTACCGGGATACTGTACAATATTGCCGCGGGTTTTTCATCCTTTTTCATAAGAGCAGCCAAAACACAACCCAAATACTGCTTGCCGCCACCGCGCCGAGCGCAAATGCCACCGCCAGACGCAGCCATGGCGAGCGCCGTCTGACACCGCGCCCGACCAGATAGCGGTTTGCAATCCGGCAGGCCTCGCGCACCGCGTCGCTGCGCGGCACAGTGCAGTCCCGCACCAGAAAAATCGCCTGCTCAAATACCCCGTGCTCATCCGGACGCACCACTACCACACGGCGGCTGATTCCCTTTACCATAGCAAATCCCTCCCTTTTGCAGCAAGTATTGCCACAAAGGGAGGGATTTAACCATCACATTTTTTCCACTCGCATCACCAGCGCCGTGCGGTCGTCATCATGCCCCCGACCCGCTGCACCCGTGACCAGATGCATGGCCAGTTCCTTCGGACTGTCCTCTGCATGCGCCAGCAGCGTTTCGCGCACCCAACCGTCATCCATGCCGTCCGAAATACCGTCGGACAGCAGAATACATAGGTCACCATGCCCGAAACGCAGCGGCACCGGCTCACCCAGCGCGTCCTCTTCGGCCAGACCAATGGGCAGCGCCTTGCCGGTCAGCATCTTCCACTGACCGCCCATGCGCAGATAGGAGGGCGCCGCACCGCACTTGAGGCTTTCCGCCCGTCCGGTAAACAAATCAAGCGTCAACGCGTCGAGTGTGGTAAACCGTGTCCCGTCCGAGCGCAGCCGCAGCGCGGGAGAGACTGCTTTGAGCGCGTCCGCAATTGTGATGCCTGCACGCAGGAAGCGCTCGAGCGAGGTAATCAGCATGCGGCTGTCCTGCTGCGCCGCCGTCCCCGACCCCATGCCATCGGACAGCAACAAGCAGGCAATGCCCGCATCGGTCAGGAAGTAGCAGCCGCTGTCGCCGGAGACTGCGGATTCTTCCTTCTGCTGCCGGCCGATGCCGACAATTGCACGAAAGGGCGCGCGCTCCCGCATCTCCACATGCGGGCCAAGCTCGTCCTCCACCCGTTTGGGGGCGGTCAACGTCACACCGAGCAGCGCGCTCAGACCCGCAGAGAAGCCCTCGCCCTGCCGCAGCACATCCTCAATGCCCTCGCCGTACAGCTCAATCGCAAGCCGACCTTGCGCGTCGCGTACCGCGCACACGCGGTCAATCCAGCCGAACGCCGCCGCATACCGCCGAACCTGCCGCTCCATCATGGGCTGGGCAGTCACATCCTGCGTCGCCTCCGCGCCCAGCTGACGAAGAATATCCGTAATGCCCGCATATTGGCGCGCCAGCAGGCTCTGGTTTTCCTCCTGCTGCCGCCGAAGGCTTTGGCGCTCGCGCAGCGCAAACAACGCGCTGTTGATCGCGCGCATCAGCTCGGGCAGATGCACGCAGCGCGAGGCAAAATGATACGGAAAGTCGGACAGTTCCGCCCGCCCGCGCTTGAGCATAGGCTGGGTCACGTCGTTGAGGGCGGCAAGCGTGGTCACATAGTCGCGCTGCCAGCACTGAGAGCACAGCACGCAGTTTTTGCACACCCGGTCGCTCGCGCGGTCGAACACCGCGCGCACATTCTGGTCGCCCGCCGCCTTGCCCTCGCTGATGCCATTCAGCATCGCCAGATACAATTCATAAAACGCCTGCGCCGCTTCCGTGGCGCATCTGCTCGCCGTCTGCCGCACCGTGCGGTGCGCCGCCTCGCCCATGAGCGTGTCGGGCAGGAAGCTGTGGCGCATCGCATCCCATACCAACGGCGGCATGACCGCAAACGCGATCACCGCGCAGATGAGTTCGAGGATCATCGGCACAAACAGCACATGCTCCACGCCCAGCATTGCCGCGCACAGGCCGGAAGCCAGCGCGCACAGCGCAAACCAACCGCGCCCACTGTCCCGGAATAGGCCCGCGACCAACGCACACAGACCATAACAGCAGGTGAACAGCGCGCCGTAGCCGCAGGCGATATCCATCGCAGCGCCCAGTGCCACGCCGGTCGCCGCGCCGGGCGCAGCCCCGCCGAGATAAGCCGCTGCAAGCGTCAGCAGAAGCGCCGCCACACGGGCAGGCGAGAGCAGAGAAAACAGACTCAGGTCGGACAGCGACAGCAGTACGGTCGCCACCAGCACCAGCAGCGTCGCCGGCCGCCGCCAGTCGTTTTCATCCCGCGGTGGAGAGAGCGCCGCGCCATAAACGCGGCATGCCCCGAGCGTCAGCAGCTGCACAGCCACAAACGGCATCAGCGCGGATAAAGTCAGCGCCGCGCCCGACGGCAGAAACACGAAGGTGCATGCCGCCCCCGCAAACGCCGCTACAATCGGCGCAAACCACGCCGTGCGCACGATACGCAAGCCCGCGCACACGCTCATCACGCACAAAACCAGCAGCACCGCCGCAATGTACACGCCGCTTTTCAGTCCGCTGCCCAGCAGCATCAGCCCGCAGACCACACCGCCAACCGCACTCAGTCCCGCGCCGCGCGCCATCAGCGCCGCCGCCATTGCTAGTCCGAACGGCGCATACCCACCGAACACCGTGCCGCGCGCGAGCACCGCGCACAGAATAAACCGCTGCACACCGGTGACCAAGATGTGTAGATGTTCCTCGTTCCACAGCCGCGCCACCCATGCCGCCGCGCGGCCCAACACAAGCGGCGCAGCCCGCTTTGTTTTTTGCTTGTCCATTTTCGTTCTGCCTCCCTTGTTTTCCCAGTATAGCCCAAATAATATGCGGGCTTTGCCGGAAAATAAGGGCGGGAATAGAACTTTTTCCGTTTTTCTATGCGCCGCCGCGGTTCTGACAGAAAAAAACACAGCGGATGACGATATCACCCGCTGTGTTCTGTGATTTTTCTCTTATAATGATTCCGCGGCGCGGCAATGGCCGACGAAAATCTCCCCTACCGCGTCCAGTTCGCCCAGCCCGCGCAGATGGGTTTCCACCGTATAGCCCTCGCTCTCCAGGCGGCTCTTCCAGCTATCCTCTTCTTCACCCGCAAGGTCGTTGTGCGCATGGTCGCCCGCCACAATCATCAGCGGCGCAAGGTGCACATGCGTCACCTCATGCGCGTCCAGCCGCGCGAGCACATAATCCAGATGCGGAAAGCCCTCGACCGTGCCGACATACACCCGCTCGGCGCGGTGATACCGGAAGCAGTTCTCCACCAGCGCATACGCGGCGTTCGCCGGATGCTCGGTGCCATGCCCCATGAACACATACGCCTCGTCTGCCGCAAGGCGCGGCATTTCGGTCAAAAGCGCGCGCGTCAGCCGCAGATAATCCTCGGTATCCCACAAAAGCGGCCTGCCAATCAACAGCCGCGCAAACCGACCGCAATACGGGCGCAGCTGCGCCAGCAGCTTTTCGTACTCCTGCCCGAAGATGACGTGCAGGCTCTGACAGCGCACTTCCTCATATCCTTGCTCTGCCAAGCGCTCCATCAGCTCCTCTGGAGCAGGGATGTGCACGCCCTCCTCCCGCTCGATTTTGCGGGCAACCATGCGCGAGGTAAACGCGCGAAAAAAGTCATGGTCCGGGAACGCCTTGTGCAGCCGCTCCTCAATTTTCTCGATTGCGCGCCGCGCCTGCGGCATGCTGGTGCCAAAGCTGACGACCATCAGCGCTTTTTTGCCCATATCAGAATCCCTCCCGTTTGACCATCTGGTACAGCAGCGCGTTGACGATGGCGGCGGCCACATTCGAGCCGCCCTTGCGCCCGCGCGCGATGATATACGGCGTTTTTCCGCCGATGAATAATTCTTTGGCCTCAACCACGTTGACAAACCCGACCGGCACACCAATGACAAGCGCAGGCTGCACCGCGCCCTCCTCTATTAGCTCATGCAGACGGATGAGCGCGGTCGGTGCATTGCCGACGGCAAAAATCAGCGGCCCGTCCAGCTTCGCCGCGTGCTCCATGGAAACCGTCGCGCGCGTCACGCCGCGCGCTTTTGCCTCATGCGCGACCTGCTCATCCGCCATCAGGCAGAGCGCATGTCCGCCGAGCTTGGCCAGCGTCGCCTTGCTGATGCCCGCCAGCGCCATATTGGTATCGGTCACGACCGTTGCGCCCGCCGAAAGCGCCTTTTTCGCCTGTTCGACTGCGTTTACCGAAAAGCACAGGTTGTCGGCATAGTCAAAATCCGCCGTCGTGTGGATAACACGTTTGACCACCTCGGACACACCCGGCGCGAAGGTTCGTTCGCCCAGTTCCTCTGTGATGATTTCAAAGCTGCGCTTTTCTATCTCGGCAGGCGCCATGCGTCCGTTTACCATTCGATACCCTCCCTTGCGGTCACGCCATTATCAAAGGGGTGGCGGTATTTGACCATTTCCGTGATATAATCCGCGCGCTGCTGCAAGCCTTCGGATGGATTACGTCCGGTCAGCACAACCTCGAGCGTGTCCGGGCGGCTGTCCAGAAAGTCCAGCACGGCCTGTTCGTCCAGAAAGCCGCAGGAAATGGCGGCACACACTTCGTCCAGAATGAGCAGCCCCGCGCCCTCGCGCACGGCGTAACCGGTTGCGGCGGCGAAGGTGCGCTGTATCGCGTCCGCTGTCTGCTTTTTCTCGTCGTCCGTCATCTGGAAGGAGAATTTGCGCACCGGATTGGCCGCAAGCATGGTTATGGTTTCGATCTTGGCAAGCGCGCGGCACTCGCCCGAAGTGCCGTCCTTTAAAAACTGCGCCAGCACCACCTTGCCGCCGCGTCCCGCAAATCGCACCGCCAGACCAATCGCTGCGGTCGTTTTCCCCTTGCCGTCACCGCAATATAGATGCACACAAGCCTTATTATTCATGCGTTTCCCTCCAGAATCCGATAAATCATATCCATATCCAGCGCCTGCCGGACGGTATCCGCCAAGCGGTCGTATTCTCGTTCCTTGTACCCCGCGGTAGTCATTGCTGCGTTATCCAGCGATATCCCTTTGCGCGCAGCAAGCGCCTGCGCAAGCCGCTGTGCCACGCCTGACGCGTCAAACACACCGTGCAGATAGGTACCGTAGGCATTTTTCGCCTGACAGCCATCCGAAACCGTTGTGCCATCTGCGCGGGTGAGCGTCGAGAACGGTAAAGCGTCCGCGTCGCGCGCGGTTTCGCCCATGTGGATTTCATACCCCTCCACCGCCACGCCGGACAGTTCCGCCAGCACGCCGGATAGGCTTTCCACCGTGCCGCGCGCCTGCACCGTGGTCTTGTGCGGGCGGAACACGGTATCCACGGGCAGCAGCCCAAGCCCGCGCAGGCTGCCGCCGCCCTCGGTATTCTCCGGGTCGGACACCGTCCGCCCCAGCATCTGAAACCCGCCGCATACGCCAAACACGGGTGTACCCGCCGCGTGCTGCTTGAGCATCTGTGCCTCCATACCGCTCTCGCGCAGCCATTTGAGGTCAGACAGCGTCGCTTTGGTGCCGGGCAGGATAATCAGGTCTGCGCCCTCCAGCTGTGCGGGCTTGTCCGCGTAGTAGACACCCACGCCCGGCACGCGGCCCAGCGCGGCAAAGTCTGTGAAATTCGAGAGCCGCGGCAACCGCACAACCGCAATCCGCACCGCCGCGCCGCGCGCGTCGCCGTCCAGCCGCTCGGATAAGCTGTCCTCGTCGTCGATGTCAAACCGTCCATACGGCACCACGCCCGCGACCGGCTTGCCGGTGAGTTCCTCCAGCTGCGCCAAACCGGGACGCAAAATTTCCACATCGCCGCGGAATTTATTGATGATGAGCGCACGGATACGCGTCTGTTCGTCCGGCTCCAGCAGTTTGACCGTGCCGTAAAGCGAGGCGAACACGCCGCCGCGGTCGATATCGCCCACCAGCAGCACAGGCGCATCCACCAGCTTTGCCAGCCCCATATTAACGATATCGTCTTTCTTTAAGTTGATTTCCGCCGGACTGCCCGCGCCCTCGATGACGATGATGTCATACTCCCTTGCCAGACTCTCATACGCCTGTTTGACCACCGGCAGCAGCGCCTTTTTATCGCTCCAGTATTCGCGAGCAGTACGGTTGCCGCGGGCCTGTCCCATGACAATGACCTGTGAGCCGACATCACTTGTGGGCTTGAGCAGAATCGGGTTCATGCGCACATCGGGCGCAATGCCCGCCGCCTCGGCCTGCACGACCTGCGCGCGGCCCATCTCGCCGCCATCGGCTGTGATAAAAGAGTTGAGCGCCATATTCTGTGCCTTAAACGGCGCAACACGCCAGCCATCCTGCCGGAAGATACGGCACAGGGCCGCGAACAGCAGACTTTTGCCCGCGTTCGAGCAGGTGCCCTGCACCATAATGCACCGTGCCATCAGGTTTCCTCCCTTCGGATGTCGTCCAGCGCCCCGAGCAGCGCGTCGCTCTCTTTCCGCGTCTTGACTGCCGTGCGGTAATACCCGCGCGTCAGGCCACGATAATTGGAGCAGTCGCGTATCAGAATGCCGCGCCGTGCGAGGTTTTCCTGCAAGTCTGCGTCCTGCGCGCGGAACAGCAGGAAATTCGCTTCGCCCGAAAACACTGTCAGGCCACGTGCGACAAGTTCCTGCATCAGATAAGCCCGCTCGTCCGCGATGCGCTGCGCAGTCCGACAGGCGTAGTCCCGCTCTCCCGCGCATGCCACCGCGCACGCCTGCGCCACGACTGACACGTTCCAAGGCTGCCCCGCACGGTACAAATCCTCTATCAGCGCCGCATCCGCCGTCATGCACCAGCCAAAGCGCACCCCCGGTACAGCATACATCTTGGTATACGCCCGCAGCAGCACAAGGGAAGGAAATTCGTCCAGCAGCGGCACAAGCGTGCGTTTTTCTCCATCCGTCACAAAATCGAGAAAACATTCGTCCACAATCAGCCGCGCGCCCACTTGCGCGCACCGCGCAGCAATCTCCCGCAGCAGCGCGGGCGCAATCGTGCGTCCGGTCGGGTTGTTGGGATTGCACAAGTAGACCGCGTCCAGTTCGGGCATGATATCCTGCAAAATTCGTTCGGTGACGGCAAAGCCCTCGTCCGCACGCAGTGTGTGAAAGCGAATTTGCGCGCCCTCAAGCGTGCGCTCATACTCCGCAAAGGTCGGTGCGAGCAGCAGCGCGGTTTGGGGGCGCAAAACGGCTGCCAGACGGTCGAGCACGTCGGCTGCGCCGCTGCCGCAATAGATGCGGTCGGGTGCAACGCCCTCGGCTTCCGCGATCGCCTGCCGCGGCGCGCGGCAGAACGGGTCGGGGTACTGTGTGCAGGCGTCAATTGCACCCCACATCGCCTGTTTGACGCGCTCCGGGATGCCGTAAGGGTTGATATTGGCTGATAAGTCCACCGGCGCGCCGCCAAAGCGTGCGGCAAACGAATACACGTCGCCGCCGTGTACATATTTGGGCATGGGGTTCCTCCTTTTTATCCAAGCCGCGACCAGACCGGCATCAGCCGCACTACTGCACACAGCACAAGCGCGAGTACGCTCGCCATGCTCATCAGGTCACAGGTCTGCAAGATATCCGTGCGCCGCACCACGCGGTCCGGGTCACCGAACGACGCTTTTTTGACTGTTTTCCCAAAATAGCTTGCATTCCCGCCAAGCTGGATATGCAGCGCGCCCGCACAAGCGGACTCGGTCTGTCCGGCGTTCGGGCTTTTATGTCCGTTTCGGTCGCGCCGGCAAATGCGCAGCGCGTTGCGGTTGTCGAGTCCCAGCATACCCGCCGCCGCAATCAGGCAGGCGGCAGCCAGCCGCGCGGGAATAAAGTTGAAAACATCGTCCATGCGGGCGGAAAACTTGCCGAAATACTCATATTTTTCATTGTGGTAGCCAACCATCGAGTCGAGCGTGTTGACCGCTTTGTATAGCAGTCCCAGCGGCGCGCCGCCAATGAGCAGGAATATCAGCGGCGCGACCACGCCGTCGGTCGTATTCTCCGCGACCGTCTCCACCGCGGCTTTGATGACGCCCGCCTCGTCCAGTTCTCCGGTATCGCGGCCAACGTACATCGCCACCGCCTTGCGTCCGTCATCCAGAGACTGTCCCAACGCACGATATACCTGTTTTCCTGCGTCGGCAAGGCATTTTCGCGCCAGAATCAGCCAGCAAAGCAGCGTTTCGGCTGCAAAGCCCAGCCAGAAGTTATGTCCGCGCAGCCAGCGCAGCGCGAAAAACGGTACGGCAAAGCTGACGCCGCACACCATCAGCCATAACAGGACACCAGCGACGGTCTCGCCGCCTTTCGTCTTGGGGAACACGCGCCGCAGGATTTTTTCGGTGCGCGACACCAGCCGCCCAATGAGACACGCAGGGTGCAGCGCGGTGTTCGGGTCGCCCAGCAGACTATCGAGCACAAAGCCGAGCAGCACGGCACAGGTCAGGTACATGGTTTGTCTCCTTTGATATATTGCGGGATGCCCGCTGTTACGCGCACGACCGCATCTGCCTCGGCCGCCAGCGCGCAGCACAGCCGCCCGACCGCCTCGCGGTAGGCTTCGTCTGCGCGGTCAATCGGCACCACGCCGCAGCCGACTTCGTCGCAGGTGACCGCGTGGCCGCGCAAAGAATCCAGCAGCGCCATCGGGTCGCGACCGGCAGCGAGTTCCTCCCGCACGCGCACATGCAGATTTTCCACAAGCGGCAGCGTCGGATACAGCACGCCCACCAGAGCAGCCTTACCTTGATGCGCCCCGCCGACAATGAGTACCGTCATAATATTAGCCCTCCAAACGCGGCGCAAGCGAGCGCCAAAAGCTCGGATACCGAAATGAAAAATCCGGCTAAGTCGCCCGTGATGCCGCCGAAGATATGGCGCGTCAGCTGTTCATGCACGCCGTACCACACCAGCAGCACGATGACGAGCACCGTGCCCGCCGTCAGCCCGTGCGGCACGGCATACAGCAGCAGACCGGCTGCGATTAAATAGACCACAAACTCCAGCATCAACGCGATGGCGACCGCTTTTTTGTCGCTGTTTTCCGCGAACAAATGCGCAAGGCCGGAATCCTTCGCGCAAGGCGTGAGTACGACCTTGCAGCCGCCCAGCGCGCGCGCAAGTGCAAAACCGACAAGCACCAGCAGCAGCAACGCGGGCGCGCGGTACACCTGCGCAAAGCAACCGGCCTCGGCCAGCAGAAAAGCCATCAGCCACATCGGACCGAATGCACCGACATGCGGGTCTTTCAAAATCGCCAGCCGCTTTTCCCGGTCGCCGTAGGAACACAGTGCGTCACAAGTGTCGCACAGCCCGTCCAGATGGATGCCGCCCGACACAAACAGCGGCAGCAGCGCCGCCCCGACCGCGTAGAACAGGCTGTCCGCGGCAAAATGCACGCAGAACGCAAACCACAGCCACTCCAGCGCGCCAATCAGCACGCCGACCAGCGGCAGGAAGCCCAGCGCCCAGCGCATCGTGCGCTTTTCCCACTGCACCTGCGGCACGGGCACAGTCGAATACATGGAAAACGCGACCAGCAGGCCGCTCCACGCGCTTTTCATGCGTTTTTCTCCCCTTTCAGCAGCAGCAGAATACCGCAGACCGATTCATATACCGCCTCCGCCCGCACCGCCAGCGCGCGGTTCAGCGCTGCAAGGTCGCGGATATACCGCGCCGTCTCGGGCGGGTAGTCCAGCCCGTCGGAAAAAATTTCGTCCGTCACAACGACCAGCGTTTCGCAGCAGTCTTGCAGATGCGCTATTCCTGCAAGAATGCTGCCGAACGCCGCGTCGCCCGCGCCTTCGGGTGCGAACCGCTCGTTTGCCAGCAGATTGCCTAAATCCTCAAGCAGAATTCCGTCATACCGCTGGGAAAGCGATAGATTTTGCAGGCCCAGCGGACACTCGACCGTCTCAAATCCTTTTCCCTCTCGCAGCGCACGGTGCCGCGCAATGCGCGCCTGTGCCGCTGCGCCAAAGGGCTGCATGGTCGCCAGATACAACCGGGAGGACAGCGCACACTCGCACAGCAAGCGCTCTGCATGCGCAGATTTCCCACTTGCCGCACCACCAGTCACTAAAATCAGCATATTTTACGCATGTCCTCCCACTTATGTTTTTTACGCGAGCGGTTGATAGGCTTCTATCCCCACTTCGTCAAAACGCGGCATACCGTCATAGGCCGCGAACACCAGATCGAGCAGGCTGACCGCCGCGACCGCGCCCGTGCCTTCGCCCAGCCGCATGCCCGCCGTGATAAACGGCCGAAGTTCCAGTTCGCGCAGCAACAACGCGCCTGCCGGTTCCTCCGAGCGGTGTCCTGCAAGCAGATATCCACGCACTTCGGGACACAACCGCACCGCGACCAGCGCCGCCGCACAGGAAATGACGCCGTCGAGCACGACAGGCAGACCGCAAGCCGCCGCGCCGAGGTACAGTCCGGCCAGCCCCGCGATATCCAGCCCGCCGACCTTGTGCAATACGTCGAGCGGGTCGCTCGGGTCGGGCCGATGCAGCGCCAGTGCGGTTTGAATCGCGCGCACCTTGCGTTCCAGCCCTTCCGAGGACAGGCCTGCGCCGCGTCCGGTCACGGTTTGCACGTCCGCGCCAGTCAGTGCAGCGGTCACGGCGGCACTCGTCGTCGTGTTGCCGATGCCCATTTCGCCGCCGCACAGCAGGTCATACCCTTGCGCGGCGCACCACTGTGCCAGCTCTATCCCCGTTTCAACCGCCCGCACAGCCTCCGCCCGCGTCATGGCGGGTTCTTTCGTCATGTCCGCCGTACCGTACCGGATTTTGCGATGCAAAATCCTTTCGCCCTGCACGTCGCGCGCCACGCCGATATCCACCGGAAAGCTGTCCATCCCGATATGACGCGCCATCAGGCAAACCGCCGACTGGCCGCGTCCCATGTTTTCGGTCACGGTCGCAGTGACCTCCTGCCCGCACTGGGTCACGCCCTGCGCGACCACGCCGTTATCCGCGCAGAACATCACAACCGCGCGCTTGGCAATCGAGGGGCGCGGCGTGCGCCGGATGGCGGCAATCTGCGCGACTGCATCCTGCAACAGCCCCAGACTGCCCAGCGGCATCGCAATATCGGAAAAACGCTGCGCCGCCTGCGCGCGGCTGTTCTCACAAGGCGGACGCACCGCCGCAATCCCCTGCTGCAAATCCATGTTTTTCATCCTTTCTGCGCCGAGCGGCGCACGAACTGCGCGGCAAACGCCGGGTTTGCGCGAAAATACAGATGCGGAAAACCCGCATAGAGCGTTTCCGTCGCGTGGACGCACGCCCATGTGCGGCCGTTTGGCTTGCATGCTTCAAAATCCACACCCTCATCGCTCGACACCGCATAATGGAACGCATGCGCACGTATCTGTTCTCCTGCGCGGCACAGAAGGTTATCCCGCCGCGCGGTCAGCGTCACATAGCCGAAAGGCTGTAGCTTTTTGGTCAAATGCGCATCCGCATCGATGACACCAGCCATTTCCTTGCCGTCCAGCGTGCGGTGCAGATAGAGGAAGCCGCCGCATTCCGCAATCGTCGGCAGACCGCCGCGCACGGCGGCACAGATGCTTTCGCGCATGGTGCGGTTTTCCGCCAGACGTGCCGCGTGAAGCTCGGGATATCCCCCGCCGAGATACAAGCCATCGATTCCGTCCGGCAGTTTTTCGTCTGCAAGCGGAGAAAACGGTACCAGCTCCGCGCCGAGCGCCCGCAGCATGTCAAAGTTATCCGCATAGTAAAAGCAAAACGCGCGGTCCTGCGCCACCGCAATACGCACCGGACGGTCGATGACCGGCGCAAGCGGCGCGGTTTCGTCCGCAAGCGGCAGCGCGGTGCGCGAGAGCGTCAGCAGACCGTCAAGGTCAAGTCCCTGCGCCGCCGCGTCGGCCAGCCGGTCGAGCTTGTTCGATAAATCCCCGATTTCCGCCGCAGTCACGAGTCCGAGATGCCGGTCGGGGATTTCCGCATCCGGTACCGGCGGCAGAAAACCGTAAACCGGCAGACCCGCTTTTTCCGCGATTGCCCGATAAAACGGGTACATTGCTGTAGTTACGCCGTTGAGAATCACCCCAGCGAGCGTGTTCGGCGCAAAATCCCGAAACCCCTGTATCTCCGCCGCAAGCGACAGCGACTGCCCATGCGGACGAACGATAAGCACAGCGGGCGTGTCCGTCGCACGCGCTAGATGCGCCGCCGAAGCGGTATCGGTCGTACCGGAAACACCGTCGTAAAAGCCCATCACGCCCTCGATGATACCGACGCCGTCCGTCGGAATGTGACATGCCAGCTGCCCGCGCACCTCGCCCTCGTCCACGAAAAACAAATCAAGGTTGCGGCTGGGAATGCCGAGCGTCTCGGTATGGAACATCGGGTCGATGTAGTCCGGCCCGCACTTAAACGCCCGGCATTCTATCTTCCGCTTTTTCCATGCAGCCAGCAGTCCGCAGGTCATCATCGTTTTTCCGCTGCCGCTCTTCGGTGCGGCAATCATCAAACGCGGATATGCGGTTTCTGAGCCGGA
>ENA-OWPN01001664-OWPN01001664.1-human-gut-metagenome-genome-assembly--contig:-NODE-1664-length-18286-cov-3.012067_pt1 | contig 18286 bp, 31 predicted proteins | sample MGYA00248266_ERZ651850 | MGnify/ENA primary metagenome ERZ651850 (study PRJEB26924, sample SAMEA4378296) | human gut metagenome | biome: human gut; feature: human-associated habitat; material: faeces... | reverse complement strand
GTGATCAATTTGATGTAGAACGGTTTAGCCAAGAGTATCAGACGTCATTCTTTTTTAAGCAATGTGGCTCTGGTGAATCCTTCTCTCACTTAGAACCAACTGTAGAAAACAACCTGCTAGTTAAGCAGAAAAAGAACGAGCAAATACCTAACTTCTTCCCTAAGCGTAAACGCTTTATTGAGTTCCTTTGTAAGTTTAGGCAGAAAGAAAGCCTGTTGAATTGGACTAAGCTGTTTAATATACACTATAGAGCGGACGATCTTTATCGTAACTTTAATGATCGGTCTGATATGGAATTGACCCATCGCTATAAAGACACAGTTGGAGAAACTAATGAAATGGGTCACTTGCCTTGTGGTCATTTAATGGCTTATGATGCTTATGTAGATGAAGTTGGTTGCGTACTCTGTGATAAGCATAAGGTTGAACAATTATTTGAGTAATTAAAATGGCAATCGAAGTAGGACAAATTATTGTTTATGATGGTTTGGTAGATGTTGTTATTGAAACCATTTTATCATCAGCACAAAACATTGACTCGTGGAAAAACGTCCCTGATCAATTTAAAGCAGGGTATAAGCGATCTGTAAACAGTACATTGACCGTTACGCCTTATAATGATCATCGGCACGGTAGCTATCACGCACCTGTTGATTATCCTATAAGTACTACGCTAACAATGAACGACAATTACTGTCAGCTAGTTAGTCAAGCGAAAGTTAGATCGGATTTTGATGCGTTCTTAGCTGAAAGAGGATTGACCTTTAAGAAGGGTACAATTATGACCCTTCGTGGCATTCTGAATTTCATAGTTAATGCAGCCGCGTTTATTCGCACAAGGCTTATACTTGTTGGCATGAGTGATACTGATACGGTATGTGTAATATATGATCAGAATGCCAGTAATTATCCTTCAGTCACTGATGAACATGTAGAGTTAGCTGAAGATGCTTACTACTTACAGGAAATGCAAGACTTCTTAACTGCTTTGAACAGTACGAGTCGACTTCGTGTGTTGAAATATAATATTGCGGTTAGTTGCTGTAGTTCAAGTAGTAGCTCGAGCTCAAGCAGTTGTTCCAGCTCAAGCTCTAGTAGTTCAAGTAGTTCTGTTTTCATTGCCTATATGAAGATATGATATACCAAGACTTATATAATACTGCATACAATAGTATGATAGAGGTATGCATGAATGTGAATAGCTATGCTTCGATTGCACCTGAATTTAAATCTGGGTATAGTCGTAGCATTACGCAGGCGAAAGCAACCGCAACATTGTCAATTATTAATCCAATTAATCAAGTTAGTGCTTCAACGATTAGCTCTCAGTTTCAACAACATTTAACCACTTATGGTGTCGATCTTAATGATGAAGTAGACGTTGAAGATGCTACAGGTTTAATCAACTTTTACACTGCTCTTGCTTCATTTGTGTCTGCCAAGGTTTGTGTTGCAGGTGGTAATGAATCAGATAGTAAATATATTATATACAATGAAAATGGCAGTGCTAAGCCGTACACCATAATTGATCCTCTTGATGTCATTAGAGCTAATGACAATTTGACTACCACTCGTACAATTAACCAAATTATTGCTTCAAATATAAAGGCTTATATTGTACGTTATACTTTGAGTATATAAAAATGGATTTGAATTTACTTGAACGACTAGATGCTGAAGAGCAGTCTTTTAATCCACAGACATTGGAGTACAAACCACAGGTTGAAATCTCCAAAGGTTTGTCCACAGAAGAATTATGTGAGCTAATGCGTATTGCATTAACTAGACCGACTCTAGTTAATAATCAACTGCTAGCCAATATAAACATATTGGTCAATGGCTACAATACACTTGATGATTCACTATTTGAATCACCAATGATATTGTTTGCTGATATTGAACAGCTCTTAGATGTAAAACTCACACTCGACAAAGAAATTAAGGACTTTCAAACCAATACAGTTTATTGGTATCTAAGTTGTCTGTACTCAGCACACAAGGTTGAATACACGTATTTAGACCAAACGGTTAAGATGCCTAATGTATGGCGTAAGTTTCTGATGGCTACTAACTTACTCACTATCAGTCAAATAATGAGCAGGGCAAATCCAATTGATACCTCTAAGCTGGTATTGGTTGAAAACGCTTATCCTGTTATTGTTGAGCTGTCAGCTAATATGAGTATTGCTTCTCATATTCTTTCCGCATTGAAGATTAAATGATTAAACCTATTTTTGAATTCCTCATGTGGGAGAACTGCAGGAATAAATGCAGTTTTTGTTTCCAGCAAGAAAAGAATCAGCTAACTGATATACAAAAGACTGAATCAATGTTAGCCGTAAAGCGGTTTATCAAATATGATGATCGTTTTATTAAAGGTAGTCATGTATTACTGGTGGGCGGTGAGTTGTTTGACTCTCCGTCCATTTTCACACCCTTAGCTAATTTTTTGTCGTTTATAGTGGACAAAATGAACGACGATACAATAGACTTATTGTATGTCAATACTAATCTGATTTACAAGAACCTAGATGGTCTATGCTCTTTATTAGACTTAATTGATCGGTTTGGTCTATTTGATCGTCTCAAGTTCACTACCAGTTATGATATCGCTGGTCGGTTTGCTAGTCCTAAAACCAAATATCTAATGTTGTCTAATCTAGATGCATTGCATACTCATTACCCACAAATCAAAATAGTTGTTAATACCATGTTGAGCCGTCAACTATGTACAGCTATTTTGAACGGTGAATATATACTAGATGCCTTCATGGAATTTCACCATTGTGACGTGAATCTGATTCCTTATATTATTTATGACAAAGAACTAGCTCCTACTCGTGAACTAGTGTTTAAGGCATTAATGACTGCTGATAGACAATGCCCTGGATATTTAAAACGATACATTGCTAATTTCGATTTACCACAGCCAAAAGAACTTTATCAATATAAGGACGGATCACTACATTACGTCACTTGCCCCAATAATGAATGTGGTCATAGTGAAAACTTCGTACGCTATTCAGATAAAGGCTCATGCTTTATCTGTGACTTAAAAAGGTTATTCAATGAATGATCTATCTGACTTGGATTTAAAATCGAATAGTCGGTTTGTTCAATTCCAGCTTTGGCGGAATTGTAATTGTAATTGTGATTTTTGCTACAATAAAGGCTTAAAGGACGGAGATCAGCTCGCTGTTTTACCTGCTATTTATGAAAAAATGCAAGACCCATTGATAGATCACTTTAACGAAATAGGTTTAATCGGTGGTGAGCTATTAGGTAAGCAATTAGATAATGAACAAGCACGAACTTGGTTTTATAAAATCCTTGAGCTGATTGTCCATAAAATCAAAAATGGCAAGTGCAATAAAGTCTATATTACTTCAGCTTTGTTGTTTAAGGACAAGCAGAATCTGATTGATTTCCTATTCTATATAAAAGACAATGGCGTAATTGATCGCTTCCTTTTATGCACTAGCTACGACACGATTTACCGTTTTAAGAATGAGCATAGCGAGCAATTGTGGATTTCCAATATGGATTGGATTCACGATTTTTGGCCAGAATTAAAAACCCATACGGAGACAATTCTGACTAATGATTTTATATGCCGTGTACTGACTAACCAATTCAATATAAGAGAATTTGAAAACCGATTTAACACTAAGCAGAATTTCATTATCCCACAATGCAATTCTAATGTTCAGACTAAAGAATTGTTTATTAAGCAATTGCCTAACTTTTTACCTGAAAGGACAAAGTTTATTAAATTCATGCACAAAATCTGGGCAGAAAATCAAACCTCCATGCACGAATTTTTGAACGAGCAATTACATTCTGACTTATTATACTTAGAATGTAACGGCTATCTATATGAGTTTTGGGGGCGTCGTAGGTTTCCAACTTTAATGGATTCATATTATAGAAAATTAGGTCGATCTTTTTATCACCTAGGCTATGCAGATTCTCCTATTAGAATGGAAGATGATGTGAAAGCTTTTAAAGATGGTGTAGGTATATGAGAGCTATTTGGTACGAAGGGAAATTCGTCTGTGTTTATTTTAAGCATAAACCAGTTGCACACGGTAAAGTTTGCTCAATAAAAAGCAATCCTGATTGCATATCAGTTGATGGTAATTATTATTGGTCTTTAAACCCAGATAATATAAAAGTAGAGCTTACGCAGGAGTGTGCCACTTTTTGCAATAAACAATTACTAAGTAGCTGTAAAATAATTAAATGGAACAGTACTGATAATTATACCAGACCTGATGGGCAAACAATTGATTGCATAAAAGATTACTCTATTTATGAACTAGATAAAGAGATTGAACCTTTGGTCATTACCATAAATAGAGTACAATATTGTCATACCTTTGCTTCTTGTGGTGGACACGCTGGTATAGGTTTCCCTTTTGTTTCTATAATTTTTACTGACGTATCTAGTATAGCTCTTTTTTGTATGCTATTAGGTAGGCTAAAGGGTCTTACTTTTAGTCAGTTTCATAATACCGAAGTCATTACAGAAAAGCCAAAAGAATGTTGTCTATCTATTTTACCGATAGATACTGCTGTTACTGAACAAGCTATTGCAAATAGTAGGAAACTGTTTAATAGGTTTAATCTACTATTAACTGAGTACATAGAACAAAATCCTAGATGGTTAGATACCGTACAGTCTATTAAGACAAAAATGGGAAAAGGAGTGTAAAATGGATACAATCCATGATGAGCGTTCGATTGATATTTATCTGACTAACCGCTGTCAGCTCACTTGTCCATATTGCTTTGTTAAAAATGAAAAAGTAGATATGACAGACGAGACAAAGGAAAAGGTAATTGACTTCTGCGTCACTCAAATCAAAGCAGACTCAAAAGCTAGATGGAAAATTACATTAACTGGCGGTGAAGTAGGACTGCTTAACCCAAAGGACGTTCTAACCTTTGTACAAAAGCTAAAAGCAAAGTTGGCTGATTTTGACGTTCAATATGGATTGGTTACTAATTTATGTTATTTACTCACTGGCTTGCATTTTGCACTGTTCTCAGAGCTAACCTTTATCGGATTGTCCTATGATGGCTCAATTCGGCTAAACAATCCACGAAAGAGAAAGCTTTGGTTTGATAACGTTCGGCTTTTACGTACCTTGAACTATGATTGCTCTCTGTTATTTATTTTGACTAAAGACGTAATTGCTAATGATCCTCGATTTATTTTGGACTTTTGTTTAGGGCTGAACATATACAACATAGAGTTTTGGGCTTTATATGGAGATAGTAAGTATAAGCCTACAAACAAAGACTCGAATGAATGGCTTTATCGGCTATTTTTAGAGTATGAGAGACTGCGTGCGGACGTACCTGTTAAGATCACCACATTTGAATGTCAACGATCTGCTTTCTATGGTCAAGGCTATTATGAATATGGTAGACATTGCATGAAAGACTATATGGACATTCAGGTGGATGGTACAGTTGGCGGTTGTAGTATTGCCCACAAAACGGTTTATGGGCATATAGATAGTGGTGTTGATAGAGCACAAAAGATTTTATGGATAGCAAAAGAGCATGAAGTGGATTATAGATGTATTAAGTGTAAGCACTACGATTATTGCCTAGGACATTGCTTCAAGCTTAAATGGGACGACACGGATTGCCCCACACCGCATAAGATTTTTGATTACTTGAAAATGAAAGATGAGTTTAGCTCTACCCCTATTTATTCTACTGAGCATATCAATCTTAGCTCTATTGACACCACAAAGCTTGATTGATTTTTCGTTGTTTCTATCAAATAATCTAATATCTGAATATGGATTCATCTTTTCCTATTCTGCATTGATATTAGGGTTAGCCCAGATAGGATTGGCTGTCAGTCCATACGGGAAAATTAGATTGGGTGAAAAGGTAACATTTTCTAACTTTTCCTATTGGTCAATGATATGCGCTTGCGGTATGGGTGTTGCCCCTTTATTCTGGTCAGTTATTGAACCAGTCAGCCATGCTGAGGAAGGACTTACATTAGCAGACAATATGGCATGGACTTTTCACAATTGGATGATTGGGGCAGGTACTTATTACGGCGCTTTTGGCCTAGCTTTTGCCTACTTGTCGAATAAGCAGATTAAGTCTATTATAGACTATCCGTTAGTGCGAATTGGATTAGCCGTTGCGACTTGCATAGGATTAGCTCTAACATTTTTGTATGTTATAGAATTATTCGGCTCTCTAATTGCCCTACCTATAATTTTGATTCTGTCCATTTTGTCTATCAAATATAAGATGGGGATTAAGACCGCTAGTGAGCTGACTGTTATAGGCTCACTCATGCTTATTCTGTTTGTTCAATTCTCTATGGGTCAATCGTATCTAGTTGACTATTTATCTATCTGGATTAGTTATCTATCTAATGAATTATCAATGATGATTCAGACTGAGCCTAAGTTATGGCTCGCCCAATGGACTTATAATTATTATGCTCAATGGTTAGGATGGGCAATTTTCCTAGGCTTATTTTTGGCTAAGATTAGTGAAGGACGGACAATCCGTCAAATTGTCTTTGGTGCACTGATCGCCCCTCCGATTCTAGCGAGTTTGTATTTTGTTGTCTTTGGCTTATCCGCTATTGAACTAAAAGCAGATACTACTTATGAATTACTAGCCAATTTTCCCTTAACTAATTGGACAAACGGATTGGTATTAGCTCTGTCCTTATTGTTTTTTATCGTTCAATATGATTCAGCCTCATTGATCTTAGAGGATTTGACGATTAAGAATAGCCGTGTAGTGTGGATTATCTGCATAGCGATTCTTACTTATTTAATAATCCGCGTTGGACATTCAATAGACTTGTTAAGGAATTTGACTACTTTGGTGTCAGCTCCGATTCTGTGTTTAGTGTTTTACCTGTTTTTACTGTTCTTAAAGGAGTTATTATGCAAGCACCGTCTTATAGAGAATATGAAGTAAAAGAAAATGGTATAATAATGACTTGGTATGATAGGGAAAAATTGGAGCCTAATCGAACCTTGATTCGACCTTACACTATCACCTCTATTTATGCAAAACAGAATGTACAATTTGATGGTCCCTGTTATAAACAGATGGTAGGTTATTTATCAGCCAGTACGGACATGGTTTTACCTGACCCACAAACAGTTGGGGATTGTGCATATTTCACTGACAAGTATTTGGATTCTCGCTTATTTGCCAAAGACGATAATAGTGCTTTTGTCAATGCACGGTTGCATAAGTCATGCGTCTATCAGAATAAAGACTTTTTTATTCCAACGATTCAATGTTTAGCACGTATATTTTGTGATCGGGCTTTCATTGATTTGATAGACCCACGCTTTCACCTTTCGGATTGGTTTAATCATAATCCTATTCCTTTTGTATGGTCGTCAACTCAAATGGATTGGTACTATATGTGGGGAATAACTAACACGGGTATGGTGTGTGGTATGGGCAAGTCTGATAATCTAGGGGTCGTTATACCTATTGTGGAGTTATAGAATGTGGGAACTAGTTACAGATACTGCTAATGAACTAATTCAAGCAATTAACCAAATTGATTCTACCGAGGCTTCTACTTGGAGTAAGTGGAAATCAGACGCAGATAATCACCAAATTGTTGTTCGCACCAAAGACTACTATTATAAAGTATATGATGTAGATTTCCAAAGCGGAATGTTTACTTGTGAAGTTAGAGAAAAGCTAGCTCAAATATACCGTAGTTGGGGTCTACATTGGTCAGTAAAAACTTGGCGTAAAGGTAATGCACTGTTTCAAGTAGAGCAAAGGCAGGTTTTACCACTAGCAAAACCTGACAAAATTTTATATAAAGACCTCTTAATAGATTGGTCTAAAACGCTATTAGAACTTGAACAATTATTAGATTTACCTAAGGTTAAATCACAGCTAAAAAGTAAAATCAAAAACTTAGCACATCTTAAACTAGTTAGAGATTGTGTTAATAAGTATGAAGATTATGCTGTGGCTCCCAATGGTCGAATAGTATTATTGGATGATGCTGATTGGTTTTTAGCACTGGTTGATGAACATAATAATTGGATCAGTACCGATTGGACTTTTATGCAAGTCTTTCGGAATACTAGTGAACAGCTATTTGCTCCTATTGATTTCTTTGATTGTGATTTAGTAGCAAACTGTGGTAAATCGGTTAAGCAATGGTTAATATTTGACTCCGCTATTAACATAGATCAATCGCAGTTTATTGCTGAATTAAAAGATGTTCACGATACTATGTTGGCTGATAATATTAAGTGTTTAACTGGTGACGCAGACTATCTATTAAACGGTCAACCTATAATGGCTAAACAGATAAGGTTTGACAATGAACATATACGACAAATTATGGTCAATGAGTGAAGATATTAAGGACGATATTAAATCACTTGGTGACTATTTACAGTACGCTACTCCAATGATTTTCATTATCTATGAAGCCTGCTTTGGAGATCATAATACAGCACGTGTTTTCTGTGTTACGTTTATTATTAGCTTAATAATAATGAGCGTGTTAAAGGCATTGTTTAATGCACCACGTCCTAGGGAAACTTCTAGCTCAACTAATCCAGATTTAGATTTAGACTGGTCACCAGATGAAGGTAATAGCTTTCCTTCTGGGCACACAATGAGTGCAATGGTTGGTGGTGTTTTCTGGTTTGAGATTGATCCCTACGTTGGTGTGCTAGGTGTTGCTTGTGGACTGTTTACAGGGCTAAGTCGAGTTATTGCACGTGCGCATTGGTTCCGTGATGTCTTAACGTCAACGGTAATTGCATGTATTTTATATATAGTGGCTAAGCTATGGTTTCTCTAGATCCTCGATTGATCAAACAACAACAGTTTATAGCAATGCAGTGGCATGTTTATTTCACTAAGTTATTGCAATTTGCTAAGTTTTTACGTCGTCCTACTAAGGATGCATCAGAAAGTTTATTTATAAAGGTTAATTTATAATGGCAAAGTTAAAAAAGTCTCAGTTAAAACAAGTCATCAAAGGTCTTACGCTACGTAATGATCCTTTTGGTGTTGTTGATTCGGTCAAGTATATTTTGGCTGCCTTTTACCCAGAATGTACTACAGCTCCATCATCGTTTGTAAAGAACGCTGATCAGATTGTGTGGAAATTTCAACCCCGCAATGGTACTGATTTATCCTACATTAAACGCCAGTTAACGGCTGCTGGTAAAGCTCTTTCGTCAACCAATGGACAAAAAGCTCAAGTTGATCCTTCAATTAGTAAATCCCGTGATCGAATAGTAATTGACTATAGTTGGTCATTACTTGGACAAGTCGTGTTACGCTTGCATGCTGAGTTAGAGATTTATATTCCTGGTAAGGCTGTAGTAACTATTGATATTGTTGATCCTGAATTTACATTGGTTGATGATGCGTCTAATATTGATGACCCTGACCCGCTAAACTTAATTAAGTTCTTTAGATCAGCTAATCGTAAAGTTCATCAGGAACTTTTAGACATCAGCTATTGTATTACAGAACAAATTGATGTAGTTAAGTTTGTAAAACCTCGCGGTGAAGTAGCTTCACTGGAAATGGTTTTACGTACTGGCTTGAATGAACTGAAGAAACGTAAATTAGCATTGATCCTTATTGAGAATTTGCAGGCATTAGGATTAAAATGCACGAAGCCTTCATTCAAGATTGATGGTGAAGTTGGGGAAAATTGTTGGTTTAAGGTTAAAGGCGCAGGTATTGAAGGTGTTGTAATTGCACAGGACGTGGTTACAGTTACTTGGGATCCCGATGTAAAAAGCTGGCGATAATGTACAAAAGGGAGCATTTTTGCTCCCTTTTTTGTTATAAATTACTGAAAAATAAGGTATTTTTTGCTCTTGCATATTGCAAATTAGTGTGTTATAATAATAACACAACATAGGAGTTTTGCTTATGATTGTTAGTGAGAGTAACGTGTAGCTCGCACTTTAGCACGTGAGCAGTAGTTTATAAGTTAAGATGAACTAGTGCAAAAATTATATGCTTAACTAGGTTTTGGGAGTTCCGTAAAAAACTCCTAATTATCTTATATGGAGTGTAAGATGAATAAAGTTGAAGCTAATGCAATAGTCAATGCTTACTTGATTAGTCAAGTAGTCGGCACAGCCCAGGCAGAGAAAGCTAATAAAAGATTGGTAGTACAAACAGTAGAAAGCAGAAATGAATTGTTAGATGCACTTGATCTATTAGACATTGACTACATGATGACGCCAGCTAAGATTCGAGATAAAAGTTTTCAAAAACCTGGCGAGGAAAACTACAAAACAGTTTGGGTTGTAGTATTAATGAATAAATAAAATAAAGGGACACAATTTTGTGTCCCTTTTGTTTAATCAAATTTATAAGAGTTCTTTATTAAGCATTATAAAGCCTCACCTATTGAGAGACCTTAATACTATTCGAGCCTCCTCCTGAGTGAATAAAAACATTCTCCCAGTCGAATGGGGGTAAGGTATCAGAAACATATAATTCTATAGGATTATAGAGGTCTTCAAGAGTAAAAAGCAAATCTGAAAGATTAAGCCATTGCCCATTATAGGGACAAGATACTCCCTTTTTGTTATCCATTCTAACAATATACAAAGGCCCATAAGCAGGTTCGAGTGTAAATATAAAAGTATAGTCTATATAATCTACTAATATTTGACTAATTCTATATTTATCCTCAATGGTCCAAGGGACTACCGCTCCAAAGCGTCCTTTATCGTATCCAAGAATATGTTCAGCCTCTATTGTACCTACAGTAAGAGTATAAATGGTGTGGTTCTCCCCCCCCCCCAACAACAATTTGTCATTAATCATATTATTCATACCAATATAATAAATAACGATCATGGTCTTTATAGGACGGATCGAAACATTCAACCATGCCAATTAATCTGATTAAAAAATTAATCTTATATTCTCGATCCTCTACTAGTTCTTCGTAGTATTCCTCATTCTCTTCTGTCTTTTGAACAGGATTATTGATTAATGTCCATAATTCTTGTTCAAAATGAGATAGAGAGACAAAATACGGTTCTATTTCAACCGCATTTTCTGAACCAAAACTACTTCGAGTTAAATTAGGAGGATTAGTCAAATAATACTGTTTATATCTCAATCCATATTCGTCTGCCATTTCTTGCATGAACTGACGAACTGATGATCCTGCATAAAGAGGTAATATAGATTCTTCTTCATATTTATCCTCTTCTTTTCTCCAAATAGATCGAACAGTAAACTTATCTACTATATCGTCTCTTGAAGCTAGCATAATATAAAGACTAGTACTCATCTATAGTCACTCCTAATTTGACAAATTTTTGCAGTGGCTTACCACTTTTATCCAGCTTATACCAAGCAATTCGATCTTCATGGACTTCACATTTATTCTTATTTGGTAGATTAGACCATGCATCAAACGCTATTTGCTGGTTAGGATAAACCACTACTTTATCATACGAATGTTTGTACCATCCATACCAACCACGGTTACGCTTTACTTGCTTAGAGTAGCCGTTAACTATAGTCCAAAGGTTTCCCATAGAGTCCTGTTTTATTACATAATCCCCTATAGTGCCCTTAACTTTCATATTATTCCCCACTTCTAAACAAGTCAACGCACTCATCGACGGTTGCTTTGGGTAAGCTAAAGCGTGGACAGCGAATTTCCAAGCTTTGTTGATATACTTGCTCAAACAATAAATCATGTTCATTTGATAACGGACCATCTAACTTAGATAAATATAGATCATGTACCTGTTTTGTTACCGTCGTTTGTGGTGCCCAATAAGGATCTACGATTGCCTTGGTTTCCACACTGTTATTAAATTGAACAGCCAAGTCAGTCATGTAGGCAATACGATATAAATCTTTGTAAGCTTGCCTTTTTGTATAATAAGAACTAACACACGAAACAGCTTGCACACATAACTTATACCAAGGCTCTTTTAACTTACTTAAATATTGAGCCTGCCAAGCTTTTATACATTCTATTTCCTTGCTTGTCTTATACACATATTTATTAGACCACAAATAACAATAGTAATTTAAATTAAATTTTGTGCATTGAACAATAAAATCACTTAGCCGATACACCACATAAGAGGTATCTGGTTCATTAACTACTTGTGGTTTTTGCTGACCAAAAATAGTTCTTAGCGGATCATCTCTATAAACTACTAACATATCATGGTCACTAGATGCTCTATTGTAGCCCCAGGCATAACTACCAATTTCTTGTACTCGTAGGGCTTCAAGCTCAACAATCCCTTGTTTTGTATTTAACAGCATAGGTTGCTCCTTATATTGATATGTTTTATATTTACGTAAATATATAACATAGGTAATAACATAAGTAACTTGGAGGACTTATTATGTATTGCAATGTTATGACCAAGCTTAGCCCGAATTTTAATCTGGTCTATACTTGGGATCGCTCACAGTTTGTCATTTATAATCTAAAAGAAACTTTCAGACCTCGCGAAATTATTCCACGAGAAAGTCTAATTAGCTCAGTGGTTGAGTCAGGTTGTGTCGAATATGATAATAAGTACTATGAGATCAATGGTACGATTTGGTATCTAGACCGATTACCTGATTGGCAATTTGGAACGGTTTATGCAATTATTGAAAAAGGTGAAGAGCTGCCTACTATGTTCGGTGGTATAGCTAAAGCTACTCATTGGTTGGTCAACATGACACCGATCATGGTTGCTCATGATTGCTTAAGCGTGGTTGATGCGTACACGATTTATAGAGACCAGCAAAGTCAACCTTCTGCTTATCGTCTTTGCGGATTTTTAATCGTATTGAGTAAGAAACGGACTATTCAAGATAATATACTCGTGACACTGACTACTGAATTTGAACGAGAGCTAAGTCTTAGACCTGCTGTCCGTTATGAAAATTTCAATCTTACTCAGGTTCTGCGTGATATAGAAAACTTATGTATTCCGTCTATCAGAGTAGACTATCCTAACCGATCTTCGTTTGTTGAGCCTATCGAATACGTATCAAGAGAGGCGTGGAGATGCGCTCTTACTCAAGTTAATTTACCGTATAGTATAGATTTTAATATTGATTTTTCAATAGTTACTGCTGAAGGCTATATTCCCTATTATACTATTGGCTGTGTAGGATTTGGCCGCCTAACAGTCAATGATAAATGTAATCCAGGTTGTCGATTAGCTTTGCAGACTTCCAATTGTGTACCAGGCTATTCTTATAATGCACGACTAGACTGCAATGCTCCTCGGATCGTTACGCAGTGGTTGTTTAAACATGAATATCATTTAATTAAGGACTTTCGAGGTAATGAAACGAAAGTACAATATAACTGCTATTATTAAAGACAAGCACGGGCATATTATATCTAGGGCGACTAATAGTTATGTAAAAACTCATCCATTGCAAGCGGAATTAGCCATTAAGGTAGGTCGACCACAAAAGGTATATCTTCATGCCGAAGTACTAGCTATTTTAAGAGCAGGGGATCGAATAGATAAAGCGTATTCAATGGAGATATATAGATTTGATCGTCAAGGTCGACCTAAGATAGCTGAACCTTGTCCTATTTGTAAGGAGCTAATAGCTACTACACCGATCAAGAAAGTACTGTATACAAAGGAATGACCATGTTACTAGAACTAGAAGTTGGCAAAGTTCGTAAGGTGGTATTTACTCGGACTGCTCAACGTAATTTTACCTTTACTAAATGGACTAATCTAATTGGGGATAATGCAGTTGGTAAATCTGCTATGCTTAAGATGATTGGAACTCGCTCATCTTACGATTCAATCATTTATGATAGCACCTACTATTTAACCGATACAGGTAAAACACCAATTAAGTTCAGACTGCGTTTTGATAAGCCAACGACTATTGTTAAATATGACCCACGTGAACTGCTAGATAGAAAGAGCCTTTCCGATGGTTGGTTTTGGGGATCTATTCCTACTGAAGAACTAATAGCGATTCAAATGTCAGAACTATGTGGTGGTGAATTGCAGTCTCGTTACTTCAGTTACTTTCTAAAAAAGAACTATGATGTACTGCACAATGAACAGCTAGATAAAATCATTCTGTTCGACGAATTAGAAACTAGCCTTAGTTTAAAATCACAGGAAGTGTTGTTCCGCACGTGGTCGACGTATAGCGCACAACCGCATATTCAGATCATTATGGCTACTCATTCACCGATTGCCATGACTTACGGTTCTTGTATAGAGCTTAGTCCGTCGTATCGTAAATACTGTGGTAATCGTTTACTGCAATTAGCCTCGGAGTTGTTAAGATGAATATCTACTTAGCTGGTCAGGATTTTTCTGCTTATTATATAGTTGAGCCTGATTTTTCTACTATTAGCCTCAATATTAAACTCGTCCATTTTATTCGCCAGCCTCTATCTGATTTGCAAAGTAGGCACCATCTTACCGAGTATAAAATAAGTCAGACCCTAACTGCGTATATTCAACATGACGATCATTTAAACCTAGAACTGGAAATGCTGGTCAATCTCATGGCGCTTAGGCCAAAACAAGAATTGATTTTAGGCCTATCCTCATTACAAGTCAATGAAACGGATATAGTGGTATTTGGTTCTGGTCAGCCTATCCTATCGACCAGCTTACCGATCAATGACCAAGTGATAGCTTCTTGTTTGCTGTTTGATAAAAAAGCTGATAAAATAGATTATGATATGGATTACTATTGGTGCGAATGGTCTGGATTTTACATACTAGATCCGATTGAACCAACCTTAAATGCCATGCTTGATTTGTTTTTTAGTTTATGGAGAAAAATAGAATGTATTATGACGAGCAAGATAAATTGAATCTGAGTTCCAGTGAGTTGTTAGATGTTATTGATGCTCTTCCGTTGGCTATCCGCTCTTATGAAATCTCAGATTATATTGTCTATGTAGATAGAGAAAAGGGTTATGCTAAGTTGAAATTTCCAGCCAAAGCTCTATCGGCTTTTAATATAATGAGCATCTCAATTAAGGTGAAGGTGGAAGTCCCTAATGAGTGAGTTAGAAAGCGCAGGTTATATAGAAGTAGATTCTGACCTGCTTTTAGACTTAGTGGAGTATGCGCTTGAGGATCCTATTGTGGCGGCTACTGAGTTAGCAGTTCATACTCCGTTTTGTCGGGTTAAACTGATTGAACCTAATATTATCTTTTTGCAGTTTAATCTACGCTTTGGGCTTTGGTCAGAGGTATCGGCTAAAGTTTATGAAAAGATTAAAAAATCCTACCTTGAAGTCGATCATGAAGTGAATCGAATCAAGGCTTTAAATTGAGGACTGATTATGAAACAAGTAGAAAAGATGGTTAAGCAAGCTGATTATTGGCACGTACCTGATACCAATACTACCGTTTGTTGTCTTACTTTTAAGAACGGGTTTACTGAAATCGGAATTTACCGAGGTGATGGTGATGAAATACTGGCTAACCAGGCTGCTTATAAAGACGCGATTAATAACTCTAGTCGATACCTGCTTTGGCAACAAAAAGATGAAAAGTTAGAACAAGCTATCCGTGATCAAGTCCGCGATGAAGTGACTGAGGATATACGATCTAAGGTTAATGATTTCCTATCCGATTTGTATACCCGCCCGATTCTCTGCGAGGAATCATTAAATGATAAACAGCTCACTATTGATGCTTGCGATTTGTGGATCAAGATGGCTAAAGAAGATTCATGGTCAACCACTATCCAAGGAGTTATTAATTCCCGTTATAAAAAGCAGAAAGATCGACTAGAGTATGCCCATAAATTAGCTAAACGATTTTCTGAGCTTTTCCATGCTAATCTTGATGTTAAAGTCCGTAGAGGAGTTATGTACTTTACAATGGAAGAGACTACGGTAAATCAAGAAGCTCGACAAGTTTTTGCAGATTGCTTTGAAGTACCAGGACAGTCAGTGGAGTTTGTTTTGTCTGATAATCTAAATGATGAGCAGACTAATCAAGCATTTCAGATTTTAGAGCAGGTCGGCCTAGATGTTAGTCGTGATCTGTCTATCCATGGCGGTGATGCTATTTATTGGTCTAAATATTAATTTATGGTTGACTAATTCTTTTGAGTGGTGTATAATGCAATTAAAGATAAAGGAGGCTCAATATGTTATATACCGCTCGAAAGATTAATGATAATGCTAAGTTCCAAAACTGGCTTGAAGCTGGTCGTTCTGCTACGGCTGATTTAGATGAGTTCTCATCTGTGGTCGGTGTTCGAGCCAGTGCCCGTTCTCTTAAACGCTACTGCTATAATATTTGGGCTGGTCACTTTGAACGGATTTTAATCTTTAAAGAAAATGCTTTAGTAGCTTACCGTCACATGGCTTTTGGTAAACGTTGGGTTAATGTTTAATTATGCTTAGGAATAAAGTTACTTCTAAATGCGCTAATCTGCCCTTTTCTTTTTACTACGAGATTCGAGGAGAAAAGATATGGGCTAATCTGCGAATCGGTGATAATGATAACTATAAAGAAAAATCAAGGCAATTAGAGAGGCATGAACTAGATACTATTTTAAAGGTGATTAGTGAGGTCCCCTTATGCAGCACCCCTTTTGTTAATTGCAGTAAATGGAAGGATGCCTACATTTATCGGTGCCAGGTATTTATGCCTATGGTTGAATCGTTTTTTGCTGAGGACTGGGATCGCCTGCTATGAAAAACGCTCTTTTTGTAATATGGTTCGGAATAGCTTTAGCCGCTTTATTCGCTTTTGCTCACACTAATTGGCGTACTCCTATTGAGTATTTTATCAATACTGCTAAATTAAGTTTTTATATTTTACTGTTTTTTGGTTTTGTTAGTCTGCCTTACCTGATTTACACTTATATTTAGTTGCGATCTTTATCTTCTTATTGTATAATAATACTGTGAAGATAAGGAGATAAAGATGAGTCAATTAGTTCACCCTGAAATTACGGTTGGTACAATTTTCTGTTTAGATATTGGTTATACGAGCCGCAATCCTAAATTTTTGAAAGTGGTTCGTCGTACTAATGCGCAGGTGGTAATGAAAGAACTTCGCTCTATTGTGGTCAGCCATGATGGCTATATGCAAAATGGGACGAAAATTGCCTCTGACGAATTAGTGGAAAATGCGGTGGAAATTAAATCCCGATTGAGGACTAATAAATATAACAATAAGCCTGAGATTAAGGTTGGTTATTGGTCTGGCTATAAGTGGGAAGGTCAGGGCGAAGCGTTTTATACGGATTAATTTAGAAGGAGGCAATGCCTCCTTTTTGTTGCACTTTTTTGCTCTTTATCGTATAATATAACTGTAAGAGATAAGGAGATATAAAGATGGTCAAATACGAAGATGGAACCGTTAAATACGTCGGTGAAGTTTTTAATGAATATGAACAAAATTATCCTGACGATTCTTACTGGTATATTGAAGCCTTCCATGACGGTAAGGTCGTTCAAGAATTAGTTGGCACCACGGCTGCTGGTTCTGTAGGCGTTTCCAATTATACGATTGACATTACAGAAGAAAATAAAAAGGCTCTGGAACGCTACTGGCATCGTGAAGAAGTTAAACGTCTTTGGGGTATTCGCGCTAAATTGAAGGCCGAAGCGGTTAAGGCTAAATGCAGTTATCACGAACTTAAAAAGCTGTATTGCTCCCTTAGCTGGAAAGAATACGACGCCTGCCTAACTCTCTTAAATACCAAAAAGTTTAGATCGTCCTTTAGAGAGTTTAGCCAATCAAATTCGCGCTTGGATGGCTCAGGATATAGAAGAACAAACTTGGCCAAAACCGTTAAGCCCGAAACAATTTGGTTATATTATTCAGAACAATCCTTACGAACGATTTTGGATGTAATAAAAAAGGCTCCATTAAGGAGCCTTCTTTTTTATAGAGAAAAATCAAAAATCCCAATACTTATATACCATGTACTGCTTAATCGATCTTTCTTTTTGAAATTAATATATACTGAACCGTTATCATAAGCTAATTCTAATTGCCCGCCTGTCGTGGCTTTGAAGGTCGGGATAAATACCACATCGGGATATTTATTTGAGGACTCTTGCGTATTAGCCACTTCTTTTAAAATTTGAGCAATATGGTTTTCTTTAATTACCTGATGACTAGTTAAAGTACCTGCTGGAAAAATAATTTGCCCGCTTTTCTTTTTTGGCGGCTTAATCTCAGATAGAATAGCCTTCTTAGCTAATCCTAGTTTGTCCTCAATCATGCGGATAGTGGTAAAGGTAGCCTCAGCTAATTCTCGA
>ENA-OWPN01001659-OWPN01001659.1-human-gut-metagenome-genome-assembly--contig:-NODE-1659-length-18330-cov-3.584405_pt1 | contig 18330 bp, 17 predicted proteins | sample MGYA00248266_ERZ651850 | MGnify/ENA primary metagenome ERZ651850 (study PRJEB26924, sample SAMEA4378296) | human gut metagenome | biome: human gut; feature: human-associated habitat; material: faeces... | reverse complement strand
AGGCGTGTAAGCAGATTATTGATATGAAATATATCGAAGGCCTAGAGCGAAAAGGTTATGAAGATATCGTTGGTTACGGTATTGCCTTTTATAAAAAATCCTGTGTGATTAAGGCAATAAAAGAAGTCTGAAGTATATAGGGAATAGCAAGTATATTATGAAAATGGTAGGAGAATCCTGCCTTTTCTTTATATCTGCAATATGTTATATTTAGTTTATAATAAATAGGAGAAGGTATATGGGGTTTACAAATGATTATAAAAGGAAATTAAATATTCTAATACCGTATTATAGAAATAAGTATTTAAAAGAAACAAAGGATGGTAAGTGGCAACAAATTATGTTTTATATGAATGATGAAACAAAGCTTCCGATATGCTCTTCAAAGCTATATTGCGGTCTGGAAAAACAAAGCATGCTGGTAAGAGATGATATCTATAATTTTGCTGTAACAAAATTGCAAAAAAAGGCGGTAGAAAATACGGAGTGGAATCAGATAATAAATGATACAGCATACAAATTGTCAGCACTTATGGATTTTAGAAAGGAAGAGGAAAGCATCTATGTATTAAAGAGCGCATGTAGAAAGCTTAGACCTTGCAAAGATATTCTTTATTATGGCGAGGTATTGTGGTTATTTGAAATCCTATGTGTGTATTTCATAGCTAGAAATAACATGATTTCAGAAAAAGATTTTTATCATCTTGATGCGGTGACCGTCGTGTTCGAAAATGAGCTAAAACAACTAGCAATGTATTATCTATTTGTATATGCCAATCATCACGAAGATGAAAAAATAGCATATATACTGGATAAATATGATTATCATGCCTCTAAACTGCTGCCTAATCAATTGTTTGCGATGACTGAGGATTTGCGGAATGGGAAGATGTTAAGGGTTTTGGATACTGGAAAAGAATTAGAAGCAGTATTTCTGAAGACAGAAAATTGGATTCAGCTTTATTATCTATATACGAAGCTGTTATCAATTTATATCAATTTAGATCTTGAAATGGCAGAAGTATATATCAAGAAAATGAAATATATGCTGGCAGAGAATGAAGAATTAACTTTGAATCAAAAATATAATGGATATATGAATCTTGGTACTATTTTATTATATGCAGGTAAATATGAGAAGAGTATTGAGTGTTTAAAGGAAGCTATAAAGCTTTCGGATTTAAAGCTTGTGCGATGCGCAATCTGTATCTGTCATGCATATCGTATGCTAAACCGTTCCATACCATCTGAATATTTAGAAATTGATGATATAACAAAGGGAGATACTGTTGATTGGATCGTATACGCTTTTTTTCACAATTTTAAAGTGGGAGACAGCGAAAATCAAAAGAAATATATAATAAAAAAGGTCCTGCCATTTCTTGAAATAAACGATAAGCTCTATTTGAAAATAGTAGAAGAAGAGCTTGAAGTACTATGTGAAAATGGAAAGGGTTATAAGGCAGTTTATGATTTCTATGCATATATCCGTAAAAAAACAAAAGAAAATCAGAGATAAAAGAGAAAAATAATAAGATTTTTTATGTTTTGGTAAAAAGCTTGTTGGTTATTAAAATTGAAGCTATACTTAGTATATAGCACAAGGAGAAATATGATAGCTGTTAAAAAACTGATTTTGCCACTTCTATGCCTGGCATTTATGTATACAGTTAATGTGGAAGGTCCAGGTATACAGGCAAGAGGTGGAGGTATTATTGTAGAGGAGTAAAAGGAGGAACGTGTAACCGCCATCTTGTGTAAACACGTAAAGAATTATGAAAAAATTATTTTTATCTTTAATCACAGGTTTTATGTTATGTACCATGAGTGTTGCGGCAGATGAGTTTACGCAAAGTTCATCTTTTCATACATACCAAGGGGGATATGTAACTTTAACACGGAAGCATTGGACTTCATATAGTGTTAATGGAAGAATTAAGGTAAAATCAACAATTAAAGTTACAAATCGAGCCACTGAAACAAACACAGGCACACAGTATTCAAAAATTGTTTCTAGATACACTGCAGGACCATATGATTATCATACACATGGAGGGGGGCAAGCATAGAACATAGACGGTACGAAATTGTACCGTTTTCTTGTCGCAATATGAAGAAAATTATATTTATGCTAGTCTGCATACTGCAGATTCTTGTCGTCTTCTGCGTGAAATCAGCATACAACGAACGTGATTTATCTGATATCCCGGGTTCCTTCGGACTGGAAAAAGAAAAAAATCAACATTTTTTGAAGTAATGCCAAATATAAAGGGATATGATAATGAACAGTTTTTAAATGATCTTGTGCAAATTTCAAAAGAGTATAACTGTGCGGTGGAACGGAGTGAATATAATAATTCTGAATATATATGGTATCTATACAGTCCCTACGATATTTTCAAAATCATGGATATCAACAAAATTAGTGATAACGATATTACGTATGATAATCAAAAGCGATATGATACAGAACAAAACAGTCTGCACTTATTCAATCAGGATATTCGATTCATCATACGTCCTTTCAAAGATTTGAATCAGAGATTTCAGAATTTGGCTGGAGATTACAGGCTTTGGTATGATCAGGAAGAAGAAAAAAATGCATTTCTTGCAGGTATTTCCAAGCAATATCCAAGTGCTATCCAGGAGTTAGGAGCTTTTGAAAGACATGAATTTACGTTATCAGCCTATCTTATGGAAAACATCATACCCATGTGTATAATAAGCTTTTTGCTGCTTGGTCTTCTTCTTATCATGCTGGTGAATCAGAAATTGAAAGCTATCGGAATATTAAAAAGCATGGGAATTTCAGGGTTACGAATAGGTAGAATACTGTATCAGAAGCTGTTTTCTCAAATCTTTGCAGTATCGTTTGTCAGCATGATCCTTGCTTATATTTGGATGATAGGTACTGTATCAAGACAGGCGTATGAGGCGATTCTTTTACTTTCCTTCTTCTGGATAGGATTTCTATTTGGTATTCTTCTCGTATTTGCAATCACCGTATTATTGATACTGCGCAGCCCTGTTTATGCATTTATTAAAAACAAAAATTTTACTAGGCGCTTTATGAATTTGAATTATATATATGGTGTTCTTGCACTCCTTATTCTCATGCCAATGTGTACGGCTGCATGGCAGCGGATGCAACAGAATCTTCCAACCCTTCAGGTACTTTTCAAGCAACGCAAAATGCTAGATTCCTATGTGTATGCGTTTGACTATCAAGACGGGTTTCGTTTTGATGGCTATGATGAAGCTTCCATTGAGGAAGACTATAAAAATAAAAAAACAATCCAAAATGATATGTATTATGTACATCTGAATGAATATGAAATGATAAACAAAGCTGGTGGAATCTTTTATCAAAAAGGTGTGATTCCCGTAGGTGAGAAACTGCAGCCATATGCGGAAGTGAATCTGAATTATATAAAACGATTTGCTCTCAGAATGCAGGACGGCAGTCGTGTGAAATTGAAAAATAAAAAGGATACCGTATATATTCTACTACCAGTATCTATGAAAAACACAGACGTCAGCGCTATTGAGACATATGATAATCAAATTGAAAAGCTGTATATTCAGGATGATCAATCAAATGCAGTAGATTTTTCCTTATTGGATAATATGCTGGAAACTACATCCCCTTTATTTTATGTTGTATACAGTGATGATGCCTTCCGTTTAGGTAAAAAGGTGACAAATTTTGTATATCTGGATGTGGATCAACAGGATATTTTGACCTCTGTCCATAATGGAATAAATTTGGAGCTTGTTAACAGTAATGAACGTATTCAAGAGCGGTTACAGCTTCTGACAAAGGAATTGCTTCTACAAGGGGCAGTATTTATACCTTCCGGAATGTTAATTCTGCTGATTATGGCTGAGTATACGTATTTGTATCTGCTATCCTTTCGACAGCGCATTTTTGTTAGACGGGTACAGGGAACCTCCTTTTTCAGGGTTTACCTACGATTATTTACAGAGCTGAGCGCCCCTTTTGTATTTGTAATCGCATTACTTCATGAGCAGGAGGATTGGAAAATCACTTGTGTCTTTCTGATTGTTAGTTTGATTGCATCGATGCTGTTTGTATATATAAAGGATAAAGGTATACGGAAGCAAAGCAGGGAGGTGAATATCTGATGAAGTCAATCGTGTTAAAGAATATTACGCATATATATGGTAAGAAAACAGTTTTAAATGATTTGACAATCACATTGCCAGTCAAGCAAATGGTTGCCATATGCGGGCCAAGTGGCTGTGGGAAGACGACCCTTCTCAATATCATCGGTCTGTTGGAGCGTCCAAGCAAAGGGGAAGTGCTATATGATGAGATAACACTTTGTGCAAATAGCAGCAAAGCGATAAAGAAGCTTCGTTATACCATAGGTTTCCTGTTTCAAAATTATGGTTTATCGGATAATGATACGGTATTATGGAATATGATGAGTGCTATGGAATACGTAAAAGCTGGTAAGGAAGAAAAAAAGAGACGCATAGCACAGGCATTGGAAAAAGTCGGATTATCCGGTATTGAGGAGCAGAATGTTTGTCAGCTATCCGGGGGTGAGCAGCAGCGTATTGCATTGGCAAAGCTGATGGTGAAGCCCTGTGAGCTGATTCTAGCGGATGAGCCGACAGGGAATTTGGATGAAGAAAATCGAGATATCGTATTCTCCATCCTGCGGAATTTGAATCAGGAAGGAAAGACAGTGATTATGGTTACGCATGATCCAGTGCTTGCGGAGCGCTGTGATGAGATTATATGGCTCAATAAGAACTGAAAAAACAAAGGCATTGAAATTTCTTAAAATCATTTTTTTAGCGACTTATATTCAGATAAATTTACACAGTATCTTCGCTAAAATTTAACCTTTAAATAAATTTGAAAAGCTGAAACAAGAAAAAAATTGTATCAGCTTTTTTTACAGACACAAATAAGGATTACAAATATCTATGTAAAAGAGAAACAAAATACGGTATACTGGAGCTATTGATACAGGAAGTACGGGTATACGGACAACCGTACTGTGTACTTTTTTAGATAAAAGGAGAATGTATGGAAGATAGAAAAAGTATTTCCATGGATGCCTTCATGGAGGATTTTGCAAATGTATATTATATAAAGCTGTTGTTAAAGGAGCCTGTTGAAATCCGTAATGACAAGATTCTGGAGCTGCTGCTTCAACGCTTTAACAACGTGGACACCGTCGTGGAACAAAATGGTATGTATTCCTATGCACTAACGGATCATAAGGTAACCTATAAGGATGAGGTAAAGGTACCATCGCAGCTCTTGATTACGCAGCCGATTGTATTTGACAAAACGACGTTATCAGATATGGTGTTGCAGCAATGCTGGACATGTGAGGATGTGGATGCACTGCTTAAAAGCTGTCAGTATGAGATCATGTTCTCTGATTTCATGGCTGGCGGGCTTCCTTTGCGCAAGCGTTGTGAAATACTGGCAGCCTTTGCGGATATCATGATGGAAATTTATCCAGAGGCGATTGCTATGTATTGGCCTCATGCAGGGAAAATTGTTCCCAGAGCTGCATGGATTAGCAGCGGCTGGAGTGATCCAGCTCTCCATTTTCTGGATGGCGGTGTGAATGTGCGTCTGTTTAACATCATGGATAGCCAGGATAAGGTTGTGGATACCACCGGATTTACGGCACTTGGTCTCTGTGATTTGCAATGCCATTTCCATGATCTGGATGTGAATTTTGTAGTCCGGTATTTGTATAATTTTGCATCCTATTTGTATACATCCGGAAAAGATGTCATACGGGATGGCGATACCATGGATGGAAGAACTGCGCAGGAACGCTGGCGCTGTCAGCATGAGGATGCCCTGATCCTGCCAAAGCGGGTTGTGATTGACGTGAATCCTGGAGAGTTTGCTTCTGGAAAGCGCAATGAAGAGTGATGAATAGAATATTGAACTGCGAGCTAATTCACTGATAAATGATAACTTTAAAAAAACCTTGGATAGGGAATATAGTAAGAAAAAGCGTGAGAAGTATACAGAAATGAAGAATCGTCTTCTTCTCAATCATCTGCATTTTCGGGGAATCGCAAGCATACCCGTTTCCTTTTGATTGCAAATGCTCCTGCAAAAGGCGTATAATGATGAACAGATGAGAGGTGACGTTATGTTAGAGAAAAACATACTGGAAACCGTACTGGAAATTGCCTGCAGTACCGCAGGTGATTTTGCGGAAATCTTTGAAGAAACCAATTACAGTACGAGAATTTCCATGCTGAATGACGATGTAGAAAGTACAAACAGCGGAATCCGTTACGGCCTGGGTCTGCGGATTTATCATGGCTTGGAATCCGTATACGGATACACCAATGATACAGAAGAAGAAAATCTGAAGCAGTTCGCAGGAAAGCTTGCGGCCAGCCTTGGTGAACAGAAAAAGACAGCAAGCAAGGTGCAGCTGCAGGAGGTCTTTTATGAAAATGCGCATCCGATACGCTGTATTCCAAAGGATACGCCGCTGAAGGAGAAAGTGACGCTTATGAAGCGTGCCAGTGAAGCTGCCCGCGCTTATGATGAACACGTTAAAAAGGCGATTGTAAACTATCAGGATGATGAGCAGCACGTGGCAATATCCAATTCGGAAGGGAAATACATCCGGGATGTGCGCATTCGTACAAGAATGGCGGTATCTGCTGTCGCTGAGGATGGTGCATTGCGGGAAACGGGTAGCTGTTCTCCCGGCGGCAGTGAGGGAATGGAATTTTATGAAACGCATAAGCCCGAGGAAATCGGAAAAGAGGCAGCCCGTATTGCAATGACGATGCTGTATGCCGAACCATGTCCAAGCGGTGTCATGCCGGTCATTATCGACAACGGCTTTGGCGGAGTTATCTTCCATGAGGCCTGCGGACATTCGCTGGAAGCCCGCGGCGTAGCGAAAAATCAATCCAATTTTGCAGGAAAGCTCGGACAGAAAATCGCAAGTGAGTGTGTAACAGCGGTTGATGACGGTACAATTCCGAATGCATGGGGAAGTGCAAACATCGATGATGAGGGAAATTTTACCCGTCGTACAGTACTGATTGAAAAGGGGATTTTAAAAAGCTATTTGGTAGACACTCTGAACGGACGCCGTCTACATATGCCATCTACTGCTTCCTCAAGACGGCAATCCTATCAATATGAAACAACATCCCGAATGACGAACACCTTCCTTTTAAACGGAACGGATCAGCTGGAGGATATGATAAAGGAAACACCATACGGTCTTTATGCCAAAACGATGGCAGGCGGCAGTGTACAGCCAACTGGTGATTTTAACTTTGCAGTGCGCGAGGCATATCTGATTGAGGATGGAAAAATCACACATCCGGTAAAGGGCGCAACCCTTATCGGAAACGGTTCGGATACCTTATTGAAAATTGATCGTGTCGCAGGAAACCTGAAACGTGCCCAGGGTATGTGTGGTTCAACCAGCGGCAGTATTCCGACAGATGTTGGACAGCCGGCAATACGTGTCAGTGAAATGACAGTCGGCGGCAGTGAAGGAGGTAAGGGACATGCATAAGGAGCTGTGGCTGAAGGCAGCAGGGGATGTGGGAATTGAGGATTTGGAAATCTATGAACAGAAAAGCAGATCCACCTCCATACGTTTATATGAGGGAAGCGTTGACAGCTATACGATCAGTGAGTGCAACGGTATTTCCTTACGCGGTATGTATGCCGGCAATATAGGGCTTTGCTTTCTTGAACAGGATGATGACAGCCTGATGGAGTATGCACTGCAACAGGTGAAGGAAAACGCAAAGGCGATTACCTGTAAAGATGAAGTGGAAATATACGCAGGAGATTCTTCCTACCCGCAGCTCAACCAGCGTACCTGTACCATTAAAGAGCAGCAGGACGCAGAAAAAATTCAGCTTCTGAAGGATATTGAAAAGCAGCTGCAGGAATCGGATACCAGAATATCCCAGGTCATGAACACCAGCTATGGTGAGGTGGATGTTCAAATTTCCATCGACAATACAAAGGGAGTTCATTTGCATGACGAACAGCATATTGCCTTTATCAATGCTTCCGTTATGGCAAAGGATGGCGAGGATACAAAAATCGCAAGTGACTGGCGGTATCTGTATGATGCATCTGATATAGACGCCTTCGCATTTGCGCAGGGGTTAAGTCAGAAGGTGCTTGCCAAGCTGCATAGTGAAAGTGTAAAAAGTGCAGCGTACCCAGTGCTGATCGATAAAGAGGCAATGGCTGATCTATTGCAGGCATTTAGCGGTATGTTTGACGGCGAGAGTGCGTATAAGGGAATTTCTCTGTTGAATGACAGTATGGGAAAGCAGATATTCAGTGACATCATCACGATTGTGGATGATCCTCTCATGGAGGATGGCTATAATTCCAGAAGCCTTGATGATGAAGGTGTTGCCTGCAGGAAAAAAACACTGGTGGAGCAGGGGGTATTAAAAACCTATCTGCATAATCTGAAATCTGCGAAGCTGATGAACGCTGTGTCAACAGGAAACGGGTTTAAGGCAGGCTATGCCTCCAATGTGGGGATTGCGCCAAGTAATCTGTATATTGAAAACGGAAATGCCAGCGTTGAGGATATGATTGTTTCAATGAAAGAGGGTATCATCGTTACAGAAATTACCGGACTTCATGCAGGACTGAATGCGATGACTGGGGAGTTTTCTTTGCAGTCACAGGGCTGGTATGTAAAGGATGGAAAAAAGCTTCGTCCAGTGAATCTGATTACGATTGCCGGAAACTTCCTGGATGCCATGAAGGATATCGCAATGCTGGGTAATGATGGCAAGCTGAATGCAAGCTCTATCGGATCCCCGAGCATATTGTTTACATCTCTTTCTGTCAGTGGCTTATAATAATCACCTTACATGCATTTTGATACACCTGTATAAATCACAAAATTTATCTTTACTGCAAGCAGAACAAGCACTGTATAGCCTGTGTCTTCCCGCATGCAGTCAACCTTGTTAGGGAATGCGTAAAGAGAACGATAAATACCGGTATATGTATATAAACAAAAAAATATATATGACTGAAAAAATTGCAAGCTTCTATACGATAAAGAAATTTTATTATGAAAATAATAAAAACGTTGAAGTAGCATCAGGAATATTTTATAATAAGGACGCCAAATCCAGAGGCCGAAAGGCCGCAAGAAAGGGACAGAGTACTCGCAAACGTGACTCTGTCCCTTTTGACGTTGTAAGAGGCACCAAATCCAGGAATTATGAAAATGAAACGGCAGTTACACCTCCTTCACGCTGCAGTATCATCCCAGTATCTATGTATCTACCATACTGAGAAAGCTGCCTACTTATGCCGCCGTCTGTATTTTAGAAGGATGTACAAGATGTTTTCTAACTCTGCAGCACTTTTGGTGTAATGCTAATCAGTGCCATGAGAATCCAGAACATATATTCCATCCTTCTTTCTTTCACCTGGTACATGAAGCAAGTGTTCTGCATACCGATGAACCTCCTACATACTTACATACGAAGAAAATATGCAAAACTCCGAAAAGAAATAAAAATTATTTATTTCCATCATGGATAAAAAAAGAAAAATAGAAAGAGAAAAGAGTTTACTCAATCAATCTCAAATACACGCAGCTTCCTAACAGTTATCCTTGCTATATGAACCACTTTTCATAAACCAGGGTATCATTATTTCCGTTCTGCTTTCTAAGTGAATTTCATTAACCTCCATAGCATAGGATTCTGAAAACTTTATTAAGAAATGGAAACTCCTTGGTTCCTTCATGAAATCTATGGTAAAATAGGATACGGTGATAAAATGAAAAGTTTATATGATTTTACATATGATCAGATGGGCGATATGGCTCTGGAGCAGGGCTGGAAAAAATTCCGCGCACATCAGATCTTTCAATGGCTGTACCGGAAACGTGCAGTCAGCATAGATGACATGAGTGATCTCTCCAAGGATACCAGAGAAACGCTGAAGCAGCAGTTTTCGCTGACTCCTCTTGAACTGCGTGACAAACAGGTGGCGAGTGATGGAACGACGAAATATCTGTTCGCACTGGAGGATGGCTCTTTGATAGAAAGCGTGCTGATGCAGTTTGATTATGGCAAGAGCATTTGTGTTACCTCTCAGGTAGGCTGTAATATGGCCTGTGCCTTCTGTGCCAGTGGTCTGACGAAGAAAAAAAGAAATCTGACAAGCGGGGAAATGGTTGCCCAGGTGCTGTATGTACAGCGTGATCTGGATACCTTTGATGACCGCTTGAGTCATATCGTTGTGATGGGAACGGGGGAACCGTTTGACAATTACGATAATGTGATGAATTTTCTTTCAACTGTCAACCATGACCGAGGACTTGGCATCGGTGCCCGCCATATTACCATATCCACTTGTGGCGTTGTTCCGAAAATCTACGAATTTGCCAAGGAGCATACCCAGTACAATCTGGCTATCTCTCTGCATGCGCCAAACAATGAGCTGCGCGATCGTCTGATGCCGGTTAACCGCGCCTATCCGCTGGAGGAGCTGATGGAAGCCATACAGTATTATGCAAGAGAAAACAACCGCAGGCTGACCTTTGAATATATTCTTCTGCGTGGAGTCAATGACCAGAAGGAGCATGTGGCACAGCTTGCCCGCCTGTTAAAGGGGCTGAATGCCTATGTGAACCTCATTCCCTACAATGCAGTGGATGAAAATGGATTTCAGGGAGTGGATCACGCCCATGCGATGGTATTTTATGATGCACTGATGAAGCAGGGTGTCCGCTGTACGATTCGCAAGGAGCATGGTGCGGATATTGATGCGGCCTGCGGACAGCTGCGCGTAAAGCATTTGAAAAAAGAACAGGAAGGGAGCCGGTCATGAGTATGCGATATTATGGAGCGAGTCATGTCGGACTTCGTAGGAAGGAAAACCAGGACAGCATCTGCTTTCTGGAAAACGGCGAGCATGCACTGCTGGCTGTTGTCTGTGACGGTATCGGCGGCGGACTTGCCGGAGATGTGGCAAGTCACTTGGCAATCGAGCATATGAAGGAAAGCTTTTTAAAAATGAAGAAATGCAGCAGTGATGTACAGGTCAAGCACTGGCTGCAGGATACCATACAGGAAGCAAATGATTTGATTTTTACACAATCCACCCGTAATATGGAACAAAAGGGGATGGGTACCACGCTGGTTGGCATCCTGAAATGTGAAACAACTACGTATATATTCAATGTCGGGGATTCCCGTACCTATGGCTTGTATGCGGATGATTTTCTGGCACTGACAGAGGATCATTCCTATATCGCGGACATGCTGAAGCGGGGAGAGCTGAGCGAGGAGGAGGCAGCGATTCATCCCAATCGCAATATGCTTACCAATGCGCTCGGTATCTGGGATTCTGTACGTATTGATATCAACAAAATTAAAAATGATTACAAGGCTCTGTTGATTTGCAGCGATGGTCTGCATGGCTATGTCAGTGAGACGATCATCCGTGAAATACTGGAAAGCACCCGCAGCGTGGAGGACAAGGTTCGTCTTCTGATCGATAAGGCACTGCTTGCCGGAGGCTATGACAATGTGAGTGTCATCATCGTGGAACAGGATGGTGATAACCGTGAATAACAACAGTAAAATGATAGCGGAGCGCTATATGATCGTGTCCTCCCTCGGGGAAGGCGGTATGGCAGATGTGTATCTCGCAATCGATACCATCCTAAACCGTGAGGTGGCAATCAAGGTGCTGCGCGGTGAGCTTAGTAAGGATCCGGTAACACTGCTGCGCTTTCAACGGGAGGCTAACGCGGTCAGTAAGCTGAACCATCCCAATGTCGTGGATGTTTATGATGTCGGAGAATTTGAAGGCCGTCATTATATCGTAATGGAATACGTACGCGGACGTACACTGAAGCAGTTGATTTCCCAGCGCGGGGCACTGCATCAGGAGGAAGCTGTGAATATCATGATCCAGTTGACAAGTGCTGTCCAGCATGCGCATGAAAATGATATCATTCATAGGGATATCAAGCCGCAAAACGTTCTGGTCAAGGATGATGGTACGGTGAAAATCACCGATTTTGGTATCGCTTTGGCACATGATACAGTACAGCTTACACAAAGTGATGCTGTTTTGGGAAGTGCGCATTACCTGGCTCCGGAAACGACACGGGGGGAGACACCGAGCAATCAGGTGGATATTTATGCATTGGGAATCGTGTTTTATGAGCTGTTGACGGGCAGTGTTCCCTTTCATGGGGACAATCCCGTACAGATTGCGATGAAGCATTTGCGGGAGGAAATTCCAAGTGTCCGTGATTTTAATCCGACACTGCCGCAATCCGTGGAAAATATCATCATTAAGGCCACGGTGAAAAACCGCAAGCTGCGCTATCAGAGTGCCAAGGATATGCTGTATGATCTGCACCGCTGTCTGCTTCCGGAATATGCCCATGTTGAAAAGCTAGAATTTGAGGAAGAGCATCCACAGCCGACGATGGTTATGGAGCAGCGAAAGCAAAAGCAGACAAAGAAAACAGAAGTGCGTAAAAAGCATGTAGAGCCGATCGTGGAGGAGGAAGAGGATGATTCCGCCAATAAAAAAATCACAAAGGTAATCCTTGCGGTTATCATCGGCTTATGTGTGATTGGTGCTGCGGCATTTGTATTTATGAGCGGTATGTTTGATAAAGAGAAAATGATTAAAGTACCTGAGCTGTCTTCGTCACAAACACAGCAGGAAGCTATCCAGACACTTACCTCCAGCGGCTTTAAAAAAGATAACATCACCATAAAACGGGAGCTGAGCGATGATGTGGAAAAAGATCATGTCATCGGTGTATCACCAAACACCGGAGAGGAAATCGGTGAAAACTCCAAGCTGACGCTGACCGTATCCAGGGGAACCTGGTTTGTGGTAAAGGATTACAGCTATCGCTTGCCGGATGAGGTGGAGAAGGAATTGAATGAAAAAAATCCAAATATCAAGCTGAAAATCACCTACGAGCAGCGAGCGAACACATATCCCGGCTATATCGTGGAACAAAGCGGTTTGAAAGTCGGTGATAAGCTGGATCCGGATAAGGAATATACATTAAATGTAACGGTCAGTCAGCTGATGAGCTGGAAGATCGAGGGTGTTGTTGGCAAAACGGCAGAGGAGGCTTTTGCTTTGATCAAAGAAAAGACAGGCGTGAAACCGATAGAGGATAATCGTTCCTATGATGCTTTAAGTGAAGAAGAAAAGAAAACCATAAAAAGAGGAATCGTTACAGAGGTGGATCCTGGTGAGGGAACGGAATATGTCCAGCAGATTGAAAATCCAAATTTTATAACGATACGGTTCTACGAATGACAGAGACAGGAAGAATCATTAAAATCGTATCCAGCCGCTATGAGGTACTGACTGCCGAGCATGAGCGCGTATTGTGCGTGGCTATGGGAAAGCTGCGCAAGGCACACTCTCCGGTTGTCGGAGATTTAGTGGAATTTGAACGCTTTGCTGATCAAAACGGTATTCAGAAAATTCTGCCACGGAAAAATTCACTCGTTCGCCCATCCATTGCCAACGTGGATCAGGCAATCATCGTCATGTCCTGCAAGGATCCGGATTTTTCAACAACATTGATCGACCGTTTGATTTTCAGCGTATGCTATGCGGGAATACGTCCTGTCTTATGCATCACAAAGCTGGATCTCATTACGGAGCATGATCCGATTCATGAGGAAATACAGCATTATATCGACAGTGGCTATGAGGTATATCAGAGTGGAAAGGGCTATGCCAGCGATGCTCTGGTTCAGGCACTGAAGGGGAATATTAGTGTGTTGACGGGACAAAGCGGTGCCGGGAAAAGCTCTCTGTTAAACCGCATAGATCCCGCCTTCCATCTGCAAACGCAGGAAATCAGTAAGGCCCTGGGGAGAGGGAAGCATACGACACGACACTGTGAGCTGCATGAAATTGCCGGAGGATGGGTAGCGGATACCCCTGGCTTTTCCTCATTGGATTTTACAAGCATGAATATTTCTGAGCTCGCGGCCTGTATTTTGGATTTTCAGGCTGTACCACAGGATTGTCGCTTTCGTGACTGTATTCATGTCAATGAGCCGGATTGCGCCATACGAGCTGCTGTCGAGGACGGGACGATTCGTAAGGAACGCCTTTTTACCAGCGGAAGAGTTCCGGTGGATATGATACAAAAGGCAAAGCCGCGGTACTAAAGCATACACGCTATATACAATAAAACTAGTAAGGAGGATATATGTTATGAAGGAATTAGTAATTGCTCCATCCATTTTGTCACTGGACTATTCCAGGACGAGTGAGCAGCTGAAGGAGTTAGACGAAAGCAATGCCAAATGGATGCATTTCGATGTTATGGACGGACATTTTGTACCGAATCTGACCTTTGGGCCGGATCTTCTCAAAGGCTTTAAAAAAGCAGTGGATATGGTAATGGATGTGCATATCATGGTAGACAATCCGGATATGGTATCGGAAATCTTCGCTAAAGCTGGTGCGGATATCATCACCTTCCATCTGGAGGCTGTAAAGGATATGGATGCCTGTCTGGAATTATGCCGTAAAATACGTGCTATGGGAGTACAGGCTGGGGTATCGGTAAAGCCGAAAACCGCTGTAGAGGGATTGCTTGCACACTTAAAGGAAATTGATCTGATTTTGATCATGTCGGTAGAGCCGGGCTTTGGCGGACAGTCCTTTATGGATGACACGCTCGAGAAGGTGCGTGTACTGCGTGCACAGATTGAAAAAGAGGGATTGGATACACGGATTGAGATTGATGGTGGTATCAATAAAGAAACTGCAAAGCTGGCTGTCGCAGCAGGTGTAGATACACTGGTTGCCGGAAGCTATGTGTTTAAAAACGGTATTGCGGAAGCTGTGGATGCGCTGCTGGCATGTCAAGGGTAGTTCTTGTTGCAGGCATGTGTGTAACAGTTCCCGTAATGGAGCATGCAGATTATATCGGTGTGGATCATGGAGCGGTATGCTGTATGCGGCAGGGAATTGCCATGCGTAAAGCCGTAGGGGACTTTGATAGCATCACCAAAGAGGAATTTGAACAGCTCAAGCAGTTTTGTGAAGTGGAAAAGCTGCCCTCTCACAAAAATGAAACCGATACCGAGGTAGCTATTGAAGCGGCGATGCAGCTTGGTTATGAGGATATCATTTTGTATGGCGGACTTGGCGGCCGTCTGGATCACGAGCTGGCGAATGTCCATCTGATGATTTACCGTGATCTGCCTTTAACACTTATGAATGATACAAACATTTTGAAGGTGCTGCATCCGGGTACCTATGAGGTGGAAAAACAACATACCTATCTGTCGTTTCTGCCATTGGAGGATTCCTGTATCAGTGAGGAAGGCGTTGCCTATCCATTAAAGGAACGGGTCTTAAAGGTGACAGACATCTATCCGCTTTCCAATGAAATCAATGGAAGAATTGCAAAAATCACAGTGCATTATGGCCGTGTGCTGATGATGCAGTGCAGAGATGCCTGATAAAAGCAATACAAGCAGTGTTTTGCCCACTCTTCTGTAAAATATTTAGCATAATCAGACACAGCATCACTGATACGTGGTCTTGTGTCTTTTTGCATTTGTGAACGCATTTCATCCAACAATATCCCGGTAAGCATATGAAGCTGCCTTCCTTTCTCTTTTGTTTTTATAAGGAAGCGGGTATAATAAGAGTACACATCACGAAAAGATGCAGTTTATGATAAAAGCAACAGAGGACTGTTTTCAGGAAATGGAAATGTATGGACAATACCATATGCACATATACTGATGAAAAGGAGGTGTTCCTATGCTGGAACTGAAATTGAAAAACGGGGAGCTGCTGCACTGTGAGGCGGGTACCTATGTTCATGAGCTGCTGCAGACATTACCGTTACAGGCTGTGGTTTATGCAGTCACGCTGGATGGAAAGCTGCATGATCTGAATTACCGTGTAAAAAGAAACGCTGTTCTGGATTTTATTTATGCCGACAGTGAGACAGGGAAGCTTATTTATGAGCGCAGCCTGAATTTCCTGTTCATCGTGGCAGTGCGAAGTCTGTTTCCGGATGCACATGTCCGTATGGAGCATGCCCTCAGTGGCGGTCAGTATTGTGAAATAGATAAGCAGGACTATTGTAAGCCACAGGATGTAAGAAAAATCGAAAGACGCATGAAGGAGCTTATTGCCGCCAAAGAAGTGATTCACCGCCGCGTTGTTCCCACGGTAGAGGCACAGGCATATTTTGACCGTCTGGGAATGAAAAACAAAGCCAATTTGCTCGGTTGCCGGAAAAGTGCTACGAGCAGTATTTATACACTGTGCGGATATGAAGATTATTTCTATGGCATCATGCTGCCGGACACTTCCTATCTAACCCATTTTTCCATTCGTTTTTATGCCCCAGGAATCTGGCTTTCTGCCAATAACGGATTCCATAATCAGGCAAAGCTGTTTCATGTGTTTCAGGAATTTGAAGCATGGGGAAGGCTGATCGGTGTGTCAAATATTGCACAGCTCAATGCACAGATTCAGCAGGGACATATGGATGATTTGGTGCTGATGAGCGAAACCATGGTGGAGAAGAAACTCGCCGAGCTTGCTGCATCGATTGTACAGGGACATCCGCATACGAAATTTATATTGATTGCAGGGCCGAGCTCTGCAGGAAAAACGACCTTTTCTAGACGGTTGGCGATCCATCTGAAGATTCTGGGGAAAAAACCACTTCCGATTTCTATGGATGATTTTTATAAAAATCGTGAGGACTGTCCGAAACTGCCGGATGGCAGCTATGATTTTGAAGGTCTGGAGGCGCTTGATCTGGAGTTGTTTAATGATACCATGCTGAAGCTGCTGCATAAAGAACCGGTGCATATGCCTGTCTTTAATTTCAAAACCGGATTGCGTGAATGGAAGGAAAATGCTGTTCTTCTGGATGACGATCATATCCTGATTGTCGAAGGAATTCATGGTCTGAACCCAAAAACTTCGGCTGATTTGCCGGAGGAAGCAAAATTCCGTATTTATATCAATGCACTGACCCATCTGAATCTGGATGAGCATAATCGCATACCGACAAGTGATTACCGTCTGATCCGTCGTATTGCCAGAGATTATCAGTTCCGTGGCTGGAGTGCACAGAATACCATCCATTTCTGGAGGAATGTCAAGCAGGGAGAGGATCGTAACATCTATCCATACCAGGAGGAGGCCGATGCTATTTTCAATTCCTCCATGGTGTATGAAATGTCGATTCTAAAGAAAATCGTTATACCATTACTGGATAAGGTGCATCCGCAGGAGGAGCAGTATCTGGAGGCTAACCGTTTGAAAAAGCTGCTTGCCTATTTTGTGGATGGAAGCGAAGCTGCAGTGCCAAGAAGCAGTATTCTTGCGGAGTTTATTGGAAACAGTGTATTTGATGTGTCATAGAAGGCATATAAAAGACAGCTCTTTTCCAGGATGTAACAGGTTTGGATTATTTAACAGGTAAAAGACTGAAAAGCAGAAAGCAGCTATATTGCTTATTGTTAGGACTTCTGATTGAGAGGCCAGATTGCTATTTGGAGGATGGGTGAAACGGTACTTTATTTAGATTCATGAGCCTTGTGAGAAAACAATATAATGCAGCATAGCATATTCAATAGGCTATGAGTTGAAACGTTGTATCTCAAATCATATGCAGACGAAATAGAATATAGATGAAATAGGACATAGGGTATATAGATCAATAGATGAAATAATATTAAAGAGTATAAAGAAAGCAGACCGTTCCCTTGCATAGAGGTAACAGCCTGCTTTTATGGTGCTGTATACTATAGTGGTATGCTTTATATCTAAAGGTATCTGAACAAAAAGAAAAAAACAGGTTTACCCTGTTTCATATTCACTCTTAGATAGCTTTTTTGTTTTTCAGCGTTTTTAATGCACGAGCACTAATACGGATCGTTTGAGGTTTTCCATCAACAACGACTTTAACTTTCTGTAGGTTTACATTCCAGTTACGACGACTAGCACGCATAGAGTGAGAGCGTTTATTACCTGATAAAGGGCCTTTACCTGTAATTGCACAAACTTTTGACATACCGTTTACCTCCTTCCGTACAATACTTTAAAACACAATTTGCTTAGATATCATACCATCTTATAATGTAAAATGCAACAAAAATTTTCAAAATTTATACAGCAATGTATACAGAAAGGTTACTATTCACCAAAAAAAGATAGAATTTAGGAAGAGCGTTATGAAAAGCGCCTTAGAGAAAAACCTGCTGTAGTCTTCTATGCCCTTTTTCACCCGATATGAT
>ENA-OWPN01001656-OWPN01001656.1-human-gut-metagenome-genome-assembly--contig:-NODE-1656-length-18370-cov-21.958806_pt1 | contig 18370 bp, 27 predicted proteins | sample MGYA00248266_ERZ651850 | MGnify/ENA primary metagenome ERZ651850 (study PRJEB26924, sample SAMEA4378296) | human gut metagenome | biome: human gut; feature: human-associated habitat; material: faeces... | reverse complement strand
GAAACAGATATTTGTTGCCAGACTTATCGCAATAGTCCAAAACGATTTTTATCCAGTGGCTTGGTATGTCTTTTGCCCACATATCAATACTGCTTCCTACAAAAATAAAGTTCGAGCATTCAAGATAGCTGGTTAATTCAGCCGCATCCAATCTGGGAGCTTTCAAACGGGAACACATCTTTTTCATATAACAATAGGTGCAACCATGAAGACATCTACCCTTAATAGGATTCCATGTGTGTGTCACGAACTCATACATATTGCCTTTACTCTCTTTAATCATAATATATATCATTTAATAGTTATTACTCTTGTTAGGGAGCCAGCAGGTAATACCCACTGGCTTTTTTCTCAAAGGACTATCTTTCAAATCCATTCCATAATTCAGTCAATTTCTGATTGATAAGATTTTCCTTTGTATCTCCGCCTGTTTTACCCTTAGCTTTTTTGATATAGTCTGCATCCTCTTTGCTGATACTTCTGAGGAAACGTTCCATTTTGTCAGTGAAATCGGGTTTTCTCTTATCGCCAGTAGTGTTATACTTGGATATTATCCAGTCAATTAAATATCTACTTTTTATGTCTTTCTCTGTGAAATGTTCTTTTGCCACTTCTATTAATCTTTGCCCTCTTTCCAAACCTACGGTATTCTCTAACTGTGGGAGAATAATATTGTCCATAGCGCAATTCATAACCTTTTTATCAATATTTGCAGTAAAGGTCAGCCACTTCGATGCTACGGACAAATTATATCCTTCATTTACTAAATCATTTATAGCATCCAACAAAGGCAGTTCCTTTTTCTGATTACTCATTTTTGCTCCTTTTGCATAATCTCCACCCTTCCACGGATTGGTAGAGATATTGATTTCTGATAACATCTTAGCTATTTCCAATTCTGTATTCAAAGCGTACATCAAATAAAACTCACCCATGTATTTCGGTTCGTCCAATTTTTCATTCTCTTTTAAAAGTCTGCAATGTGCTTCATAGCGGTGGTTAGCGTCAACTAACACCAAATAATTCACAGCTTCTTCCTTTCCTACAACATTGCCTGTGACAAAATCAACGACTTCCAGCCCTTGATTTATAGCATCAGTAGCGTCTACCACTACGGCAGGCATTAGCTGTCCGTATTGTTCCAGTGACTTCATCTTAGCCTTCACAATCTTTTCATTCAAATCACGATTACCGCTTAAACGTGCAATCTTCTTACTTTCATTTTTCAATAAATCCAATGTCATAATTACATTATTTCTCATGTTCTCTGCCGCTGCCCTGCGGACTTATTTGGGTATCTGGCTCACCGATTTGTTTTACACTGCAAAGATTACCCTTTAATCGGAGAGCTAACAGGAACAAAAAAACACACAAATACTGTTCCCCTACAAGAAGCATCTATCAATCAATGTTTTCCATGTCGTAAAATCAGAAAACCAGACAAGAAAAAATCCTGTTTATCTGTTTATGGACTTCTAATAAAAACAGACAAACAGGATTGTTCCTAATGTGGGAAATTATTCCTTAAAGATAGAATGAGTTTAGCTTCTTTATCTCTGTATTCTTATATCTCTTTAAGATAGCCTTTAGATATTCATCGCTTTCCCTCACGCTTTCATTGCTTATGATGCCAGTAAGGTACAGGGAATGGGCGATAACCATTTTTTCCTTATCCGAAAGGTTTGCCCCTTTCTTCCTTTTATCTTTCAAATGTTCTTGGTGGTTAAAAGCGGAAATTATCATCTTGGAGAAATAGTAAGCCAAGACGGAAACGGAATCTGAACTTTGACGGGTTAAATCCACGAAGTGCCCGTTGGATAAATCAGTCAAATCGTTATTTTCCAATCCGTCGTCACAGAATTTGGCGATACAGGCTATGGCATTATTGTTATCAATCACGATATTTTTCCTGCCTATCTTCAAGGTTAGGCTTATAGTCTCGTTGAAACTAGCCCCAAGCATACCACTGCCTGCATAATTGCTATAGATTGCGTCTACAAAGTCTCTTATGTACTCAACTGGAAATTTGTTTATTTCAATCCCTTTCATGCAAATTCCCCAACTATAGTCATAGCAAAAGAGCAACAGATACCAGAACTTCTCACTATCCAAATCCAATGCTTGCAGATAGCCTTGCAGTTCTTTATCCTGCATATATTCCTCTACTGTGAATTTATGCCGCAATTTACGTGCATTATACCTTCCTTTAAAAATATCCGGAGCTTGCGAAACTGCCATGTAGGATTCACCTGTATCTTCATTATAGTCAAAGTCTGGTGCATACTCTTGCGCCACTGGATAAATATAATCAAGAAGGCTATATTCTTCCTCGCTATATTGAAATGAAAAGTTATTTACTACCCCATATTTGATAATTAACAAAATTTATATATATAACTAATTTTTATCACATGCTAGGAACAGTTTCATCCATAAATAATAACTAAAGACTCTTCGCATAATCAATAAGAACCTTAGTCTTAGACACTAATTTTATAGTTTGTTTATCTGATTTATCAAAGTCTGAGCAATCAATAACATCGATACATTTTTGGAAAGCTTTTAATGTTTTAGATTCTGAATTTAAAATTGAAAGTAAATGAGCACAATAACTGTCCATTTTTCTGGTACTGTTTAAAGGTGGAAGCACGCCATTTCCAAAAATTATACGAAAAAGTAATAAAATGTGAAAACGAACTTTTTTATAAGAAGAATCAATACTTCCTTTACGAAATAATGCTTCTAACTTATAATATGCAAAAGCACTTGTATAATAAGGAGAAAAAGCATGGTCATTATTAAAAATTTGAACTTTTCCTTCATTTAATCTTTTAACTATTGAGCCGTAAAAACTGGTAACATTATGTGGCTCATTAAGAAACATTGCTGCAAATGACTTTATCTGATATTGGACTGTAATTATTTTTGATTTTGCGACATGGGTATCCGAATTATACTGTTTTGAGCGTCTTTCATAGTATAATCGTGAATCGCCTTCATATGAATTATAATATTGCTCCAAACTTCTTTGAAATTTCGTTAGAGCAGCTAACTGTTCTTTTTTAATTGGCGTTTGATTATTCGTTGCTAGGGTTATTCTTGTTTTAACTTCATCATCAGTAGTTGCAATTAATTTAATAGGAACATAAACATTGCCTATATATTCTCCTTCTCTGTTGTTAAATAAGACATTACTAGTTTGACATCCATTTACTATTTGATAATCAGTTAAAGTGAATTGGTCTCCTGTAGGAGAAATAGAACTAGCTACAATGGTAACACCATTATTTAGTACGCTAAAAATTTCCGAATCATTATTATTTAATGTACTTGCAATTCCACCGTTAACATCATTATTTTCTCCTTGAAAATCTCTTACATTATCTTCGAAAACATTTAATAAATTCCCTTCTTCATCTGAAAGAATTTTAAGAAATTCACGATAAGGCAATAAACCAATATAGGCTTGCGAAACCCCATTAATTTTAGGTATAGTAATTCTATTACTAAAATTGATAGTTGAAGATATTGCATCTTTTGTCTTTCTATATGCAGAAGCTAACTCTCTCGCTCCCCAAACATTAACTGATACTTTATCAAATAAATTAGTTTGTTCAAGCGCATTCACTCCACTATCAATAACTCCTCTTAAATTAGCATCTCCTACCCAATTTCCTGTTGTCACATAATATAACTTTATCAATGGATTTCTTTTAAACTTAGGAGCTCTATCAATTATATAGTTAGATATTTCTACAAAATGTTGTATATCATCATTTCTAACAAGCCTTGGACTCATAGAAAAGAAGTCATTTACGCCAAATAGAAAGGTATTAAGCTCGCCACTATCAAAATTTGAAGATGTTTTTGCTTGAATGAATAAATAATCAACCTCTAAAAAATTATTTCTTTCCAATAAATCATCAATTTCATCAGTACTTTCAATAAGTTGTCCATTAGCAATTATTGAAATTCCATCTATTCCTGTATCATTTCCTTCTCCTACTGTTATAGAATCCACATCAAATGTTTTATTATACTCTGTAGAAGTTGCAACATAATTTACAAATTTCTCAAAATCCTTAGATTCTCCCTCTGTATGTAACTCCAAGTTAGTAAGGAGTTCTGTCATCAGACTTTTAGTTATTCTATCCATAAAATATTATAATCTTTTAACCCTACAAATATAAAGAAAAATGTTTATCTACATACAAGTATAACTAATTATCTGCAAATAGAATTAAAGTAATTTGTCGGATTATTTAAAAGAAATTAGCACATCTTTCCAATTCCATCCAGAACCATCCTCTGTAAATTCATCATAAGTTTCTTTACAAAAAGAAGCTATTATAGCCCCGGCTAAACCAATTACTGGATTAAAGATGATTCCTAATATTACTACAATTAAAAAGTTACAAATGAAATGAGCAAACTTATCATTGCTTTTCATCCACTGTATTACCTTCTTTACCATTATTAAATTTTTTCCAAATACCTGTTACTGAATCAATACCTAATAAAGCCATGACACAGATTAAAAATGTATCTATCATTAACGGTGCTTGAATTGTAGCTATTGTACAATATATCAATACCGCAATAGCCACAAACCACCCTGTTACTCCACATAGCCTTTTAGATGATATTCCAGAATGTGAAGATATTACACCTTTTAGAAATTCAGTGAATCTCATTGCTATTTGGTTTTATGTACTTCCACCATGAATAATGCTTGCGAGCCTTTAAATAGTCTAAATTCTTCTCATTGTTATAGGCTTCTTCCTCAAAACTAACATCTCTATAAGTCTTATGTTGTCCGTCTTTAGTAAGATGAAATAGCCTTATAATAATATATTCCAGCCCATACCAGATATAGAAGAATATATAAAACATCTCCTTTATCTGTTCTGTATGAATAGATTCATGGTTTATAGTAGTTTTACTTAGATTATCTCTCTTAGTAAATAGTACTCCAAATAAGTTAATAGTACTATATCTTCCAAAGGGGAAATGTTTAGTGTGAATTATTTTCATTTTCTATATTTTGATTATATTTGCATTATTAATTTAAATCTATTAGTTATGAAGATTATACCCAAACGTAGGCCTCAATGGACGGAAGAAGAGTTAGATGCCATATTTAATAAAGGCAAACCCAGTGCAATGTTTTCTAAGTTAGAATGTAGAGTCGATGATTGTGGTAATCTTATAATGAGAAGTAAATATGGAGATACTAACAGCTCATTAGGCTGGGAAGTTGACCACATTAAACCGATTTCTGAAGGCGGAACTAATGATTTTAGTAATCTCCGTCCTCTAAAAATCTCAAAGAATCGGGGACGTTAAAGGATGTGCCCGTCAATATGCTTCCTTATAAACTCTGCTTCTTCTATTTTGTGATATTCTTCAATTATATCTTCTATTACCCAAAGATATTCGCTGGGCACATACTCTTTACATTTATTTCTTACTAATCCGTTACAGTGGTCTTTTAATGGACATGGTGAATTATTTAGAATACATCCATTGTATTTTCTTTTTACATTATAATACTTTTCTAATTGTTCGTCAGTCATAGTTCATTTATTTATAATCACTCCATGTTTCAACATCTGGTAGAGTTTCTTTTATCATATCTTCGTATTCCTTATTATCAGAATCTTCAACAATTCCACAAATTGTACCTTTTTCATTATCACTTATTTCTCGCAGTTTTTGTAATTCTTCTGGAGTAAGAGCTGCTCCATTTATATCCCTGCCATTAGAATATTGATTTTCTTGATTTTTCATTATATTTGCATTGTGTTTAATATCTAATATTATAATAGATTATGCTTAAATGCCCAAATCCAAAATGCTACAATTCTTCATCTTTTGAAGTAGATAATATATCTATCAAGGGAACTAGACAAGGAGCCTATTTAGCTGTTAAATGCAGTATCTGTGATTGTATTATCGGAATTATTGATAGCGACAATATACCGTCCGAATTAGCAAAAATCAAAGAGGACATTCAGGTATTAAAAAATAAACTAGATACTATTAGTAAATAGCTATACTACCTAACCCAGGTACTACCATTACATCATATCCTTGAAATTGCTCTTTATAAACTTCAAGGTGTCTTTCTAGTGTTTCTAAAGTAGCGTCATATTGTACATACGCTACTTTAGTCTGTTGTTTTCTTAATTTGTTTTTCATAATTCATTTATCAACGTTATATTTTGAATTGGCATTTATAACAGAGATTCCAACTGGAGCTGTCATTCCATATCCATATTTATTAAATACCTGTCTAAATCTTTCCTTGTCTTTAATAAGATGATTATAGATTATCTTCGTATATTTCATTGGGTCATTATAAGGCAGACTAAGATATGTATTATTAACAGCATCATCCAATTCACTAACATCTTTAAAATTAGGTACTCCTGGTTTTCCTTTAATCATATTGGATTCTATCAAAGGATGTAGATTAGAACTAAATTCAGTAGGTTTAGTTAGATAATCATAATATCGTTCTATTTCTCTGTCAGAAGCCATTGGATATTGAGCCTTATAACTCTTTGCGAATTGCTCTTTACTTACAATATTATCCGCATCAAACATCTTTTTTAGTCTGGCACTATTGGCAAAATCCTTGAAGAACTTTTCTTTAGTAAGAGGAGCATTATTTATAAACTGCTGCATATATTCAATCGCATGTTTATATTCATGTCCAACAGCATGTGGTGGGTCTGTTCTAACAATAGTTGTAACCATGTTATTGTAACTAGGATGTTCTAGAAAATCTGGCATAACTGCATTATTAGATACTACTTCTTTACCGTTATCCCACTTATCACTTGCCAATAATTTAATTTTCCCAGATTTATAATCTTTTTTAAATTGGTCTACTGCTTTAATATAATTAGTACCTAGTTCTTTATCAATACTAGATAATCTTTGGACTGTTTCTGGTTGGCTAAGATACTCCATAAAATTATTTGAAGCATTTATAACATTTGCATCCGTATTCATAGCATTTCCCATATTTAAATATTTATCTGTAACTAAAGGTTTAACACCTCTTTTTATTGCTTGCTTTCCAGCATATTTTACTCCTTTACCAAGTAAAGCTGCAATACCAGTTCCTAATCCCATTACATCTGTAAAATTAAGAAATCCATTCAAGTTATTCAAACCTTCCTGTGTTTTCTTTGATTCTATGTAATTGTTGTAACCTCTATCAGCTTGTTCGCTGGTTTGCTCATGTTGTCACTTACTTTTATTATCTTTCGACACTACAGGTCTAGGAGTTGGAACATATGTTCTTTTAATAGGGCTGAGCGGGATTGCAGGTCTATAATCAGTAATGGCATCCCTTCTTTGAATACCTTGTGCTGGCTCTTGATACTTAACAACTCCACCTTTCTCATACTTCCAGCTAAAGGTACTATCATACATCTGTCTATTCTGATTTCTACGAATCTTTAGACCTCTTGCTTGATGTTCTCCATGATTCATCTCTTTCTTTGCACCAGCATCATTACCAGCCTTTAAATGTGATTGCAGTCTTTTACTATTCTTGAATTTATTCCAGCCAATATTATAGATTAAATCATTTAACGCTGTCTTTTCTCCTAAATTCAGATTATCGTAATAGGGCATTGTTGCCAGAGAATCGGCTCCCATTTGTAAATGCTGTATTAGATGTTTAGATGCTTCCTCTTCTGTAATACCGTTTCTGTATTTACGTATTAGCTTCGGGTCAGTAAGCCCATATCCTACAGTCCATTTACCGTCTGTCTTATCTCTTTCTGGTTTAGGTCTAAAGCCTTCTTTGTTCTTTATAAAGTCTATCAGTCTTACATCATAAGGAGACATTTTTTCAAATGTCTTTTGTCCAAATTCAAGGGCTTTCTTCACTAACAGTTCTTCGGATTTCTGCATTTTACCACCTTCTTCATATTTATTATATACATTTATTAAAGATGTGGCATAGTTCTTTGCTTCTGCATATCTTCTTTTGCCTTTATTAGCTCCAGTCAATTTTGCAGTAAATCTATTAATATCATCGTTCTCGTCAAAGTCATATAGTCTTTTCAAGAACTGTACCTTATCTGCTGCATATTCATCCATAGAGTTATAGGCTCTGAACCTCTGTTTAATTGGATTTCCTTTAGCATCGTGGTCTTCGCCTTCTACGTAATTACCTCTCTAAACACTGTAGTTCTCATTCTCCTATAATACAATCAACCACCTTTCTAAACACATCACCAGCCATTAATCCACCACTAACAGGCAATTCCTTCTTATTAATGGAAACAATCATACTGTACTGTGGATTAACGGCAGGGAAGTAACCGCAAAACTCTGCCGCATATTCCGTATTTGATTTATCATCTATGGCATCATCTTCCACAGATATTTGGCAAGTTCCCTGTATACCAGCCACAGACACCTTTTTTGATTGGGCAGCTCTACCCAAACCGTCTATAACATTACGTGCCAATGCCTGTCTTAAACTGTCTATATTGCTCTCACTGGCTATCTGTGGATTGATCGTTTCTATATTCCCTTTATAAAGAGCTGGCTTTATCATCCTGCCATTATTGGCTATCGCATTATAGAAAGCCAGTATTTGAATCGGTGCAATACGTTGATAACAGCCTATTGCGGAATAACCTAAAATATCCCTTTTCCATTGGGCACTATCTGGATTTAAGAACACTGCTTGTTCCAGAGCATCAATACCCTTTATCTGTGAAGGTTCTCCGTAAGACATTTTTTGAAGCTGTCTATAAAACTCTTTAGGCGTTTTTCCGTATGCCTTTTCCACCTCTATAATGGTGCTGATATTGGAGTTTGACATGATACCCTGTGCCACAGTCAGCTTTCCCCAACCGCCACGCTGCCAGTTCGCATCCTTCACAATATTGCCTTTATAAAGCCTTTGCCCTATCTTGGTGTCTAAGGTATCGGTGTATTTCACTTTACCGCTTTCCAATGCAGCCAATAAGGATATACAGTGCATCAATCCCGTTTCTTGGGAACGTGTTAAATCCTCTGCCAGTTGGAAAGTGCTGTCAATAGCCACCATTGCCTTTATCTCGCCTGTCTGTACTTCCATTACAACAGCCTGCCCGTAAAGCGCATCAACCTCTGTCATTTTATCTTTCAGTATTTCCGCCACCTTTGCCTGTAGAACTGTATCAATGGTTGATACCTCTTTCTGTGGCACTGCCTGTTTCCTGCTCTGGCATGATAAAACAGTCGTGGCAACCAACAGCATACAAACCAATCTTATTTTCATATCCTTTATCTTTAATATATTAGTAATCTTATAGTTCTGTTTAACGTATCATTCTTGATTTCCTTGAATGAGATTGTTTTACTTACAGAATCATACCGCAAATCGAACTGGTCGATATTGTCTATCGTTATCATCTTAGTACTGTCCCTGTATTCTTTAGGGAAAAACTCATTGTGATACTTCATCACACCATTTTCAAAACTGCCTATCTGTATGTTTCTTGTCAATCCGTTACCGCTGTATCTTAAACAACTGAACAGAAGGTAATAATCCATACCTTTTATTTCAACAGGCTTTGCATCATAGAAATACTGATATTCACTCCCTAATGGATTATGCCTTATCCTCTCTGATGAATCACGATACTGTATATAGCTTTTATAGGAACGCATAGTTCCGCCCATGCAATCGTCATAGCTGTATATCCTAAAGGCATTATCTGGTGCTTGCAGGATGCTTATCCGCTGCTTTAATTCTGTGAATGTATTCTTATATGTAAGGGTATCATTCAGATATTTTTGCAATGCCGCATCAAACCTGTCAAGGTATAACCCATTTGCAGAATGATATACAAGGCTGTCATACAAGCAACTCAAAACACTGTCTATTCCAGAAAAGGAACTGTAATATTCCACAGTATCCTGCTGTTCCTGTCTTGTACTTTCATACTGTCTATTACCACTACAGGCAGAAAGAAACAACAGAAAAATCGCAAATATGTGAGGATGTACCTTATTCATTTTTTCTTGTAAAAGTAAAGGGTAAAAAGGATATGGGGAAGTTTTTCGAGACGGCTTGTATGAAATGCCGCCAGTATTGTACGAAACGTTGTAAAGCTGTACCTATTTCTTTTTGAAAACAATATAATTCATTGCAGGCAAAGGTTTGTGTTCTCCATGTTCATGTAGCTGCCCTTTGTCCCTGTAAGACATATAGGCATCCCCGCCTACCAGATACAGGGCATCTGTAATACCTATATCCGCAAGTGCTTCTGAAAAGTCATACAATGATTCACGATTGATACTTTCAATGATGTATAAATCATCATCCTGCTTGGCTAAAGCCCTGCGTATGGCTTTACCTTTCAGCCTGTTTTCCTGCTGTTCTCCATTTACAACTAGCGCATATTGCCTAAAGAAATATCCTTTGTTACTTATACAGTAGTCTTTCACATCATCACTCATGGAATTTCCCAGTGATATATTACCGTTGATAATAGCGCAATATCCTGTTTTCTTCTTTCCTATAGCCAGTTGCTTCCCTCGCAGGATGAAGTCTCCAACTATGCCTTTATTGTCCTTTCTAATATCCGCTGCCTGTGCGACAAGAAGTACTGCCGTATCTTTCCTGCTTGGCAATTCCATAGACAACTCCGCTTGCAGGTTTACCAATGAATAAATTCTTAAAGGGACATCGTTTATTGAATCCTCGTTGATTTCTATCATACTAATTTCGGAAGGGAAACGGCTTTCCTGCATTGTTTCCTCTTTCAATCTGGCTATATCCGTTTCACCTTTATTTACTACAGTTTTGGATATAAACAGATACATCACCGCTATAGTAGTGATAATAGTACATACAGCTAGTAGTATTACCCACTTCCTGCATACCTTCTTAGGTTTAGTACCCAGTACTTGTATTTCATCTTCTTCGTTCCGTTTCATCATCATTTAGTAATTTCGGTTTCCAACAACAATTTCAGTTGCCTTAATGCTTCTTTGGATGCGGAAAGCGTAAAGGCTTGGTTGAGTACCATATCTGACAACACAAGCAACTGCTTGCCCATGTTTATTTTATATATATACTCTTTATTGATAATAAGGCTTTTGCCTATACGTATGAATGTACAGGCATCCTCTTTCAGTTGCGTCTCAATGATTTTCTGGAAGTGTGAAAGGTTGAAGGTGAACAGGTGTTCTGTCTTGTCATGCAAGACCATAGTAGAATAATTCCCGTCAGAAGAGATATAAACGATACGTTGGGGAAGTACCCTAACCAGTTCGTTTGTAGACGATATGATTATCTGTTTCTTCATCTGGGAATTATTGCTGATACGTCAATCACTACATATAAAATAAATTGCAGCGAATATAATCGGAATAACAATATATAATGCTACCGCCCCTTCTTCAAAATCACCTTTTTCATTACGGGGACAAGTCATATATGCTATTACCGCATAGAAAATAATACCTAATATTGCCCACATGTCTTATCTGTTTAACTGATTACTGATACTTACAGCTTTGGTATATAGTTCGTAGTCACTAGCCAATTGATACACATCATTGATTTTCTCTTTCCAAATCTTTAATGCTATCAATGCTCCCATTTCATTTGTTTTTTGGTCGAATTTGATTGATATATACCATATACTTGTTGCCAATACACAAAAATCTTTTGCACTGGGAGCTTGTCTACCATGTATAGACATTCCTTCCAGTTTTGCCAGTACAGAGGAGTTCTTAACTTTTTGATACAAAGTGTCAAATTTATTACGTCCTTTCTCATAAATAAAGGCATTTTGCTTTTGAACGTAAAAAGAATAAAACAGTTCTTCTGACATCTATATAACCTTTTAATTACAGTGAATAATTCGTTTCTTCATTAAGCATAATTATAAAATCTCCTTCATCATCTATTAGATAATAAACTATTTATTTTACCGCTATAGAATAATTTAATTAGCGTTCCTATTAGAAAAGATAGAAACGCCAATATAAAAGTCTATGCAGTAAATGTTCACCACTCTTTCAATGGAGAAGTATTATATACTGAATTTTCAAACCCCGAATATGAGTTAGGAAGGTTATACCTATTCTCTATAACAGATAATACGGAATTGAAATCCTGCAACTCCTGTAATGTTGGAGTTTGATTGTAATTCAACACATTGTATAACAGTTTTCTAAACTCAATTTGATATTCCCTATCCAGACTTCCTAAGAGTTGAAAGTTTCTGAATCCATTTGACATAGCAGGAGATAGGCACTCCTGCATGTCAATGATAGAAAGATGAAAAATATATTGTCCCCACCTCATCAAACAGTATTTATGATTATCATTCAGTTCTCTTTTATTATGGATAGCTATATCAAAAACTGTTCTAAATGCGGCTTTCCGTTGTTCTAGTGTTGGCATATTCATCTTTTTTAATTCTACAACCAAATTCCAATATCAATACCTGTCTTTATTTTTAAGACTCTGGCTTCGTTGTTCAACATTGATTCAAATGTTGAAAAAGATATTTCACGCCCGTCATGCCATTTTACCATAAGAGACCTATGTAAATCCCAATCTGTTCTTCCGTTAGGCTTCATCAACTTCTCCAAAGTTCTTGCTTCATTGTATAACGCTGATACAATTCCCTTTATCATAGGAGTTACTTCGCCACCAGAATGTTGAAATTCCTGTTCTATCTGACCTAAGCCAGTACTGATTTTTAAAGCACACATCTGAATCTGTGTTTTGTTACTGTTTCCAAAACCAAATAATCCCATATTGATACAATTTTATTTAACCATGTTGTTTTTAATAATATGCGAATTTAGAATAAGCTAATCTGTTATGACAATAAATACTTTCTCATTGTGTGAAATGCTATCTGCGTTGTACGAAATGGCATTTGTAAGAGATTTCTTTATTTGTCTCAAATGTAATTATTATAATTTACATCTCTGCAAACTTTTTCATATAAAAATGCCTAATGTGTCGCTTTTTATAACCATAGGCTACATTAGAGTAGGTGAAGTTGAAGTTTCTCATAGTCCAATACCGTTTCTGCAACCTGTTCCCTGTGGTTGCCGTTACAAAATAAAAAAGGTGTGAGAACTATTCGCATATCTGTTCCCAAGTGTCGCCAAACACTCACACTACAAATACACAACAGTTGCCCACACCAAACGATATACAGACTATCAGTAAGATAGGTATATAACATTGATGCGGGCGTTGTGCATATCCTCGTAGTGTTCAAATTTTGGCGAAATTTAGGGAACAAGGATAATGCAAAACGCCTTTCGTTAATAAATATGTCATTCCATTACTGGAACGGCACAAATATACGAAAAGCGTTTGTATTGGCAAATTGTGTATTTCTTAAATGTAACTTCTTTCTTTCAGATATTCTACTGACATCCAATAGCAATCCTTTAATCGGAAGTTATATTTGCTCTCTATCGTACTAAGAAACATTTCAAAATCTTCATAACTTTCTGATTTCTGCATTTCCTCATCACTCAATCTGATTTTAATAATCTCCCCGCTGCTGTAATCAAGGAGAATGACATAATTTGTTTCCATTATCTTATAAACTGATTTTTAACCCTTTGAACAGTCGAAACACCTATACCCTGTAATTTGGCAATATTCCTCACTGAATAGCCTTTCTTTAATAAAGCTATCGTTTCCCTGTATTCTTCCCTTTTCCTTTCCTCTGTCTTAATACTTCCAACCTTGCGACCTAATTTTCCACCTTTGGCAATGTAATTTGCCCTGCCACTGTTCAAACGGTATTGTATGTTCGCCCGTTCTATGTTAGCCATTTCAGCAAGTACGGTTACCATAATCGAAGCAATCGGGTTTACCTCTCCGTTTGGCTGCAATGTGTATAAGCCCAAGTTCTGTATGTAAACGGATACCTTTGCATCATGCAGTATCTCCAAAGAGCGGAGCACTTGTAGCGTACTTCTCCCCAGCCTTGAAAGTTCGGATAACAACAGATAGTTAACACTCTCTTTCGTGCAATATTCCAAACATTCCGCAAGTACCTGCCTTTCCTCAATCTTCTTTGCTCCGCTTATGTGCTCTTGGAATATCCGTACTATTTCTATATCCTGTAAAACGGCATACCTCTTTAAATCTTCTATCTGCCTTGTTGTATCCTGTCTGTCATTTGCAGACGAGACACGTGCGTATATTACTGCTCTTTTCTCTTTTGTTTTCATATTATTCTTTGAACTGGTTGATAACAGAAAGAAGCGTGTTCAAACCGTCTTTGCAGATTTATTTGAACACAACTTCCTTTTGATTACATTTCTATGCGTTACGCTCCTTGTTCCTGCGTATTCCGCTATAATACCTATGCTGTCTCCTCATTTCTTTTTCCGCTGCACGTTCGCTTTTCTCAATACTCCAATGTCTTATAGGAAAATAGAACAGTACAAACAATATAATAGGCATACAGCCTGTAAAAAGTGAGACAATTAACCAAAACAGCCAAACAAGCAATCTTTTATAGAACATAATTTTCTTCTTTAAATAGTTAATAAAAAGGAGAATACCCGTTTAAAAGAATATTCTCCCGTTCACTCAATCAATAAACCACCTGTAACGTTCCTCACCATGCAAGGCGGCATTTATCCCCGTTGCAAGTTCCGTAGCGTTATAAGCCCTATCCAAAAAGCTGTCTATATAACTGCTTTTGTTGCTTCCTGTCAACAGATTATAGAATTTCCACATGGACAATTCACCGCCAAAACCGCCAAAATCATTATCACTGATATATGCCTTAGCCACTGCATTAACCTGTGTATCGGTAAGTAGCATACGTGGCAACCGCTTTTGATAGCCTTGTGGCAAACACTGGTACAAACGCATCTTACCCAATAATGTGGCAAACTGGTGCTCATTCATGCAGGTATCTCCAAAACTCCGCATCAGATGTATATGCTTTGCGGGATTGTAGCCATGAAGCATTTCCAATACACCCCTATACAGGTCTTTTGTATTGGTTACTTCCAAATTGCTTAAATAGCCGTCAGTGGAAACACACAGGTTGGTGCATACCTTACAAATAAAGCCTACAAACACCTTAAACCGTTCCATGCCTTTTTTGCTGTACAAGTTAGTGTGATTATAGGCACGAACACCGCCAACGGTCAAAGTAAGCCTGTTCCCGTTTACCGTCTCATAAACGGTTGGTATTTCTATCACAAAGGCACATCTTTCGTAATAAATGGTCTTGTCATTTTCCAACAGTTGGTTGGCTGGCTTGTGTATGGCTTCGGGTATTCTTCCCTTAATTACATGGGACACCCTTATATCGGGTAATCCAATCTTTTCACCTTGAAAGAATGTGCTTGCGGCATCCTGCACAGTCTCTATAAATGCAGGGTGGGACAAGGTGGCTTCATTATCCTTTGCAAATACGGGGATAATGCAGTCGTTCTTTAAATGCTCCATAGTAACGTCAACCGTATTGGCTTCAATGAATAGCGGTCTTTTCTGCTTTGCAGGTTCTTCTTCCGTTATTAAAACGGCTTCTTCCGCATAATCACCCAAATTTAACGTCTTTCTTTCCTGTGGCATACCGCCAATTACTAAATCGTTCATAATGAATTAATTTTAAATGGTTTATAAACTGATAGAATGAAATGATAAACATTTCGTTTATCTTCAAGTACTCTAAGGGGGTGTTAGAGCGTACTCAACACATATATGCGTAACTTTCAATCAGTAAACCTGTGGATAATCAAGTTGATATATATTCCAGCTTCAAGAAAAGGGGGCAGGGGGTGATTTATACAAGTACCCGTACTTTATTGTGTGTGTTTCCCTGTATTTTTACGGCTGTGGAAGAAATGGAGATATTGTGCAAATCCCGTTTCTGCGTGTATGCGTATTTTAAAGGATAACCGCCATTCGTTTTTTTACCTTATTAAAGATGACTATCTTTGTATATCCCCATGAAACGGACGATATTTTTCTATTCATGGTATAATCTTCCTATTTATTATTGATAGTTTCATTTGTAGTTTGACCTGTCCGTTTCACTGCTGATAAAAAATCTGCCAACAGTGTAAAAATCAATGGTGCTATATACAACGTACTAATAGGCATTATGGACTTTACACAAAAAAAGCCGCATTTGAGTATGATTGGACGTGTACTCTCATGCGGCTTTTTTATTTGTATATCCACTAGTTACAGGCTTCTGTCATAAAGTAGCCTGCCAGTTCGGGGACGGATATTGCTTGGGTGCTATATTCATTATCGCTTTCTTGAAATACTCCCAATGCGGTTCTTCTGGAAGGATAGTAAATTTCATTGGCAGTAAAACATCTCTGATAAATTCATTAAGCTGTAAAAGTACTTCTTTATTCCTTTTGGCTTCCTGTATATAAATATTCCATTTCCCTACAATGGCAGGTACAAGCATTAGAAGGTCGCCACATTCCACAGATGTACCCTTACTAGTAAATTCATATCTATCTGGGGGTACTACTCCTTTTAGTACACAGTACTTGTATATGGTATTATATACTATATCTTCATATCTTCTGCCAATGTTAAGTAAAAATGAATCTTCCAGTATTATATAGCCGCGGGGTATCGCCTTTATAAGCCCTTGCTTCTCGCATTTATCCAACAGTATTGCAGTCTTCTCCCTGCTTGTATTCAAACAGTTGGCTATGGATGATATATTAGCTTTGCCTTTTCGACAATTTGCCGTATATATCTTGGTAGTGCAAGGCTCACACAGACAAGCTAGGCGGATTAGGAATCCTTTCAATTCATTCTCAATATCTGTCCTGTATATGAAATGAGGATTTAAAAAGTAGAAACGTTCCGCTTTACGGAAATAATATACGTTCTTCTTTCTTTCATCACCGCTGTAAGGCTTACCTAGAACACTCTCTATTTCCACCCTGTCATTCCTATTGCTGGGGTTTAAGGTGTCTATAGATAGTATGTCTGTATATCCTTTCAGCTTTTTAATGTACCCTTCCACCGTACTTTGTGGAAGGTTTAATTCATTCTGTATCTTTTCTTCTCCAATGGCAGAGGCTAGTTCCCTGTTGCATTTGCTCTGTATATAACAGAGCAACAATGCTTCCATATTGGCGCTTTTGCTTTTAGGTGTAAGAAGCAAATCCTTGTTTACCTTTATGTAATTCATCAGTAGCTATGAAATCATGGTTAGGTATTAAAACAATCTCTATCTTTTCCTTTTCAATCTTCCTGTATCGTGCAGTACCAAAGAATTTCTTGGCTTCCTTCCTGTTTCTGAACTGTTTTCCAGTTGGCTTGTGCAGTATCATATATTGAAATGAGATAAACGGGTTGTACCCTATGGGTATTCTTACTATTTATATTCTTATATTATCCTTGAGAATCTGACACTTGAAAAACGAGAATCTGACACTTCATATAAATTCTAGCTGGATTGTGCTTGTATTGGAAAATACACTGTGTAAACTTTCTTGTTTATCTGTTTTCTGGCTTTAATGTAGCCGTTCAGACTTGCCCACATGCCAATGCTGACTTTGTTATCTGAAACGCCCTGTGATAACGCTTTTTCTCTGATTTCTTCGTAAGTGAGTAGTCGCATGATGAATTTATGAATAGATAAGGTGTAAAAAAGAGGAATCTTTGAAGTGGGTATATCTGTCGGTCTATTCGTAAGTTACTGATACAAAGATACAAAACTTCCGACAACCCGCCAAAAGATAATACCACAAACTGGAAAAAACGACTAGAAATGCAGATTAACTCATAAAAGCATTTGCCAAGCTATAGAATTATAGAAGAATAGCAATATTACTCTGCTTCATCAGTCTTTTCAAATTTCACTTGCCTTTTTTTAGTATCTTTCCTCATTATAATGCTACCCATACTACCATTATCAATAGAAACCCTAAAATCAGCCTTCTCTACAGCTTTAGCTATCGAATGAGTATCTACATCGTCTTCCATTAAACTTGCCACCATATTTAGAGTATCGTCTAATCTCTGTTCTTTTACTTTCTCTACATCCTGTTTATATGTTTTCTGTAGTGTAGAAATGGTAGTAGCAAATACATCAGCTTCTTGAATCGTCAATTCATGTTCCTTTAACTGCAAAGAACTTTCAACATTCTTTTTTTGCGCTTTCAACATTACTTGGGCAGCATCTTCACTTGAAACCTTATCATATCGTTTAAAAGCCTCTTCCGTTTTATGTCCCGTCACACCTTTTATAATATGAGAATCCAAACCCGCCTTTAGCCAATTAGTAACAAAGCTACGTCTAGCTAAATGCGATGAAATATGTTTCCACAAAGGCTCACGATTATTATCCGAAATTTCGGATAA
>ENA-OWPN01001648-OWPN01001648.1-human-gut-metagenome-genome-assembly--contig:-NODE-1648-length-18488-cov-9.480226_pt1 | contig 18488 bp, 17 predicted proteins | sample MGYA00248266_ERZ651850 | MGnify/ENA primary metagenome ERZ651850 (study PRJEB26924, sample SAMEA4378296) | human gut metagenome | biome: human gut; feature: human-associated habitat; material: faeces... | reverse complement strand
GTAAGGGCTATGAACAGTGGGCGAAAATCCACAATCTGAAACAGGCAGCTAAAACAATGAATTTCTTGACGGAACATAAGATTGAGCAGTACGCGGATTTAGTCAGCCGGATTGAAGAAATAAATGCGGAAAATGAAAAGACAGCAGACGCATTAAAGAGCGTGGAGAAACGTCTTGCAGACATGGCGGTGCTGATGAAGCACGTTACCACCTACCAAAAAACAAAAACCGTCTATGAAGCATACCGCAGGGCAAAGGATAAGGACACATACCGGGCAAAGCAGGAAAGCAGTCTGATACTCCATGAAGCGGCGGCAAAGGCATTGAAAGCGGCGGGCGTTACCAAGCTCCCCAATCTTGCCGCCATGCAGGAAGAATACGGGAAGCTCCAAGCGCAGAAAGAAGCCCTTTACACTGATTATGGCAAGCTGAAAAAACAGGTCAAGGAATACGACGTTATCAAACAGAACATAGACAGTATTTTAAGACTGGAAAAAGAACCGGAACGGGGCAGGGAAACCGAACGCTTACAGTAGAAATATCTATAAAAGCGTGGTAGGATAAAGGTATTCCAATATAGACAGGAGCGTGAAAACATGGCAGACCAAACGATACCCGATTATGAAACCATAAGCGCCGCCGTTACCGGAGAAACATGGGCGGTGGAAAAGGTGCTTATGTGCTACAAGGACGAAATCGACAGGCAGGCAACTGTAAAGAAACGTCAGCCGGACGGAACATTCAAACTGGAAATTGATGAAGATATGCGCCAGTATATCACAATGAAGCTGATAGAAGCCCTCCCCCAGTTTCCCCTTGAAGAAATGGAAAGAGAGGAAAAAAGAAATCGGGACAAAAAATCATAAAAAGGTAGACGGGAAGCTGCTGCGGACAGATAAGCAGTTCCGGCATTTGAAGCAACGGCAGAAAGAAACTATCAGTACATGGCTTTATGAGGAATACCGCCGTCTTTGGATAGAAAAGGGACAGGAGCCGCATAAGTACAACAACCGGGAAATCGTTGCCGCTGTTATGGAACGGATAGAAGCTGCGGGGATATGGCTGCCGGAACAGGAAGTAACAAAATATTTTTACCGCAGGAAAACCCATTACCGGAACCGGATAGAAAAAGAATTACAGCCGAAGCCGGAAATGCAGGATAAAGACAGTCAGACACAAAAAGAACAGGGCGCAGGAAGCCAGTAATGACCTCCCGCACCCTGTTCTTTTATAGGTACTGATTTTAAAATGTTACGCAGTAGAACCCCCATTTTAAGGGAAAAGGTATTCTGTATCGCCTATGCCAGTTTCACGTCATTTATGCCCTGTAAATCAAGGCTTTTTTTGCCCTTATCGCGTAACCGCCGCACGCCGTTTCCTCATGCGCTCGGCTGCCTGTCTGCGGGTAATCCGCTTCCGGCAGTCCGGGCAGTATTTGACGCTGTTTGAGGTGGACGCAAACGCCGCGCCGCACTCGGCGCACCGCCGCCTGTCCTCGGCTTGGTAAAGCTCCGCGTAAAGCAGCTTGTCAGCGGGAAGTACGGCGTTTTGAAACCACCTGCAAAGAAGCGAATAGGAAATGAGCTGCGGACAAACGCACTCGTCCCCATCGTCCAGCAAAATGCAGTTCCCGCCCATACAGTTGCAGCAGGTTTTCTTAATAAGGGCGTTCGCTTTGCGGCTCTGCTGCGGCGTCAGCCGTTTCAGCCCGCTCATACTTCGTCGGCGGCAGATACGGCGAGAGCGGCAAAGTCGGCGTCGCTCATGGCGCGGAGCTTTGCAAGGGTACGCAAGGCAAGCTCGCGCATTTCACCGTCCATATAGGGCAGCGCACCCGTCATTTCCCCGATAAGCTCCCCGCGCGTATCGGCGATGTAGATGCTGATAAGATTTGTTTCCTCAACGGTAAATCGGTTCATGCTCATACCTCCATTTCGTGATGTTTTGTTTTTGCCGCCCGCTTCGGAGCGGCTTTTTTCTTGTCGGCGGCAAGCTGCGCCCGGATAGAGGGGCGGGGCTTGCGAATATCCCGGTTGCGGTTTTCGTTCTTGTCGATCAGCGCATAGATGCCGTGCCTGCCCTCGATTTTGGAAAAGGTCAGCGTCTTGTAGGGAAGCAGCGAGAAAAGGCGGTCAACATCCCGGCTCGACACAAGCATCATAAACGCCGGGGCAAGCTCTGTCATGTAGTGGGTTTTGTTCGGGCTGTTGGGGCTGTACTGACGTTTCATTTCGGCAACAATGCGCCGCGCTTCGGCTTCAATCAGCCCGTCGCGCAAGGCGGCGATATGCGCCTTGAAGTCCCCCGGCGAAAGCTGCTCACGGCTGCGCCGTTCCTCTTGCAGAATGTCGCGCAAGGCTTCGGGGTCGTTTGGCTGCGCCTCAAAGCGTTCAAACTTGCCGTACTGCGGGTGGTCGTTGCCGTTAAACCATTGCTTTACGGGCTGCTCGACGCGCCCGTATTCATGGATAAGGGCGTTTGTGTCTGCGGGAAGCGCTTGCTCCCGAACGTGCCGGAAATGGGCGGCATAGTCCAGCTCATAGAGGTCTCCCCGGATTTTGCCGCGCTCCCTGCCCGTCAGCTCTACGGCGTAGGCAAGAATGCGGTCGCGTGTCTGCTCCCCGTGGAACTTCCATGTGTTGTATGGGCGGGTGTCTTTCAAGAAAACGTCGCGCTCCCGGAAGCAATGCGTCCCGGACGGGCGGCAGAACCACAAAAGGGTCTTGTCCTCCTTGCGGGGGCTTGCCGCCGCCTTTGCGATAATCTCCTTGTCAATCTCCAAGTCGCTCTGGTAAAAGCCTGTGTTCTGCTTCATAACCGCATTGAGGGAAGCGAACAAATCCACGTTCTCAAATTTACTCTGTTTCGGCATGGGTCAGCTCCTTTCCAAATCCTGTAATTTCTGCTTTGCGTTTTTCTTCTGCGCCTTTTCCTTGTCAGCCCTAAGCTGCGCCCGGATAGAGGGCTTCTTTTCCGGCTTCGCTTCCTTGCCGCACTCTTTGTCGGCTTTGACCGCGTTAGCCAGGTCAACAAGGGAAATTGTTTCTCCCGCCTTAACCTTTGCTTCCAGTTCGTCAACGGTAGGGGTGTTGTTGATGATACCGTCAAAGTTGTTGTCGTTCTGCTCTACGGTGTCCTCGATATGCTTCAAGGGGTTTGCCTTTTCCGGCTGCTCTGCGGCAACAGCAAACGCCCGCGTCCCGTTCCCCATAATCAGATACTTTCCGTCGTCCGACTGGTGGTGAAAGCCATATCCGGCGGCTTCTATCTGCTCCCGGCTCATAGCGGTTACATGGAAAGTCCCTCTCGGTGTTTTGACAGTTTCGCCCGTTTCCAAGTCGTCCGGGGTAAGCTGCTTCTGCTCCTGTAAAAACTCCGGCACTTCCCGGAAACCTACACTGTCAACGAAATGCGCCGCGTCCTGTCCGTCCTGATGAAGCACTACCACGTCCGAAACGGAAAGGCTGTGTCCCTTAAAATCTTTGGGGTGGTCGATATTGAAACGGGTGTAAATATCTTCAAGGGAAGTTTCCGGCGCAAGGGGCGCGGAATAGACAAGCTCATAGTTCGCCCTGTCAACCACATTTCCCGCCGCCTGCAGGCGGTCGTATGGCTCAAAGCGGAAATCCCTTGTTTCGTCCCCGCCTTTTATCTGGTAAATGGAAAAGGTGTCTTTGTCCTGTCCGGCGGTCTGCGCCGTTTCCTGTGCCTTTGCGTAAAGCTGCTTTACGTCGCCCTCGGTCAGCCCGCCGCTTTTGAGCTGCCCCATAAGCTCGCGGCATTTCTCCGGCGTTCCCGTATAAAGCACGTCGCCCATTTTCGCCCGCCCGTTCTCCTGTGTCACATAGGCTTGCAAGAGGTGGCTGTTTTCCGGGCTGTCGCCGTAAGGGTTCCGGCGCATCTTGTAAATCGTTTCCGGGGTAAAGGCTTCTTTCGGGGCTGCGCCCGCCTTTTCCTGTGCGCCGGATTTTCCCGGTGCGGCTGCTTCCGGCTTCTCTTTCCCGGCTGTATCTGCCTTTGCCGGGGCTTCCGGCTGCGGCTGTTCTTTCGGGGCTGCCTTTTCCTCTCTGGTGGGCTGCTCCTGTCCGGCGGTCTGCTCCTTGTCCTGTGCCTTTTGCAGCTCCGCAAGATTTTCGTCTATGGAATTGATAATCTCGGCGGCTGCGCTGCGTATCGTTTCAAGGGAGCTTTTCAGCTCGGACAGCTCCCGCCCGCTGCTCCACCCGGCGACATAGCCGAAAGAGTAGTCCGACGTGTCAAGCCCGTAATGTTGGCAGACAGTATAGGCGACGCTTTCCGCTTCGACTTCGCGGGTGCGGCGGTCAACGTGGGGCTGCTGCTCGTCCTTTGGCGCGTTGAGGTCAATGTCGTGCAGCTTCGCATGGGCGATTTCGTGAATGGCGGTCTTTAAGGTCTGTAATTCGCTCATGCCCTCGTTGATAGCAATGCGCTTGTCCTCCAAGTGGTAGTAGCCATGAGAGCCGCCCTCGATATTCTCAAAGGCGATAGGAACGGGGGAAGTCTTTTCAAGGGCTGCGAAAAAATCCTTGTAGCGGTCAACGTCGCCCGTCAGCTCGTCAACGGCAATATCCGGCAGCTCCTTTCCCTCGGTCTGGGAAACGTCAAAGACGGATACCACCTTGTAGGCGGGTATGGTGACTTCCTTTTCCTCGGTGACGGGCTTTCCATCCTTGCCGATTATGGGCTTCTGTGTGTGCGGGTCGATTTTCTGCATTTCCTGTTTGATTTTATAGGGCGACGGGGCAATGATTTTAATTCCCTTTTGCCCTTTCATCACGTTTCGCTCAAAGTTATTCTTCCAAGCGGAAAAGCCCGCCACAAGGGAAGCGTCCGGCTTCTGCATGGCGATAAGGACGGTGTTTCGGAAGCTGTAATTATGGAATTTTGACATGACTTTCAGATATTCCTTGTAACGCTCGCTGTCAAAGAGTTCCGCAATACCCTGTTCCAGACGGTCGGTAATCTCTTTTAATTTCTCGGCGGGCTTCCCGGCTGTCAGCACGATAGGGATAACCGGGCGCGGCTCCTGTGGCTGCTCTGCGGTCTGCGCGGTTCTCTGCCCCGGCGCGGCTGCGTCAAAATCTGCTTTTTCCGGGTCGGGGCGTGACCGCTGCGGGGGCTGCGGCGTTACCCGGTATTCCTGTGGAACGTCGCGCCCGTCGTACCATTCTGTAAAGGTGTTGCGGTTGTTGTAGATATAGCCCTTTTCGGTAAACATACCGTCGTCGTTAATGGAAGCGTCGCGCCCGTATTCCTCATACATGAAATACTTTTTCGCTTCTTCGGGCAGTTCGGGTTCTTCCAGTTCATCAACCAGATAACGCCCGTATTCTTCTTCATTGTGGACGGACGGATAAATCCAGTAGCAGTCAAGGTTTTGTGCAAGGTTGATGATGTCCTGTAAGCTGTCGGCATGGTCGCCGTATTCAATGGCTGCAATGAATTTCTCCCGGTCGTCGTCAAACTGCATTTCCAAGAGCTTCCCTAAATAGTTCAGCTCGTCGGGGTGGGAATACTCGCTTAAATGTTCCGCCAAGCCGGGGATAGGGGATTGAAATTCTGTGAAATGCCATTCCTCGTAATGCTTGAAGTCAATCCCGATACGGTCAAAGACTTCTTTCAGATGTTCGGCAGTCGTGGGGAACGTCACCCATTCGCCCGCGGGTCTGCCCTCGGTGTACTTCCCAAGATTGGAAAGATAGCCGCTTAAAATCGGTTCTGCCATTTGTTCGCTCCTTTCTTTTTCAATCATGCGGTGCATAAGCTCAAAATCCTCAATGCTCATGCTCCCGTCAAATACATAGGGGTTAAAATCCTCTCCGTCCCGGTAGGGCTTTTCGGAAAAGGGAAGCCCCGCTTCATGGGCGGCTGCCCTCGCTTCCTCGATAACCTCCGGGGGAAGCCTGTCGTCATGCGCCCCGATAAAACCGTCAATGTCGTTCATGCTGTTTTCGTAGTGGTAGCGCACTCCGGCGGTCAGCTCGTCAAGGCTCATGTCCTCGCCTAAATGCCCGCAGTAATAGCCGTTTAGGATAACGGCGGCGGGGTCGGTGCTTTTGATTTCCTCTAACCGGCTCCTGTCCTCCGGGTAGAGGGTGTCGTCCATATCAAGATGAAAATATTCCGCGTTCCATGAACGCCCCTGTTTCCAGAACGCCACCCATGCGATACCGTCCCTAAGCTCGTCTTGATAGTCCTTTACGGTGTCCCGTAAACTTGCCATAGTGAAAAACCTCCTTTCTTTGGGGCAGCGTCACAAGCTGCATTTTTGGGCTGCATGGTCTACTACGGGTACGCCCGCATTTCTGCCAAAGATTTCTCAAAAATTTTTAGAGGGTGAAGCCCTCCGCAAAAGAGGGTTTGGGAAACTTCCCAACAAGCAAAATCCCCGTCCGGCGCGTCAGCGTCGCAACGGGGATTTACGGAAGTGGGTACCCGCTTCCTATGCTTGCTATTCAAGTTTTTAGTTCTTCTGTACTTCGATACGGTAGTTGACGTATTTCCCGCCAGTGTCAGCCAGAACGATAGTTCCGTCATAGGTCTTGCCTGTTTTCGGGGAATAGAGCTTCTTCACATTCACTTTGCCGGATTTAAGGAGCGCGGCGGCAATCTTCGCGGAAAAAGCGGTCTTGCGTTCCTCGAAAAAGCGGTCATTCTTCCACATGACAAAGGCACATTCTTTGTTGCTGCAATAATAGTTTTTCTTCCCCTCATGGACGGGGGAACCGCAACGGGGGCATTTGCCGACAGAGGGCTTTTCCTCCCGGAACAAATCCTTTTTCCCGTCCAGTGCTGCGGCGTGTGTCTGCACAAGCTCCCGCGCCATAGCTTCAATGCCGGACAGAAATTCGCCGGGGTCTGCGGCTCCCTTTGCTATCTGCGTCAGATTGTTTTCCCATTCTGCGGTAAGCTGCGGGGAAGTGAGCATATCCGGCAAGACTGATATAAGGGCGGCTCCGTTCTGCGTGGGGATAAGCTGCTTCCCCTTGCGCTCTGCAAAGCCGCCCTTTACCAGTTTTTCAATGACGGCGGCGCGGGTGGCGGGAGTGCCAAGCCCCCGGCGTTCCGCGTCCGGGTCGGTGTCCCCGTTCCCGGCTCGCTCCATAGCAGAGAGAAGCGACGCTTCGCTGTGGGGCTTCGGCGGCGTTGTGGTATGCTCCGTTACTTTTGCGGCGGGGTTAGGAAAGTTCTGTCCCTCGGAAAGCTCCGGCAGCGTCACGCCCTCATTTTCCCCGTCCTCTGCTTCGGGCTTATCTTTCAGCGTCGCCCGGTATCTGCGTTCAAGCTCTTTCCAACCCTCCGCAAGTACGGTCTTTCCCCTTGCGGTGAAGTCTGTCCCGGCGCATGAGAAAACCGCCGTAACCGCTTCATAAATATGCGGCTCGGCGGTGGCAAAAAGCAGACGCGCCCCCGCAAGGGTAAGGATATTCTTCTCGCTTTCCGGCAGCGCGTCCGGGTCAGCCTTTGCAAGCTCCATAGTGGGAATGATTGCGTGGTGGTCTGATACTTTCTTGCTGTCTAATACCTTTGCAATCTCCGGCGTGAAGTCCGCGCCCGCCATAAAGGGGAGCTTTTCGCAAAGCAGCGCGATAATGTCCGCTGCGGTGCCGCCCATGTCGTCAGTAAGAAAGCTGCTGTCCGTCCTCGGATAAGTAAGGAGCCGCTTTTCATAAAGGGATTGTGCAAGGTCAAGGGTCTGCTTTGCGGTGTAACCGAAAATGCGGTTCGTTTCCCGCTGCAAAGAGGTAAGGTCAAAGAGCTTTGGCGGGGCTGCGGTTTTCTTCTCTCTGGTAAGGGAAACGCATACCGCCTTTCCCGCTTCGCAAGCCCCTTTCAGCGCGTCGGCTTCTGCCTTGTCCGAAATCCTTTCGCTTGCCGCGTCCGCGCCGGATAAATCAAGGCGAACATGATAATATTTTTCTTTCTGGAAATGGGAGATAGCCGCGTCCCGGTCGGTGAGCATTTTTAAGGTCGGGGTCTGGACGCGCCCCACGTTCAAGGTCTTTCCATACAGGCAGGAGAAAAGCCGGGTGGCGTTAATGCCGATAAGCCAGTCAGCCTTTGCGCGGCAGAGGGCGGACGCAAAGAGCGCGCCATAGTCCCGCCCGTCTTTGAGGGAAGCAAAGCCCGCCTTAATCGCCCCGTCCTCCATTGAAGAAATCCACAAGCGGCGCATGGGCTTCTTGCAGCCCGCCACTTCGTAGACAAAGCGGAAAATCAATTCACCCTCGCGCCCCGCGTCACACGCATTTACCACTTCGGAAACGTCGGCGCGGTGCATAAGCTCTTTAATGGTTTTGAATTGCTTCCCCTTGTCCGGGTCAACGGCGTACTGCCATTCCTCCGGCAGAATGGGTAAGCTGTCAAAACTCCATTTTTTATATTGCTCCCCGTAGGCGGCAGCTTCCGCAAGCTGTACCAAATGCCCGACGCACCATGAAATGAGGTAGCCGCCGCCCTCGATATACCCGTCCTGTTTCCCCTTAATGCCAAGCGCGGCGGCGATAGTCTGCGCCATGCTCGGCTTTTCTGCAATCACAAGTCTAAATGCCATGAAAAAATCCTCCTTTCAGCGTTCCGGCGCGGTGTGCTTCTTCTCCTGTGCCTGTTTCAGACAATAGCCGATACAGGGGGATTGCGCCTTATAAGGGCAACGCATACACGCCGGGGATTTTGGAACGGGCGGCGCACTGTCACGCCGCCCGGTGGGTCTTTGTACCATCATTTTTTCTAAAGGGTTTTCGGTGAAAAGCGTCATGCTTCCTCGTCCTCCTGTTCTTCATCAGAAAGCCCGTCCCCCTCGTCCTCGTCGTAATCGTCAAAATCGAAATCTTCAAGGTCGGTGTCGCCCTTGACGTTCTGCTTTGGCTTCATAAACTTAAAATAATAGAACGCGCCCCCGCCGCCAAGAAGTGCCACGACAAGGAAAAGCACAAGCCCGCCTGTATTGCCTTTCTCTTTGGGCTGCTCTGTTGGTTTCTCGGTTTCCGGCTCCGCTTCCTTGCCGCTGCAAGCGGTCATGTTGTCCTTGCAGACAGGGCAGCTCACATTTACCTTTCCGGCTTCGCATTTATCGGTGCAACTGCAAACGGCGGGCGGGGCTGCTTCGGTGCTTCCGTCCTCCATAAGTGCTAAGAGGTCGGCTTCGTCCACTTGATTAAGGAAATGTACGGTGTCCTCGCCCTCGTCGTCCCGGTCAATGAGGATATAAAAGTAATTGCCGTTTTTGGTCGTTACGGTGATAAGCTGCTTGTTGCCGCCGAAATCGTCTACAAGGGTCGCGTTCCCGTCCGGGGTAAGGGGTTCTTCCTTTTGGGGTTCCTCGTAGACAACGCCGCTGTCGTTGGTGTCGTCCTCTCCCTCCGGGGTCTGTGCAAAAGCGGTGACGGAAAAGCCGCCCATAAGTACAAGGGCGGCGCAAAGTGCGGTCAAGGTTCTAAGGATTTTCTTATTCATTCTCGGTGTCCTCCATTTCTTCGGTGTCATGGTCTGCGGGTTCTGCGGGGTAGCCCGGCGCGGCTTCCATACCCGGAATACCGCCCCCGGAAAGCATAGCGGAAAGCTCATGCGGGGAAAGGCGCATGGAGCGCACAAGCTGTACGATTTGCAGGTTTTCCGCTTCGGTTTTCTGCGCTTCAAGCCCCCTTAATCTGTTCTGGTACTCGGTGATTTTCTCGCGGGTCTTTGCAATCTCTTTGTCGATACGTTCAATTTTGTTCATAGCCATCAATAAATTTCTCCTTTCAGATTTTCATTTTTTTGTTGTCAGTTCCAATTCATTAAGCCGTAGCCCTTGATACAGGAGTAATTGACGGGGTAGCTCTTTATCTTGCAGGCGTCGCCGGAATTGCCCTCGACGGTATAGACGCGCTCCCCGTCCGTTCCGATAACAAGCCCCACATGGTCTGCGCTCCCGTCCCCGTCCCAGTCGAAAAAGATAGCGTCGCCGGGGGCGATATTCTCATAGCCCCTCGCGCCCCATTGCCCGCGTGACTGGAACCAGGGTACGCCCTGTGACTGGCACCCGGCAAAGCGCGGCTCGCTCTTTCCGGCTTGATTGTAGCACCATGAAACGAAACAGGCGCACCATTCCACGCGGCTGTTAAATCCGTACCAGCTCCAAAAGGGTCGCCCGCCCACGTTGCCGACTTGCCGCTTCGCAAGGTCTACAACGGCGGTGTTGCCGGGGCGTGTGCCGTTTACAAGCTGTACGCCGCTTAAATCCTCGGACGCGCCCATATCGGGGGAGCCGCCGCCGAAAATCAGCGGTTTGTTTCCGCTTGTTTCCAGATAGACGCGGTACATTTCAAGCTGCTGTGGCGTTAGAAGTTCCTCCGCAATCTCGGAAATGGGCTTGTTCGTCAGCTTCACGTTGAGGATATGGTACTCGTAGGGTACTTCCTCGGTGGTCGTTTCCCCTGTTTCCGGGTCTGTGCTTGTTTCTGTGCGGTAGCGGATTTCCGTTTCTTCTGTCAGCGTCAAAGTGTACTGCATGGCAAAGACGCGATTTAGCTCTGCCTGTGCGCTCTGCGGGGTGTAGGTCTGTAAAAGGGCGGTGAGGTAGGACGCTAACTCATGGGGGTTATGCCCGATACTGTCAAGGTCATAGCGGTATTCGTCATAGCCGGGGTGGGTGCTTTCGATATTGTCAATCTGCTGCTGAAGCTCGTTTTCCTTTGCGGCGTAATTGTTCTCCGTCGCCACAAGGTCGCTGTCCTCCGACGTGTAGGAAGTCCCAAGTATGCCGTTCATCAAGCCGGAGAACATGGAACCGCAAGAGGAAAGCCCCGCCGATACCATGATGAATAAGAGCAGCGCGGCAACGGCGATACATACGCCCGCCGGGTGCCGCCCTACAAAAGCGATTGCCTTTTTTGTTTCCTCGGCGGTCTTTTTTGCCGCCTTGCGGGTGTTCTCTGCGGCTTTCTGCGCCGTTTTTGCGCCGCCTTTCCTTGCCGACTTTGCATACTGCCGCTTGATTTGCTGCTTCTGCATGAAGCGGGAAAGGGGATTGCCCGCAATCTGCGGATTGTCATGCAGGGCTTTATGGTACTGGAAATCCACATTCGCCTTGAACGCCGCTTTCTCTGCCTTTGCCGCCGCCCGGTAGGGTTTGAGCTTGTGGCTGTGGTAGCCCTCCTTGACTTTCCGCGCCCCGTACTTTGCGCCGCGCTCTGCCAGTTCTTCGGATTTGTGCGCCCCCTCAACGCCGGAATTGTCCTTTTCAACGGAATGTATCTTGTTGTGGACGAAAATACCCGCTTCCTGTGCGGGGCGGGATAGCGGGTTATTGTGGGGCTTATTCTTTCCTATGGGCTTTTCCTGTTCCTCAAAATGTAGGCGGGTCTTGCCTTTCCCGGTGGCTTCATCAAAGGTGCGCTCCCGTACAAGTTTCTTTTCTTTGGGGATAGCCGCCTTTGCCGCGTCCAGACGGTCGGCTGCTTTGTCCGATTTTCGGATATACCTTTCAAGCTCCGGCGTTGCCCGTTCCTCGTCGGTAAACTGCAAGCGGGAAGATTTTTCTTTTGCTGTGGCTTCTGCCTGTGCTTTCCTCGCCGCCTTTTTGCTCGCCTTTCTGGTACGCGCCCCGTCGATACGTTCCAAGACGCGCTCGGCTGCTGCGGTGTCCTGTTCCCGTTCTGCCCCCGGCGCATGGGGAAGCGGCGGCGTGTCGGTTAAGGGCGGGGAAGTTGCGCCGCCCGGTAGGGGCTGCGCTGCCTGTTCCGGCTGCGGTGGGGCTTCGGTCTTTGCAAAGTCCGCGTCCCTTATCCGCTTGCTGATACGTTTCTTTTTCCCGGTAGCGGCGTTTACCTCGACAGCCCCCTCGCGGGTCATTTTCTGCGTGACTTTTTCACGCGCCTTATATTGTTTTATGTGTCTGTCCCTCCAATCCGCGCCCTTGCAAGGGCGCAATACTCGGCGTTTATCTCAATGCCTATATAATGCCTGTCAAGCTGCTTTGCGGCTGCCCCCGTCGTGCCGCTGCCGAAAAAGGGGTCAAGCACAACGCCGCCTTTCGGACAGCCCGCCTTGATACAGGTTTCGGCAAGTTTTGGCGGGAACGCGGCGAAATGCCCGCCCTTGTAGGGAACGGTATTGATAAGCCACACGTCCCGCCTGTTCCGCATGGTCGGCATGAGGGCTTCGTCGTAGTAGCTGCCGCTTCGCGCCCGGTTAAGCCCCTGTACGTTCCCCTGTCCGGGTACTTCGTCCGCATATTTCTGTCCCGCGCTGCGCCCGGTGCGGTACCGCGCCGCCGTTGTGGGGGCTAACGGCTCGGCTATGGCGGCTGCGTCATAAAAATACTTCTTTGACTTCGTAAGCAGAAAGATATGTTCATAGCAGCGGGTAGGGCGGTCTTTCACGCTCTCCGGCATGGGGTTTTCTTTCTGCCAGATAATGTCGCTCCGTAAATACCACCCGTCAGCGCGTAGGGCAAAGGCTAAAAGCCAAGGGATACCGATTAAGTCCTTTTGTTTGCAGCCGGAAACGCGGTTGTTTCTTGCAATCTGCTGTCCGTTTCTCCCTTTCGGGTTCTTCGGGTCTGCATGGTAGCCTTTATTTCCTGTGCCGCAGTAGGTGTCCGCGATATTCAGCCAGAGCGTACCGTCAGAACGCAGTACCCGGCGCAGTTCGCGGAAAACCTCGGTCAGCCTGTCAATGTACTGCTCCGGCGTGTCCTCCCGCCCAATCTGCATATCAAGCCCGTAATCCCTAAGCGCATAGTAGGGCGGGCTTGTGACGCAACAGTGTACGCTTTCCTCTGGAAGCTCCCGCAAGGCATAGAGCGCGTCCCGGTTGATAATGGTGTCTGTCCTTAATTTTGTCATGCTTCGCCCACTTCCTCCGGCTTCGTCGTCATTACCCGGTAAAGCTCGGTGTCTTTCGGGAAGCGGTCTACAAAGGGCAGCACCACGTTCCCGTAGAAGATAAGCCCCTCGCCCGCTTCGGTGTGGGTGACATACTTCATCTGCTGCGGGGAGATGTTGAGCTGCTTTGCAAGGATAGCCCGGTCGCCCGCCGCCTGATTGAGCATGAGGACAAAATCAGAGTTTTCAAAGATATTCTCCACTTCGCGGGAAGCAAGCAAATCCTTGACGTTCTGCGTAATGGCTGTGGGTATGCCGCCCCATTTTCTGAAACGCTTCCAGATTTCAACGGAATAGGCGGCGGTCTGTTCCTCTTTCAAGAGAAGATGAAATTCGTCCATAAAATACCGGGTGGATTTCCTTTCTGCCCGGTTGACGGTGACGCGGTTCCATACCTGGTCCTGCACAATGAGCATACCTAACTTTTTGAGCTGCTTCCCAAGCTGCTTGATGTCAAAGCAGACAAGGCGGTTAGAAAGTTCCACGTTGGTACGGTGGTTAAAGACGTTCAAGCTGCCGGAAACGTAAAGCTCCAATGCCGCCGCGATACGCGCCGCTTCCGGCTCCGGCTGCTTCAAAAGCTCGTCGTAGAGGTCGCCCAAGATAGGCATTTTCTCCGGGTCGGGGTCTGCAAGGAAAGGGCGGTACACGTTCCTAACGGCGCGGTCAATGACGGTCTTATCGACGGGCTGCAAGCCCTCCTTGCCGCCGATTACAAGCTCGCAGAGGGAGAGGATAAAGTCGGATTTCAGCGCAAGGGGGCTGTCGTCCTCGGAATAGTTGAGGTTAATATCCATAGGGTTCACATACTGGGGCTTCCCGTCAATGCCCTTGCCCGTAGGCGATAACCGTATCACTTGCCCGTCAAGCCGCTGCACAAGGGAAAAATACTCTGCTTCCGGGTCGCAGATAATTATGTCGTCGTCGGTAATGAGGAAAGCGTTTGTCATTTCCCGTTTGGCGGCAAAGGATTTCCCGCTTCCCGGCGTACCCAAGATTAAGCCGTTGGGGTTCTTTAGCTGCTTGCGGTCGCAGAGTATCATGTTGTTAGACAGGGCGTTTAAGCCGTAGTACAAAGCCGCGCCCGTCTGGAAAAGCTCCTGTGTGATAAAGGGGATAAAGATAGCGGTGCTTGACGTGGTAAGCCCTCTTTGAATGGGGATAAGGTTCTCCCCAAGCGGTACAGAGGACATAAGCCCCGCTTCCTGTTGGTAGTCAAGGCGGGTCAAGGCGCAGTTGTTCTTCTGTGCAATGCCCGCCGCCGCGAATACGTCATTTTCCAGTTTCCGCTTCGTGTCCGCCATGTTCACCACAAGGAACGTCAAGAGGAACATTCTTTCATTCCGGCTCTGCAAGTCCTGTAAGAGGTTCTTCGCTTCGCTGCCGAACGTGGCAAGGTCGGACGGGATTATATCCATGTCGTAGCCGCTGCGTACCGCTTTTTTCTGTTCCTCGATTTTCATTTTGTCAAGGTCGGTGATTTTCCGCTTGATTGTCTTTATGGCTTCGGTCTGGTCGATACTGTGGATATGCAGATTGACGATAACGCCCGTTTCCAAGTCCAGAATATCCGATAAGATACGGTCGTTTAATTCCGGCGCAAGGATTTCAAGGAATGAAACCGCGCCGATTTTGCGCCCCATGCGGAAATAACGCCCCTCGCCAAAACGGAAAGAGGACGGGGCGATAAAGTCCTTTGTGGAAAGCCCGGACGGGGCAAGCCATGAAAAATCAAAGGCAAACTGCCCGCCCTCCGGGTGGAAAATGCCATGCAGCATTTTAAGGCGTTCATAGCCTGTCATGGGGCGGGCAGACACGCCCAAGAGCTTAAAGTTGTTGAGTACGTCCGTTTCGATACGGGCAAGGCGGGATTTCGCCGCGCCCAGACTGTCGGCTTCAATGGCAAAGGTGATATATTTTGCTTTGACAAGCCCGTTGTTTCCCTTTGCAAGCTGGTTTTTCAGCATATTCCGGTATTCTGTGCGGATAGAGTTGAAAGCGTCCTCCTGTGCCGGGATATTGACCGCCTTTTCCGCTTCGCCCCGCTGCGTCCCCTGATTGATGAAAGAGAGCTGCACCGAAACGGAAGCGTCAAAGTAGTTGAGGAAGTCGCACCAGTTCTCAAAAATGGCGGTCTTGTCGTCTGCCTGTGCAAGCTGATAGTTAATATCTTCAAAGGCGACGGTCTTTGAGTATTTCCGTCCCGTAACCTTGCAGATACCGTCCGGGTACATCTGGATATAGGGGATTGTCTGCTGCGCGGTGTGCGCTTTCCCGTCGCCCTTTGCCTGTCTGATGATTTCCGCAATCTGCTTTTTCTCGGCGCGGGTGAGCTTGCGGGGCGGGTTAGGCTTTGCGCTTCCCGCCGCGCTGTTTCTTCGTGTTTCCTTTTGCAATCGCTGATACCTCCTTTTCAAGTTTTCTCTGCCGTTCTAAGACGGAATAAAAGTTGTCTGTCCTGTATGGTCGTTCTTTGGGGGCTATGAATTTCGTCCGTATGATGTTCTTCACCACCACTTCAAGGGGCTGTCCATGCTTTTCATACATGGCGAACAGGAAACAGGGCAGCATGACGGCAATCATAGCCATAGACGCAAGGCTTGTGCCTGTGCTGTCTTTGAGCAGAAAGAAAAGCGGAAGCCCTAACAGGAGAGCTACCGCAAAACATACAATCTGCCGTTTGGTAAGGTTGAAAGCTACTTTTGTCTTGACTTTGGATAAGTCTTTGGGTACGGGTACATACGCCAAGTGGAAACCTCCTTTCTCTGGGTTTTTTGCTGCTGTAAGTTCCCATAGGGGTAATCAAGGCAAAGGTCAATTTCTGCCCTTTGCCCGTCCCTATTCTATGGGGTTTTCCCGCGTCAAGGTCGGGTAGTATTTTCGCCGCTTTGCTCTGAAAATCTCCACCCTACCCTTGACACGCCGCTAATGCGCGGAGAAAATCGACTTCGCCAGTGCGCCGGATTTGAACAGGGAGAAACAGAGGATAACGGTATAGGCTGCAAGGGAAAAAATCGCGCTGTGCAGGTTGTCCGCTATTATCATGTTGTTCACCAAAACCGCGTAAATGCCGACGCATATCATTATGAGGAAGCCTTGAAAGCCAAGCGCGAACAGGGATTTTAGGTAGTTGTTCCCTATCTGTCCCCATTCCCGATTAGTCATTGTTGCGAACGGGATAGGCGATACCGAACAGTAAAGGTAAATTTCTATCATTCTGCCGTAGAGGATAACGGTTATCAGTACGGACATGATTTTCATGCACAAGCTCACAAGGCTTGTTTCCATGACAAGTAAGAGCAGTTCGGGGATTTCCATAGCGTCAAGCCCGCTTTGCATGGAAGCAAGGGCGGCGGCAACATCAATCTCTGTGCTGCCGCCGATTACCCCCGCCGCGCCGGAAACAACGTGCTGCGCCATATCGAACACCGCCATAGTGATGTCAAAGGTGTGCGTCACAAGGTAGACTGCCACAAACGCCTTGAACACCCACTTGAAGAACATGGAAGTGTCAACGTCGTGCATATTGTTCTTTTCCGTTACCATGCTGATAAGCTCATAGCATAGGACGTAGGTAATGACAAGCCCCGCAATGGGTACGATTACATTCTCACTAAGCGTCTGTATCATGGAGAATATATTTGCGTTCCACCCTTGCGGGGTCTGCCCTACCTCTGCGGCGATAGTGCCGACTTTCTCGTTTACGTCCCCGAACATAGTTGACAGATTACCGTTTATGGCTCCTATGAGGATTTCCTTTATCCATTCGTTAATCGCGTCAAGTATGCTCTGCATAAGCCTTTACCCGCGCTTCTTAACCGAACAAGCCGGAAAGCAGCGGTACAAGGGTCATGCCGATAAGGGCAACGCCGCCGCCCGCCATAAGCTGCTTCATGCCCTGGCTTTTCGCGCCCGGATTGTCGTTGCCGTAGCCTTCCATGAGGTTAATCACGCCCCAGATACCAAGCCCGGCTCCAAGTGCTACAACAAGGGTCTGCAAAACGTCTACTGCGCTATTGAAAAATGCCATAAATATATCCTTTCTGCCGCGTCTGCGGCTGTCCGGCAAGCGGACAAAAGGCGGTCAGCGTATGGTCGCCGCCGCATAAAAAAACCGCCCTCTGGTAAAGGCGGCTGTCCCCGCGCTGCGTAAGTTCTGCGGCGCGGCGGTATTCAGTTGTAGGGGGTGCGGCTCCTGCCGCTGTGTACTGCGCCGGAAAGTGGGGGCGCGTATCATGTAGCCGGTATGGATAGATGTGATTGCTTCAATCGCTCCTTTCTGTGTCCCGCTGTGCTGCCGGACGTTTTTTTCAGACTTGCGGGAAGTGAATAGCTTGCGTAGCAAGGTGTTCGCTTCCCGCAAGTTCACAAAGGGGTAGCTGCCGCAAGGCAGCGTAGGGGAAGTGTAGCTTCCCCTGTCCCCCGGCGGTCTGCCATGCTGTCACTGTTGCGGGATAAGCCCCCGGCGCGTGACATACTCCGTTGCAAAACGGCGGTGTTCCGCTTCCTTTTCCCGCCAATACTCCCATAATGCAGCGTCGGCGGCTTCCGCAACATTCATTAAAAACCGTTCAAGCTGCTTTTGTTTTTCCTCTGCGCTACGTTTCCTCATGGTCTGCGTCCTCCTGTAAGTCTGCTGCGTCAATCTCGTAATAGTCAAAAACCTCGTCGGGCTTGACAATGGCGGGGCGGCGTTTAAGGTGCTTTTCCATGTCAAAGGCGTTCTTCGGGTCTGCGTCGGATAGGTACTTGTATTTCGGGTGTTTCGTTATGTCGAATTTGTCCGAAAAGAACGGGCGCACCCCGCGTAGCTGCAAGATACATTTCCCTCCGTCCATGACTGCGATTTCATCTTCCGTCATAAGCTGCTTTCCCAATTTCTGATAGTTCAGCCCATGCGAAAGCTCCCGCCCTCTGGTTTCGGAAGTGTTGAAGCTGTCTATCGTTTCCTTGCCTAAAATCTCCGATATTTCTTTGAGGGTGGTTTTCTCCTTGCCGCCCAAGAAAAGCGTGGTGTCGCAGTTGCCGACTATGGTATCGGCGTTGTCCTTGTAGATTGCCTTTAGCTGTGACTGGCTCTGCAAGATGATTGACGCGGAGATTTCCCGGCTCCGTATCGTTGCAATGAGCTTTTCAAACTTTGGTATCTGCCCGATATTCGCAAATTCATCAAGTAAGCACCTAACATGGACGGGAAGCCGCCCGCCATATTCATCATCTGCTTTGTCGCATAAAAGGTTGAATAACTGTGTGTAGAGAATACTCACGACAAAGTTAAAGGTGTCGTCGGTGTCGCTGATAATCACGAAAAGGGCTGTCTTTCTGTCGCCTATGGTGTCAAGCTCCATTTCGTCGGTTTCCATAAGCTCCCGCAGCTCCTTAATGTCGAATGGGGCTAACCTCGCGCCGCATGAGATAAGTATGCTTTTTGCGGTCTTGCCCGCCGCAAGTTTGTATTTTTTGTACTGCTTGACTGCAAAATGCTCCGGGTCTTTTTCTTCCAGACGTTCAAACATGAGGTCAACCGGGTTCTGGAAGTCCTCGTCGTCCTCGCGGGCTTCCGACGCATTTATCATTTCAAGCAGCGTCGTGAAGTTC
>ENA-OWPN01001646-OWPN01001646.1-human-gut-metagenome-genome-assembly--contig:-NODE-1646-length-18497-cov-5.655948_pt1 | contig 18497 bp, 28 predicted proteins | sample MGYA00248266_ERZ651850 | MGnify/ENA primary metagenome ERZ651850 (study PRJEB26924, sample SAMEA4378296) | human gut metagenome | biome: human gut; feature: human-associated habitat; material: faeces... | reverse complement strand
TCTGGATTCTGCCTATCAAAATAAAACATCCGGCTACCACAACAAGCATCTAATATCTTTTTCATGTACCACCTCTAAATCTTAATTTTCTGTAAATTCTATAAGTGCATCAAAAATATCTTTTGATAGTTCGTAGTGCCTGCAACGTTTCGATTCATCTTTAATAATCAGATCGCCGGTAATCCCAAACAATACCGAAACGTCGTTCCGCTCCTGCTCGTTGGTACAACTTCCGTTTTTATTCCACACACAATTCGCACACTGTTTCTTCAGCTGAATTTTTCCGGCGGTGTGGTTTAGCTTACCAAGCATGCAATCACAGCCATCATCTTCGGTTTTTGACGGTATGTACCGGCTGCGTCCGGTACAATAGTCCACCTCATCGTATCCATCTCGGTACGTATACGTCCGGGTTTTCCCGCAATACGGACATAATTTTGTAAGCGTCTTCCGCTGTGGTCTGGTGCTATACATATCTTTACCCTCCTTAATCCTTAACCTACCACTACAGTCTCATTACAGGCCGGGCACGTTATTCGCTGTTCATACTCATTCATGCCGGTCTGAACAGTTTTCACGTCGCCTTTCTCAAACTCTAACAATGCCCCACACACCTCACAAGTTATCCTGCGCTTCTGGCCGTACTTAATTACTTTTACCATGATTCCCGCCTCCTCACGTGTGCTACACTTTATCCATTTCTGACAAGATACTCTGATATTTCACTATCAATCTTGCGGCTTTATGTTCGCCGCTGACCGCATACCGGATTCTTGCCTTACAGCTGGCAATCGCTTTTTTCAAGCGGTCTATATCTTCTTTTGTGCCCTCATACTTCAGGCACAGAAGGGTGCCCTCCATCGCTGGCAGTTCTCCCTGCGCATTCCTGCGTTTTGTATCATAGACTTTCTGCCATCGTGTCTCCTTTGTTATCCGGTCTTCCAGCCAGGCTTTGATCTCCTCCGGCTCAACGTTACGGGATTCTGACCGCTGATACAGGGTAAGCATTTTCCTGATCTGCCTGATCCCCGCGTTTTCAAAAAACTCCTCTGCACATATTTTCATATTCCCATTAGGGATACTAAACTCTATTATCAATTCCGGTACCTCCTTATCCTTGCTTTCAGGCTCTCCATTACCCAGCTCTGTACGTCGTCTTTTCGTTTCAGGGCTTCCATGACGTCCCCGTCGCGTGTACCGCTGCAGATCAGGTGATGGATAATCACCTTTTCCTCCTGCCCCTGGCGGTGAAGGCGCTTATTTGCCTGGGTATATAACTCATAGTTCCATGTCAGGCCGAACCAGATCACGTGATTGCCTCCCTGCTGGAGGTTAAGGCCGTAGGCGCTGCTGGCAGGATGGGTAAGCAGGATATCGATCTTTCTGGCGTTCCAGTCGTCCTCGTCCTGCGTGGTCTTAAGCTCCCTTATCCGCAGTCCCGTCTTTTCCAAAGCCTTCAGGATCCGTGTCCGGTCGTGCTGGAAATTATAGAAGACTAGGGCCGGTTTCCCCTGCAGGGACTCGATCAGCTCCATGAATGCCTCGATCTTGCAGTTGTGTACCTCGTGAACGCTGTGATCCTCGTCGTACACGGCGCCATTTGCCAGCTGCAGAAGCTTATTGCTCAGTGCCGCCGCGCTGGTCACGCTGATCTCCTCCTCGTCCTCCGGCAGGGCCAGAACCATCTCACGCTCCATATCGTAATAGGCTTTGCTGGCCTTGCTGTCCAGTTCCACCGGGATCTCATGGTACGTGATATCCGGCAGCTGTAAGTAATCATCTGCCTTCATGCTGATGCAGATGTCCGAGATCTTCTCTAAGATGCTGCCCTCACTCCCCGGCTTTGCCTCGTAGCTGTAAATCATGCCATCAGCTCCCCGCTTGTCCGGCTGGAAATACCTCTCCCTGAACTGTGTATACCTTTTTCCCAGCCGCTCGCCGCCGTCCAGTAGAAATACCTGGGCCCATAAATCATCAAGCCCGTTGGGGGAAGGCGTTCCGGTCAGCTCCACAAGCCGATCTATGTATCCACCCACGCTTGCTAGCGCCTTGAACCGCTTCGCGGAATGGCTCTTAAAGCTGCTGGACTCGTCGACCACCACCATGTCAAACGGCCAGGCATTCCGGTAGTAATCCACCAGCCACACCACATTCTCCCGGTTGATGATATAGAGATCAGCTGGTGTATTAAGTGCCCGGATCCGTTTCGTCTGGCTTCCCAGTACCGGGGAGACCCGAAGCATTTTTGTGTGGTCCCACTTTGCGGCTTCCTTCGTCCAGGTCCCCTCTGCTACTTTCTTCGGGGCGATTATTAAAACTCTGCGGACTTGAAAACGATTATACTTAAGCTCCTTGACAGCTGTCAGCGTGGTGACTGTCTTGCCCAGGCCCATATCTTGCCAGATACCGACTTTTTTAATGTCTATGATTTTTTGAATACAAAACCTTTGGTATTCATGAGGTATAAATTTCATTTTTCGATCACCTCAAACATCCACATACCCTTATGAAAATTTTTCCTGTGCTTTCGACACAGATATCTTAAAGCCCACCACTTTCCAAAGAGCTCCTCGCCAGCAACCCTCAAATTTTTAAATTCCCTGATCTCACCAGTGATCGGGGAAAATGCTCTGACCGGTATATCATTCTGATTTCCCATATCACGGGAATAACGGATATTATACCCCTGGTCACACCACTCGAGATTAATTACTCTATTATCCTGCGGATTCGCATTGATGTGGTTCACGACACCGTAACCAAATGGATTCTCTAAAAAAGCTTCCGCTACAAGCCTGTGGATGTATCTGTGCTCCATTTTTCCATGGTCACAAAGGTTGACCTTCAAATATCCGCCAGTATTCACATAGGGTTTAAGAATCAGATTATTTCTATAAGACCACACATTTCCCATCTCATCGATTCCATACAGACCCTCGTAGCCGGAAATGTCTTTTATCATCTGCCGTCACTCCTCTTCATCTTCGTTAAGCTGGATCCCTTCGCAGTACGCCTGCAGAGATAGCCGATGCCTGCACTCATCCAGAAAGTCCCTGACTTGTTGTAATCCGTACAGCACCTCAACTTCCTGCCCCAACTCCTGTAGGCGATTAATCTGCACCTTCTGCAACGCTGAAAGCTGTCCTTTCTCCGTTTTCAGTTCCACGAATACCGGGCGCATACCCGGCAGGATTACAATCCGGTCAGGCACCCCGTCGTTGCCGGGGCTCACCCACTTATAGGCTCTGCCGCCCAGCTTCTTAACTTCATTCACCAGTATCTTCTCAATGTCTTTTTCCAGCAACACAACTTTCCTCCTCACGCGTGTATGTGATACCTGATATAGGCGCCACAGGCAGTACACGTATCTACCTAATTTACCTATTTTTACTACTCTATATATAATTGGTAGTCATAGTAGTCATTAATAAGAATAGCTAGTGTTTATGCGGGTTTTCGTGACTACTTTGTATGACAACTTTAGTGACTACTGACTACTTTGTATGACTACCTTGTAAGTTGTCGTGACTACCTTTATTTTTCCTAGTTAGTAGTCACCCGTTCAAAACCTTTTTGCTGCCCGTATGGTCCATATCTCCGTGTAGTTTTATTACGCTTCCAACCTCTCATATTCTGTAACACATTATTGATCTCCGTACTGTCCATTCGTTTTAGATACCGGGGATCCCCATTAAAGCACTCCACCCAGATCTCTACTGCACACACTTTTTCACGCGGAACCAGTAACGCTCCCTCTGGCAGCTGAAGTGTCCCCTGCCAGTACATTTTCCTCTTTAAAGGATCCATCTGGTCCCAGTTAGAAGGGATCAGCTTCTCCAGAAAATCCAGGATCATTCCCTCTTTTCCAGATGCTTCCCGGTGGCTCTCCTGCTGTTCGATCGCCAGGGCTTCGATATCTTTTGACAGGTACAGTGCTTCTCCCAGGACCCAGTACATATAGGCTTCCGCCCATATCTGGTCCACCTCCTCCGGCAGTTCCTGCCAGACTGATCGTTTTGCCGGATGAACTCCAACGTCAACGGGCCAGAACCGGCGGTTTCCGGTGTTGTCTTTCAGAAACTCGCTGTCATTGGACGTACCGAAGAAAACGCACCGTCTCGGGTACCGTTCCGTCCTGCGGCCGTATGCAGCCCTGTAGATATCTTCCCGCTTGCTTAAAAACTGCTTAACGGCTGAGGTCTCCTGCCTCGTCATGGCTGTCAGCTCCCCGACCTCATTGATCCATGTACCCTGTATCAGCTCTGCGGCCTCCTTGCCCTCAAATGACGTCAGGCTGTCGGAGAACCACGCTTTTCCCAGTATGTTGAGAAACGTACTCTTTCCGATTCCCTGCGGCCCTGTAAAGATCGGCATATAATCATACTTCACGCCGCCCTCGATGGCTCTCGCCACAGCCGCGCACAGGGATTTCCGCATCACGGCCCTGGTATAAGCAGTATCCTCCGCCCCCAGGTACACCGACAGCAGGGTATCCACCCGTTTCACGCCGTCCCATTTGAGGCTCTTTAAGTAATCCCTGACCTCGTTGATCTTGTTCTGTTCGCCTACGATCGTAAGGGCCCGGTCCAGCTTGTCCTGCTGGGCGATGTGGTAGAAATTTTCCATATACCAGAAGAACCCCGCATCATCCGGATCGCTCCACTGGCGCCTCCCTGTCTCCTTGCTCCACGGCAGTTCGCCCAGGATCAGTCCCCTGTTGGCAAACTCATCCGTCACAATTTTCCCTTTCAGCAGAGGGTCATTCTGCAACACGATAATCACATTATTTACGGTCTTTTTATAGTTCCCGTTGCCATCTACCTCCAGACTGCTGAGCCAAGTGTAATCTGCCTGTCCAACTCCCTCTGTAGGCTCCGCAAAGGCCGCTACAGCTGCCTCATGCTTCTCTTTGGCTATCAGATCAGCTACAGCCTTATCGTCCATTGCAAGCCTGCTCATGGCTACGAAAGACGGCAGCTTGTTGACTGGTGTCCCCTCCTTCGCCTCGTTGTCTCGGTCCCCGTACATGTGGAGCCGGACCAGGTCGAAAGCGTTGACTAACTGATTGCAGCATGGATCATGGGAGTGGTGAGAGTACAGGAACAGATCGCCGTCATAGATAATCGCCCCGCCCGTTGTCTCTCCTCCGGTATAGGTATACCGGCCAGACGAGGCCGTCTCCTCATACATTCCCGGGATAAACTGATCCATGGCCTGTGTGATGCTGTACGTCCGGCAAAATGCGCCGATCACGCCCCGTTTGGTCGTGGGATCCTCCTGTCTCGCCAGCCGGCGGCGCTCCACCGCCTCTGTTCCCGGCACCTGCGGCCACTGGCTGATATCTCTCCAGTCACCATACATGCCCAGCAGACCGTCCACGCTGCAGAAGAGATTATCGTACACCTCACACATATACTGGCTGTCAATGCAGCACGATGGCCAGTACATCAGCCTGTTGACTTCGAAGGTTGTCGGGTCACAGAACTCAATACCGATCAGTGACGCCAGTTTCCGCACCGCAGGCTCATATTCGTCTGCCGTGGTTGTCCGGTCGGTCGGAACGATCACCCGAAGCCTGGGAGCATATCCGGCATGTTTCCGGGTGCTGTAAACAGCAGCAGCACACCCGAGACCGCTCACGCGCCGCAGGACATCGTCCGCCTGCCCCGCAGGGATATTATCCAGATCCAGTGTTAAAAGATCCCGGCCTTCCGCACATTCCGGTTTCCGGCGGTCTCCTGTAAATGTTCCACCCACAAAACCGCCCACGTCTTTCAGTTCGTCCTGTCTGGCCTTCGGTAATGCAAGATACTGTTCCAGAGTCTCTGTCCCCCGGATGGGAGTTTTCAATTTTTCGGTAAATTCGGACCACATGATCTCACACCGTGGCCAGTATGTTGACTTCCGGCTCCCCGCCGTGCTGATCTGCAGCTTCCTGTTATTCTGCAAGTTCTCCCCTCCTAGTCCTTCATATAATACATGCTTTCAAATCCTGCGCCTTTCAGCACCAGCCCCGGCGCCCAGAGGATCGGCTCCGCCATCAGACCGCAGATCTCTTCCACCGTCGTCTCCATCGGCGCGTCGATGATCACCTCGTCATGCACATGGAAAACCACCTGCAGCCCCTTAGCAGCGATCCTTTCTAAAGTTACCGCCAGGCAGTCCCTGGCGATGGCCTGGACGATATTTTCGACCATTTTTCCGCCGTAGGTACTGGTGACTTCCCACTTTCGTGTCTGCTGACCTACCGTATAGTAGTGGACAGCCATCTTCTCGAAGCGGTTTTCTTTTAAAAATGGTTTTGGGTAAAAGAGTTTCCGGCCGCTCGGCAGCCGCACGGTAAGAAAAGACTGTCCATAGACCAGATCCCCCTCCAGCGCAAAGATCAGCCCGTTGATCCCCTGCGGCTGTGCTGTCTCCATGACGGCAAGGGCCGCGTTTTCTATTGCATACCATAAGCCCTTAATCCGGGGATTCGCCTGTCGCCACCGCTGTACGATATCCGGCAGTTCCTCCTCTGTCAGGCCCATCTGCAGGGCGCCCATGGCGATCAGCGCCGAAGTACCACCCTGATATCCCAGAGCCAGTGTTGCTACCTTCCCCTTCTGTCTTAGGCTGTACTCCGGGTTTCCCTTTGCGATCCGCTCCACCGGCACGCCGAACATCTGGGACGCCGTCGCTTCGTAGATCTTCCCGTGGGTAGCGAATACCTCATTCACCCACTGCTCTCCAGCCAGCCAGGCAATGACACGAGCCTCGATGGCTGAGAAATCGGCCACCACAAACTTATGGCCGGCAGATGGGATGAACGCTGTCCGGATCAGCTGGGAAAGCGTATCCGGTACATTGCCATAAAGGATCCTCACGCCGTCATAGTTTTTAGCCTTAACAAGGTTACGGGCATAGTCCAGGGTCTTGAGATAATTCCTCGGCAGGTTCTGCATCTGCACCAGACGGCCGGCCCACCTTCCCGTCCGGTTCGCTCCGTAGTACTGCGTTAATCCTCGTACTCGGTCACCCTCCCCACGGGCTGTATCCATTGCTACGTATTTTTTGATTGACGTTTTCCCTAACTGCTGACGGATCTCTAACATACGCCGCACCTTGTTTGGGTTGATTCCGCCCAGGAGCTCCGCGACAGTAGCCTTCTGCAGGTTATCCGCTTCTGTACCGTTATCCCGCAGCCACTGAAGCAGCTGAGCCGCGCTGTTTGGATTCTGCAAGCCAGTCAGGCTTATTGCCTCGTCAGTCAGGCGCTGCGTGCTGATCTGGTCGATGTATAAAGCTCCCTCGATCAGATCTGTATCCACCCTGACGCCATAAGCATTCATTAATACGTCCATCTGCCAGAGTCTTTCCTCTTCTTCCGGCATCGGGAACAAGTCCAACCGCTTTAAGATTTCCCTCTCTGTCACGACATCTTGTTTGCAGTACTCCTTAAACAGATCCCACTTGTCCTTATCGTGCCATGGCTGGTTCCATGTCCGTCCGCCATTCGTTCTGGTAGGCTTACACGGTACGCAGAAGTACCGGATCAGTGCCTTGCCTGTTGTCAGCTTCTGTTTATCCTGCGGGAGGCCGATTGCCTTACCAGTCGCGTCCAGTCCGGCAGTATAGCCACAGTACAGGCCGTGAGCCATCGTACAGCGCCACTGATCGATCGGGGTCTCATAACCCGCCTGGTTAAGGCAGTACCACTCAAAAGCAGCGTTGTAGGCGTGCTTGATAACATTGGGATCTGCCAGGGCCTGCATTAACCAGCAAGGGAGCTCTTCCCCGTTTTTGAGATCTATAACCTTAACGGGATCGTTATTCCACTGGTACGCAAACAGGAGGATTTCAAAATCTGGAGACTGTGCGTATTTATAGGCGCCAGCCTTCCCGATGTCCACACTGCTCCTCGTCTCGATATCAATTGATAGATGATGCATACACGTTCCTCCCTGTCAGATCGAGGGGCATTCCGGCCCCCCTTAAAGTTAATATGGCTGCCCGGTAATCGGGTGTAATCTTGGCGCTGTGGCTTGTGCTGCTGGCTGTCCGGCTCCGTTCCACGGTGCTGTGGTCTGCGGAGCATAACCAGCAGCACCCGGAGTCGCTGGCATAGCTGCCCCGTACTGAGGCGCTGCATATCCGGCAGTTGCCTGTCCCTGCTGGATATTAAATGCCTGTGCCGCACTGGGTGCACTGCCTCCCAGCGCTTCCCCGTCTCTCGTCTTCATAACCGGGCCCAGACCGCAGCCGATCCCTTTCTTCCCGCCGAAAGAGTACGGGTAGAAGGATACGTTCACACGGCCATACATACCGCTGTATACCTCAGACTGGTTAATGATTGGGTTTCCCATCTTATCCACGACTTCCGGCCGGTAATCCACCTTGGCACTGGCCGTAAATACCCAGTGGCCCTTACACTCCGGACCGAAGGCCATGCCATCAGACGGCCGCACTCCGTCGCCGTCATAGACGGGCACGGGGACGATCGGCGGACACTGACCGTTCCATTTCTCGCTGATCCCCTTCTGCTTTGCGGCATCGAGAGCCGTGTTAATACGTCCCATGGTGTCTACGTCCGTCTTTGGCACCAGAACTGTTACACTGTATTTTTCTTCCTGTCCTGCCATCGCTGCATAAGGCTTAAACAGGTGCACATAAGATAATCTCACTTCTCCGGTTGTTACGTTGGTTAAATCATTCATAGCTAAATTCCTTTCTTTTTTTTAAGATTGTCCTCCCGGCTCTTCTGCTTTATAATTTAGAAGAAAGGAGGTGTTACTGATGAAACAGCTTGATAAACTTTTACAAAGCCTTGGCGAACCCTATGATATTCAGGATTTTGATGGCGAGGACTGCATACACAGGAAATTTGGTAATTACGAATTTGAGGTTTCCGACACAAGTCGCAAATTCTGTATCCTGTATGTGTGGACAGTCACACCAAAGGAAGTGGTTGCGATATATAAAAATATTCCAACTGAAAATCTTAAGGATGTTCTGGGCTATTATGCTTCCAGATACCAAAACATTCCGGACCAAATCCAGGTCGAACGCCAAGATATAGAAGTATGACCCCTAGATCCCTTCTGGTAAGATGCTTTTCTTCGATGACCCGGTCCAGTTCTTCAATCTCTTCCGGGTCATCTGTTTTCAACTCGAATCTGCGGAGTTCGCCTAAAGTCCGACTTTTCGGTAACTCAGTACTTTTCTCATTCATTTACTTTTTCCTCCTTGAACGCCTCTGCGGCGGTTAATTTATTTGTAATTGCCGGTCTCTTATCCGATGCTTCTACTAGGGCCGGCTTCCCTGGTTTCCACACAACATACTCGCCTACAGCGTCGGCAAAATCCTTCTTCCCGACCACTTTTTCTACTTGTGCAAGGGTCAGGGGTTTTCTTTCCCACAAAACCGCATCTTCGGCGATTCCGCCCTTTGTCAGGGTATCAAACGCTTTGTCCATGTCTGTCCAGTCACGGGATCCGCGGCCTTCCACAGCTTTCCAGCCAGGGACCTCTTTTCCGGCCAGGCACTCCTTTAGGGCACACGCCTGCAGGTCGCTGAGCCATTTCGCAACGTCGGCACCAATCCTTAAGTACTCTCCCATCTGCTCATTAGAGATCAAAGGCGGGAGCTTCCCTAAATCCGGCGAGGAAGCAAGCTGTTTGTCGTGGCTTGCTCTCGCCTGGCACCTTTCTTTTGCCCGGCAGTACTTACATGTTTCCGGACTCGGATAGAAATCGCCCTCTCCTTTAATTGCAAGTTCCGCACGGCCTTTCACGTACCGTCCCCATGGAAGCAGTTCCTCCAGTGGGCATTCCCACTCGGAAATACCGTCTGTGAGCCGTGGCTGCACGATGGACATCCGGATCACTTCAATTGGATACAGGATCTTGTACATCTCGTAAGCTCCCAGTGCGTATAATGCAAGCTGCGGATTCCCCTCTGCCTCCACGCGACCATTGGGACTTTTCCCGTATTTAAAGTCAATGACATGCAGCACGTTGCCGCAGATCAGGATACAGTCCGCAGTCCCAAACCCATCGGGGACATAGGCAGAGAAGTCAACCCTCTTCTCGATTGCCACATAAGGAGTGCTTTTCATGGCCAGTGCAACACTTTTTATGTAATCAAGGTATTCGTCCGTGTAACCCGTCATCTCATCCTGCCAGAGCGGTTCTTTTTTCAGCTTGTTGATGGCCGCCGTCAGCTTCCGCTTTCCAAACTCTACGCTGTAAAAGTAATTCCGTACCTTCAGCTCCGCAAGTTCATGGGCCAGCGTGCCCTCCTCAGCCGCTTCCGACGTTGTATCCGGAAATGGCTCCTCCAACCGGGCGCTCGGTGTACAATACAGCCACCGGTGCGCCCCAGATGCACTTAATAATGCATGATCTCTCTCAGCATGTCCCATCAGATCGGCGCCCCCAATCCTCTAAGTGCCGTAGCAAACGCCCCGTACTGTTCCTGCGGCAGCTGTGTTAATGCCTCCGTGCCGAACTGCGCCAGAAGGTTAATCAGATCGCCCTGCCTGCCGGAGTCCATAAGAGTCATGGCCGCCCTTGCCAGATCGTCAGCGGTATAAGAAGGGGCTGCCGTCTGTACCGGTGCCTGCTGTACTGGCGGCGGTGTTACTGGAACAGACTGCTGTACCGGTGCCGCCATTGGTGTTGTCTGCTGTGTTTGTACGGGCTGAGGTGTTGCCGGAGCTACCTGCTGTACCGGTTGTGTCATTGCTGGAGCAGTCTGCTGTACTGGCGGTTTATCCTGAGTTTCGACCGTCGAAACTAAATTCCTTGCAAATCCCATCATTTCCTCAAAATCCTTAAATTCAGCTGTAATCATAGATTAAATCCTCCTAATTCATTTTTTAATGTGATCAGCTCAGCCTTTGTGAGCGTGATTCCTTTTACCATCTTGATTTCCTCCATAAAATCCCTTATACTAAGGGCGTAGAATAATTAGTAGTTACTTTGATTCCCTGGGAGTTGCAGCTCCTGGGGTTTCTGCTTTTAATGCCTCCATACGGCGTACCGCGTAGGAAAGTTCTCCAAGGCTATTTGTACTCGGAAGCATTTCCACATCCGGATAATTGTCGGAATTCCAACCAGCAAAATACATATGAATATCTATCCAGCCCACTTGCCCAGAAAACTTAAAAAATGCTGTCGGAAGATCGCCCGTAATGCCTTGCTTTCTGGGTTCCAATCCGTTGATATCCATCGCCAGATCTAGCAACCTGTGGATCAGTTCACGCTTCCGCGTCTCCATCTTCTTCTCTAATCGTTTCTTCATCGTCCTTCACCTCCTCCTTCCAGTTCCCTTGCATGGGTATTCATAAAGTAAATCGTCATGTGATTGATCTGTGCAAACTCATCTTTCGTTATCGCTTCCAACTGACGTGCCATGCAAGCTTGTCCATAGGTCTGGAAGAGCAGATCACGTGACAGGGAACGCTGCGCATATCGCGCCTGTTTTTCCAATTGCTTCATGATTGTTTCCTTCTGCATCTGATTTCCTCCTCTCACATCGCTTCCAGCGCCGCGCAATACATCAACACCAATGCAATACACCCCGCCGCAATAACCCGCGGCACCAGCCACTCGGCCATGTCCAGCAGACGGGACCGGCTGTTGTCTTTGAAGTCATCGAGGTCTGTGTAGTACTTCTGCATGGCTTGTCCCTCCTTTTATAATCTCTGCACGGGTACCGACGGCTCTGCTCTATGCAGCGGTTGCGGTACCGGCAGGTGTTGCATGTTACATTGATGCGGATCACTTTCCTTCCTGATTGCTTTTCCAGATTCTCCCAGCTATAATGTACTTACAGGTCATGCCAGGCCAAGTACGAAAGAAAGGAGTGTTGTTTATGTACATTTACATGATTTCATATGATTTGCATTCCCCAACAAACAACCGTGAAAAAGTTGAAGGCTCCATAAAGTCACTTGGAACTTGGTGCAAATATTTAACTACTACATACCTTTTAAAGACACCTAAAAATATTTTTGATGTAGAGAGCGAAATAACAAAACACCTCGATTCTAATGACCGTTTAATTGTCACAAAAGTTGAAAAGCCTATTCGCGGCTGGCTTAGTCAGGGACAGTGGAACTGGATAGGTCAGAATCTCTAATTCCACTACTATCTATAGGGATGAATTTCTCATTTTCTATAGTTGTGAAGATACTTATCATGCTAGTTGTAATTTCGGCAAGACAATCATCTACACAGGATTTCGACCTCTCCGCTAACAGTTCCAGCTGCTGGCGGAGAATTTCTTTTTCCGTCATCTCACTAATCTTTTTTTCCATCTCTCTCACCTCGCTTCCTAATTGATTTCTGATCTCCCCTGTCTTATGCTGTACTTATAGGTCCCACCAGGACCTTGGTCTAGGAATTATGCTAAAACAGTTTATGGATTCACTTTCTTCTTATCTGCGCTAAGCTTTAACTGATGCAATAGCAAAAATTCAATAATGATTAATAAATGGAGCCGCGTGATTGCCCGCCAGCAGTCATCAAAGCTCTGTTCAATTACATACTTTGCGCTACACTTTTCCGAATATCGCTTCCTTCCTAAGATGTTTACTTTCTTACAAGGAGTGATATTTTTTCTTTTAGTCATCTTCTCTCACCCTCCTTTCCCAGTTGGCACATTGCTTCGTTCCCCTTCCTGTGATGCGGGGTTGTCCTACTGGTACCGGCATTAGTCAGCTTTCTTTATAACTGCATTTTTCTTATAAACTTCCTTTACTTCATTACAAGCCAACTCAAGACACTCCAATGTCATTTGATTAGATATCATACATTCGGTAATTGCGTTGGTTAATTTCGCTGACATTTCATGTAAAAAAACAGTATTAAGTTTTTCTGGGATTTCCATTTATTTTACCTCCTCCTTATCTGGCAACTTAATCATGCTTTTAAGACTCGATCTAATATCCATTAGGTTTCTTCACCTTTTTTCTCAACTTCCCATTGACACTTTCGCTCATCTGGGAACTATATCTTCCTGTGATGCGGGGTTGTCCTACCAGTCCCGGATCAACCGGGAGTCTGCACTCTTTTGTATCCCGCATACGACATTGCCGTATCCTGTAATAATATTGCAATTTCTGCTCTTTTTTCTTCTGAAAGAGTATCCATCGGGACGTCTACTCCATCAATTTCTATGTAGTTTTCAATAATCAGTTCCTTTTTCGCCATATTTTCACCCCTCTCTGGTAGATTGTATGTATGACTGGTTGTACTTGTTGCTTACTTTATGAACTCTGACAGTGCCATCTGTTCATACTCCGGCACCTTCACAAAATCCGCAGGGAGTTGGATGCCGAACTGTTCGCACTCCATCTTGAATGCCTCCGCAATCTTATATGGAGCCGATCCCTGATTCTTCATAACCCTTTCCGTTACCCGGCCCAGCTCTGCCACGCTGGATGCGATCTGTGGGTTGAGGGGGCAGGGAAGCTTTCCCTCTTCCATCTCGTGGAAACGGTTGATGTACCTCGCCGTGAACTCTGTTCCCTTCTGTCCAGTCATCTTGTGAGCTATAAACTCACAGCCTTTCTTTGTAACCAGAAAGCAGGGAAGCGTCTTGTTCTGCTCTGTTATGTAGGTAGTTTCCTGAAAGAAATCGGTGTGGGGAATTTTCCCCTCTCCTAATTGGCCGATATAACGCCGAATATCTTTCAGTAATTCATTGTGTTTCTTACCGCACCACTCCGCGGCTTCCATTGATGTGATGGTTGTTCTTACTAAATCGTTCATGCGCCCTCCTTTTCCACACTATTTTGTTCAAAATTTTGAACTTCAGTAGTAAAAAAATATACTGGAATATCTCCGTCTGTTAATCTAAGCAATTTTACCGCCTTGCAAATATCGGGTTGCTTCCATGTCCTAAGGCCATTCAACTTCAATGATAACGTTCTTTCAGACCAGCCCATAGCAACAGCAAAACATGACTGGGTTCCAAAAATTTCCACAATTTTTCCACGAAGCTTGCTATAATCAAACGCCATTTAACTATCTCCTTTCTAGTTCAATTTTTTTAACTATTCATATGATAACATCTAAAAACACATATGTCAATACATAAGTTCATTTTTTTTAACTTTTACAGTTTTTCATCTTGAACTTTTGTATAATATGTGATACACTATAAATCAGAAAGGCGGTAATACTATGAAAAAGAAAAACACTGCTACTCGCTTAAAAGAAATAATGGATAAGCGAAATTTACGCCAAATTGATATACTAAATTTAACGGTTCCATATTGCAAAAAATATGGCGTGAAAATGAACAAATCAGACCTCAGTCAGTATTGTTCTGGAAAAACAGAACCCAATCAAGACAAATTATATGTGCTCGGCTTGGCATTAGGTGTTTCAGAAGCCTGGCTCATGGGCTACGATGTCCCAATGGAAAGAATCTCTGATAAGAATACAGATACAGACTTGACTGGCACTGACACATCTTCTCAAGTGCTTTTTGTTCTTGAAAAACTCCTTGCAGAAGGAACGGTCACTATAGAAAACACACAAACTGGTGAGCGAAAAAAACTATCAATTGATAATGGTGAGTGGGCCTTGTTAAAAGATTATAATTCCTTAAACAAGGAAGGACAGACAAAAGCTAATGAACAGGTATCTTTACTAACCAAGATACCTGAATATCAAGCCTTTAACATCCCACAGGCTAATATACTCTCGAATATCATAGAATTTGAACCCGTCCGCGACACACGCCGTTCTACATATACCTACTACCAACGCCTTGCGTCTGCCGGAACCGGAGAATATATCTTCGATGATATCCCCACTGACACGATCGAAGCCCCTCATGTGGATTGTGCTGACTTTATTATCGGCGTGAACGGGGACTCCATGGAACCCACCTACTATGACGGAGATAAGGTATATGTGGAAAAACGACAAGTTGTGGAAATTGGAGAAATCGGCATATTCATGGTAAACAATGAGTGTTTTATCAAGGAGGCCGGACGCGATGGGTTGATTTCACATAATAGGAACTACCGCATGATTCCGGGGTCTGAGCATATCATCTGCGTGGGGAAAGTGCTGGGAAAGGTGGAAGAATAGAATGGATATAGAACTTTTATGTACTTTAATCAATCAAGGAAAAATAAAATGGGCAAAGCATTGTCTATCGCGCTTGCAGGAAAGAGATATCTCCATAAATGATGCCCTGAATTGCGTGAATAGTGGCGAAATCATCGAAGATTATCCTGATGATTTTCCTTATCCCAGTTGCCTGATATTTGGATACACTATAGATAATCAGATAATTCATGTAGTTGTTGGCACGGATGGAGAATATGTATACATGATAACAGCATACTTTCCCAATGCAGTAAAGTTCGAGGCAGATCTAAAAACAAGAAGGAGGTCTTAGATATGTGTATGTGCGGAAGTAAAGAGATGATTCAGACCACAACGAATCACGTTGTAAATTACAAGGGTTGCGTAATTATTATCCGAAATGTCCCCTGCGAAGAATGTGTAAAGTGTGGGGAAACGTATTATTCCAACAGTGTAGCTCAGAAACTAGAGCAAATGGTTAATGCTGCCAAATCACTCATGCAGGAAGTTTCTGTCATTGACTATAATAGAGTAGCATAAAACGCAAAACCGCCCGCTTGCCAGAATACTCCAGTAGATATAATCAATCCGACACTTGAATTATATCATTTCCAAAGTGCCCTGGCAAGGGGCGTATTTTTTGCACTCTTTTCACGTACATTTAATCAAGGAAGTGATATATCATGAAAAAAGAAACAGAGTACTTACAAATAGGTGCCGCATACATCCGTGTCAGTACCGATGACCAGACAGAACTTTCCCCTGACGCCCAGCTTAGAGTAATCCGAGCTTCTGCCAAAGAGGACGGCTTTTTCATACCAGACGAGTTCGTCTTCATTGAAAAACGTGGGGTCTCCGGACGCCGGGCCGATAACCGGGAAGAATTCCAGCGTATGATCGCTACAGCAAAGTCACAAACACCTGCACCTTTTCGCAGACTCTATCTCTGGAAGTTCTCACGTTTCGCCCGAAATCAAGAAGAAAGCACCTTTTACAAAGGGATCCTTCGCAAAAAATGCAGTGTAGATATTAAAAGTGTATCTGAACCGATCGCAGAAGGAATGTTTGGCCGACTGATCGAAACGATCATCGAATGGTTTGATGAGTATTACTCCTTTAATTTGTCTGGTGAGGTTCTTCGTGGTATGACAGAAAAAGCACTACGTGAAGGTTATCAATCCACTCCATGCCTGGGATATCAAGCGGTTGGCGGCGGTAGGCCCTTCATTATTAACGAATCCGAATATACCGTTGCGGAATACATCCACCAATCTTATCACTCAGGTGCAGACATGCGCGCCATCGCAAGGAGTGCCAATGACCGTGGATACCGTACCAAACGTGGAAATCTTTTCGATAAAAGAGCCATAGAAGGTATTCTCAAGAATAAATTCTATGTTGGTATCGTAACATGGAATGGCTTCACCTTCCAGGGCCCGCACGAATGCCGGACTTCTATCACTGCTATCTTTGAGGATAATCAGATTCGTATGCAGCGGGAATACAAACCATTAAACCGCAGAGAAACCTCTTCCTGCCTCCACTGGGCCTCTGGCCTCCTAAAATGTGGATATTGTGGTGCCAGCCTTGGCTATAATAAATCGAAAAACACGGGCCGAAACCCCAGCTTCTTCCAATGTTGGAAATATGCCAAAGGTATTCACGGCGAATCCTGTAGCATTACGGTAAGCAAAGCGGAAAAATCCATATTAAAATCTCTGGATATGGCTGTAAATGATCCTCACATCAAGTACGAGTATATCAGGCAGTCCGTTCCAGACTCCGACGCCTCCATATCAAAACTGGAATCTGCGCTCTCCCGCCTGGCCGTCAAGGAGTCGAGAATTCGTGACGCTTATGAAAACGGGATTGACACATTAGAAGAATACAGAGATAATAGGGGTAGGATTAAGAAAGAACGTGAGGAGCTGAACGCCCAGCTTAGAGAATTGAAGGACGGTCCCGCCCGAAACGTGGAAGACGATCGTAAGGCATTGCAAAGCAGAATCCAGAACACCATCGACCTTCTGAAAAATCCGGAAGTATGCTATGAAGTCAAGGGCAATGCGTTGCGCGGAATCGTCAAAAAGATCGTGTACGATAAAGAACACGGAAAACTAAAATGCTATTATTATATTTCAATTTAACCCGGAAAACCCATGATGCGCGGCTTTCCGGGTACTTATCTGTTTCCGCACTATGGTCCTCCTTATTGTAAAAACAGATAACGCATTAAGGCCTCTGGCTGTATACTCTGACAGTGCGAAAATATAATTATGAGGGAGAGAAGGGGGAAAAATGAACCGAACAGATGAATTATTTTTTGAGATAATTGAGACCTACCAGCGGCACGCCCAGGCTGCCAGAAACGCAAAGTATCAGGAGACTCGCGAGATGGCTGAGATACTCCTCAACATGGATATTACCGCCATGTGGTCTTTGACACAGCGCACACCGGACACCAGAAGCCGGCTGGTATAACGTTGTACGATGCACATATAAAAGTCGCCCAGATATATGGGGAAAATATACCTGGACGACCATAAAGAAGAGCTGCTGAAAAAATCATATCACTTTTTTCTCAATAAATCAACGCTTTTTTACTCTACTCTGCTAAATTTATGAAGTTATGTATTCAAAAAAATGCGGCCTGCCAATACAGCTAAGCCGCAAATTAGAAAAGCAAAATCGAGCGTATTATATCATATACATATAGTTTTGTAAAGGACTTTTTAGGTTGCGTCAATGATCATTAACACATTTCTATATTCAACATATAATGATAGTGCAGGTGGAGATATAATGTATACCTTAATTTAAGGTTTCAACAACGGTGGGCGGCTGTGTGAACTGTCATTTTATGATTTTTATCCTTTGTAAAATTCACCGCATTAAGCCGATTGGATGTGTATAACAATCTGATATAGCCCCGGATTTCACCGGGGCTTTTTACAGAACCATATCTAATCTTGCTATTATATAGTTTCAGGCGGCCCGCACGGACCGCCCATTTTCTTATCCTACCCGCTGCACCTCGAGATTGCCCTGGCTGAGATTATTCGTGACCAGCAACGCCCCGTATGTCGCCATATCAGCTTTTGACGGATTGAGCATATAGGCCAGACCGCCGATGATCGCATAGCCAGTGACCATGTTCCCGGTATCGTCCACATAGAACCACTTATTCTTATACTTGATCCACCGTGCTTTCTGCAGCTCGCCATTAATCGTAAAATGCCAGTTACCGGCGCCGTCCTCAAAACTCTTTACCTCGTCCTCCTGGCCGCGAATTCGCAGGCAAAAGTCCGTCCATAACTCCGGGCTGTCCATCATCTTACGCGGGCACCACTTTCGTTTCGCATCGTAGTGCCGGATTACCCGATCAGCAGGGATCCCCGTCTCCTGGA
>ENA-OWPN01001636-OWPN01001636.1-human-gut-metagenome-genome-assembly--contig:-NODE-1636-length-18610-cov-3.403934_pt1 | contig 18610 bp, 10 predicted proteins | sample MGYA00248266_ERZ651850 | MGnify/ENA primary metagenome ERZ651850 (study PRJEB26924, sample SAMEA4378296) | human gut metagenome | biome: human gut; feature: human-associated habitat; material: faeces... | reverse complement strand
CAGATGTTTTCGGAGTAGAAAAAGACCCTGGAAAAGTTGCCGGCATTTTGGCAGCTGTGTACCAGGAAGTATTTGGTCAAGAAGTTTATCACGCTTGAAGAAAAAGCCGCAAATCTTTTGTATTTTCTTATTAAGGATCATCCTTTCGCAGACGGCTGCAAGCGTATGTCAGCAGCATTATTTCTTGAATTTTTAAACAAGAATAATGCCCTGGTGCATAATGATGGTGAAAAAATCATAAGTGACAGCGCATTAGTTGCCATCACTCTAATGGTAGCTGAATCAAACCCTGAGGAAAAGGAAATCATGATTTCATTGATTATGAATTTCCTTCAATAAAATCATGGCAAATTGTCATGTAGTATTCATCACTGTTCTTATTGGGGATAAAGGAGGAAGAAGTATGGAGTATAAACAGAAATTGTAGGATTTATTTCCTTATACGAAAAAGAATGCGGACAAGTACACCCGGTATCCATATGGTATATGTCAGCATTCTTTCTTTTTTGGGTACTATTCAGTAAATTTCATATCAAATGGAGCTTATTATGTTTAAATACTCTCATCATTGCATATCGCAGTATCAGTGTACCTTCATCAGCTCACAGAATTCATCCAGCGTCTTCGCAAAGAAGGTAAAGGCATCGTCATATACGCTGTCCTCCCTTGGATCCACACCTGCATGAATCAGCTCCTCTAATGGTGCTTCACTGCCGCCCTTTTTCAGAAACTCCAGATATTCCTTCGTATCACCAGCCAGAATCTTTTTCGCAAAGCTTAGTGCCACAGACATGCCGAGTGTGTATTTGTATACATAGAAATTGTAATAAAAGTGAGGGATATGATAACAGTGATAACGCTGCAGATCGTCCACCTCCACTGCTTCTCCATAATAGTCCTTTGACAGCTTCATATAGAGTGAGGTCAGCTTTTGTGAAGAAACAGCCTCTCCGTTTTCCAGCATTTCATACAGCTGTTTTTCAAATTCCGCATACATTGGCTGACGGTACAGCGTGCCGACAAGCTGGTTTAACAGGTTGGATAGCAAATATGCCTTTTGTTTGTCACTGTCACTGTGATCCAGCAAATAGCGGTTCAATAAAACCTCATTCACGGTGGAAGCAACCTCCGCAACAAAGATTGTATACTGAGAAAGCATCGGCCGGTTATGATGGCGGGAATACCAGGAATGCATAGAATGTCCAAGCTCGTGAGCAAGGGTGCTGAGAGAAGGATAATCATTTGTGAAGTTCGTCAGTACATATGGACGGGAGTCGTATGTACCTCCGGAATAGGCTCCTCCCTGCTTACCAGCATAGGGCAGAAAATCAATCCAGCGCTCTGTTCTTGCCTGTTCAAGAAGCTGGATGTACTCTTTTCCAAGCGGAGCTAGTGCCTGCTTCAGGATATCAAAGCTTTCATCTATGGAATACGAGATGTCCACCGTATCCACAAGCGGTATCTGGATATCGTAAACATGCTGCACATCCAGACCGCTCACCTGCTTGCGTACGGCAAAATAGCGATGGATACCGTCAATATATTTTTCATTTGCCATATACAGAACCTTATCAAATAAGGCCTTATCCACTCCGTCCTCAAACAGGGATGCATCCAGTGCACTTGGAAACTTACGCAGCTTCGCCTCGAAAATCTGACCGCGGGCATGACCGCTCAACAGATTCATAAATACATTTTCATAGGTCTTATAGGCAGTGAAGAAATGTTCAAAGGCTTCCTTTCTTACGTCCGGATTGCGGTTTTTAAGAAATTGCTGATACGTTCCATCGTTTAGAAATTCCTCCTTGCCATCCACATGTACCGGGGCAAAGAAAAGACGGAAGCTTTCAAAGGTTTCCTGCGGATTGCGGATCAGCTCCCCTGCCTGTGCGAGTAAGGCTTCCTGATCTTCACTTAGGCGGTGAGGAATGGTGCGGAAGACCTCCTCCATCGGATAGCGAAAGTCCCTGCAATCATCCTCCAACAGCCACTGTTCTATCTGTGTCCTGTTTTCAATCAGAAGCAGCGGCAGAGAGGACAGCGCTTTTTGTACCTGCTGGTACAGGGTATAGCTGCTTGCCAGATTTTCCTGATTCTGCATGTTCTTCGGATCAACATCACAGCTCATTTTCGCATAGCTGATCAGATTATCAAGATAGCGCTCCAGCGTTTCCTGATGCTCCATGAAGCTGATAAAATGTGCCTTGTCAACAGCCAGCTCCTGCAGCGAAGCACATAGCTGCTTCAATTCCTTTTCTGCATCCGCAAGCTGGGCTTCAAAAGCCGTTTGACTTTCAAAAAGAAAACGAAGATCCCAGGTCAGTTGCGAATCAAGCTCATTACGTTCCATATATAATCACCTCAGCTCTATTGTATGCCAAAGAAAAAGAAATCACAAGAAGGCCTGTGATTTCTTTGCTTTTGTTATTCTCCTGGCGTATGCTCTTACTCCACTTTTGGCTGGTGCGGAGGCTTTCTATGTGCTGTTTTCTTCCACGGCTTTTTTAACCTTAACTGCGGATGACGCTTATGATAAAGGAAAACCGCCAGAATAAGAACAAGAAGAAGCATCAGAACGATACATGGAATCAGGATATAGCGCATAATGTAGTTCTTACCGTTATGGGCTATCGTATTCACTTCAGTGAAATCCTGCTGTTCGCTGAGATTGCGCTGGGAGGTTGAGACCAACACATAGCTTCCCAGCTTTTCCGTTGTAAAGCGGATTCTGCTTTTGCTTTGCTCGGTAGGAATCTGATAGACGTCCTGATCATCGACATAATAGATAAGATAGCGCTTGTTTTTGCTGTCCTTAGGCTTTTTGATGGAGAATACGGCTTCCTGTTTCAGCTTCAAAGAGGAGAAATCATCTGTGCCGTCAATGGAGAAAGCCTCCTCCACTATTGTGCCGTTTGCCTTAGCGACTTTACTTGCAAGCTCCTTTCGTTCTGCATCAATGGTATCCTTCACCTTAACGACGATTGTTTTTGGCATCAGCTTATTGAGAAAGCTTGTTTCCTGTATCCGCGCTGTGGAAAGACCGGATATCTGTAAATCATGCTTACTATCCTTTATGATGACACTGTAGCGAGGCGTTAAATTTTCCTGCAGAATACGATCAATCAGGCGGATTTGTTCATTAGCAAGGGGTGTCAGCGGAAATGCGGTAACATCCTTTCGAAACTGTGTTAGCTCCTGCAGTGCTTCCTCATTCAATCCGATTTTTCCATCATACAGCTTGATGATAGCCGCCGCACGTTGCTGCATGTTTTCCTGCTTCCGGGTAAGCTCGTCACTAACCTGGATTTCATAATTCAGTGTACAGCCCGCATAGGTGACCTTTAAAGTCTTGGTCCCCGTTTTTTTACTGGAGAAGCCTTCCACCATGTCGGTGGTCATAGCTACCTCCTTACTGCTTCCATCTGCGAAATCCACACGGATTTTTCCTTTGCTGACATCCAGCGATTCATTGATATCATAGCTGGTCAGTGGCTTCTGGGTGAAAACGATTTGCTTGACTTCCTTGTATTTGGCTTTGTAGGTCAGCGGCTCTGTGGCAGCCTCCAGCTTGATATCCCAGGAATCAAACAGGGCATGCTCCTTTACCGGTGCCTGTATGGTGGGAAGCTTACCGGTTTCCACCTGCATGGTGATGGTTTTATCTGTTGGATAGAAGGTACCCCCATTGGCATCGAAGGTGATATCAACATAGGATTTTTCCTGTATGCGTTTGCTGTTCAGCACGCTGGCTACATCCTCTGCCTTGATAAAGCCATAGCTGTTTTTGAAATTGTAGGTGCCATCGCTTTGCTTCTGCTTGCTGTCAAGGGAAGGATCGCTTTGTACACGGTACCAGCTTCCATCCTTGTTTTCGACCTTCTCCAGCAGGATCAATGCGGCATCGTATCCTTTTTTAATACGGTAAATGACATCGCTTTTCGTATCCGCATTCTTATAGATGCTGACACCAGAGCTTTTTACGATTCCCAATGCATAGCGATTGTGATCCTGATCCCCCATGGCATGATCCATTTCATAGAAATACTGGGCTGCTTTTTCTCCCCAGTAGGGATCGGAGGCATAGGATACATTCATGCCGCCTGCCTTGTTGCCAAAGAAGCCGCCATGAAATTGAAACTCCTCAGGATTCAAATATGCGTTTGATAAATAATGCAGAGCGTGAGAATAGACGCTGCCGCTGATGCTCGTATAACGGGATGCATTCTCCTCTACTGCGGAATCATAAGCAGCATGTCCAAAGAGATTGTTTCTGGTATATGCCAGATAGCTTCGACCGAGGGCGCTTTCATTCAGTGACAGCGACAGCATCATGAGTGCGTTGGCACCGAACTGGTTCTGATACTGAAAGAAGGCTGTTTCCCCCTGCAGCAGCAGAGATTGCGTCAGTATATCATGAATGTAATTGTCTTTATCATAAAAGCCTGATATCGTATGCTGCAAAGCCAGCGTGTTTTTCAGATAATCGTCCACATCCTCTTTTGTATAGGAACTGGTGGAGCGATGATTCAGATACTGATAATAATTATAATAGGGTGCATTCGCATTTACCGCACGGGTATGCGTGTTATTTCGGTAGTCTTCCATCATCGCCGCGTAATCATCATAGAAATAATGGGTATCATAGCTATAGTAGGTCTTGTTTTCCGTTAGCTGCTGCGGTGCGCTGCCCAGCCGCAATACATTGTCATAGGCTGCTGTAGTGAGGCTTGCCTTCAGGTGATGCTGCAGGATACCATCCTTTACGGTAAAGGAAGAAACATTGGCTACCTGCTCGATGGGATGAATGGTGACATCCTCTGCATCCGCCCATCCGGTAACACCAGAAAGGCGGAATTTCACCTTCTGTGTTCCGGGATTGTATTCCAGAAAGGCGGCGTCGATGCCATAGCAGCCGTTGGTATAGCCGTTTTCCCCGTTTTCATCATTTGTATAGGTGATGTTTACGGTACAGTCCTTTGCTGTGGCAAATTCCACAACCCCCTGCTCCAGAGCGAGAAAGCTGCTGCCATAGGTGATGGCGAGATTGTCATAGCTTCGTTTCCGCAGGGTATACAGCACCTTGGCCTTCGCATAGGTGTCACAATCCTCCAATATAGTATAGGAACCATCCTTTTCCACACTGACGATATGATAGACTCCATCATCCTGCAGGGAATTCTCCCTCGCATATGCCGCAACAGGGGTGGCAGCCAGTAAAAGACTAAGTATCAGGATGTATCGTTTCTTTTTTAACATGTCCAAAACCTCCGCAATAGCTTCATTATATCGTACAATCGTGTGCGTGACATGTGAAAGTGCATAATTTTATAGAAATTGTAAGATTTCATTGAGATAAAAATGCAGAGGGTAAAGCAGTTGACAGGAAAAACAGCAGCTACTATAATAGTAACGTACCAGGACACCCCCTGGGGGAGGTAAACAATGAACGATGAGCGAAGGAAAGCACTACAGAATCTGAAGACGGCGCGCGGACAGATCGACGGTATTATCCGAATGATCGAAGAAGGGCGCTATTGCATTGATATATCGAATCAGATATCCGCATCTACGGCACTGCTGAAAAAGGCAAATAAGCATATTCTGAGCGGACATTTGCACAGCTGTGTGGTAAATGCCATAGAACAGCAGGATGCACAGGAAAAAATCAGCGAGATCGAAGCTGTACTTGCAGCTCTGTTGAAATAGAGTAAAGGAGAACGATATGAACAAAACATATAAAATAGAAGGTATGCACTGTTCCGCCTGTGCTGCCGCAGTGGAAACCATATTAAAGCGTCAGCCTGCGGTGGAAGCAGCCAGTGTGAATCTGGTAATGGAGGAGGCTTCTGTCACCTTTGGCGATGGCTTTGATGAGAACAAGGCGAAGCAGGCGGTAGAAAAGGGCGGCTTCCTTATGAAGAACCGCGAGGTAGCGCATACGCAGAGCTACCGTGTGGAGGGAATGCATTGTGCTGCCTGCAGCGGTGCGGTGGAGCGTGTGCTGAACCGTTTTGAAGAAATCGAGCAGGCGAATGTGAATCTGGTAATGAACACCGTCAGTATTACCTATACAAAAAAGAATTTTACAGCCTGGGCAACTGCAGTTGAAAAAGCCGGCTTTACACTGCTGGATGAGGAAAAGAAAACTTATGTAATCGATGTGGACGGCATGACCTGTTCCTCCTGCAGTGCGGCATTGGAGCGTGCGTTAAAGAAGACAGCGGGCATTTCCTCTGTAGCGGTCAATCTGGTAACCAATACAGCGACTGTGGAGGCAGATCCGCATAGCATTAAGCTTTCAGAAATACTGGAAATCATAAGGAATACCGGCTATCAGGGAAGACTGCATGAGGAAACGCAGGAAACAGAGGTAAAGAAGGATTACGAGCGTGTGAAAATTTATACGACGCTTGTTCTCGCCTTTGTGCTACTGTATATCGGTATGTCGCATATGCTGGGAAATATCCGGCTTCCGCTGCCGGATATCATCCACTATGATACGCATCCATTCAATTTTGCATTCATCCAGTTTGTCCTTGCAACGCTGATTCTGCTTTTGGGGCGCCATTTCTTTACGAGAGGCTTTCAGGCTTTGTTTCATAAGGCGCCGAATATGGATACGCTGGTGGCAGTGGGTACCGGAAGTGCCTATCTGTATTCCCTGTATTCGCTGTTTTCCATTTTGCAGGGAAATATGCATGCGGTGCATAGCTTGTATTTTGAATCTGCCGGTGTTGTTGTGGCGCTGGTACAGTTTGGCAAGCATCTGGAAAGCATATCCAAGAAAAAGTCAACAGGTGCGATTTCCGCGCTCCTGCAGCTTCGTCCGACAACTGCCACACTTTTGCGGGATGGCAAAGAAGTAGTAATTCAGGCAGAGGAAATCAGTGTACAGGATGTCCTTGTTGTAAAGCCGGGAGAGCATATTCCGGTGGATGGCATTCTACAGGAGGGTCATGTGAATGTGGATGAAAGCATGCTAACAGGAGAAAGCATGCCGGTTGCCAAACAGCAGGGAGATCCCCTGATACAGGGAACGATTGCACTGGATGCCAGAATCGTTATGGTATGCGATGCAGTAGAGGAGGATACCACACTGGCGAAAATTATCCGCATGGTGGAGGATGCACAGGGGAAGAAGGCTCCGATTGCACGTATTGCGGATAGAATATCCTTATATTTCGTGCCGACTGTCATGGTGATTGCCTGTATTGCGGCCCTTCTCTGGTATATTTCCACACAGGATTTCGCCTTTGCGCTGACAATCTTTGTCAGTGTTCTGGTCATTGCCTGTCCCTGTGCCCTGGGGCTTGCGACACCAACCGCAATCATGGTGGGAACCGGCAAAGCCGCGCAGTTTGGTATTTTTATGAAAAGCGGGGAAGCACTGGAAACCGCAAGCAGTATCAATACGATCGTGTTCGATAAAACCGGTACACTGACGATTGGTAAGCCGGTCGTTACGGATATCGCCGCAGAGGATGCGTCCAAGCTGCTTCGCATAGGAGCATCCCTGGAGGCAGGAAGCCGTCATCCGCTGGCTGTCGCAATTTTGGAAAAAGCGAAGGAGCGTGATCTTACGGCGTATGATTTGGGACGCATTGAAACACATAACGGACGTGGATTAAGTGCATTCTGGAAGGATGAGGTCTGGTATGCGGGCAGCCGGAAATTCCTGGAGGAGGCAGGCGCTGCATGCGATGTATATGCGCAGCAGGAGCTTGCCTGGCTGAAGCAGGGGAAAACCGTTGTATGGATTGGTACAGCGAAGAAAATCTATGGAATCATCGCTATTGCGGATCAGTTGAAGCCGCAGACCGTTGATGTCATCCGCCGTCTTCGTAACCAGCATATTGATGTGGTTATGCTGACGGGAGATAATGAAATTACAGCGAAGGCAATCGCTGAAACAGCCGGCATTTCCCATGTAATTGCGCAGGTGCTTCCTGATCAGAAGGGTGAAGAAATAAAAAAACTGCAGGAGCAGGGAAATATCGTTGCCATGGTAGGAGACGGTATCAACGATGCGGTTGCCCTCACACAAAGCGAGGTCGGTATCGCCATCGGCAGCGGCAGTGATGTCGCAGTAGAAAGTGCGGATATCGTTCTGGTTAAGGATAACATTGAGGATGTGGAAACAGCGATTCGTCTGTCCAGGGCAGTCATACGCAATATCAAACAAAATCTGTTCTGGGCCTTCTTCTATAATTCCCTTGGTATACCGGTCGCGGCAGGTGTTCTCCATTTGTTTGGCGGGCCGCTGCTCTCTCCGGTATTTGCAGGTGCTGCGATGGCCTTCAGTTCGGTCAGTGTTGTCAGCAATGCCCTGCGCCTGCGTAATTTCAAATAATGCACAGAATAATAGAACAGGCTGAAGAAAAAGCAGATCTGTACGCTTGCACAGCAGGACTATACAGTATTTCTACAGGAAACTGCAGGAGATGAAAAAATATTTGTGCTTTTTATGCAGAAAATGAAAATTTTAAGTGAAAAAGGCCGTGATATATAGTACAATAATCTTAATGAAAATTGAGGTGTACTATGGACTATAAAATTATTATTCTTGCCGTGATTATTACCATTGTATTGATTGTCGGCACACAGGTTTGGAAACAGAGAATTTTAAAGCAGCTGCTGAAAAATATGCAGCAGGGAGATTTCGATGCATATTTCAAGCGTCTGGATACCCTGAGCTGTAAGTATTTCTATCCTCCGTTTAATCGTGAATACATGCGTCTGAACGGGTATATTATGAAAGCGGACAAGAAGAAAATCGAGGAATGCTTCGATTTGATTCTCGGTATGCGCATGAATAAGAAGCAGGAGCTGGATGTTGTAATTAAGGCATTTTACTATTATCTGGATGAGGACAGCAGAGTGAAATGTAAAAAGCTGCTGGAACGTATGAAAACCATCGCGGATGAAAGCATTACACAGGAGTGTCAGGTGATTTATGATATCCTGTTGGAAGAAAAGACCAGCTATATTGACGACATGGAAGAACAGCTGAAAAATGAAGAGCTGCAGGATGCACAGAAGGGGATGTTTCATTACATGCTTGCTCTGCAATACAGCTATCTGAAGGATGAAAAGAAGAAGAAGGAGCATCTGCAGGCAGCTTCTCGTGATCTCAAGGGAACACCGTATGAAATGAAAATCAATGAGCTGATGAAAAAGAAGTAACATTAGAAATTTACCAGCATAGGCAGTATGTCAGAATCGGACATGCTGCTTTTTTTGCGGTTGAGCAACAAGTAATGATAGCCGCAAAACGATTTTCATCATGCAGGAGTAAGACGCGATGAAGTGTTCGCGTGTGTCAGATAAGGCTTATAGAAAGAGCGTGCTTCATTCATGAATTGGATGCGTTTACAGGCACAGCGTATAGCCGGATTCCTCGATATAGCGGAAATTGTATAAAGAGGCTTATGAATAGATGAGAAATCCGGTTTTATCCTTTCAGAATAGGGGGTTCTGGTGTAAAATAATAGTAGTATAAAATGCTTTTATCTTATGATGAACGTAATGCGGACAGGATGGTGCAGCTATTCTCAAAAATCTCTTCTGCTTTCTGTTATCAATAGTAAGAAGGATTACGCTTTTACAGCCTTTCAATTCTGCGTTCGTATGCAACATAAGGGGATGATAAGGGTTAGCCAGCGTTTGGATGTGCATGAAGGAGAGATAGATATGGGTGAAGACAATATAATGTTATGCGAGGGGCTTACAGAGCAATTAAAGGATATGATTGCATATGCGCCATGGGCCTGTTATTTCTTGAAAAGGGATAAGGAGCTTACCATCCTGTATGGTAATGACGCTTTTTACACTTTGCTGAAGCAAACCCGTGATGATGTGCGATACAAATATAAAAACAGCCTGTCAGCACTGCTTTCTACTGAAAAGTTTTCCGAGGGATATCGCAGTGATAGTAAAATCAGTGAATTTCTGCATGATGCAGAGATTGATAATGAAACGCACAGGTTTTATACACAGCTAAAGCCGATGGAAGCAGAGGATGTGTATTGCTGTATGTCACTGGATGTAAGTAATTTTGTGCTTAATAAAACAAGAAAAGAGGATATGTTTCAGCTTTTGCATATTTTATTGAAGCAGCTTCGCCAGGAGGCCTTTGTAATAGACGTTAAAAATCAGATTGTTCATATGGTCAATCAGAAAAAATTTCTTGCCGACTTTCCTGAAATGCTGACATACACTGCTTTCTTTTCTGAATATGCTGATAAAGCGCTGCCGTTGAGCGAGGCGGATCATGCCAGATTGCAACATGCGTATCATAAAACGATGCAGCAGCATGTCCGTACCATAAATGAAGTGAAGCTGACAAGCGGGGAATGGGTTCGTTTGCAGTTTTGTACCTATGAGAAAAAAGAGGATGGGGAAGCTGTTATCATGGGCTTTATCGAGGACATCTCCAAAGAAAAGCTGGAATATGTAACGTATCTTAAGGAAACACAATTTTATCATATGCTGCTTTCAGAGAAGCAGGCCTATGGACATATCAATATAACGCAGGATCAGTTTTACGGTATGGGAGGAATCTGGAATCTATACAATGAGCTGAGCGAAAAGCTGACGTATACACAATTATATACACGCTTTATTCATAAGGTTGTACATCCGGAGGATCGAAGAAGCTATATGGAGCTGATGGACCGCAATAATCTCACACAATCCTATGAGAACGGAATCACCCGGTTGAAATATGAATTTCGAAGAATCATCGAACAGAATAAAATGATGTGGATGGAAATAGAAATTCTGCTGTTTAAAGAACCGCTTCAGAATGAATTGATGGCGCTGATGTATTTGACGGATATCGATGAACGCAAGAAAAGCAGCTTTCAGCTTCGTTACGAATCTGAATTTGATCAGCTTACCGACGTATACAACAAAAAAAGCGCGGAAACCAAAATCATGCAGTGTCTGCGCAAGCAAACGGAGGATTTGCGTGCCTTTCTGATTCTGGATCTCGATAATTTTAAAGAAATCAATGACAGCTTTGGGCATAAGGCAGGGGATGAAATCCTGATATTGTTTGCTTCCCAGCTAAAGGCGGTCTTTCATGAGCACTGTATCGTTGGACGCTTTGGCGGTGATGAGTTCATCGTTTTTATGAAGCAGATAGCATCGGATCAGGAGATTGATGAAGCATTATTGAAGCTTTATCAGAAGCTGCAGGAGGAAAAGCTGTACGATATTAAGTTTAGTGCCGGCATTACGCTTGTAAAAGGCAGCAGTGATTATGAAACTGTATTCGCACAAGCTGACAAGACGCTGTATCAGGTGAAAAATTCACAAAAGGGTGTTTATCAGTATTATAACCGAGCGCTCAGCTCCATACCAGACATACGGGAAGAAATTGCAGAAAAGACAGAGGGTACAGGGCTTAGCTATGAGAATCTGGAATTGCTGGAAAAAAAGGACTTTGACACCTATCTCGGGGAGGTTGGTGATATCGCCTATCTCGTTGACCCGGATACCTATGATCTGTTATTGGGGAATACGGCCTTTTATGACCGCGTCGGGCTTACAAAAAGCCAGTGCCGTGATAAGAAATGCTATGAAATCATGCATCGGCGGAAAACTCCCTGTCCGTTTTGTGCAAGGGCGAACTGGTCAAGAGATAAGTTTTATTTATGGAAGGATATGAATACGGCACTGGAACAGGAATTTCTTATTAAAAATAAGCTGATACTGTGGAAGCAGCAGGTAGTGCTGCTGGCAATCGCTGTAGATATTTCCAATGATAAAAGCATTGTCGATTCTCTGGAAAGCCATGCGACGGAAAGTCATTTTCTGCTCAGCGGTATCCAGCACATGCAGGAATGTGTGAATTTTGATGATGCGATGCAGAGCATTCTGGAAACGATCTGTCATTTTTTTAAAGCGCATCATGCTGGAATCTGGATAATGGATGAGCAAAGCGGTCTTTACACGCTAAAAAGTGAATGGATCGGCTGCTATTCCAAGGACGTATGGACGTTGTGTGAGGAGGAGGTGGCGGTACTCAGTGCATGGCTGAGTGCACAGAAGTGGAACCAGCCGATAAAGCTGGAAAATCCGCAGGCGATGATTGGGGAGTCCTTTGATATGTATCAGCTGATGCAGAGTCATCATGTGGAAAACCAGCACTGGATACATCTGGAGGAGCATGGTGAGGAGTTTGGCTGTCTGGTCATAAATAACACCAATGCCAACTTTCAGAATGTGTCTTTTCTAGAATCCTTATCCGGCTTTATCGTAAATGAAATCAAACGGCACCGTCTGCTGCAGGCTACGCTGCATGCCAATCATTATGACCTGTTGACAGATGTTTTGAATAGAAACAGCTATGAAAATAATTTATCACGTTATCAATCCGATGCGGTGCATTCCCTTGGGGTGATTGTAGCAAATATTGATAGTCTTAAAAAAATCAATGAGGATTATGGTACCGTTACCGGTGATCAGTATATCCGTCATTTGGCTAATCTGATGAAAATGATTTTTACACAATCGGATATCTATCGTTTCAATGGGGATGAATTTCTGCTTGTCGCGATAAATTGTGAAAAGGCTGTGTTGGAGCATAAGGTTCAAATGCTGAAGGAGAAAATCGAGAAAAATGAAAATTTCAGTGTATCTCTGGGCTTTTCCTGGGACAGCGTGGAATGTGATGTAACAGCATTGATACATACTGCGGACACTGTGATGAAGCTGAATAAAAAGCGTCATTATGATGAGCTGCACGGCAGTGATGATATGCAGCACCGCCAGCTGCTTAGAAATCTCACAAAGCGTATCCAAAAAGGTGAGTATGTGGTTTACCTGCAGCCGAAGTATCATTTGAAAAGTCATATGGGAATCGGTGCAGAAGCATTGATTCGTCAAAAGCATCCGGAATTCGGTATCCTGCCACCTTCTGAATTTATCCCTGTATTGGAATCCAACGGGGTGATTCGTTATATAGATCTTTTCGTTTTTGAGGAGGTATGCCAGCTCTTACAGAAATGGCAGCGGGATGATATGGTCGTATCTCTGAATTTTTCCAGAATTACACTGATGGAGGATGATATTATCAACAGTATGAAGAAAATTCTGGATATGTATGATTTTCCAAGACAATGCCTGGAAATCGAAATGACGGAGAGTACCATGGAAAATTGTTCCGCTATGGTTTATAAAACCGTACAGGAAATCCGGCAGCTTGGCTTACGTATCTCGCTGGATGATTTCGGTATCCGCTACAGTAATCTGTCAGTTTTAAATGATATTCATTTTGATACGCTGAAGCTGGATAAGAGCCTGATTAAAACGCTGGTAAATGAGCAAAGAAGCCGTATTATCCTGCGCAATATCATCCAGATGTGCAGAGATTTGGATATTGAAATGATTGCCGAGGGTGTGGAAACCAGCCGTCAGGAGGATATTCTGAAAACACTTGATTGTCCAAATGGACAGGGATACCTGTTTGCCCGGCCGATTCCGGTGGATACGTTTGAAGATCATTATATTTTGCATCGACCATAGCAGTCTTCCTGCGGATTCTTGTTTTCGTTTCTGGTTGCTTTGAGATGTTTTACATTCTGGAGGATACAGTAATAATTTTCATGGGAGTTCCTACCTTTCTGTATTAAAACGGCACAGAGAAAGGAAGCTTCTTCCGATTGTATTACTTCATATTGCGGAAGCCTTTTGAATAAACGTCCTATTTTGGATGTGTTACAGGCATATGTAATTTTGAAGTTTATGCTTTCTACATTTACATAGGAATACATATCTTATATTATATATGAGTAAAGAGCTGTCATTGTTGTATACGTATCAATATAATGACAGCTTTTTTCGATAAGGAGGCCATTTGTATGCAAAATACAGTTAAAAGATTCGTGATGCAGAATTCACTGGAGCGTAATGAAAAAATTTGGTATATTGATTTAGTGAGTGAAATAGGCGAGTTGGGCAAAGAGATTTTGAAAGAAACAGATTATGGGAAAAAGGATTATGCTTTGAATGAAACAAGTGTGGAAGAAATGGGAGATTGTTTATTTTCTCTATTGGGATTATGCTGTGAAATGAATATAGAGGCAGATGAAGCATTAAAGGCTGCATTAAGTAAGTATCAAAAGCGAAAGGAATGTAAAGGAGATATTGGATCAAATAATTAAATGGAAATGTGAAGAAGTATGTGTAAGTACATGTGGGAATGTGAAGAAGCATGTGTAAGTAAAACCAGATTTCGATATGTAGGTGGCGAATCAGGAAATTAAGTTTTTTATTATACTTTTTAAATTTTTAAACTGCACTTCAATGCTTGTATGATTAAGATTATGGGGCAGCTTTTCACCATTCTCCCATGTTCATTATCTTTTGTTGCTTTTCATATTTTTTGATAGCTGTTGACAATGTATCCTTGATGTTCTTTGCTTCTTCCATAGTTTATTATTATGTATATCTGTATGTTTTTTATCTGAAATGTGTGAAAAGAGCAGACATCCTTTTTATAAGGGTACATGGTTCTTTTTATATCCGATGTGAGAGGATAAAGGCTTACGCTTTTTCCTATGCAAGTATGGCCTTGCTCTGACTGCTATAGAATGCATATGGCAGTGCCATTCTGTTGAATTACAATATCTGTTTTGGATACCACAAGAAGCATCGTGACGCCTGCTCAGCGTGTGATACATTTGTGTTTGCACACTTTTGTTTTCAGTCATTTAAGTTGCGTAAAAGCTGAGATTTCCCCTATACTAATACAAGATAGGTGGTATGTATATGAAGATACAGAAAAGAGATGGACAGCTTCAGGAATTTGAAGGAGAAAAAATTGCACAGGCAATTAGAAAGGCATTTCGCAGTACGGATACAGAAATAGAGGAAGCGGTACTGCAGGAAATCATAGCGGATATAACAGAGGCAGCCATATCCAATGAGCAGCTGCTCAGTGTCGAGGTCGTACAGGATCTTGTAGAAGAAGAGCTGATGCAGCATCAGTATTATAAGGAAGCAAAGAGCTATATTTTGTACCGGCAGAAGCGCAATGAATCCAGACAGGTGCTGCATGATCTGGTGCAGGCAGTACAGCAGGAGGAGCTTGGTACCGTTCTGGCAGATATTCAGCAGACATATCGTGAGGAGGTCTATGATCTTCGCAATCTGCTTATGAAATTTCATTCCTTTTTGAAAGAGGATATGAGAAGGGATGAGCGTTTGCGTATGCTGATCAAGGCCAGTGTGGAGCTGATCAGCAAGGAAGCACCGAAATGGGAATATATCGCCTCCCGTTTTCTTTCCTATGAGCTGCATGAGGAAATCAGTGCCCGTATGCAGAAGCTGGAGCTTTCCCGGTTCAGTAACAAGCTGAAGTACCTGGAGGAGCAGGGATATTATGGAGATTATATCCGCAAGGCTTACAGCGATGCTGAAATAGATGAGCTTGGCGCATATCTGAAGGATGAGCGGGATGCCCTGTTTACGTATAGCGGCCTGGAGCTTGTGAAAAAACGCTATCTGATGTGTTCTCATTCCCATGAGGTACTGGAAACACCACAGGAGATGTTTATGGGAATCGCCATGCATCTGGCAATGCCAGAAAAAGAGCGTGTATACTGGGCAAAACAGATATATGACATTCTCTCCCAGCTGCAGGTGACCATGGCGACACCAACCATGTCCAATGCCCGCAAGCCATATCATCAGCTATCCAGCTGCTTCATTGATACAGTGGAGGATACGCTAAATAATATTTATAAGAGCATTGATAATTTTGCACAGGTATCCAAATACGGCGGCGGTATGGGACTGTATTTTGGAAAGGTGCGTGCCAATGGCAGTGATATCCGCGGGTTTGAGGGAGCAGCAGGCGGTGTGATCCGCTGGATCAAGCTGGTAAATGATACCGCAACAGCAGTAGACCAGCTGGGTGTGCGTCAGGGGGCAGTTGCCGTCTATTTGGATGCTTGGCATAAGGATTTACCGGAGTTTTTGAATCTGCGCACAAATAATGGGGATGACCGTATGAAGGCGCATGATGTGTTTCCGGCGGTGTGCTATCCGGATTTATTCTGGAAGATGGCGAAGGAGGACTTAAATGCGACCTGGTATCTGATGTGCCCGCATGAAATTCATAAAATAAAAGGCTATCACCTGGAGGATTTCTATGGTGAGGAATGGGAGGAGCGCTATTTTGACTGTGTGCAGGATCCCCGTGTTCCAAAGCGTGCCATGGTGTTAAAGGACTTAGTGCGTCTGATACTGAAGTCCGCTGTAGAAACAGGGACCCCGTTTACATTTAATCGGGATCATGTGAACCGTATGAATCCCAATTCTCATGCCGGCATGATTTACTGCAGCAATCTCTGTACGGAAATTGCACAAAACATGAAGGCGCTGGAGCTGGAGGAAAGCCGCATCGTGGAAGTGAATGGTGAAACAATCGTTGTGAATGAGAGTAAGCCGGGGGATTTTGTTGTTTGTAATCTTGCCAGTTTGTCTCTTGGAAATATCGATGTAAATAAGGATGACGAGCTGTCGCATATCATTCACGTCATCGTCCGTGCGCTGGATAATGTCATCGATCTGAATTATTATCCGATTCCTTATGCGAAAATAACCAATCGAAAATACCGTCCGATTGGGCTTGGTGTCAGCGGCTATCATCATATGCTGGTGAAGCAGGGACTGCGCTTTGAATCAGAAGAGCATTTACAGTTTACCGATGCCTTATTTGAAAAAATCAATTACTATGCCATTCAGGCAAGTAGTGAGCTGGCAATTGAAAAGGGAAGCTATCAGGAATTTACGGGAAGCGACTGGCAAAACGGTGCTTACTTTACAAAGCGCAGCTATGTGTCCGATTCCTGGAAGCAGCTGGAAGCACAGGTGCAAAAGCAGGGAATGCGCAATGCATGGCTCATGGCAGTCGCACCGACCAGCTCCACTTCCATCATTGCCGGTACTACGGCCGGAGTGGATCCGATCATGAATAAGTATTTTCTGGAGGAAAAAAAGGGCAGTATGATCGCCCGTGTCGCACCGGATCTGGATGCAAAGACCTTCTGGCTGTATAAAAATGCACATTTGATCGATCAGGAATGGGTAGTGCGCGCGGCTGGAATCCGGCAGCGTCATATTGATCAGGCACAATCTGTCAATCTGTACATCACCAATGAGTTTACACTGCGGCAGGTTCTGATGCTGTATATTCATGCCTGGGAATATGGTGTGAAAACGATATATTATGTCCGCAGCAAGTCACTGGAGGTTGAGGAATGCGAATCCTGCGCATCCTAGAAGGGAGAAGCTATGAGTGATTTATTAAGAAAACCGTTATTTAATGAGCATGGGGACTGCGAGGTAGGTAAGCGCCGCATGATCAATGGGAATACAACCAACCTGAATGATTTTAATAATATGAAATACACCTGGGTATCGGACTGGTACCGGCAGGCGATGAACAATTTTTGGATACCTGAGGAAATCAATCTGAATCAGGATGTTAAGGATTATCGCCGGCTGCATGAGGCAGAGAAAACCGCGTATGACAAAACGCTGTCCTTTCTGATATTTCTGGATTCCATCCAGACAGCAAACTTACCCAATGTCGGCGAATATGTAACGGCCAACGAGGTCAATCTGTGTCTGACAATACAGGCTTTTCAGGAGGCTGTGCATTCCCAGAGCTACAGCTATATGCTGGATTCCATCTGTTCCCCGCAGGAGCGCAATGATATTTTGTATCAGTGGAAGGACGATGAGCGTCTGTTAAACAGAAATAAGTTTATCGGGGATTTGTATAATGATTTTCAGGAGCATAAAGACGGACTGCATCTGATGAAAACGATGATGGCGAATTATATTCTGGAGGGTATTTACTTTTATTCCGGCTTTATGTTTTTCTATAATCTGGGAAGAATGGGGAAAATGCCTGGTTCTGTACAGGAAATCCGCTATATCAACCGGGATGAAAATACGCATCTCTGGCTGTTTCGCTCGATGATTTTAGAGCTGCAGAAGGAAGAACCGCACCTGTTTACAGAGGAGCTGATTCAGGAGTATAAGGATATGCTGCGCCATGGTGTGGAGGAGGAAATCCGCTGGGGAGAATATGTTATCGGAAATAACATCGAAGGTCTGACGATGGAGATGGTGTCTGATTATATTCATTACCTGGGAAATCTTCGCAGCAATTCACTGGGCTTCGGTCCTCTGTATGAGGGCTTTGAAAGTGAGCCGAAATCTATGGAGTGGGTGTCAATGTATGCGAATGCAAATCTGATCAAAACGGATTTCTTTGAAGCTCGTTCCTCGGCATATGCGAAAAGCAGTGCGCTGGTGGATGATCTATAATTCGTTATTTACAAAAGCAGCCTAGCTGTACATTCTTATGAAAGTGTGAGTGTAAGAAAAAATACAGGCAGTGTTTGTATAGTGATATGCTGTGATTGATAATGAAAACGACGTGTCGTAAACTATGATTTTAGAATGAAATACAGATGCTGACCGTTATATTTTTATGAAGGTGTACAGGTCTATATAAGAACAAGGCTATACGAGAAGGGGCTGTAACGAGTAAACAGCCTTAAAAAATCGAAAAAGCACTCATCCAGAT
>ENA-OWPN01001628-OWPN01001628.1-human-gut-metagenome-genome-assembly--contig:-NODE-1628-length-18686-cov-3.804949_pt1 | contig 18686 bp, 18 predicted proteins | sample MGYA00248266_ERZ651850 | MGnify/ENA primary metagenome ERZ651850 (study PRJEB26924, sample SAMEA4378296) | human gut metagenome | biome: human gut; feature: human-associated habitat; material: faeces... | reverse complement strand
ATTTTATTTAAATGGTTTATTAGGAATGTATACATAGATTTGAGTCAAAATTACTCTATTTATAAAAGAAGGTTCCTTTTTTCATAGCATTAATCATAACATCCGGATCCTTAAGTGCAGATATAATCAAATTTTGATTCATAGGGATATGTATAGTTGCAACATTTTTCATATATTTTTTTAATGCAGGAACATTATCCCATAATTTTTTTATATTTTGCCTTATTTCTCCATTGCTAGCAATATCAGTTTTCTCTTTATATCCTGGATAAATTACTATAACTGGTAACCCCAATATATTCATTCCATATTCTAGTTCCTCTTTAAGTGCTTTACTTTCTATCGTATTTGAACTTAAAAATAAAATAATATTTTTAGATGCACGTAATCGTTCTCTGAGACGACTACATAGAGTCTCCCAATTGCTATTATCACGAACATTATAATTTTTATTATGTGAGTCAATGAAAGGAAAAGCAGAATCTTTTGCTTTCCACATTCTTAAAGTATTATAATAACAAAAATCATGAGCTATATTAGCTCCCAGATTTGTTTCTCTAAACGGTTCATTTACATAAAATGCGCTATAATTTCCTGTACGATTCATATTCATCCTCCATTTTTATCTTTTTTTAAATTTTAATAACATCATATAAAATAGTCTATATCTTTTACATATGGTATATAGTATGTTGAACAGTGACTACCTAATTTATAAACTTTTTTATATCGTAAAGATTAATTTCATTTATTCTATCATAAATTAAAATAGTTATCGGTGCTTTTATCTGAACATTACTAGTTTTCAACGAACATAACATACACTTTAACAATTGAGAAGGAGATGGTTTTTCAGATACGCCATCAAATCGCGTGATTCCATCCCCTAATATTGGCAAATAAATAGGTTTTCCTGAATAAAAGCGCCCAACACCTTGCCACATTTTACGCATTAGGGTCTCGTAGTGTACATTATCTACATGTGCCTCATTTCCTTCGTTTAAGTGTGTCAAAGCAAATAGCATGTAATCTTTATATGGTAAAATATCACCTTGTGATATTTTACACTTATTTTTTGCAATAAATTCTTTAAACACTTCTAATTCATTATTTTCTTTAAGTTGTTTAATCAATTTCCCATGAAGAGAGAAGTGTGCAATTATTGCATCATCCTCTGTTACAGTAAAGGCATCATCAACACCTATAACTTTCCATCCACTTTGTTTTAATATATCACCTTGATATACCGTGATTTTTATACCTCTTATTTTCAAAGTTATTTTATCTCGTGTTTTCCACCATAGAAATAATACTGCTATTATATATGAACATAAAATAGCTAACACAGTTAAAGCAATACTAATTTTAATATCTTTAAACATACCAATAAAAGAAAAACCTAAAATTCCAGTTATGGCTGTTATAATACCGAATAAACCAAATCCAATTGCAATAGCGTCTTTCCAAAGTTCAATACTTTTAAATTGATTAAATTTATTTTGCTTCTCCAAAACATACACCCTCCCTAATTATTGTCTAACTTCGTTTTAATTGCGTTTATCAGTTCATCTAATTGCGTACAAGGAATCATTTCAGAAGGAAGGATTAAACCATTTCCAACACACTGTCTTCTTTTCTGTTGAGCAATCTTTATAGCATTTTCTTCATCACCAAATTCACATAATTTCTTATATAAATCTTTTTCTGCTTTATCATACTTTTGCCTAGTTCTTCTTTCATACTCAATTGCAAATCTATTACAACAGCTAACAGAATCTTGAATATTAGGCATGCAACCAAAATAGGCATACAACCAGATTTCAAGACATGGATTTGACCATCCCGCATGAACTCCACTTTGTTCAGCATTCTTTATGATATTATCAAAATCTTTTACCCGATCACGATCAAAGACAATCCAAGGTTCACTGTATTGGGGATAAAGAGATGCTCCCTCTTTACATGCTTTTACTAAATCAACTGTTTTTGATTTTGTAACCTTTATCACAATCTTCCCTTTTAATTCTTCTGGTATAGAATTTCGCAATCCCTCTAAATAATTCTTTTCTGTCTGATCAGTATCAGTTACAATATAATAATATCCTAATTCTGGAATTCTTCTTTTTCTAGATTGTTCTCTAGATTTTCTTTTACCTCGTCTATCTCCCCTTCCCATAAACTATTCATCCTCCATCACCATCATTGACTTCAATTCTGGTATTGCTCCATACTTACCTAAAAGATAATTTTTTTCATAATTCTCATCTTTTCTTATTTTTTGACCATCTTCATCTACAAAATCAGCCAATGAGTATAGCGATGAAATACCGTCTTTATCTTTTTCTGTAAACCAAATTTCATCTCTTCTTAATAAATTATTTGATAATGTCCATGAATCATGAGTAGTAAAGATAATTTGAGCATGATTTTTATTGATAGAAGGATCAAGAAAATTGATTAAAAAGTTTCTCACAAGCAATGGATGAAGTCTGGAATTTAATTCATCTACAAATAAAACACCACCTGTTTCCATTACTTCTTGTAAAGAAGGGTATAAAGCAAACATTTTTAATGTTCCTGCTGATTCCTCCTGCAAAGGTAAAGTAACAGTTTCATCAGAATTAATTAATCTGTGTACTGTATTAATTTTCAAATGCTCATTATCGTCTTCATCATCTTTTAACTTTTCAACTTTAAAATCAATAATAGAATCATCAAAAGAAGAAAAGTAATCTACAACTTTTTTTCTAACATTCTCATTATCTGAAAAACCTTCTGGTGTATATCTAGAAAGGAATAAGTTTTCAAATGGATCACCAAAATCAGCCATTTCATGTTTTAAAAACCAATCACGAATATACTTGAGTTTTTCAACTTTTAATTTTGCACCCAAAGATACAATAAGAGTTTCATTCTGCAACGAAGTCTTAATGTTATCATGTGTTTTCTTAGGTAAACCACTTAAATCTAATTCATCACTCTCTCTATTTCTATAAAACAATGGTTTAAATTTTCCTCTTGCACTTTTTGCACAAACATTTAGCCATTCTTCACAAACACCTTTACTATCCACACTAAACCCGTAATTATATTGCCTATACTTATCATTTTCATCACCTATAAAATAAACTTCAAATGTCGATGGCGCATCTTTGCTCGCATTATCAAACAAAAATGGTGTTGGCTGCACAAATTCACTTTTACTCTTTTTTTCATCAGCGTCACCACCAAATGCAAAAGAGCGCATAACATAATAAATCATATATGAAAAAGCCTGCTGTATATTAGATTTTCCACTTGCATTAGCACCAAATATTGCAGCAACTGGAAGTAACTTTTCGTTTCCTAATTCTATTACTCTATCATTAAACTCACTTATCTTAGTTGCAGATAAATCTAAAGTAGCATCATCTCTAAATGATTTGAAATTTTTAAAATTAAATTGGATTAACATAAAATCGCCTCCTATTCATATTATATGCCAATTATTTAAAAAATCAACATTTAAAAGAGAGTTAGTCTCAAATAATTGTTGATTTTGTTAGTTTTGATTTATATTTTATCAATAATATCTATTAAGTCTTCAACATCATGATAAATATATGGCTCATATTTTCCATATTTATGTCCTAATATTTTTTGAATAACACTTAAATCAACTTCTGCATCTGAAAGCAATATGCACATGTATGCCTGCAACTATGTGACATTAAATCTATATTTAATCTTTTCATAAATGGCTTATAAAAACCAGAAAGAAATTTTTCATATTAAATTTGCAACATTTCATCATAAAGAAATCCTGTCAGCAACCTAATGAAATTTTACGCCGAAAGTTACGCCAACCTCTGCGCAGGTTTGCTACCTAATTAGAACCACCACATCACTTATGTACACTCATTTACACTCATGCAAGCAACAAAAAACCCCATAAAATGGGGCTTTCGTGTGTGTACATAAGTGTACGTGAGTGTAGAAAGTATGTTCTTTCTATCGTTTTGAGAACTGAGGTGCACGACGTGCCGCTTTCAGACCGTATTTCTTACGTTCCTTCATACGGGAATCACGTGTTACAAATCCTGCTGCTTTCAATGCAGGACGGTAATCAGCACTAGCTTCCATTAAAGCACGTGTGATACCATGACGCATTGCACCAGCCTGACCTGTATAACCTCCACCTTGCACGTTGATTTTAATATCAAACTGACCTAAAGTTTCTGTTAATTCAAGTGGTGAACGAACAACCATACGTAAAGTTTCCAGTGGCAAATATTCCTCTAATGTTTTACCATTAACAGAGATGTTACCACTACCCGGAGTCATAAAGACACGAGCAACAGAAGTTTTACGGCGTCCTGTACCATTGTAAGTTACTGTATTTTTCTTAGCTGCCATTTCTTATTCCTCCTAACCCTTGATTTTCAGCTCTACTGGTTTCTGAGCTGTGTGTGGATGTTCACTACCTTCGTAAACAAACAGATGTCTACGCATTTTGTCACCCAGTTTTGTATGAGGCAACATACCGTAAATAGCTCTTTCGACCCATTCTACAGTATAGTTATCCTTCATAACACGTGCTGTACGCGTACGAAGTCCTCCTGCATAACCAGAGTGGTTGTAGTATTTTTTAGTGTCCAGCTTGTTTCCTGTAAGTTCGATTTTGTCAGCGTTTGTAACGATAACGAAATCACCACAGTCTACGTTTGGTGTGTAAGTAGGTTTGTGTTTACCTCTTAATACTGATGCTACTTCTGTAGCTAAACGACCTAATGTCTTACCTGTTCCGTCAACAACGTACCAAGTACGTTCAACTTCAGCAGGTTTTGCAAATGTTGTTTGGCGCATGTTGATATCCTCCTATGTAGTTTCCGGGGCTACAAGGGCATAAGTGCCTAACTAATATTCTATATTCAAACCCGCATTAAGTCAACATTTATTTTTCTTTTTTTCAGCATTCTTTAGCTATGTTTTTAAAAGAAACCATTCTTTTCTACCATTATGATAAATACCAACAAAATCACGGTATTTGCCAGTATCATGATCCATCAATCAGCTGTCTCTTCTACTCGTATTACCAAGTTTCATTTCTTTACTCTAAAATTTCAATATAAAATGATTCTTCAGATTTCTGCTTGTCGTAAAATAAAAAACAAAACCATATCCAACACTTAAGCATTTCATCTTTAAACAATCCTTATTCACTTAATCCTCATTCCACCTGGATCACACAACAGAAAACCATATATGCGAATTATATGTGCGATCTACTTATGTTTATTTAATTTTCATTATTTACATGCCCCTCTACAATCATTTCTGTTGATTTATTATGATGATACATCCGCCATTCGTCAATGAAACAAAAGAAATTTATAATCATACACTTTGCTGCAATCAATATGATTAGGGTTATTACTGCATCATATTTTTCTCACTCATCCATTAAGAAACATGACGGTCTGCTGTCTAATACTCCAGGCTTTGATGATGTCCCTAATAATTTCTTCAAATAAACACTGCCTATGCTCATAACGTAATGTCAAAATTACATCCACGCACCTGCATAAAAAAACAGAAGCACTTCAAAATAGCGTGTCTCTGTTCTTTTCTAAATATCAATCCAGAATCTGTACGCAGATTCCCAATGTACCCGGGCCGGTATGCACCCCAAGTACTGGCGAAACCTGCTTCATGATAAATACATCGGTCCCAGGAAGTCTATCCATAATACAATCACGAATTTCTTCGGCAGTCTCCTGCGCATCTCCATGCATAATCGCGATATTATACCGATGGTGTCCTTTCGCAAACTCCAGAGCTAAATCCTTTGTTTTTGTTATGGATTGCCGTCTTCCCCTTACCTTGGCAACTGTATAATAAATACCTTCATCATTACAGGAAATAATAGGCTTCAGATTTAATGCATTCCCAAAAAGAGAAGCAACCAGACCAATTCTGCCGCCTTTCTGTAAATACTCCAGTGTCTTTACAACAAAGAAAACCTTACACTGCGCAATGCCACGCATAAGCTTTTCTTTGATTTCTTCAAAGGATAATCCTTCTTCTATATAACGGGCTGCCTGTATTGCATGAAAACCACCACCAATCGAGATATTCTTTGTATCCATAATAAAGACATCCAAATCCGGTATCTGATCCGCAATCAGATGAATCATATTGTTTGTTCCGCTGAGGCCACTTGATAAGGTAATTGCAATTACCTTTTCATACCCGTCAGTCCGTATTTGATCAAATATCTGATTGATTTGCTCACCATTAGGCAGCGATGTCTTTGGCACCTCTTTTTCAAGTCCCTGATATACCTGCTCCGGTGTAATATCCACGCCATCCAGATACTCAGCATCCTTATAAATAACCTTTAACGGTATAACATACATATGGTACTGCTCAACAAATGTCTGAGGAACATCGCAGCAGGTATCGACGAGGACAGCAATTTTTTCTTTATTCATTAGACAACCTCCTGTTTCTAAAGAACGAAACTAAATTCTCATATTACACTTACAGTATAATATAATCACCATAATTAGTCAATCTAGTTTTTATAACTATCTATTTGTAATAAATAAGGTATCCCATTTCTTCATGAGATACCTGTCACTTTATTTGCTTTCCTTTGCGTTAATCCAATTCAAACTGACCCGTATAAAGCTGATAGTATCTTCCTTTATCTGCAAGCAGCTCATCATGACTTCCACGTTCAATAATTTCTCCATGATCCAGAACCATAATCGCATTGGAATTACGCACAGTAGATAACCGGTGTGCGATAACGAAAACAGTCCGGTTTTCCATCAGTCGATCCATCCCCTTCTCAATCAGCTTTTCTGTACGTGTATCAATCGAGCTTGTAGCCTCATCCAAAATCAATACAGGAGGATTGGCAATAGCAGCCCGAGCAATGGCCAGCAGCTGTCGCTGTCCCTGTGAAAGATTGGCTCCATCGCCACTCAGCATGGTATCATACCCCTTTGGAAGCCGCTTGATAAAGCTGTGTGCGTTCGCCAGCTTGGCAGCCTGAATTACATCATCCATATCCGCATGCAGATTACCATAACGTATATTATCTGCGATCGTTCCGGTAAATAAATGAGTATCCTGCAATACAATGGAAATAGAGCGGCGTAAATCATCCTTACGAATCAGCTTTACATCAATACCATCATACGTGATACTGCCGCTTTCTATATCATAAAAGCGATTGATCAGATTGGTAATCGTTGTTTTACCGGCACCGGTACTGCCTACAAACGCGATTTTCTGACCGGGCTTCGCATACAAATTGATCCCCTTTAAAACAGGAACGCCTGGATCATAACCAAAAACCACATCATGAAAACGCACATCCCCACACAGCTCAACCAGCTCCACACTGCCATCCTCATGCGGATGCCGCCATGCCCAGTGTCCGGTATATTCCTGACATTCATGAAGACTACCATCCTCATGTTTACGGATACGCGTCAGCGTTACACGTCCCTCATCCACTTCCTCACATTCCTCCATCATATCGAAAATACGCTCTGCACCAGCCATGGCAGCCAAAATAAAATTCAGCTGCTGCGTAAACTGATTGATTGGCATAGCAGTCTGCCGCACATACACAAGGTAAGAAGCTAAAGCACCTAATCCGATATCCCCACCTATCGCAAAGAAGCCGCCGATACATGCAACGATCGCATAATTGAAATATGAAATACTGACAACCGTGGGAATGGTTCTTCCCGAATACGTTAACGCCTCCGTACTCGCCTCGCGCAGCCGCTCATTTCGGCGCTCAAACTCCTCGTAGTTCTGTTTCTCATGATTGAATACCTTAACTACCTTTACACCATCTACCATTTCTTCAATAAAGCCGTTCAGCTTTCCCATCGCGGCCTGCTGATGAGAAAAATAATATTTGCTCTTCTTACTGAAATACTGAATCATCAGATACATGATCACCATAAAGACCATGACAATCAGTGACAGCTTCCAATTCAGAATAAAAATAGCAAGCAACGTTCCTGTTATCATTACAAAGCTTTGAATCAGATTATCAAAGCAGTTATTCAATGCATCCTGTACCGTATCCAAATCATTTGTAAAATGACTCATGACATCCCCATGCGTATTCGAATCAAAGAAACGAAGCGGCAGCTTCTGCATTTTGGAAAACAGATCCTCCCGAATTTCTTTAACAATGCTCTGTGCTGTATGTGTCATCAGCTGCTTATATATTGCTGTACACACTACACCACCTGCATACATGAGTGCCATAAACAAAATAGCTGCTGCCAGACCGTCATAATCATGTGGAAGTATATAGTTATCTATGATAGGATTCAATAGATAGGTTCCATACAGATTTGCACCTGCACTAACAATTACCAGCACACCGACAAACAACAGAGCAAATGTATGATTACCCAGATAACGAAGAAAAGTCCGTATGGTTTTTTTCATATTCTTCGGCTTTTTGCCTGTGATCTGTCTTGCCATTATAGACCAGCTCCTTCCTGTTGTGAGTAATAAATATCCTGATAGATTGGATCCTGTTCCAGCAGACTCTCATGGGTACCGATCGCATGAATTCTTCCATCATCCAGAATAATGATTTGATCAGCATGCTGAACAGAGGTAACACGCTGTGCAATAATGATTTTCGTCGTATCCTTTAAGGAAGCAAGACCTTCCCGGATACTGGCCTCCGTCGCTGTATCCACCGCACTTGTGGAATCATCAAAAATTAAAACCTTCGGTCGCTTCAGCAATGCTCTGGCAATACACAGCCGCTGCTTTTGCCCACCGGAAACATTGACACCACCCTGTCCAAGATCTGTATCATACCCCTTTGGAAAGTTTTTAATAAACTCGTCTACGCAGGCAATGTGACACGCCCACGCAATATCCTCATCGCTCGCATTTTCATCTCCCCACAACAAATTATCACGAATCGTTCCACTAAACAGTGTGTTTTTCTGAAGTACCATGCCCACAGCATCGCGCAGATGTTCTACGGGGTATTCCTTTACACTTCGACCATCAATCCTGATTTCTCCATCACTGACATCATAGAGTCTTGGTATCAGCTGAACCAGGGTTGTCTTTGCAGAGCCGGTTCCTCCCAGGATGCCAACCGTACTCCCCCTGTCTATATGCAGTGTGATATCACTTAATACATATTCCTCGGCATCCTCCTTATATTTAAAATACACATGGTCAAAATCAATTTCTCCACCCTGTACTGCCGCAGCTGCCTGGGGAAGATCACGAATATCCACTTCCTCATCCAAAACCTCAAGGATACGCTCCCCACTGGCAATCGATCTTGTCAGCATCAGAAAAACATTACTGATCATCATCAGGGAGTTTAAAATCTGTAATACATAGCTTAAAAATCCGGTCAGCTCCCCAACCTTCATCGTTCCTGCAAAAATCATGTTACCGCCAAACCAGATAATACATACAACTGTCGTATACATAACCAGCTGGAACAGAGGTAAATTCCATACAGAGGTGCGAAATGCATGCTCACTTGCTGAACGCAGACTGTTATTGACCTTCTCAAACTTCTCCTCCTCATAGCTGCCGCGCACATACGATTTCACAACCCGGATAGCATTCAGATTTTCCTGTACAATGGTATTCACCTTATCAATGGATGCCTGCATTAAACGATACAGCGGGCCGACTTTATGCACAATGATAAACAAAGAGATGCCCAGAATTGGAATAGCTATCAGAAATACGATAGCGAGCTGAGCATTGATGGTAAAGGTCAGAAAAAGTGCAGTAAGCAGCATTACAGGTGAGCGGACAATTGGGCGGACGCCATTGCTGATTGCTGTCTGCAATATGGTCACATCACTTGTCAGTCTGGTAATCAGTGAGGATGTGGAAAAGTGATCCGTATTCGCAAAGGAAAAGCTCTGCACCTTCGCAAATTCATCCTTGCGCAGCTCTGCGCCAAAGCCCTGTCCTGCAGTTGCGGCATAACGCGCATATAAGATTCCCAATACCAGCGCAAGTAGGGCACAGATAATCATCTGCGCTCCCTTGATTAGAATGTAATTCTTATCTGCATTTGCCACGCCGACATCGATGATATCCGCCATAATAATCGGTATAATCAGCTCAAAGACAGTCTCCGCAACAACACAAAGACAACTGATTGCCAGATATTTTTTATATCGGCTCATATAGGGCCACATTCGTTTTAACATCTGTTTTTCCTCCTTGCTATTTTATTCCAGTGTTTTACCAGTCAGATTATGATACATTCTTCCCAGATATTCCCGGAACTGCTCTTTTTCTTCTTCGCTGAAGCCCTGCAGAGACTCCTCCTCGACCTGATGGCAATGTGTTTCCCAGGCCGTCAGCGCCTGTTCTCCCTTAGGAAGAATCTGCATGGAAAGCGCGCGCTTATTGGTCTCCACAACATGGCGCTTCAGCATTTTCTGTTCCTCCAGATTATTAAGTATACGGGACACTGTCGCACATTCCACATCACAGGCTGCCGCGATATCCTTCAGCATACAATTCTTGTTTGCTGCCACATACCGTAAGACCTTTGGCTGACCAGGAGATAAACCAAATTCCTGCATATTCTGGCGAATCCGGTTTCTCTGTGCATGAAATGTTTTAAACATCATAAAGTGAAATGCTGTTTTCATACTGCCACCTCCATTATTAGCAACCTAATTATTAGTATACTAAATATACTGCTTCCATGCAATTCTGTCAATGCCAGTTCTGCTCTTTAGCCCCTTTCAACAGGTATACGCTGTGCATAGTCCAATAACCATGATGATTTATATGCACATACCAAAATAATGCACAAATGATAGTATCACGCAAGAAAAGCTCCTCCTTTACGCTATTGTCATACAAGCTGCTTCCATTGACATTATCACCCTCATTTTCATTTATAGGTATGTTAACAAAGCCAAAAGCTCTTTTGTATTCACCCTATTTGCATATTATTGTTAGTCTTGCTGATATCCTTTATATACGACTTTTCATCAGAGCTGCTCTTTTTATATAAGGCTTTACATTCAGAATATGCTCTTTTCACTATATGTTTTTCATGCTGACCTCAGCGCTTTTGTTCCTATATACCCCAATATATTTCAGACTAGTTGACAAACAGGCTTATCTTCCCTTCGATTATCAAAAAGCATGTGAATAAGGCACAAAAAAAGGATGCTCTTTTTCTGCAATCTGAAATGAACCCCTTTCATTTGGTTGTCCAAATAATTGGGTTCACTTCAATCTTGTCTACAGCAACAGCATCCTGGTAAAATACAAGTTGTTATAAAATGATTCATATCATACAGTTTGTATATTCGCTCTTATGTATACATTGTAATAGAAATAAATCAGCGGATATTTATATAAAAACAGAAATTATCAGCATTCCATGCATATGATGTAAATAAACGGTCTGTGAGCATGCATGTATGCATGACAGCAAATTGATTAGATATCCACTCTTCTTTTCACCTTTTTTTCAAATGCCCTCCACGCCCTTTTTATACATATAACCTGCGCTTCTCTGTCCTTTATTTCTGAGGTTTCCTCTGCTTACCAGCGGGATTTTGTACAGCCGCACGATATCCGTAATATGTAATCACAAAATAAGAGCCGTAGATCAGCAGAACAATTCCCCCTGTCATCAGATTGGTTTTCCACATATCCTGAAGTCCAAACAAGAAGGAGAATGCATTGGATACCACGGGAACTCCCACCATCGCATGAACAACAGCAAGACTTAACGGAAGCATAAAATATATGGCAATCTGTCCGCATATGGAACGGTTAATCATTCGCTGCGGTGTACCTATTTTACGCAGAATATCATAGGTAGTCTTATTGTCATCCGCATCACTCAGCTGCTGTAAAGCAAGAACTGCCGCACTGGATACCAAAAATACAATTCCCAGATATAATCCGATATATATAAACAGCATTCCGGAGCCAAGAGAGCTTTCCTTCACCTCATCACGGGTAACTCCGGAGTAATGATATCCCGCAATCGCAGACTGCCTTGCATATTCTTCAAGATTCTGCTTCACGGTCTCATTGTACCTGCTTATTTGTTTTTCCTGAGAAAGATTGATATTCCAGTAGGTACGGACGGGCCTTTGTCCCTGTAGTACTGCGTCTGGAACAACAACCGCCAGCATGATATCCGGCATATACCCTGTACTCAGCATACTCACTTCGTTTTTCTTATCCGTGAGCGTCAGCTTATCATCAAAAACGGTTACTGCTTTATGCTGTTGAGAGGATGCTGTAAAAGCATCCAGAATATCCTTTCTTCCACTTATGAAAAATGCTTCATCCTCTGCTAAGGAAACACGTTTCTTTCCCTGTGCTGCCATAGCTTTATTATAATCGCTCAAGGATACATAATCCAAAGCTGCATCCTGATACAGTGTATCCTTATCTGCCCCCTGCATGAGAGGAAGAACCGATTTCAATGTAGTCTTATCACCATATACATTTACCTGATTCCATTCTTTGCTATTGTTAACCATGAGAAGCCGCATCATATCCTGTTCACTGATTACCTCATCCTGCATGTATGTATACATATACGGTGTTGTCTGTTCTACACTTTCCAGCAGTGTATGATGCAGGGAGAAACCGCAGGAGAGAGCACCGATAGCCAGCAGAAGCATCAGACACACAATCCCCATTGCTGTACTCGCAGAGCTGATCTTTGCATTGATCTGCCGCAGTACGACCATGTGCAAATCACGGTAATAGGTTCGTTTACTAAGGCGAATAAACTGAATAAGAAAGCCGGATAAGGACACAAAAAACAATATCGTCCCAATCCCTCCGATCAACAATATCGGAAGCAGCATAACAGCAAACATCTGTAATGAAGCGGTCGCCATGTAGTAAGCAGTACCGAGGAGTATAAGAGAAAGCAGAAGAACAAGAACCGAAATCCACGAGCTGCGCATTCTTGTTGTTTCCATCTTTTTCTTTGCCTGAAGGAGATCAATCAGCTTCACCTTTGCAATGACTCTGGTATTCAGCAGCATAATAACTATGAAGATCACCGTGAATGACACGATTGTGGATACTGCACTCGATAACGAAAAAATAAAGTGAAAGCTTACAGCAACCTGCAGCATACCGGCACTGAAAAGTCCCAGCAGCCAGGAGCAGAGAATCCCCAACAAAAGCCCGCTCAGCAGAGAAAGCACACCGACTGCCATTGTTTCATAAACCAGAATTTTCGATATATCCCGCTTTGGCATCCCCAACAGCATATATACACCAAATTCCTGCTTCCTTCTGCGAATTAAAAAGTTATTCGCATATAAAATCAGAAAAGCCAGAACAATAGCTACAAACACAGACAATACATTCATAAATTGCCCCACTGTCTGCAGCACCGTCGATTGTGACGCATTCAGATTTAAAATCTGTTCCTGTGCAGAAAACGAATTAAACGTATAAAACAAACATACAGAAAACATCAGAGTCATAAAATAAACAAAGTAATCCTTATAGCTTTTCTTCACATTGCGAAAAGCAAGTTTTGAAAATTTCATACCAGCACCTCATCTCTAATGAAATTATAAAAAAATCATCAGCTCTGTGCCATGGATGTCCCTTACATTCACCTTTCATAATTGTAATACTAAAACATTTCCGTTTCACGTTCCATCGTTAAGCATCCGTTTCCTTATCCTTAGGATACTGATACCATTCCTTTTCTGCCATGAAAGGATTTCAGATTACTATATGGTATACAGGCATAAATACTGCAAAGTAATTAAAAAAAATAATCGTCATAAGGCTCTCACTCACTTTTGCGTATAACAAAAAAGAGATTTTAACACCCATTGACCTATATCCAATAGCTTTTAAATCCCTTAATCTTTCAATCTCCATGTTCGTATAGGTGCTTTTATGATAATAACTTTGTACAAAATCAACATGCTTCCTCACGCTTCATCCTGCACGAATCATTCCAGCAGATACTTATTCTCTCGATTCGCTATCTGTAAGGGTATCAATTTATACGTGGTATAACCGCCAACAATTAGTGGTTCCTGTTCACAATGCACTTTCGCTTCTTCGCAATTATTTGTTTTCAGAGTATACATCCCTGCCATTCCTGGATTCCCTTTACGTACACCGCAGATTTCTAATATTCCATCAATGTTTAGCCATCTTATGGGATTCACATGCCCCATGACTATCATTTTATTGGTCTGTGATAGCTCCAGCTTTTCTCAAGCATTCCTATATACATATACGTAACCATATGAACCGCTCTTTTCTGATTATGAATATAGATATATCTTACCAGATAACATGATATTACACAGCTTCGATTTTCAAATAGCCGATAATATCCTCAAAATCAATCTGCATCGTGTCATAAAACGTTCCCTTATAATATAAAGCAAAATGGTTTCTTTCCTTCCCCCGTACTGTAACAATGCAGCACTTCAGTAATACAAATGCCGTTTTGTTCTTATATGTTAGCTTATCCTCATGCGCAATACCAAAATAATTCAATGCCTCTATCACCTTGGAAAAGGAGCATTGCCATGCCTTTGCCTGCATAAAAGCTATGACCTCTTCCACAGGCAGTCCTGTAAGCATAGCGATACAGCATTGTCCGCAATATCCTGGTTTGGAATACGTAACCCTTTCTATATGGTCAATTTTGCGTATAGGATTTTCTATTGAATAAGGGCTGTCATGATTGATTCGTGTTAGCTCAGGTATTATTTCAAAGGAAACATTTATGTCGCGGTCACAGGTAATGCTATGTGCGACAGCCTTTGAAACAGGAATCACATAAAAGCCGCTCCCTTTTGGAATCAGCCTGCATTCAAACATAGCTTCCTCCAGCATAACCCTTACAGGAATAACTCCTTTTTTATTGCATTTCTCATATACATTGAAAGGAATTCTGATAAAATAACGATTTCCCTGTCTGTATATACGCTCCGTGAATGCATATTCCATCCCTTATCTACCTCCTGCTCTGGCTGAATCAATCTTCACATCCGGCTTGTCTTACAGCTTGCCTGAAAATTACAGAAGTATATCAGATTCGACGGGCATGCAAATCATAATTGACCTGCCACCTGCCATCATCCTGTATCATAACATCCTGCCAGTGAAAGCTTTGATCCGCAATTTCAACAAACACCCATTTTCTTCTTTCATCCTCTGTATTGGTAAGGACGATTTTATTATCAACCTTGTTGGCTTCAAACCGCATTATTTTCCCCGTATAGCCATAGGCGATATCCCAGGCATTGGTAGCCGGATTATAGATACGAAGCGTAGTTCCATATTCATAACCGGGTAATAGAATTACATCCTGAATAGCCATTCCATCCAAAATCCAGGAGAAATGCCATTCCCCTTTCAGCACCTTTGATGTTTTACAGTCGATATACTCAATGCTCCAGCTTCCAATCAGCTTTTCAAAGTAATTAGCCTCCGAAGGTAAAGCGCTATTTTTTCCATCACATGTCAATCTATTAAAAAAATTATGCACGAAGCGTCCTCCTCTCATAAAACAGTAATTTCAGCATAGGTGTCCACGATTTCCCTACGTAGTATACAAATACAGCAGTTGCATATCACTGACTATCCAGTAACGGCTGATACATCATCATGGCATGATTCTCGGCTACCATAATTTCCTCCAGCAGCGTTCCTTCCTCAGACAGTGTGAGCCGATAGAGCTGGTTATGTCGGCTGTAGCCACCCCACCATTCTCTGCGTATTTCATGATTACGCTCAATGACTTCATAATGCACCTTTAACGGATAAAGCATTCTCCATTCTCCGTGCAAATATGTTTCTCCCACATGCAGACATAGCTGAAAGGGCTGCTCACTCGGATTGTAGATCATCAAATCGCCATAGGGATAAAAGCAGGTAGCACCGCTTCCAAAGGGCTGTGTCCGGTTAGCGTCCGGAAATACATCATAACCGTGGCGATGCCGTTCGACAATCTCCAGCGGTGTATGCAGCGTGATCCAGAACAATAGATTTGACAACTGACACAAGCCTCCGCCAATGCCGTATACAATCGTACCATCCTTCAGCATCATACCCTTTTTATATCCTTTTGCCGCTGACGGCTTCCCTATTATTTTCCAATAGCTCAATGTCTCCTTAGGATTTATGATTACCTTGTCCAGCTGCTTCACTGCCAGACGCAGATTCACTACTTTATTTTCCTGATATACTTCTTCCTCTTTTGTAAGATTCCGTTTCAGCAGACTCTTATGGGAAAAACAGACAATGGGATACGTTTCCTTTTCACATTTCAAGGCAAACGTTCTGTCAGAGGTATACCAGGATATATATCTACGCCATGTATAATACCAGCCTCCCAGCATCAGGCGAAAATCTGAACGTTTTTTTGTACGCAGATCATTTTTTTCATTTATCATAACCGTGCTCCTTTTCCTATAGACGATGATGCTTCCTTGAATTCAAATGGCTGCTGTTATTAAAGCACCGTCATGATACAGGCACGAAATATACCAAGGAATGCGATACCACAAAGCGTCCCTGTAAGCAATCTCCTGCAATTTGTCGATGGCCGTATTTCTGCCGCCTGCAGGCCCCAGTCCGCAAGCATTAGCAGCAGGAAGCCTCCATAAATGTACAAGGGTAATGTTATGGAACAAACCCACATGAAAATACCGATGGCATAACCGAGGTATACCCCGCAGCATCTGGCACAGACTGGACACTGGTAGCCATGCACAAAAAAGCTGCGCTCCACCTTTTGATGGCAGGAATGAGAAAACAGATGCATCAAAAAAAGCCAAATTCGCTGTGCCTTCATCGGTTAAATCTGGCACCGCAGTTATTACATATACAGATGGTTCTTCGCCGTTCCCCATCAGCACAGCACAATCCGCAAAGCATACCGATCGGGCCAAAACAAATTGCCCCCAGAATGCCGCTTGGCAAATCATAGCTTTCATTACTGCGTTCTTCAATAATTCTCAGATTTCTACTGCCGCATTTGGGACAGCAGACATTATCATATTCTTGATGATACATATGGTTACCTCCTGATGAGACACACTCATTCTCTGTTACTGATAAAGCCCGTATAAACCTTGCACAATCCTGTATGTTTTTGAATTGCACTCATAATATCATATGATAACAGTTATTTGTTTTCTGAAGGAAAGTGCTGATGGAAATCAAAGGCTCTGTAGCACCGGTGAAATATCCGTTCAGCTAAAACTGCTTTTTAAATATACAGGAAGCACAGCTCTTTTGCATTCATACTGAAATCGCCAGTACCGAATATTTTTCGCTATCGCACAACATCCGCTATCTAACCGCTATACATAAGTACCTTCTGCTTCCATTGTATAGGATAATGGACAAAAAGAAAAGAGGAAAGTTCATTCCTCCATCTTGGTGGATAGTTTATGATACTGTCTGGCAACTGAATACAGTAAGATTGGAGCTATGCTAAATCAGAGGCAATATATCCGCTAGATTCCCTGTCTAAGCAAAATAGGAAAACGGCAGATACAGAAGACCTTTCAGCAATTATCATGTCCTATCATAACCTTGTCATAAATAAGAAAATCGTTTATATATATAGCAAAATAGCAAAAATCATACTCTAATCTATTAACGGCTAAGGGATTTGTATACATGCTCTAAAAAACAAGCATATTCTGTAGTTCTCTCATACGCCCTTAGGCAGCTATGGTTTCCTTCTGACTCCATCTTTGAACCGAGGAAACACGCTGTCCGTTTTTCTCATCCGTAGTCGCAATCAGTGTCGCATCCGCAACCTTGCTCAGATTGGATATCTTATCTGTAGGCGTTACGATGATTGCCTGAAAGCCAAGTGATTTCAACAGATAGATGCACTCCTCAATACGCTCATTATCCATCTTGTCAAAGGCCTCATCGAAAATTGCCAGCTGCAATCCGTCATTTCCTGCATCATATACACTGAATAAAGAAACAAGCACAGCGACATAAAACGGAGTCTGTGTTTCTCCGCCGGAGCTGGAGCCAATCGTTGCACGCAGCGAATTTCCATTATCCAGAATATCAAACTTCAGATATGTGGTGAAGCGTGAAAGCATCTGTACCTCTTTTTGCAGCTCCTGATATTTCTTCGGATCCTCCATGGAAGAAAGAGAGGAAATTTTATCAAACAATTCATGAATGAGCTCTTCATTTTCCTCATATACCTTTGTATTTAACAAATTGTGTCCGTTTAGCTCCTTATTGGTAATCAGATTATAATATTCCCGGTAATCCTCATTACAGGTACATACAAACTCATAGCTAGAGCGTCCGAATTTATGCTTTCTGATGGAACGGTTCAGGCGGTCAATCTGTGTCCGTACATTTTCAATCTTACTGTTAATGGCACTGAAGAAGTTATTCTGAAAGCATTCATAGGCCTTCTGCTCAGCAAGTGCACATTTATCAATATATGCCTCTACTACATTTTCAGAATGCTTTTCATACTCCCGCTCATAATCATCGCACATAAAATTAGGATTCAACGCAATGCGGAAGGTATCATTGTAATGTGTTTTTTTCGTAATCAGTTCCACCTTGGACAGTTCCATATGATTATTCAACTCACGCAGTGCTTCCTCCAGCTGCTTCTGCTTTCTGCGTATGGCGTC
>ENA-OWPN01001624-OWPN01001624.1-human-gut-metagenome-genome-assembly--contig:-NODE-1624-length-18802-cov-17.944898_pt1 | contig 18802 bp, 13 predicted proteins | sample MGYA00248266_ERZ651850 | MGnify/ENA primary metagenome ERZ651850 (study PRJEB26924, sample SAMEA4378296) | human gut metagenome | biome: human gut; feature: human-associated habitat; material: faeces... | reverse complement strand
GCACCAGGCGCACAGGGGCTCATACAGGGCGTCCTGCTTGTTGCCGAAGCCGCCGCCGATGTAGGGCTTGATGATCTGAATGTCCGCCCAGGGACGGCCCAGGGCCTGGCCCACGATGCGGCGGATGATATGGGGGATCTGGGTGGACGCCACCACGACGATACGGCCGTTTTCCTCATAGGCGAAGCAGCCGTGGTTCTCGATGTGGCTGTGCTGCACGGTAGGCGTGTCGTACCAGCCCTCCACCTTGATGAGCCCCGGCTCCTGAATGGCAGCCTGATAGTCGCCCTTGCGGATATCGGAGTGCTTGAGGATGTTGTTGGAATATTCCTCATGGAGCTGGGGCGCGCCGGGCTCCATGGCCTTCTGCACGTCCAGCACGAAGGGAAGCTCATCATACTCCACCTTCAGGGCGCGGACGCCCTGCATAGCGGACACCTCATCCTCGGCGATGACCACGGCGATATCATCGCCGTAGTAGCGCACATGGCGGTTCAGCAGGTTGCGGTCGGCCACATCCTGATGGCCGGGATCCATGGACCAGGGATGACCCGCCGTGGGGAAGCAGTGCTCCGGCACGTCGAAGCAGGTCAGCACCTTCACCACGCCCTCGATCGCCTCAGCCGCGGACGTGTCAATGGACTTGACGTAGCCGTGGGCGATAGTGGCGTGCTTGATGCGGGCATACAGCGCGCCCGCAGGCATACGGTCCTCGTAGTATTTTGTCCGCCCGGTGGCCTTGTCAAAGGCGTCCACACGGATCTCGCTCTTTCCCACCTTACTCATAGTAGGCAGCCTCCTGTTGCAAAACTTGGAAATGTCGTCTATATTTTTTGCTAATGATACATATTCACGAAAATTATAGCACGGGACAGGGGAAATGTACAGCGAAAGCGTGATTTTATTTTCGGAATAACGATACGGCGAAGCTTGACGGGGCATACTGAAGCTGATACACTGGAACACACGAAAGAGGGTGGTTTGCATGGCGGAGCTGCGGATCGGCTGCCTGGTCATGGCGGCGGGCAGCGGCAGCCGCTTCGGGCGCAATAAGCTGGAGGCTGTGGTGGACGGAAAAAGTCTGCTGCGCCGTTCGCTGGAGGCGGTGCCGGCGGAGGAATTCGCGCAGGTGACGGTGGTGACGCAGTACGATGCCGCCGCGGCACTGGCAGAGGAATTCGGCTTCACGGTGGTGCGGAACGACCATCCGGAGGACGGTCTGAGCCGCACGGTGCGGCTGGGCACGGAGGCCATGGCCGGCTGCGACGCTATTCTATATCAGGTGGCGGACCAGCCGCTTCTGGAGCAGGACACCGTGCGGCGGGAGCTCGAATATTTCCGGACGCATCCGGACCATATCGTGGGCCTGGCCCATAACGGCGTGCGGGGCAACCCGTGCATCTTTCCTCGGAAGTTTTTCCCGGAGCTGATGGCGCTGGAGGGCGATGTGGGCGGCAGCGCGGTCATCCGCGCACACCCGGAGGAGCTGCTGCTGTATGAGACGTCCGCGGCGGAGCTGCGGGATGTGGATACGGTGGAGGCGCTGGCCGCGGTACAAGAGGATAGACAGATATGAAAGAGCACCCCAAAGGGGTGCTCTTTTACGTTTATTTCTTGGGTGCGTAGGGGGTGTTCTTCAGCGGCAGACTGAATTCCCGTTCGCCGGTGAGGCGGTAGTAGGCGTCGGCAATGGCAGGGGCGGTGGGGATGGAGGTGATCTCACCGATGCCGATGGCACCGCCGGCCACATTCAGGCCGGGCTTCTCCACCACGATGGCCTGGATCTCCGGCGGGATCTGGTTGGCACGGAACAGGCCCAGCATACCGTATTTGGCGGTAGGCTTGCAGTTCTCATCGATGGGGTATTTCTCCGTCAAAGCGTAGCCCATGGACATGACCACGCCGCCCTCGATCTGACCCTCCACGCTCAGGGGGTTCACGGCCTTGCCCACATCGTGGGCGGCCACCATCTTCTTGATGCGGCCCGTCTCCTTATCCAGAATGCACATCTGGGTGGCGTAGCCGTAGGCCACGTGGCTGACGGGGTTGGGTACGTCGGCGCCCAGGGGGTCGGTCTTGGCCAGATATTCGCCGTAGAACTCCGTGCCCTTCAGGTCGGCAAGGGATTTGCCGGCGTCCAGCTCCGCCTTCAGCTTTTCGCAGGCGCGGCGTGTAGCCTCGCCGGTGACAAGGGTCTGGCGGGAGCCGGAGGTGTCGCCGGAGTCGGGGGCGATCCAGGTATTGCTGCGCTCGTAGACGATATCGTCCCGGTGCAGCCCGGTGTTGGTGACCACCACCTGCACCAGCACGGTGCCCAGTCCCTGGCCGATGCAGCTGGCGCCGGAGTAGATGTGCACCTTGCCGTCGCCCTCCACGATGAGCTTGCAGCGGCCCCAGTCGGGGATGCCCACGCCTACGCCGGCGTTCTTCATGGCGCAGGCGATACCCACCGGATCGCCGTTTTTCACCGCTTCGTCATAGGCGGGCTTGATGGCCTCCAGCGTTTCCACCAGGCCGGTGGAGTTGTCCACGATCTGGCCGTTGGGCAGCACGCCGCCGGGGCGAATGGCGTTGCGGTAGCGGATCTCCCAGGGGGAGATGCCCACCAGGTCGGCCATCTGGTTCAGCAGCGTCTCGGTGCAGAAGCAGGTCTGGGTGACGCCGAAGCCCCGGAAAGCGCCGGCGGGGGGATTGTTGGTGTAGTAGGCGCGGCCCTCGATCTCGAAGTTCTCGTAGGCGTAGGGACCGGCGGCGTGGGTGCAGGCGCGTTCCAGCACGGGGCCGCCCAGAGAGGCAAACGCGCCGGTGTCGGATACCACGCTGGCCTTGACACCCTGAATGATGCCGTTTTCGTCGCAGCCCATGGTGAAGTCCATGTCCATGCTGTGGCGCTTGGGATGGACGAGGATGGACTCCTGGCGGCTGAGCTTGAACTTGACGGGCCGGCGGCTCAGGTAACACAGCAGCGCGGCGTGGTGCTGCACGGACATATCCTCCTTGCCGCCGAAGCCGCCGCCCACCAGGCAGTTCTGCACCTGGCAGTGGTCGTAGTCCACGCCCAGCATGGACGCGCACTCATGCATGGTGGTGTGGGCACTCTGGTCCGTGGTCAGCAGCTTTACGCCGCCGTTGTCCAGCGGCAGCGCCACGCAGCACTCCGGCTCCAGGAAGGCGTGCTCCGTCCACGGGGTGGAGAAGTGCTGGGTCAGCACATATTTGGCGTTTTTGATAGCACCCTCGGCGTCGCCGCGGGAGACGTGCTTGTAGGCCTGGACGTTGCTCTCCTCCTCGTCGAACACCAGTGGCGCGCCGGGGGCGGCGGCCTCGGCGGGGTCATGGACGGCGGGCAGGACTTCGTACTCCACCTTCACCAGCTTCTTGGCGGCCTCCACCGTCTCCTGATCCACGGCGCAGACCAGTGCCACACTGTCGCCCAGGTAGTGTACCAGCTCGCCCACGCCGATGAGGGTGGGCTGGTCCTTCTTCAGATGGCCTACGTTCACCTTGCCGGGGATATCCTTCTGCGTGGCCACGCAGATCACGCCGGGCAGCGCTTCAGCTTCGCTGGTGTCGATGGACAGCACACGGGCGCGGGCGTACTGGCTGCGGACCGCGCCGCCATAGCACATACCGTCCACATAGATGTCATCGGGATACTGGCCATAGCCCAGGACCTTTTCCTCCACGTCCAGTCGGTGGACGCGGCTGCCCATCTGCCAGTCATCGGTGGACGGGGCGGGCAGCTTGCCCTCGCGGAATATCTTAGCCGCCAGCAGGATGCCGTCGATGATCTTCACGTAGCCGGTGCAGCGGCAGATATTGTTGCGGATGGCAAAGGCGGCCTCCTCGCGGGTGGGATCGGGGTTCACGTCCAGCAGTCCCTTGGCGGAGATGACCATGCCGGGGATGCAGAAGCCGCACTGCACCGCGCCGGCCTCGCCGAAGGCAAAGGTGTAGACCTTCTTTTCCCAGTCGCTGAGCCCCTCCACTGTGAGGATGGTCTTGCCCTCCAGCTTGTCCGTCTGGGGGATGCAGGCCTTGGTGGGCTTGCCGTCGATGAGCACGTGGCAGGTGCCGCAGGCACCCTCGCTGCACCCGTCCTTCACGGACGTGAGGTGCAGCTCGTCACGGAGGTAGCGGAGGAGTTTCTGGTTCTTCTCCACGGTGACGGTGCGGCCATTTACGGTAAATGTCGCCATTGTGTATCTCTCCTTTGCGCCCGGCCGGGCTTATCTCTGGTATTTGCAGAAATTATAGCACGGGAACGACGGAAAAACAAGGTGAGAACCGCCGCATTTTGTCCAAGGCGTGATAGTATATCGAGAATATCGGATAAAAAGAAAGAAGCCGCCCAAGGCGGCTCCTTCAAACAAAAGCTTTCTTACGTCTCCAGCACCGGAAGCATGATCTGCAGCAGAAACTGGCCCTGCTGGGCGGAAAACACGCACAGCCCGCCGTTGCGCTGGGAGATGGCCTGGATGCTGCGGCATCCGTAGCCGTGCCCTTCCCGGTCACTGACAGGCAGGCCGTCCCGCATGGCTATCGGTCCGGCGCAGGGATTGCGTATCTCGATGAGAAGCTTGTTCTGCCGCACACCGCAGTACAGGGAGATCTGCTTCCGGTCGGCGGGCAGGTCCGCCACGGCGTGCAGGGCGTTTTCCAGACCGTTGCTCAGCAGGGAGCACAGCTCCGTGTCCGAAATGGCTACATCGTTGGGCAGTGAGGCATCCACGGTCAGCACGGCGCCCTGCCGCTGGGCTTTGTCGGTGAAGGAGGAGCACAGCAGGTTCACCAGATGGTTTTCGCAGAAGCGGCGGGGCGTGATGGCCTCGATATCCGCCTGGACCTTTTTGATATACGCTGCCGCCTCGTCCGGCCGTTCCGCGGACAGCAGACCGTCCAGCATATTCAGGTGGTGGCGCATATCGTGCTGATAGACGGCGGTCTGGGTCTCCAGCCGGTGAAGGGAGTCCATCTCCGACTGGGATTGCTCCAGCTCCGCCTCCAGCATGGAGCGCTGCATCTCCGCGTCGGTGCGCCGCTGTGACTGCAGGTGAAAGGCGGGCAGAAACAGCACATAGAACGTCACCAGCACCGTGGGCAGAAACTCATTCAGCGCCTGAATGCCGGAATAGAGTGCATCGGAGTAGATCGTGGTGGCGTAGTCGAAAATATAATAGGTGACGGGCAGGCTGCCGAACAGCAGCAGCGCCGCCGTTGAGGAGGTCATGGTGTTATAGGCCGCGGCCACGAAAAAGCGGCGCAGGAGATAATACATCACCGGCATCAGCAGGATATAGACCAGCTCGGCGGCCAGCGTGCTCTGCGTCAGCGCCTCCACGGCGATGCGTCCCCAGCGGGGCGGCTGGCAGCACAGATACGCGGTGCAGGTGCTGACAATGGCTACGCCCACCGATTTTTTCATAAACAAAATCAGGATCAGCACCAACGGCACATGGATGACCAGCGGGTAGAGCTGCTTTACCGTTCGTTCGCCCAAAAGCACCAGCCCCAGTCCCTGCATCAGCAGGAACAGCAGGCAAAGCAGCGTCAGCAGGTACTTCTGCTGCCGGGAGACATGGCCGCCGGTGGAGAGATCCGCGCTGAGCGCCAGTCCATAGACCAGCACCAGCACATAGCAGAATATATCCAGCGCGGACTGCATAGATAAATCAAACATATTATGCGTCCCTCCCGGAAAACAGCAGGGCCAGATAGTCCTTTTGCAGCTGGCCGTATAGCAGGCGGGACACGGGCACGTTATGGCCGCTGAAGGTGATGACCCCGGCGGGGGAGAGCTTTTCGGCCTGGAGCATATTGACGATGTAGGACCGGTGGACCCGCATGAACTCCGGGCGGGCCAGCAGCGCCCCTTCATACTCGCGCATGGAGGCCGCCACCTCGTGAACAGTGCCGTCGGCCATATTGAAGAACAGGTGTTTGCCGTTGACCTCCACATAGCTCAGATGGGAAAAGGGCAGACGCACCAGCATACCGTTGGATTTGACGGTCAGGCCGTCCTGCGGCTTCTGATCCCGCAGATACAGCTTGTCCAGCACCGGATAGAGCAGCTTGGCATTGATGGGCTTGAGCAGATACTCCGCCGCCCGGACGCCGTAGCTTTCGTAGGCGAAGCCGGGAGAGGTGGTGAGAAAGATAATATCCGCCGCCGCGTCGAAGGAACGGATCTCCCGTGCGGCGTCCATGCCGGTCATGCCGGGCATCAGCACGTCCAGCAGGTACAGGGTGAAGCGCTCGGCGCGGGCAGCGTCCAGCAGCTGGCCGCCGCTGCGGAAGGTCTGAAAGCGGACATCGGAGCGCCGGTCAGACTGCCAGGCCTGCAAAAGCGCCGTGAGCTTTTCCAGTTCCTCGATCTGATCATCACATACTGCGATATACATGGCGCCGCCTCCTTGTGCTTTTCTTGTGCTTCCGCGGCTTTATTTTATCATAAGAAAAGGGAATTGTCACCGCAAATTTTACATTTCGCGGACGTGTGTACGCATTTCGCGGCATATACATCCCCAAACTCCTCCACATCTGGTACGATGTCCTTCGCAGGGACCACTGTGCCCTGCGGAAGGGGGCGTTTGCGTATGAAATGGGTCATCTGGCTCGTGGCGATCGCCAGCACTTCAGCGCTTGTCGCCCTGTGGTTCTGGGAGGTCCGCCGTCTGCTGCGTCAGCACCGGAGCATGGTAGAGAGCGCCCGGTGCCAGCTGGCCGCTTTTGAAAAGCGGGCGGCAGAGGCTGCGGGCAATGCTGATGTGGCGGAGGTCCTGCGGCGCAGCGAGAGCATTTACCGGCAGGCCGCCGGCAACTATAACGAGGCACTGCATCGGCCATGGATCTATATTCCCGGGCGGCTGATGGGCTTCCACTATGAGGAGGCCGCGAAGGTCCCCGGCCGGGTACATATATAGATGAACAGGAAAGAGAAGCAACAAAAACCATTGGGAGGGTATTGTTATGCGCGATGAAATGAAACGGACGATGTTTGAACTGTTCGGCGTGGGCAGCGAGGACGACAAGGTGCTGGCCGCCGGCGGAAAAAAGCCTGTCGCAAAGCCGGAGCCGGTAAAGACCGCGCCGGTGCAGGCACCGGTACAGCCTGTGGTGAAGGCCAAGGCCGCCAGCTATCTGGCTGCGGGTACTTCACTGGAGGGCACACTGCGCTCTGACGGCGATGTGGAGATCGCCGGAGCATTCAAGGGCGAGGTCATTACCACCGGCACGGTGACGCTGCGCTCGGTCATCCAGAGCAATATCACCGCCGGCAGCCTGAACCTCATCGGCTGTACGCTGACCGGTGATGTAAAGGTCACGGGCACCGTTACCGTCAGCGAGGATTCTCAGGTGACGGGTAACATCAACGCCAAGGAGCTGCTGTGCGCCGGTAAGGTCAACGGCGATCTGGAGATCACCGGCGGCACTACCCTGGAGGAGAAGGCTCAGATCAGCGGCGGCCTGGTGACGGGCACTCTGGCGGTGGTCAAGGGCGCGGTCATCCGCGGCGGCGTGGAGATCAAGGCATTCTCCGGCCCGGCCAAGCAGGAGCCCAAGCAGGAGCACAAGCAGGAGCACAAGGCCAACTGACTGCGATCATGTGATCGGCGGCCGTGCAGCGGACGCTGGTACAGGAGGTATATATTATGGGCCTGTTCAGCAACAATATCCAGTATGCCGGCGGTTTCATTGAGCAGGAGGACGGTCCGGTTATGATCGCCATGCTGGACGGCATCGGCATGAATGGCCTGTATTTCCACCTGTATATGGGCGAGTAAGCTGTGACAAAAAAGGAGCACCCGGCCGGGTGCTCCTTTTTGCTTTTTTATTCTTTCGCCTCGTCCGCGTCCTCTGTTTGAGGCAGCAGCGTTACCTCCGCCGCATTCACCTGATGGTCCAGAATGGAGGTCACATGGATCCGCATCCCCTCAGCCTCCAGCGTAATGTCCTGCGGGCCGTCGTCGGGTATCATGCCCAGCGCGTCGAACACCAGGCCGGTCAGGGTGTCATGCTCCTCCTGGTCCAGCTCGATGCCAAGTGCGTCCTCCAGATCGTCCAGCTCTACGTTGCCGGTGATGACCAGGGAGCCATCCTCCCGCTTTTCGATGCGGGGCTCATCATCGTCCGGGATGTTGCTGTCGTCGCTGCCCAGGTCGCCCACCAGCTCTTCAACCAGGTCGTTCAGCGTCACGATGCCCACCATGCCGCCGTACTCGTCCAGCACCACGGCCAGGGGATTGCCGGTACGCTTCATGTTGCGGAACAGGGCGTCGGCCTTAATGGTCTCCGGCACGAAGTACGGCGTGCGGACGGCGCCGGCCATTACGCTCTCCCGGCTCTTATCCGCCAGGCGGAAGTACTCCTTGGCGTTCAGAATGCCCACCACATTGTCCGCGCTGTCCTCGCACACGGGGTAGCGGGTGTGCCGCGTGTTGTGGATCGTCTCGGCCCAATCATCCATGGTGTCGTCCAGCCACAGCAGATCCACGTCCGTGCGGTGGGTGGCGATCTCCTCGGCGGTCAGGTCGTCAAACTCAAAGACATTCTGGATGAACTCCTTTTCCTCGTGGTCGATGCCGCCATGCTCGCTGCTGGCGTCCACCATCATGCGGATGTCCTCCTCGCCCACCTGCTCCTCGGCCTCGTTGGGATCAATGCCCAGCAGCCGCAGTATGCCGTTGGTAGACGCACTCAGCAGCCACACGATGGGCGCGAACAGCTTGGAGATGACAGTGATGAGACCGGAGATGTTCAGCGCTACCTTCTCCGACTGCTTCATGGCGATGCGCTTGGGCACCAGCTCGCCGAACACCAGCGTGAAGAAGGACAGGATCAGCGTGATCAGGATCACGGCGAGGGTGTTCAGCGTGGCGGGCGGGATCGTTACGCCCAGCCCCACCAGCCAGTCCACCAGCGGATCGGAGAAATTCTCCGCCGCGAAGGCGCTGCCCAGAAAGCCCGCCAGGGTGATGGCCACCTGAATAGTGGCAAGGAACCTGGCCGGCTGGGCCGTCAGCCGGCTGAGCCGCCTGGCCTTCCGGTTGCCCTCCGACACCATTTTGCTCAGCTTTACCTCGTTCACCGACAGCACAGCGATCTCCGCGCAGGCGAACACGGCGTTCAGGGCGATAAGCACCACCTGTAAAAGCAATAACCAACCTATTGAGGTATCCAAATTCTGTCTCCTTTCCCGGGCTCCGCTGCTTTCGCGGAGCGCCTCCTCTCGCTTTTTGCGCGATGTAAAAAGCGCAAAAGACACGGCCTGTGTGCCTCGCGCACAGGTCATGTCTCACGTCATTCTCTGTTGTTCCTGTTGTTCTGATCTCGTTCAGGGCAAGAGTCGCTGCCGGCTGTGTCCATCCTGTGATAGAACCTCCCTGTATTTTTGGTTATGCTTTATTATACAGATGTGTAGGGGATATGTCAATATGATCGTAGGGGAAAGTGCCGCGGATGTCATGTCCGCGGCACAGTCATGTTACTCTGTCAGCAGCGTTTCCAGCCGCGCACGGATCAGACCCAGCAGCGTGTCGTTGTCCGGCTTGTCGGTGTATTCCGACGGGGCGCACAGCATGGTCAGGTCCTCGGTAAAGTGCCCGGCCTCGAATATATCCAGCCCCGCCTGCTCCAGGCAGCCGGCAAAGCGCACCAGGTCGGCGTTGCCGTCCAGCTCGCCCCGCTTCCGCAGGGCACCGGCCCAGGCGAACATGGTGGCCAGGGGGTTGGTGGATACCTTTTCTCCCTTGCGCCAGCGGTAGAAGTGGTCGGTGACGGTGCCGTGGGCGGCCTCATACTCGAAGCAGCCGTCCGGGGACACCAGCACGCTGGTCATCATGGGCAGGGAGCCGGAGGCCGCGGCGATCAGGTCGCTCATCACGTCGCCGTCATAGTTCTTGCAGGCCCAGACGATGCCGCCCTTGCTGCGGAGGACCTTGGCCGCGATATCGTCGATGAGCGCATAGCGGTAGTGAAGCCCCGCCTGTTCAAAGGCGGACTTGTACTCCTCGTCATAGACCTGCTGGAACAGCAGCTTGAAGGTCTGGTCATAGTCCTTGGAGATGGTGTCCTTTGCGCCGAACCACACGTCCTGCCCCACGGACAGGGCATAGGTGAAGCAGCAGCGGGCGAAGGAGAGGATGGAGGCGTCCCGGTTGTGCATGGCCTGCACCACGCCGGGGCCCTTAAAGTCGAACACCGTCTGGCGGCTCAGCTCCCGGCCGCTTTCATCGGTGAACACCAGCTCCGCCTTTCCGGCACCGGGTACGCGGTATTCCACCGCCTTGTACAGGTCGCCGTAGGCGTGGCGGGCGATGGTAACGGGCTTCTCCCAGCAGGTCACCACAGGCTTGACCCGCTTCAGCAGGATGGGTGCGCGGAACACGGTGCCGTCCAGCGCCGCCCGGATGGTGGCGTTGGGAGATTTCCACAGCTGGGTCAGGCCGTACTCCTCCTGCCGCTGGAGGTTGGGGGTGATGGTGGCGCATTTCACGCCGATCTTCAGGCGCTTGATGGCCTCCGCTGCCTGTGCGGTGACGGCATCTGCCGTCTCCTCCCGGTGGGGCAGGGACAGGTCGTAGTATTCGGTGTTCAGGTCCACGAAGGGCTTAATAAGTGTGTTCTTTATCATGCCCCACAGCACATGGGTCATCTCATCGCCGTCCAGTTCGGCGATGGGGACAGGCATTTTGATCTTTTCCATTCAGTTCACCGCCTTTGCCGCGTAATAGTTGATGAGGCACCCGCGCAGCAGCAGCTCGCGCTCCTCCGCGTTGGTGTTTTTCAGATAGAGGAGGAGGTCTGTTTTCCTGCCGTCATGCAGCAGCACCGCGGGGAATTCCTCGTCGCCCCGGGCCACCTTCTTCCGCACCTCCGGGACGTAAATAAAGTCGCCGGGTGCGCCGTCAAAGCTGTCGTCCGCCGCCAGTGTAAAAGGCAGCAGGCCCCAGTTGACGCAGTTGGAGCGATAGCGCTTGGTGGCGAATTCGTAGCAGATGTTGGCGCTGCCGCCCAGCACCCGCTGACAGGAGGCCGCCTGCTCCCGGGCGGAGCCGTCGCCGGGCTTGTTGGCAAAGATAACGGAGCCGATGTGCAGGCGCTGCACGTCCTCCACCGTCAGCCCCAGCGCTCTCAGGGCGGCGGACAGGGTATCGTCCTCCCCGGCGTGTCCGGCGGCACGGAGTGTCTCCAGCGCGGCGGTGGCCTTAGCGCGTGGCACATAGTCCGGGTCGCGGCGGGACAGGGTGAACTGTGCCAGCTTCATGGGGTTGGAACGGTAGGAGGACGTCTCGCCGGAGGGGATGAGTTCGTCTGTGGTGGTGACTTCATCCCGCAGGACAGAGGCCACCTGTAGGAGCAGATCATCGGATAGGGCGGGGATGGCGGGCCATTCGGCGATGTTGGGACCGTATTGCAGCGGGGCGTCCGGCTGGGGGTGGCCGAAGCCGCGGTAGACCCGCTTGTCGTACACGGAGGCGTCGAACCGGCGCTCCGCGGGAGAGGGAGCGTCGTAGTCCACGTCCGCCGCAGAGGTGAGCACACCGTGGTTCCGCGCGGTGGCGGCAATGGAGCGGGCGTCCATCAGGATCACGCCGGACAGCTGGCCGTCGCCGGGCTTGGAGCCCTCGCGGTTGGGGAAATTCCGGGTGGTGTGACGGATGGACAGGGCATCGTTGGCGGGCACATCGCCTGCGCCGAAGCAGGGGCCGCAGAAACAGGGCTTGCACACCGCGCCGGCGCGCAGCAGCCGGGCGGACACACCGTTTTCCACCAGCTCCAGCTCCACGGGGACGGAGGGGGGATACACGGAGAAGTCAAAATTCCCGCTGCCCACATCGCAGCCGTCCAGGATGGCAGCCGCCTCGGCGATGTTGTCATACAGGCCGCCGGCGCATCCGGCGATGACGCCCTGCTCTACATGGAGCTTGCCGCCTTTTACCTTGTCGGTGAGATGCAGCTGCACCTTGCCGCCGAACTGGTCGGCGGCCCGCTTCTCTACCTCGCGCAGGATGTCGCCGGGGTCGGCGATCAGCTCCCGCAGCGTCACCGCCTCGGAGGGGTGGAAGGGCAGGGCGGCCATGGACTCGATGGCGGACAGGTCCAGCTCGATAAGGCCGTCATAGTACGCGCCGTCCTCGGGATGCAGGGGTGCAAAGTCCCCCGCCCGGCCGTGCAGCGCCAGATAGTCCCGCACGGCGCCGTCCGTCTCCCAGATGGAGGTCAGGCAGGCTGTTTCGGTGGTCATGACGTCGATGCCGATGCGGTAGTCCATACTGAGACGGCCGATGCCATCCCCCACGAACTCCAGCACCTTGTTTTTCACAAAGCCGTTTTTATACACCGCGCCGCACAGGGCGATGGCCACATCGTGGGGGCCCACGCCGTGGCGGGGCCTGCCGGTGACGTGCACCAGGATCACCTGGGGCGCCGCCAGGTCGTAGGTGTTACGCAGCAGCTGCTTGACGATCTCACCGCCGCCCTCGCCTACGCCCAGGGTGCCCAGCGCGCCGTAGCGGGTGTGACTGTCGGAACCCAGCACCATTTTGCCGCAGCCGGCCAGCATTTCCCGGGCATACTGGTGGATGACCGCCTGGTTGGCGGGCACATAGTCGCCGCCGTATTTCACCGCCGCCGACAGGCCGAAGGCGTGGTCGTCGGCATTGATGGTGCCGCCCACGGCGCACAGGCTGTTGTGACAGTTGGTGAGCACATAGGGCACCGGGAACTCCGTCAGACCGCTGGCCTTGGCGGTCTGGATCACGCCCACATAGGTAATATCGTGGGAGATGAGACTGTCGAACGTCAGGTGCAGCAGGCCGTCGCCGTTGCCGGTGTTGTGGGCGCGGAGGATGCGGCAGGCCATGGTCTTCTCCCGGGCTGCCGCCATGGCGGGTGTGGCCTCACGGACGGTGCCGCCGGTCCAGAGGACGGGGGAGTCGTGCAGCTTGATCATAGGATAGCACCCCTTTCGGGAAATCAGAGTGTCGGGCACAGGCGGCCCGTGCAATAATGTAGTCAGTATAGCACGATGCTGGGAAAATGCAAGAGGAAAATCAAGAAAATTGCAAGTTGCAAATTTTTATTTTGCAAAAAACTTGAATATAAACGGATAAATTTGCGTTAAAATAAAAAATTTTGAAATTTTGAAATTTTGCTCTTGCAAAATGAAGGCGGCGGACGTATAATCACCCATGAAGCAGCGTACCGCCCTGCGGTGAAAGGAGAAACCGATATGACCGAGAAAGATACCACGATTTTAAAACAGTATACCAATCCTCTGAGCCGCAGCATCCAGGAGCAGTACGCCATCAGCCCGGATCACTACCGGGGCGATATAAAGCTGGGCCTGCGGAATAACGATGGCACGGGCGTTTTGGTGGGTGTGTCCAAGGTGGGCAGTGTTCAGGGCTATCTGATGCAGGACGGTCAGCGTGTTCCCGCCCCCGGCAAGCTGTACTACCGCGGCATCGAGCTCACCGACATCGTGGAGGCCCACCGCAAGGCCGGCACCTTCGGCTTCGAGGAGGTAGCCTACCTGCTGCTGATGGGTTATCTGCCCTCCAAGAGCGAGCTGGCCTACTTCGACAAGATCATGAACCAGGCCCGCAAGCTGCCCGAGGGCTTTACCGAGGGCATGATCATGCGGCACCCCAGCCACAATATCATGAACGAACTGGCCCGCAGCGTGCTGAGCCTGTATTCCTACGATCCGGACCCGGACAACACCTCCATCGACAATATGCTGCTGCAGTCCGTCAAGCTCGTTGGCTATTTCCCGTCCATTGTGGCCAATGCCTACGCGGTGCAGCGCCACTACTTCCACGGCGACTCCCTGCATATCCATTTCCCGGTGCCGGAGCTGTCCACGGCGGAGAACTTCCTCCGCATGATGCGCCCGGACAAGAGCTACACCGATGAGGAGGCCCATCTGCTGGACATGATGCTCATGGTCCACGCGGAGCACGGCGGCGGCAACAACTCCACCTTCGTCTGCCGCGCCATGTCCTCCAGCGGCACGGACACCTACAGCGCCATTGCCGGGGCTGTCGGCTCCCTGAAGGGGCCCCTCCACGGCGGCGCCAACGCCAAGGTCATGGAGATGTTCCGCTATATCAAGGAGAATGTGGATCCCCACGACGACGGCTCCATCAAGGACTACTTGAACAAGCTGCTGGACGGCCAGGCGGGCGATCGGTCCGGCAAGATCTACGGCCTGGGCCACGCGGTGTACACCATGTCTGATCCCCGCGCCGTGCTGCTGAAGAAGTACGCCCAGCGCATGGCGGAGCTGAAGGGCTACGCCGACGACTTCGCCCTGCTGCAGAAGGTGGAGGAACTGGGCCTGCCCATGGTCATGGAACGCAAGCACAGCGACACGCCCATGTGTGCCAATGTGGATATGTACTCCGGCCTGGTGTATGCCATGCTGGGCATCCCCGAGGAGGTGTTCACGCCGCTGTTCGCCTCCGCCCGTATTGCCGGCTGGTGCGCCAACCGCATCGAGGAGGTGGTCACCTGCCACCGGATCATGCGCCCGGCCTACCGTGCCGTCACCACCCATGAGGCGTATATCCCCATGGATCAGCGCGGTGAGCATCTGCACCTGTCTGCGGCGGACTGATACAAGAAAAGAGCCGTCCCCACCGGGGACGGCTCTTTTTTACAGGACCAGGTTTTCGTCGGTGATCTCACCCTTGCAGACCACGTTGGTGGGGCCGGTCAGATACAGGTCGGTGACGCGGCCGGCCGCGTCCCGTTCCACGTCCACATACAGCGTGCCGCCGGTCATGTCTACCTGCACATGCTTGCCGGAGACCTTTCCCAGCAGCGTCAGCACCGTCACCACGGAGCCGGTGCCTGTGCCGCAGGCGTAGGTGAAATCCTCCACCCCGCGCTCATAGGTGCGCTCATACACATGGTCCGGGCCGATGATCTCATAAAAGTTCACGTTGGCGCCCTTGGGGAAATCCGGATAATGCCGCAGGGTCCGGCCCAGCCGGAGCAGTGCCGCCGTGTCATAGTCTCTCAAGCCGGCGATGGGTACCGCCGCGTGGGGGATGCCGGGGTCGCCCAGCTCCACATAGGCGCAGTCGTAGGTGATGCCGTTCGCCTCCGCTGTGCCGTCCAGCCGCATATGGCAGGGATCGTTAAGCCGTATACGGTATAGCCGTTTGCCCATTCGCCAGCCCGTCACAAGACCGGCGGTGGTCTCTACCCGCTGCGTCTCACCGGCCAGGCCGTTTTCATAGCCGTAGCGGCAGATGCACCGCGCGCCGTTGCCGCACATCTCACCCGTGGAGCCGTCGGAGTTGAAGAACAGCATTTTGTAGTCGCCGCCACAGGTGGGGGGCTTCACCACCATGAAGCCGTCTGCGCCGATGGACATATGCCTCTCACACAGGACGCGGACGATCTCCGGCCACCTGTTCTCGGGGATGGCGTTCCGACGGTCGTCCACCACGATAAAATCATTGCCTGCCCCGTTCATCTTCCAGAATTCCATGATAGCCCTCCCTCGCGGTATTTTCTGCCATTGTACAGGGAACTGCCGCCATTGTCAAATACGCTGTCCCTATCACCCGCGCCAAAAAGAAAAGCCACCCTTTAGGGTGGCTTTTCCGTGACTGCCCACAGGTTTTGTTGTCCGTACTTCCACATACCGCAAGGAAGGGGGAGTGTGAGGGGGAAACCTTTGCGGGTTTCCCCACTCGCGTTCAGTCATCCGCCCGCAGGCGGCACTTTTGCACAGCAAAAGTGCCGCACCAAAAAAGAAGAGGCACACGAACGTGTGTCTCTTCTTTTTTGGTGCGAGCGATGGGACTTGAACCCACACGACCTTACGGACACAAGCACCTCAAGCTTGCCTGTCTGCCGATTCCAGCACGCTCGCGGACAAGATACCTGACTATTATAGCAAAACCGGGCAGTTTGTCAAGTACCGGAGGAAAATTCGCCTGCTGCAGATAAAAAAGACCGCCGAAAGGCGGTCTTTCTTCACACTTTGCGGTTCTCCGGGTAGGGTTCCCTCTCGTCCGTGCGCCCCAGCAGGTAATCTGTGCTGGTGTGGTAGAAGTCTGCCAGCTTTATCAGTACGTCCGTGGGGATATCCCGCTTGCCCATTTCGTAATGAGAGTAGCAGACCTGCGTACACTTCAGATATTCCGCAAGGTCTTTTTGGTACAAGTCCTTGTCCTCCCGCAGATCGCGGATGCGTCTGTACATTCGTGCAGCCCCTTTCTGAAAGCTTTACACAAAAGTATAGACAAAACATTTTGTTATCTTGACATATAAAACAAAATGTTTTATAATAGCAAAATAACCGGTGCAAATATGAAAAAAGGAGTATTAAGAGAGATGGAAGAAAACAAGGCCGTTCAAGGCGCGGAAGTCAAAGAAATCAAGGTTGAATTTTCCGATGAAGCAAAATGCGAAAAGCAATGTAACGATACGGATGGTAGCTCTTCAAAAAAAGAAAAGTTCAAAAAGAATTGGAAAAAGTGGCTGTTTGCAGTGGTTTGCATAGTTGTTGCCATTAGCGTAGGTGCAGGCTTTATCGCTTCCCGCAGTCCAAAAGCCATAGCGAAGCGCTTTGCTATAGCGAATTATAATAATTTGGAAAAATGTGCCAATGCGTTAATATATGACTACAAAGCAATGCGGCTTTTGGATTACGACAATGATGAGGAAAAGTTCTTCGAGGAAATGGAAGAAGTCTATGAGGTCAATATTTCCTCATGGAAAGACTATTTCAAGGCCGCTGACAAATCTGCTGCCGAGACGCGTGAAGATATATATGGAAAACACAGAATAACAGCAGAAGTTACAAAAACAAGGGATATTTCCACGAAAAAACTACTAAGGGACCAAGAAAAATACCTTATGGAGCTTGAAAGCGATTTGCATTTTGACAGGGACCAAATTGAAGACGCAAAGCTGATTACCGTAAAGGTAAAGATTAAAGGTGAAGACGATATTGACCGTGTGAATGAAACCATTTACATGGTAAAAATTGGTGGGAGATGGGGTGTTTTAAAAGCTGTAAGAAACTGAACACAGGATAAAGAAACTATCACAGATGAGAATAACAGAAAGACCGCCGAAAGGCGGTCTTTTTCCTGTATTCCTATGTGCTTACTCGTTGCCGGGGAAGCTGGGGATGGTGGCGAAGCCCCGCTGCAGGTCCTCGTCGGTGGGGATGACGTCGCGCATCTCGCCATCGTTGTACTTGCCGTAGGCCACCATGTCGAAGTAGCCGGTACCGGTCAGGCCGATGACGATGTTCTTGGCCTCGTTGTTCTCCTTGCACTTCACCGCCTCGTCGATGGCCACGCGGATGGCGTGGCTGCTTTCCGGCGCGGGCAGGATGCCCTCGCAGCGGGCGAACAGCTCCGCCGCCTCGAACACGGCGGTCTGCTCCACGCTGCGAGCTTCCAGCATGCCGTCGTGGTACAGCTGGCTGACGATGCTGCTCATGCCGTGATACCGCAGGCCGCCGGCGTGGTTGGCGGAGGGGATAAAGCCGTTGCCCAGGGTGTACATCTTGGCCATGGGGCAGATCTTGCCGGTGTCGCAGAAGTCGTATTTGAACACGCCACGGGTCAGGCTGGGACAGGAGGCCGGCTCCACGGCGATGATCTTATAGTCTGCCTCACCGCGGAGCATCTCGCCCACGAAGGGGGAGATCAGGCCGCCCAGATTGGAGCCGCCGCCGGCGCAGCCGATAATGATGTCCGGCTTGATGCCGTATTTATCCAGCGCCGCCTTCGTCTCCAGACCGATGACGGACTGGTGCAGCAGCACCTGATTCAGCACACTGCCCAGCACATAGCGGGTGTTGGGCGTGGAAGCGGCGCACTCCACGGCCTCACTGATGGCGCAGCCCAGAGAGCCGGTGGTGTCGGGGAACTCCGCCAGGATCTTGCGGCCTACCTCAGTGGTCAGGGAGGGAGAGGGGGTCACGTCCGCGCCGTAGGTCCGCATGACCTCGCGGCGGAAGGGCTTCTGCTCATAGGAGCACTTCACCATGAACACATGGCAGTCCAGCCCCAGATAGGCGCAGGCCATGCTCAGCGCCGTGCCCCACTGGCCGGCACCGGTCTCCGTGGTCACGCCGGTCAGACCCTGCTCCTTGGCGTAGTAGGCCTGAGCGATGGCGGAGTTCAGCTTGTGACTGCCGGAGGTGTTGTTGCCCTCGAACTTGTAGTAGATGTGTGCCGGGGTACCCAGCTTATCCTCCAGGCAGTAGGCACGCACCAGGGGAGAGGGACGGTACATTTTATAGAAATTCCGCACGTCCTCGGGGATGGGAATATAAGGGGTATGGTCGTCCATCTCCTGCTTTACCAGCTCGGCGCAGAACACGTGGCCCATCTCCTCCGCCGTCATGGGCTTCAGGGTGCCGGGGTTCAGCAGGGGGGCCGGCTTGTTCTTCATATCCGCGCGAACATTGTACCAATACCGGGGCATCTCGTCCTCGGAGAGATAGATCTTATAGGGAATGCTGCGGTTTTTCAGTTCTTTCATGGTGTTTGTCCCCTTTCAGTATTGGTCAGCGCGGTACGCTGTGTTACGCAAAATAGTCGATCTGCATGGCGTGCTTGACCTTGGCCAGGGTATCGGCCGCGGCGGCCTGCGCTGCCTCGGTGCCCTGCCGCAGCACGTCCATCACATAGCCGGGGTCCTTTTCCAGCTCCTCGCGGCGATTACGGATAGGCTCCAGCGTCTCCTGCAGGACGTTGTTCAGGAACTTCTTGACCTTCACATCACCCAGGCCGCCCCGCTGATAGTGGGCCTTCAGCTC
>ENA-OWPN01001620-OWPN01001620.1-human-gut-metagenome-genome-assembly--contig:-NODE-1620-length-18864-cov-5.959434_pt1 | contig 18864 bp, 21 predicted proteins | sample MGYA00248266_ERZ651850 | MGnify/ENA primary metagenome ERZ651850 (study PRJEB26924, sample SAMEA4378296) | human gut metagenome | biome: human gut; feature: human-associated habitat; material: faeces... | reverse complement strand
CTGATCGACCGCCGCTGCATCCAGCCGGTTATCCCGGTAGTGGTCACGGATGGCGGCTTCAATCGCTTCCTTGCAGGCCGTGTTCGCTTGATTGGAAGCGCGGTAGGCCGCAAGCTCGTCATGCTCTCTGGCGTAGGCTGCCGGGTGCTTGTAAACGGGGAGATTTTTCATTATCGTGCCTCCATTTCTTTTTTGTGGGGCTTTTCCGGTGCGCCATGAACAGGCGACGCTTTCAGCCTATCCAGAACGGAAGGCCGCGCCGATTTTGCAATCGCCTGCTCAGGCTGCGGCTGTCCCTTGCCGTCCAGATTCAGCTCCATATCCAACTCAATCAGCCGCGCAGTTTTCGCGGCCAGCTCCTGCTCCTGCGGGAATGGCTTGCCGACCTCAGCCTTTGCCGCTGCCTGCTGGTTATAGAGGTTTTCAAGCTGCTCCTGAACGCTGCGCAAACGCTCCGGCATTTTATCCAGCGCGTTCTCAATGCGGACAAGGTTGCCTCTGGCATCCGAACCGAGTTCAACGCGATGGGTCATCTGGCCTTTCAGCGTCAGAGTGTACGTTCTTTCACATCATCCAAGGTAATGGTTCTGGTTCCATCCTTGTAGTTGAATGTGAGAACCAGCTTGTCATCGTACAGGTAGATGGCGTTCACAAAGGCGTCGATCAGCATTTTGCGGTGGGACTGTTGGCGTACATCCAGCCTGCGGAATTTGTGGAGCCAGAAGGTTACGAACTCCAGGCTGATTCTGGGCCTCACAATCTTCTCGTTGGCAATCTTGATTTCCAAATCCTCCTTGGCGGCTTCCAGTTCCTCTAGTCGGCATTTGGTGGACTTGGTGAGGATGCCCTGCTGGATAGCGTTTAAGAGATTGTCAATGCCTCGCTGGGCTTCCTGAAGCTGCTGTTCGTACAGGGGTAGGCTGGTGTTTTCCCTGTCCTGCAAGTCCATCACCATGGATACGATGGCTTCAATGGCTTTGTCGTCCATGACCACCTTCATCACTTCATTAACCACCAAATCCTCCAGCCATTGCTTTCGCACAGGCTTTTTCTTGCAGTCTGTCCGCTTCTTTTTTACGGACACGCACTTGTAGTAGTGATGAATGGTGCCGTTCCGGCTCTTGCCGCTCTCGCCGCAGAGATAAGCACCGCAGTAGCCGCAGAACAGTTTGGTAGTCAGCAGATAATCGTCCTCGGCCTTGTGACGGGCCGGGGCTTTTCTGTTTTGTGCCAGCTTCTCCTGAACCCGATCAAACAAATCCTGGGGAACGATAGCGGGGATTCCATCGGGTACGAAGATGTCCCGGTATCTGTATTCCCCGATGTAGCGGCGGTTGCTCAGCATGTGCTGGATGCTATTGTAGTTCAGAGGCTGACCACGGGTATTTCGGACACCGCTCTCATTCAGCCAGTCCCGTAGATCCTTCATCGTCGCGCCCTTGTCGTATTTCTTGAACACGTCCAGAACAAAAGGAGCGGTCAGCGGGTCAATCTGAAAATGCTGTTCCTCATCAATCATATAACCGATAGGCAGCGTGCCGCCGTTAAACTTGCACTTCAGCGCATTTTCTTTTCTGCCGCGGATGACCTTTTCCGACAGATCTGCAGAGTAGTATTCCGCATAGCCTTCCAGCACGGATTCCAGAATGATGCCTTCCGCACCTTCCGAAATCACTTCCGTTGCGGACACCACTTTCACGCCGTTCCGCTTCAGCTGCGCTTTATACCGTGCGCTGTCATAACGGTTTCTCGCAAATCTATCCAGCTTCCAGACGATGACCATGTCAAACAGCTTCTTGCCGCTGTCCTGAATCATTTCCTGAAAATCCGGTCGGTTGTCCGTCTTTGCGGAATAGGCACGGTCAATGTAGTGGCGGAGAATCGTGATGCCGTTCTTCTCAGCAAAGGCGGTGCATTCCCGAATCTGACCTTCGATGGATTCCTCCCGCTGGCTGTCGGAGGAATAGCGGGCATAGATGACTGCCTTCATTCTGCATCACCACTTTCCAGCGTCAATGCCTGCGTCAATTCACGCAGCCTGTTTTCCAGCAAAGTCTTGTCCGGCAGGTGCAGAGTATAATCCGCAACCATGGTAGGGGACATACTTCTACTCAAGGTATATTCCACAACTGTGTCATCCTTGCTGGTGCAAAGAATCAGTCCTACGCTGGGATTCTCATTGGGTTTTCTCACATCCCGATCAAGGGCTTCCAGATAAAAGTTCAGTTGTCCCAGATGCTCCGGACGGAATTTGTCCACTTTCAATTCAATAGCAACCAGACAGGACAACGCACGATTGTAGAAAAGCAAATCAATGAAGAAATCTGTGTTGCCCACCTGTATCCGGTATTCCTCACCCACAAAGGTGAAGTCCTGACCAAATTCCAGAATGAAGTCCCGCAGATTTGCCACGATGCTCTTGCGTAGATCCTTTTCTTTGTACGGTTCCTTCACATCCAGAAACTCGAACACATAGGCATCCCGGAGGGCGACCAGTCCTTCACTTCTGGTCAGCAGTTCTTTGTTCTTCGTATCGGACAGCATGGTTCTTTCAAAGAGCATACTGTTGATCTGCCGATCCAGCTCCCGCTTGGAGTAGTTGTTCGCCGCACAAAGCCGCAGGTAAAACTCCCTTGCTTCATCTGTCTTGCAGCCGGTCAGAATCAGCAGATTATTTGTCCACGAAATTTCTCTCACCAGTGGTGAGAGTTTTTCGTTGCCGCGGTAAGTTTCATAGAACTGCTTCATGCGCCAGATGTTCTGGGCCGAAAAGCCTTTGGAGGCTGGATAGCGATGGCGGAGAAACTCGGAAAACTCGGTGACAACGCTTTTGCCCCAGCCATCAGCCTCAACCTTCTGGCTGATGTAGGCACCGATTTCCCAATACATATTAATCAGCTCCGCATTTACTGCCCGCATAGCTCGGGTTCTGGCATTGTCGATGATCTCTAAGATTTCATCGAACTGATTACCCATGAATGTCAAATCCTGATTCATTCCTGTCACTCCTTCAACATTTCCCGAAGGGTTTCTTTCAGCCGCTCATTGATGGGAGAGCCGGGGTCAAAGCACATCTCGATGAACTTGTCCATCTCTGGATAGACCTTTTCGATTTTTATTTTCCCCTCATACAGCTTACCCTGGGGCTTGTCCGTGCGACCAAAAATGTAATCCAGCGACACATCGAAATAATCCGCATACCGAATCATTACCTCCGCCGGGACATGAGCCTCGCCGCTTTCAAAACGAGCAACCGCCGACTGCCGGGAGCCCACAATGGCTGCAATCTTCGCTTGAGACAGTTTCGCACTCTGACGCAGTTCCCGCAGCCGCACACCGATGGTATTCATAACCGTCTCCTCCTGACCTTTGTGTGACTATTATACCCTGTTTTGCATATTAAGTCAATCTAAAATTAACATAACATCATTGTTTTCATAGGGGTTCACAAACAAAACATAAGCGCCCGTGGGGTGCGCAGCTCACAAGGAACTTGTGATGCAAAGGGTTTGGGATGCTTCCCAACAAGCAGAAAACGCTCAAATCCGCCGGGGCGGAAGTGAGCGTTTTTCGCATATGGCGCGCCATAAGCATTGCTTGCCAGTTGTGGAACGGAATACATACAATGATCCTCAAATGATTGATTTATCACTTTTTCTTCTGGGGAGTTGATATCAAAAGATCCAAGAATACGAACTGGACAATTGGAGCAGCTATTGCATTAATCCAAACAGAGCCAAGCGTTGGAATAAGAGTAAAAAGCCATCCAAATACAGCACCCATAATGAGGCAAACAATACAAATCATAAGGTTATTCTTGAAGAAAAAGCCAATGGTAGTTTTACCGTTCGGATTCTTGCTGAACAAGCAAGCGATGGATAGGATTATACCAACAATCGTACCACTCCAAAATTTAACTGTGGTATCAAACGCTGAAGATTCTTTTACAAAGCCCTCAATAGAGAAACTGACAACTGAATTCTGTCTCGCCGTTTCCATATTCAATAGAATATCCTGATATTCTGCATGCAGTGAGGGGTCCTCGGAAACGGTCATACCACTAATTGAGACCAATTTTTCCAGATTGTTAATACGGGTTTCAATCCGATTGTAGAATAAAAGGTTTGCATCGATAAAGGGGAAAAGAATGAAAAGTGCAACGATAAGGGCAATAACTATTGCCCAAAAAATCCTCGCTTTCTTCCCGGTCGCTAGTTTTTCAATCCATTCAGCAATTTTGTCAGTCATGTTTTCTCTCCTTTTTTCTTAATTATACTAAAAATAGCGGAATAATCAAGTGGCAGGTATGCTAAACATTTGGGGAGCGAAGAAACCGAAATAGTAGTGGCAAGCAATGCATCTGTATGTACAAATGCGAAAAACCATCCATTCCGCTTTCGTGGAACGAATGGTTTTTCTGCTTGTTGAGGCGATGCCCCAAGCCCCGTAGAACACATTGCCGTGTTCTGGAAACGCTGGATAAATCCAGCGGCTGCGCGATTCTTTGAATCGCTTGAGACACATTCCATCTGGCTCTGTTTGCCCTAGAAATTAGGCTTGCTACTTGCAGCATGGATGCTTCCAATGTGAATGATCTCGTCTGCTGCCTGTGCCAATTCCTTGCTATGGGTCACGACAATCACACATTTCTTATCCTCGTGTGCAATGTGCTTCAACAGGTCAATCACATCCCAAGCGGTGGCTTCGTCCAGATTGCCCGTTGGTTCATCTGCCAGCAGCACCTTGGCATCGCTGGCCAGGGCGCGGGCGATGGCTACCCGTTGTTGCTGACCACCGGAAAGCTGCAGGACGCTGCGGTTCCAGTATTCCTCTCCGATCCCCATGCTGCCCAGCAGTGCTTTGGGGTCGCCCTTGCCGCCCAGCTTTACATTTTCCAACGGAGTAAGATAGTCAATCAGGTTGTAGCTCTGGAATACCAGAGAAATGTGGTGACGGCGGTGCTCTGCCAGGTCTTTCGTGGTGATGGGCTTTCCGTCATAACAAATCTCTCCCTGAATGGGTACATCAAGACCAGTCAAAAGGGAAAGCAAAGTTGTTTTTCCGGAACCGCTGGGGCCTAAGATGGCGTACAGCTTGCCGCATTCAAAGCCATAGCTTACGTTATCCAGAATCAGCTTGTCGCGCTGCGATTTATAATAATAGGACACATTCTTTGCTTCTAAAATCATGCGATCCTCCTTAACTTTGTTCACTCAGAATTTCCCGCGGCTTCTTTCGCAGAACAGGGATTCCGGCAATACCAATGGAAACTACAATCAGAACAATCACGCCTGCGCCGCTGAGCAGCCACATTTCTTCCGTGATGTTCACATCTGCACCCATGACTGTCTGTTCCGTTTGTTGAGAGGCAAACATGACCTTACCTGCGTCCCGATCCCTTTGGATTTCCGCTTGCTCCACTTGGGTGGCAATCAGATAATCTGCCACTGCTTCCGAAGCTACTGGGGCAAGGGCAACGGTGACGCCAAAGGACAACAGCGTGATGAGCAGGGCTTCCATGAGGAATTGACCGATGACACTGACTTTCCGAAAACCAAGAGAGAGCAGAATGCCGATTTCCAGATTTCTGTTTTTCGTCCAGAATAGAAATATCAGGAACAGAATGACAAAGCCAGCGGCAAAGGTTAGTACAATCAACACTTTGCTGATTTTCTCAAGATCATGGAAGTTGGATGACATGGTGGTGAGATTTCCGTTTCGGTCAATCAGGTCATATCGCTCCCAGTCAATGTCCGCAGCTTCCACCGCCGATTTCACAGCATCGTATTCATCCACATCTCCAATGCGGAAATAGGCGTGTTCAAAGCAGGGCTCGGTTTCGTTTTCTGCCTTTTCCGGGAAACGGAGGTCGGTGAAGACAACATTTTCTGAACGGTAAGTATCGCCGGACATCAGTGGCTGCATAAGCTGCTGCGTTTGATAGATGCCGATAATGACCGCTTCCCAAATGGGTGCGTTTTCCGGGTCGTGGCAGTCGTTAAATTGCAAAGTATCCCCAATATGAAGGCTGTTGCGCTGTGCCAGTTGTTCCGAAATCACGCACACATCACGATCCTCCATACCGATCATGCGCCCTTCTTTCACTGTCACATTGCCGGACAGAACATTGAAATCCAGTTCCATTTTTCTGTTTCCTAGCAGGGTGACACCACCAATATCGTTATACTGGTCATTATCGGGATCTTCGATCCGGGTAAAGTTGACAGGATTGACTGGGGTGATTTTTGTTGTTACATTGTAGTCAGAAATACCTGGAACAGCAGCAAGTTTTTCGATGTCGTCCATAAGCAGGGAATCAAAGGAATTGTCGGCTCCCACATACCATTGGGTGCCGTAGGCGGTTTCCAGCTTACGAATGTAAACACCGTCCAACTCCCCTTCATCTAGATACCCCGGCTGATGGGTGATCTTGTCCGTCGTTTCTTCCAGCCGCTTCGTTCTGTTTGACTCATTGCCATCCAGACGCAGACCGGCACCAACCGTCTGTCGGGTGGTGTCCTGAGTCTGAATGCTGACATTTTGACAAGCCATACCACACAGAAGTGACAGGCTCACCGCAACGATCACAAGCAGAAGTAAACTGCTTTTGACTGGTTTGCGAAACATACTTCTCCAAGCTCTTTGAAAACTGTTCATGTTATCCCTCCATTCTGGCCAGGGTATCTCTCGGATTTGCCCGGAGTGTGGGAAATACCGACATGCCCACGGCGATCAGTACGATTGCACTTCCCAGAAGAATCAGTGTCAGCAAATGCGTGGGCTCCAAATGGGCACCTGTCATGCGTGCCAGATCACCTGTTGAAAAAAGGCTGTCCATAAGCCTCCGAGCAAACAATCCGCAGATCACAGTCGCTCCCAAAACCGATAGTACAAAAAGGGTCAGGCTTTCCGTCATTGCCTGCAAAAACAGGCTTCCTTTTGACACTCCAAGACTGATGAAAACAGCCATTTCTTTTGCCCGTGTCCGCATCCACATGCACAGCAGCAGGGAAACCACAATAATCGCTGTAGTTACGATGAGTGCCATCATTAGGACTGTCACGCGTGTTACTTGCTTTAAGGGAGCAATCATCTGCTGATACAGGGCATCCGAGGTTGTAATGCTGACGAAATCATCAACCAGCGGCTCCGCCTGTTCCCGCAGCGCATCCAGACAGTCAGGGACGGAAGTATAAACGGAAACCGAGCAATAGCCGTCCGCGTCAAATAACGTTTCAAACATACGGTGATCGACATAAAGCTGGTTTTCAATCCGGTATGCTGCTGCCACATTGTCCTCCTGCCTGCGCTCCATACCTGAAAAGAAAATTCCGATAATCTCGCCGGAGGCGGTATCTCCGGTTTCTGTTTCCAACGTGATTGTATCGCCGATTCCAAGACCATTCGCCTGGGCAAGAATGGAATTGATCAAAATGCCATCCTGGGCATCCGTAATATGAGTTCCTTCCAGCAGACGGTATTTCTCTTGGGCAAACAGCCCGTCTATTTCTGTATTGTCGCAGGAATGAAGGGTGACAGTCAGATTCAGCGGGTCGGAACCTTCTTTTTTAATAATCGGGGAAAAATCGGCAGGATATGCTGTGCTGCTTGCCGTGCGGTTGATTTTCGTCACAGCAGGCAGTGACAGCAAATGGGAAACAGTTTCGGAAGAAATGCTGTTTTGCCCTCGCCGGTCCTCTAAAATGATCTTTGAACCTGTTTTTTCACGGATAGAGCGATTGACACTTTCCGCCGTTTGCAAGATCATAGCAGCGCACAGAATCAGCGTGCTAATAGCCAGTAAACAGGAAAATAGAACAATGCTTTTGCTTTTCTTTCGCCGAAGGTAGCAATAGGCACGTTGATAAAATGCCATAGACTTACCCCATAAGTCTGTAAAGGAAAACCCGATCTGCGTGAAGCACATTGTCACTGTCATATTCGCCGCAGATGATCAAAGTTGCCTGCTTCTTCACATCGCCCACGCTGGCAGCTTCGTAACGGATTTCTCCGGTTTGCGGATTGGAATAGGCGTACTGGAAAGTGCAGCCGCTGTCATAGACCACCGAAACTTGCTCCCAGTTATCTTCATACCCCGGTGCTGGCATTGCTGCCACATCCCCTTCTTCATGGGTCGGGGCTACGGTGCAGCCGTCCTCTGTAAATGCAGAAACGGTTCCGTTCAGCTTGGAAATCGCAAACAGTTCGTCTCCGCTGGCAGGATTGCCGGGTGCTACTGTCTCAGTGGACGGTGCGTCCGGTATATGCTCCGTTTCTGCTGGTGTTTGTGATACGATTGCCTTAACATTCTTCTGATGTGACGGTTTTAAGCATCCGGCGATGATGATCACAACAAGGATCGTCAGCAGAAAAACAATGACTTTTCGATACATGGTATAAAACCTCCTTTTTGATTTCGGAGCGATCATACCATGCAGGCTCTTGAAAAGTCCTGTAAGAATTCAGGGTATCCTTGCGCATTCTTAAAAGTTTTTTAGAGAATCCTGTGATATAATGAAACCGAAAGGAGGGCTTTCCATGAGGCTTTTATTGGTGGAGGACGATCAGAATCTCTCAGACGCCATTGCAGAGCAGCTGCAAAAGGAAGGTTATATCACCGACTGCTGTTATGATGGGGAAACGGCGCTGCACTACGCTCTGAATCCCGAATATGGCTATGACATTGTTCTGCTGGACAGAATGTTGCCCATTATTGATGGACTGACTGTTTTGAAAGCCATGCGGCAAAAGCAGATATTTACGCCTGTGCTGATTCTCACCGGGCTGGGAGAGCTGGAGGATAAAATTGAAGGACTGGACTGCGGTGCGGACGATTATCTGGTGAAGCCCTTTCATATCCGGGAGTTGCTGGCGAGAATCCGGGCTTTGACCCGCCGCCCGGTAGAAATTCAGGAGAGAAAGACTATCACGGCATATGGTTTGGTGCTGGATGCCGAATATCGGCGGCTAACCTATCAGGGAAAGTCTGTAATCCTAACCCAGAAGGAAACAAATCTCATTACTGTATTTCTGGAGCAGCCGGATATGGTACAGAGCCGAAGCCAGCTTCTTTGGAAGGTCTGGGGAGGCAATACGGAAGTGGAGGACGGAAATGTGGACAACTACATCCACTTCCTGAGAAAGCGCCTCCGGGAGCTTGGCTGTAAGGTCAGCATCAAGACCGTCTATGGTGTCGGGTATCGTTTGGAGGAAACACCATGATTGAAAAGTTGAGGAAAAAGCTGATGGTACTGTTTCTCACCTGTACCATGCTGATCTTCACCGCTGCTATGTTGGTCATGGCTGGCAATGCAGTGTCTCAGATTCGCAGTGCGGAAATTCAGTACGGAAATAACCTGGCGGACAGTATTTTGGAACAATTCAGCAGCAGGACTTTGGATTTTTCTGTTTACACCAAATCTAATGCCATGGTGCGCCTGTTTGACGGCACCACGACACAATCCAGCCCGGAGTGTTTTCCTACACCCTTGGAAGTTCTGATTGAACGGGCGAAGGAATCCGATACTGTTCTTTCCATGCAAGAGGAAGCTGCTGAGAACGGCGCCTATGGCAAAAGCCGCACAGTCTATGCCATTTCCGGGAATCAGAAGGATGGGTATTACGCAATCCATAGTACCGTTCACAACGGCAAGACAATGGTGCTTGACCTGATATTGTTTTATCCCAGGGCTTCTCTTTTGGAGACACTGAAAAACGGCTGCAGTTTGTATCCTGTTGTTTGGCTGGGTGTATTGGTGCTCATGTATTTTGTCAGCCGCTTTTTGATTGGAAAGGCAGTAGAACCGGTGGAAGACACCATGAAAAGTCAGAAGGAATTCATTGCATCGGCGTCCCATGAACTGAAAGCACCATTGGCTGTGATTCAGGCTAATGCGGAAACCATGGAATCCGGCCAGAAACAGAAAATCATTCTGGATGAGTGCAGCCGGATGAGTAAGCTAGTTCAATCCATGCTTGCTCTGGCTTCCAGTGACGCGGGAAACTGGAAAATGGATATACGGGAGACTGATGTGGATACTCTGCTGATCGAAACTTGGGAGCAGTTTTCTGAAAGCGCAAGAAAGAAGAATATCCGCTTGAATCTGGACATCGAAGATCATTACCCCAAGACTCACTGCGATAAAGAGCGAATCAGCCAGGTTTTGGGGATTCTGCTGGATAACGCTATTTCCTATTCCAGCCCCGGACAGACCATTGAAATGGGAGCCAAGGTGCTGCCCCAAAAGCTCGCTTTTTTCGTCATTGACCATGGTCCTGGCATTGCAGACGCTGAGAATGAAAAAGTGTTTGAGCGGTTCTATTCCGGCGATCCATCAAGAACGGACAAAAGTCACTTTGGACTGGGATTGAGTATTGCGCAGGAGATTGTAAGGCTGCATCATGGTACGATCCGATTAACAGACACTCTGGGCGGCGGCTGTACATTTGAGATATGCCTGACAATATAGAACCTCTCCGCCAAAACGAAGCAGGACTCTACTAAGACGGCACTAATGTCATAACGTTGATCGCACTCACGCATTTAGACCCCAAAAAGTTGTTGCGCCGCAACGACTTTTTCTCTCCATTTTGAGAGGGATGGTATCGGTATATTCGGAAGCCGAAAATCGGGTTCTATATGCGGAGAAAGCTCACCTGTCGACATTAGATGGGCGGTTTTCAAAGGGAAAAAATATCCTCAGTTCCTCGGAACTTGGTCAAAAAGGTATTGGGGCACAACAGCTTTTTGATCCAAAATGTCGACACCTGGCTGCAAGTTCTGTCCGCCCTCAATCAAGATGTAGAAGAATAGAAGTCGGTTCTTCCAGTGGCTGATACGATTCCCTTGCCGCAAGAAAAACGCAAGGAAAACCTATTGTGGCACAAGCACTTTTTCACCGCTATTGTTCTACATCGCAACCGCTTCCTATGCTATTGACACCCACTACCAATGTGATATAATACAGGAAAGCAAAATGCAGACGCCCACCAAGCCATAGGCTTGACAAGCGCCTGCATTTTCCGTTTCTTAAGAAGGGAGCCGTGCCGTCAGCAACAAATTATCCACCCGACTACAACTGCACCTTAATAATTTCATATCGAACCGGAGGGAACAACCAGCTTGGGCCGCAAAAAGAAGCTCATCAACAATTCCGGTATTCCGCAACACGAAATCGAGCACATTGCCCGTTGCATCCTTCCTGACATCCTCGCCTACTACGAAAGCGAAGAAGGCCAGCGGGAGTTCCAGGATTGGCTGGCTCAGCGTGAAGCGGAACAGACGGAAGGAAAGGTAGGGAGAACGAAAGACAAATGAACAAACGAGGTGCCGCCACTTGGTAGCACCTTGTTATCATAGAATTGCCATCGCATCATTCTTCTCCAAACAATGATGTTTGGCATTCGATGCAAGATCGCACTAATCTTGCAGAACTCAAAGAACAGTTATCCGCGTTTGAGGACGCAGGAGGATGGGCGCATAAGTTTTTGAAGCTGATAGAACGCTACGCCGCCTTTACCGACCTTACCCCCGCCATTCTCAATGAATTTATCAGCAGAATTGAAGTGCATGAGCGCGATAAGAAAAGGGCAAAACAAGCTGTTCAGCATATCGGGATATATTTCAGCTATATCGGCAAGTTTGAAAACGAACTGACACAGCTTGCAGAGCCGACAGAGGAAGAAATCCGGCAAATGCGGGAGAAAATCGAAGAAGCCCAAAAGGAAAAGAGCCGCGCTTATCATCGGAACTACTCAAAGGAATACCGGGCGAAAAACCTTGAAAAACGCCGGGAGTATGAACGCATCAAGGCGCGGGAATATCGGGCAAAGCGAAAGGCGCAAGCCGCTGCGCTGCCCGTATCGTAAAACAGAATAACCGACAGCAGAAAGGGATTTTCCAACTATGGGAAATCCTTTTTTTGCACCCAAAGGAAGGAGTGACCCAATGACAGAAAAGAAAACCACAACCACCGCGCAGAAGCAGCCGGATGGTATCATCACAACACAGCGGAACGGACAGACCATCGTTGCGGAGTTGTTTTTCAATCACAGAAGCGCAGAAACATTCCGCGACAAGCTGCTGAAAGCGATACTTGCCGACTATTCGCATTTTTCTGCGTCTGACGGTCAAGAGCCGTAAAAACGGAATATTTGACGATTGGAACACTCTGGACGAGGAATGTATCGCCAGAGCATTTTCTATTGAAAAAACGCCGTTTTTCCCAAGTCAAGAGCCGAAGAAAACACCCGAAAAATGCCCCTACTGCGTAACAGGGGCGCAGAAAGGAGAGTTTATGAGAACAGGGCTTACGAAGCAGGAAAAGACCACCGATATTTGGTTTGACGAGAAAGACCCCCTTATCCATATCCGCACCCACAACACCGACTTGAAGAACAGGCTGACCGCGTACAGCCGCCGCTTCCCCTCTGTCTGTAAGCTGACCGACAGCGACCCGGAAACGGGCTGTATGGAGTTTGAGATTGCAAAGGGACGCTTCTCTTTCCGTCTGACCGCACCATACAGCGAGGAACGCAGACAGGCGGCAAGCGACTATGCAAAGAAGCATGGTATTTCAGCCGGGAAAAGCAAGCCATGACACAAAGATACAGTAAAATTATTAGGTAAGGACGGTTGATGTCTATGTAAAACGAACAGGAGGATAAAAATTGACTGGAAGCATTTACGGCTATGTGCGTGTCAGCACAAGAGAACAAAACGAGGACAGGCAGCTTATCGCCTTACGCGAGGTAGGCGTTTCAGATAAGAATATCTTTATGGATAAGCAATCCGGCAAAGATTTTGAGCGTCCACAGTACAAAAAGCTGCTTAGAAAAATGAAAAAAGACGACCTGCTCTATATCAAGAGCATAGATCGTCTGGGACGCAACTATGAAGAAATCTTACAGCAATGGCGTATCATCACAAAGGACAAGGGCGTTGACATTGTGGTTTTGGATATGCCCCTGCTTGATACGCGCCGGGGAAAAGACCTTATGGGAACATTTCTCTCGGATATTGTGCTTCAAGTGCTGTCCTTTGTGGCAGAAAACGAGCGCACCAATATCAGACAGCGGCAAACAGAGGGTATCGCGGCAGCAAAGGCGCGGGGTGTGCGCTTTGGGCGACCACCACGCCCCTTGCCGGATAACTTTCATGCTGTTTATCAGAGGTGGCGTGCCGGGAAAATTACCGGCACAGCAGCCGCAAAAGAGTGTGGTATGCCCCTTGCGACCTTTCGCTACCGGGCAGAAATCTACGAAAAAGCCAAATTATTGTAAATAGGCGGTTTTACAGAAAGGTGTACTTTCCTGTAAACCGCCTATTGCTTATAGGTATTTAATATTATACTTCTTCAGACGGCGTTTTTCAAGTCTTGAAATGTAAATATTCGTTTATATCCCGGCTAATTTGTCGATAAAATGCGTTTACAGGAAAGTACACTTTTTAATAACGGAGGGAATGGAATGAAAAAACTTGTAACCTTGCTTCTTTCGCTTGCTTTAGTGCTATCTCTTGCAGCTTGTGGCGGAGAAGCGACACCTGACGCATCTGACGATGCCCCCGCTTCTTCTCAAAATGAAGAAAGCACCGAAAACGACAACACCGAAAATCAAATCGTATTTGAGGAAGTTGTTGCCATTGACAACGCAGAGTGTGCGGTAAAAATTACCGAAATCGACCCCGATAATATGTGGGGCTACACTCTGAAAGCACAGCTTGAAAACAAGTCCACAGAGAAAACCTATATGTTCTCTGTCGAGAGTGCTTCCATCAATGGTGTTCAGTGCGATCCAATGTTTGCAAGCGAGGTAGCTGCTGGCAAAAAGGCTAACGAAGAAATCAACTTTAGCACCGATACTCTTGAGGAAAATGGTATTGTTGAATACACAGATATTGAATTGACTTTCAAGGTGTATGATAGCAATGATTGGTCTGCTGACCCTGTTGGAAAGGAAACAATCCATGTCTATCCATACGGAGAAGAAAACGCTGTTGCATTTGTGAGAGAAGCACAGGCTACTGATAATGTGATTATCGATAATGATTATGTTACTGTTATCGTAACAGGCTATGAAGATGATGAGATATGGGGCTATACTGCCAATCTGTTCTTGCTGAACAAGACAGACAAAACGGTAATGTTCAGCGTTGATGACGCATCTGTAAACGGCTTTATGGCAGACCCATTCTATGCAACTTCTGTTTCTGCCGGAAAATGTGCATTTAGTTCTATGGCATGGTCTGATACAACTTTAGAGGAAAACGGAATTACCGAAGTGGAAGAAATCGAAGTCCTGTTTAGAGCATACGATGCTGATGATTTTATGGGCGAAGATTTTGCAAATGAGGTAATTACATTAAATCCGTAACGAGATGAGGTGTGCAACATGAAAACGGCAAAATTAGTAATCGGAATTATCAGCATGGTTTTATTTGTTTTAGTAGCTTTTCAATCTTGCGCTGCCGGATTAGGAAATGCTTTAGCAGATAACGGCGAAGTAAGCGGAACATCAGGAATGTTGCTTGCTTTCTGTATGCTGATTGCAGGCATCGTTGGAGTAGCAACCCGAAAGAGCAAAGGCGGCGGAATTGTTGCCGGAGTATTCTATCTGTTGGGCGGACTGCTGGGAATTGTAAATTACGGTAGCTTCTCTGACCTTGCTATCTGGTCTGTCCTTTGTTTCATTTTCGGAGCTGTCTTTATTTTGGGCTCCTTGAAAATGAAGAAAGCAGATAAAAGTAACACAGACGCGGCAGAATAATATTATTCAAATAACAATAACATAATTCCCCAACAGGGCGACTATTTCCAAACCGAAGTAGCCGCCCTTTTCTTTTACTAAAAATCAAAAAGGAGGGCTACCATGTCGAAGAAAAAACCACCGACCACCATCGAGGAATGTAACGCCGAAATGGAACTGACACAGAAGAAAATCCGGCAGTATGAGAACAGGAACAAAATGCTTGACCGCAAACTTGCCATTGAGAAGCGCAAGGAGCGCAACCACCGTCTTTGTTCGCGGGGCGGCTACCTTGAAAGCCTTGTCCCGGCACTCATTGATATGTCAGAACAGGAAGCCCGCGACTTCCTCTACACCGCGGTTTTCAGCGACAAAGCGCAGGAGTTTTTGAGAAAACGAGCCGGAGAAGCGACACCGAAGAATTACCCTTGCACACAAGGGCGCACTTATACACCCTTACGGGCGTGTGCGCTCTGCCGAGGGCTTTATCTCCGCACCGGGCATTATTGCCTTGTGCAGAGATTGGCGGCTTGCGCCGCGACAGGGAAACCTACACTTTCCCTGCGACAGCTTGCGCTGTCTACCCTTTTGTGTACCCCACGAAAGCGAACACCTTGCTTTGCAAGCTATTCACTTTCATGGGGTTTTGTTGACCGTATCGGGAGGTGATACTATCGCAATCTACCATTGCAGCATTAAGATTGTCAGCCGGGGAAAGGGCAAATCTGCCGTAGCCGCAGCAGCCTACCGCGCCGGAGAGAAGCTGACAAACGAGTGGGACGGACTGACCCACGACTATACAAGAAAAGGCGGCGTTGTTCATTCTGAAATCATGCTGCCGCCCCATGCCCCACCCTCTTTAAGAACTTAAAGGACGGGCGGGACTATGACGCGCTCTTTGCGTCTGCCCTCTGCCGCGCAAAGGCTGACTGGATTATCGGTATTAACGCCACCCGCCTTTTCTCCTGCCTGTATAACCGCACCTTGAACGTGGGGCGCGTCCAGACCCCGACCTTAAAAATGCTTGTTGACCGGGACGCTGCTATCAGCACGTTCAAGAAAGAAAAATACTACCATGTGCGGCTTACCTTATCCGGCGCAGAAGCCGCAAGCGGGAAGATCTGCGCCGCAGAGGAAGCAAAGGAACTGAAAGTGGCCTGCGAAGCGTCGAGGGCTGTCTGCACTTCCCTTGTGAGGGAAAAGAAAACCGCAGCCCCGCCGAAGCTCTTTGACCTTACCTCTTTGCAGCGGGAAGCAAACCGCATTTTCGGCTATACCGCGAAGCAGACCCTTGACCTGGCGCAATCCCTGTATGAAAAGAAAATGCTTACTTATCCGAGGACGGACAGCAGCTATCTGACCGACGACATGGAGGAAACGGCGGCAAAGGTTATCGCCCTGTTATGCGGAAAGCTGCCCTTTATGGCGGGCGTGGGCTTTACGCCGGAGATTGCAAGGGTACTGAACAGCAAAAAGGTATCAGACCACCATGCAATCATTCCCACTATGGAGCTTGCAAAGACCGACCTTGCCGCGCTGCCGGAAAGTGAAAAGAATATCCTTATCCTTGCGGGGACGCGTCTTTGCATGGCTACTGCCGCGCCGCACATCTACGAAGCGGTTACGGCGGTTTTCTCCTGCGCCGGAGCCGACTTTACCGCGCGTGGAAAGACGCTGCTTGCGGGTGGTTGGAAAGACTTGGAACGCTGCTACCGGGCGACGCTGAAAGATAAGACCGAAGCAGACGACGGGGACAATGCAGATGTGACGCTGCCGGAGCTTGCCGAGGGACAGGGCTTTGATAATCCCGCAGCAAAGGTAACGGAACACGACACTACGCCCCCGAAGCCCCACAATGAAGCGTCTTTGCTTTCTGCTATGGAACGCGCCGGGAATGAGGACACCGACCCGGACGCAGAGCGCAAAGGGCTTGGAACGCCCGCCACCCGCGCCGCTGTCATTGAAAAGTTAGTGAGCAGCGGTTTTGTGGAGCGCAAGGGAAAGCAGCTTATCCCCACAAAAGACGGGAATAACCTTGTGTGCATTTTGCCGGACAATCTCACTTCCCCGAAGCTGACCGCAGAATGGGAAAACAATCTGACGCAGATAGCAAAGGGAGCAGCCGACCCCGACGAATTTTTATCCGGCATTGAAGCTATGGCGCGGGAGAGAAATTGAAAGAGATTACCGACCGTCTGGAACAGGGCATAACGGAACTGTTTGAAAGCGAGCGTTACCGGGAATATCTGCGCGTCATGTCAAAATTCCATAATTACAGCTTTAACAATACGCTGCTTATCGCCATGCAGAAGCCGGACGCTTCCCTTATAGCGGGCTTTTCCGCATGGAAAAACAATTTTGGACGAAACGTGATGAAAGGTCAAAAGGGGATTAAAATCATTGCCCCGTCGCCGTACAAAGTCAAACAGGAAATGAAGAAAATAGACCCCCACACGCAGCAGCCGATTATTGGGAAAGACGGAAAGCCGGTTACGGAGGAAAGGGAAATCACGATACCCGCCTACAAGGTAGTGTCTGTTTTCGACGTGTCGCAGACCGAGGGGAAAGAGCTTCCCGACATTGCCGTTGATGAACTGACGGGCGACGTGGAGCGTTACAGGGATTTTTTCGCTGCCCTTGAAAAGACTTCCCCTGTTCCTATCGGATTTGAGCAGATACCGGGTGGCTCTCATGGCTACTATCATTTGGAGGACAAGCGGATTGCCGTTCAAGAGGGAATGAGCGAGCTTCAAACCTTGAAAACGGCAATACATGAAATCGCACACGCAAAGCTGCATGACATAGACTTAAACGCGCCGGAAAACGAACAGCAGCCCCGCGTGGATAGGCGTACCCGCGAAGTCGAAGCGGAAAGCGTCGCCTATACCGTCTGCCAACATTACGGGCTTGATACGTCGGACTATTCCTTTGGGTACGTCGCCGGGTGGAGCAGCGGCCGGGAGCTTTCCGAACTGAAAAGCTCCCTTGAAACAATCCGCAGCGCAGCCGCCGAGATTATCAACAGCATTGATGAACATATCGCGGAGCTTTCAAAGGCGCAGGATAAGGAGCAGACCGCCGGACAGGAGCAGCCGGACAAAGAGGAAAACGCCGCGCCGGAGCAGCCAAAACAGGAAGCCCCCGCACAGGAAAAAGCAGCCTTTACCCCGGAAACAATTTACCGGGTGCGCCGTAATCCTTACAGCGACAGCAAAGAAAATACCTATCTGCTGCAAGCCTATGTAACACAGGAAAACGGGCGGGCGAAAATGGGTGCGGTACTTTTCACAGGAACGCCCCAGAAATGCCGCGAGCTTATGGGGCAACTCAAAAGCGGCGAACTGACCGAGGGACAGGTCAAGGAGCTTTACGCAAAGGCACAGGAAACAGCAAAGACCGCCGAGCAGGACAATCCGGGACAGATTGCGTCTATCGCTTCACAGCGGAAACAGACCGTTGCAAGCTATCTGAATGAATGGGTTGAAAGCTATGCAAGAGTGAACTTGCGCCCCTCTACTTATGACGGGTACAAAAGAACGATTGCAAACTACATCACGCCATATATCGGCGGCGTTGCCCTTAATCAGCTTACCCCCGCTATGGTAGACAAAATGTTTCAGCAGATTATCGACAAAGGATTGAAACCGTCCACCGCAGCCGGGGCAAAGCGTGTTTTGAGCGTGGCGTTGAGCCATGCCCGGAAATACCGCTATATCGAAACCAACGCGGCAAAGGACACGCTTACGAAGTTTGGAAAGAGCGACAAGACCCCCGACCCGTACACGCCGGAACAGGTAAAAGCCCTTATGCAGCGCGTTGAGGGTACCGTTTGGGAAATGCCCGTTATCTTAGGCGGGCTTTATGGTATGCGCCGTTCTGAAATCCTGGGCTTGCGTTGGCGCAATGTGGATTTGGAAAACAACACCTTTGACGTTTCCGAGCAGCTACCCTTTAAGGTGCCGCCGAAAACAAAAGTCATTGAGGAAATGGCACCGCCGAAATCCAACGGGCGAAAGCTGCCTATCACAGAGCTTGCCCGCCCGTTCTTTCTCAAACAGTTTGCAATGCAGGAAGCGCAGCGCGAACAGGCAGAAAAGGACGGAAAGCCTTACTATGACA
>ENA-OWPN01001619-OWPN01001619.1-human-gut-metagenome-genome-assembly--contig:-NODE-1619-length-18877-cov-15.730103_pt1 | contig 18877 bp, 17 predicted proteins | sample MGYA00248266_ERZ651850 | MGnify/ENA primary metagenome ERZ651850 (study PRJEB26924, sample SAMEA4378296) | human gut metagenome | biome: human gut; feature: human-associated habitat; material: faeces... | reverse complement strand
AAGACAGAGGCCTCTCACGCCTTTAACATCGGTTCGAATCCGGTACGGGTCACCAAGTTCAAACTCCGCCTTCGGCGGGATGATTTAGCTCCATCTTTATGATGGAGCTACTTTTTTCGATAGGAGGCCCCCATGGCAAAGCAATCCATCCGTCTCTCCGATCATTTCACGTATGGCAAGCTGCTGCGCTTCACGCTTCCCTCCATCTGCATGATGGTCTTCACGTCCATCTACGGCGTGGTGGATGGTCTGTTCGTCTCCAATTTCGTGGGCAAAACGCCCTTTGCCGCCGTAAACCTGGTCATGCCCTTCGTGATGATCCTGGGCGGCATGGGCTTCATGATCGGCACCGGCGGCACCGCCCTGGTGTCCAAGCTGTTGGGCGAGGGCAAGCAGGAGGAGGCCCACCGCACCTTCTCCATGCTGGTACTGTTCACACTGCTGTTGGGCGCAGTACTGTCCGCCGTGGGCATCCTCACCATGCCCGCCGTGTCCCGTCTGCTGGGCGCGTCTGACGCCATGATGACCGACTGCATTCTCTATGGCCGCATCGTCACCGGCTTTACATTTTCCTTCATGCTGCAAAACGTGTTCCAGAGCTTTTTCATCGCCGCCGAAAAGCCCCGCCTGGGCCTGACGGTCACCGTGGCCGCCGGCGTCACCAACATGGTGCTGGACGCGCTCTTCATCGCCGTTTTCAACTGGGGTGTGGCCGGCGCGGCCATCGCCACCGGCCTGAGCCAGTGTGTAGGCGGCGTACTGCCCCTGATCTACTTCCTGCGGCCCAACACCAGCCTGCTGCGCCTGCGGCCCGCCGCCCTGCGTCTGCGCCCCATCCTCCAATCCTGCGGCAACGGCTCCTCCGAGCTGATGAGCAACATCTCCTCCTCCCTGGTAGGTATGCTCTACAACTTCCAGCTCATGCGCCTGATCGGCGAGGACGGCGTCTCCGCCTACGGCGTTCTGATGTACGTCCAGTTCATCTTCGTAGCCATCTTCATCGGCTACTCCATCGGCAGCGCGCCGGTGGTCAGCTTCCACTACGGCGCGCAGCACCACAGTGAGCTGAAAAACCTCCTGCGGAAAAGCGCCCTGCTGATGGCCATCGGCGGCGTGACCCTGACGGTCCTGGCCCGTGTGCTGGCCGCCCCCTTGTCCCGGCTGTTTGTGGGCTACGATGCCAGCCTCTACGCTCTGACCACCCATGCCTTCCGGCTGTTCTGCTGGTCGTTCCTACTGGCAGGCTTCAACATCTTTGCCTCCGGCTTCTTCACCGCCCTGAACAACGGTGCCGTCTCCGCCGCCATCTCCTTCCTGCGGACGCTTGTGTTCCAAGCTGGCTCCGTCGTCATCCTGCCCATACTTCTGGGCGTGGACGGTATCTGGTGGGCCATCACTGCCGCCGAGATCTTTGCCTTTATCATCTCCGGCGTCTTTCTGGTGCTCAAGCGGAATAAGTACCACTATATGTGAGCGTTTTCCCCTTGCAATCGCATAAACATAGTGCTATACTATGTTTACTAACATAAGGGAGGTCTTCCCATGCTCGTATCTACCAAAGGCCGTTACGCCCTCCGGGTCATGCTGGAGCTGGCTCAGGACGACAGCGCCGCCTATCTCCCCCTGCCCGCCATTGCCGAACGGCAGGGCATCTCTGAAAAATATCTGGAGAGCATCATTTCCGTGCTGTCCAAGGCCGGCCTGGTGGACGGTCTCCGTGGCAAGGGCGGCGGCTACCGCCTGAACCGCCCCGCCGCTGACTACTCTGTGGGCCAGATCCTCCGCCTCACCGAGGGTTCTCTGGCCCCCGTCACCTGCCTGGAGGGCGACGAAAACACCTGCCCCCGGGCCGGTCACTGCACCACGCTCCCCATGTGGGAAAAGCTGGACACCATCATCAACGACTATCTGGACAGTGTCTCCCTGGCCGATCTCCTGACGCAGACCGACGGCAACGCTCTCTGAAAATGCATCGAAAAAACTCCCGGACCGCCACGGTCCGGGAGTTTTTTACTTTTCAGGTCCGACTCAGCCCTTGTGCTCCGTCTTGGCCGTATCCGTCTTGCTGGCAGTGTCGGTCTTATTGGCGGCAGCATCCTCCACCGCGGAGACATTCGCGGCAGCGGCCGCGGCGTCTGCCGCTGCCTTGTCCTGGATGCGGTCCGCCGGGATACCGGCAGCCTCGGCCTCACCGCGGGTCATAGTAATGGGCGCGGCGGAGTCCTCCACCAGCTTTGCCATCAGCAGATAGCGGTGATGATCGTCGCCGTTCTTGCACACGGACAGCACCACCACCTTGTCGCCCGCCTTGGGCAGGTTGGTCTTGTCCACGTTCACGCAGCCCTCGGCACTGTAAAAGGCGTTCTGGTTGGTGTCGCTCTTGTACTTAGGATCGCTGGCCGCCTTGCCCAGCGCCTCAAAGAATGCGTTAAACACCTTCTCGTCCTTGAAGTCGTGGTAGTACAGGATGTGGCTGGTATCATAGGGAATGCATGCGAAGAACTTATAGGTCAGCTGACGGCCCGGCTGATAGATGTACATCACGGCGTTGTCGTCGAACTTCAGCGTCTCGCCGTAGCTCTGCAAACCGCCGAACATGGTCCGGTTGGCCATGTTGTGGCCGTAGATCACCGTCATGGGGTCGCTGAGGTCAGACTTGTTGTAGTACGCCTGGATGTACAGCGAGCCGGCCTTGTTGGTCTTGCCGTCCAAATCGCGCTGCAGGTAGTAATCGTCGTCATACCCGGTGCTGCTCTTAGTGGACTTGGGACTCTGCGCCAGATAGTGGCCCTTGCTGATGGCGCACTGGGTGGCGTTGGGGATCTGGATGAACCCGAACACGTCCGGGTACTTCTTCTCATCGAAGCTGACGCCGTCCGGCAGCTGGATGGGCTCCGGCTCCACGATGACCTCATCCTTGGGGTCCGGTTCCGGTTCCTTCTGCTCGCCGCAGCCCACCAGCACGGCAGAGCCCAGCGTCAGCAGCGCCATCACAAGCGCCATTCGGCGTAAAAAGTGCTTCTTCATCTTCTCCATTGCTGCTCCTTCCCGCGGCTCCTATCTTCCTCTCGAGCCGCTGCGGCGTGTCCGCCGCATCGCAATATACTTTGATATGATACCATACAGCGTCCCTGATTGCAAGCACTTTTCCTCTATCCGCCCCTTATGCCAGCGTCATACCGTACTGCCCCAGCAGCTTCTCAAGCCGCTGCCGCTGTGCCGGTGTCATGCGGGCTGTGTACTGCGCCGCCAACGCCTGGGCCAGATCGCCGTTGCCCCGCTTCAGATAGTTCCCCACAGCCCGCTGCAAACTCTCCGCCGCCGTAGAGCTCAGGCTCTCGCCCCTGCTGCCGGTATTTCCACTATCTGTAAGACGGACGCCGGAGGCGGAAAGTTTCCTCTCCTGCTCCGCTTTGTCGGAAAAATGTGCCAGCAGCGTCTGATACAGCTTCTGGTCCTGACTGCCCGCGTCCTCATACGCCGCCTGAGCCGCCTCCAGCTGCTTCTGCCAGTCACCACGCGCCTCCTGCCAGCGGTCATAGTCCGCCTTCTCCTGCGCGTCCAGCATACTATACTGGTTCTGCAGTGCCTTGCCCTCCTGCTGATACTCCGCCAGCGCCGCCTGCCGCAGCTCCGGCACCAGCGCTGCCAGCTCCTGCAAATAGCCGTTGTACGCCTGCTGCCCCGCGCTCTGGGCGTAGCTGGAGGCATACCCGCCGGTCAGCGCCGCCGCCTTGCCCAGCGTGTCCTCCATGGCCGCCGCGCCGCGGGCGGCATACAGTCTGGCGTACCGCTGGTACGACTCGTCCTCCTCCGGATCGTAGTCGAAGGCCTCACGCCCCGCGATCTGGTCATACAGCGCCTGCAAACGCTCCTCGAACCGGGACCGGTACGCCTCCGGCTCCAACGCCGCCACGCTGTCCCGGTAGGCCTGCGCCGCCGTCACCTCGTCCGACGGCGTATAGCCCCTCTCCAGCTCCTGCAGACGCCGCGCCGTGCCCGCCGTGACCTCCGCCCTGGGTGCCGCCGCCTCTGCTGCCGCAGCGGCCTGCGCCGCCTGCTCCGCCGCCGTAGGCGCGGACAGCAGGCTCCCCCACGTCTCGTCACCGGCAATGCCGTCCACCATCGTCAGTCCGTTCTTCTTCTGATAGTCCCGTACCGCGGCTCTCGTCTTCTTGCCGAAGATACCATCCTGGTCCAGACTATACCCCCGCTTGTTCAATTCATTCTGCAGCTGCCGCACCGCGCTGCCCTGTGAACCGTACGCCACCATCGTATACGTCGATGCCATACCTCTCTCCTCCTCGTCATGTCGTGCGCCGCCAGCCATAAACGCCGGCGATGCCTGTCTCCACGCTCTCCCACGCTGCGCCTGCCGGTGTCTCCGGCGCCGCAGGGCTGTCTGTCAGGCGCACGCTGCCCACCGGAAACAGCATCGCCTCCACTGTCTGTCCGTTCACCGTCAGCGCACCGGATACCGCCACATCCCCATAAAACACCGCCGGCCACACGCACTCCAGCGCCTCCTGCTCCGCGTATTTGCCGAAGGCCGCGCCCATTCCGCCGGCGCGCAGATGCAGCGTCACCCGGCTGGTGGCCGCCGTATACCGCACCACCCGCACGTTGCCCACCGTGTCCTCCGCGCTCAGCTCCACCTCATAGGAGGTCCCGCTGTCCAGCCCGCCGCCCAGCAACTGCTCCGCCCCCGGCAGCAATGTCACATAGCCGTTCCATGCGCCGCCCATAGGCCGGAAACGCGCCCGCAGGACCACCGTATTGTGCCCCTGCACATCGGCGCACTGTGCCGCGCACTTCACCTTCAGATACGCCCCGTCGTCCTTCTCTGTACCGTCCGCGGCGCACCGCGCCGCCATAGACGCCGTGATGGCCGGCGGATAGTACGCCGCCACCGGCAGCGCATAGCCGTAACTGTCGTCTCTGGCAGACCCGGAGCCGCTGTACAGCCGTATCCCCAGCGGCGCGGTGCCCACTGCCCCTGCCGTTGTTACCCAGCCGCTGTCGTACTCGATCGCGCTGCTCCACCGGCTGGGCGATGCCGCCTTCAGCGTATGCCCGCTGCACACACTTCCGCCGTCCACCGTCACCGACAAGTAGATGGGATATCCAAAATACGATGCCCCTGTCAGCGGCGCCACCGTCACATAGATCCTGTACTGCATCGTGCTGCCGCTGCGCCGGCTGTCATAGCCGAAGCTGACGCCGATCTTCGGCACGCCGCCCCACTGGATGCTGTCCAACGCCGTATAGCTCACACACTCACCCTCCGATCCACCGGAAGGCCAGTCCGCCCTCCGCCGCCTCCATGCTCCACTGCCCTACATCGATACCGCCCAGCACCGTAATGTTCGTGATGTACAGCCGGTTGTTGGACACATAGGCCACCTCCGTGGCGTCCTGCCAGAAGGACAGCCGCGTGGCGGTGAACACCGCGCGAAAGTTGTTCTGCTCCACCACCTTTTCGCCGTCCACCTCTCTGCACGTCAGGTCCTGCCCCACAGCCACGCCGTACACCGGCGCGGCCCCGTCGTAGTACACGATACCCGTGCGGATATACCCCTCCGTGTCCAGCTTATAGTGCGCAAAGGCCGCGTCCACCTTCTCCACGTTGGCCTGCAGATTGGAGAAAAAGCTGTAATACTGCGTCACCGCCTCCGGTGCCGCCTCCAGCTGGGCGCTGAGCTTCGCCACATAGCTGCCGAAGTCCGAGCTCGCCACATATTCCTCCTCCAGCTTCGCCGTCAATGCCGCCGTGGTCTTCTGTACCTGGTCCGCCGTCTTCAGGATCATGCTCCGCAGCGTCTCATACTGCCCGTCCGCCGTCTCCGATGCCGCCGTGCCCAAGCGCCCGTTGGCCTGCCGCCGGGCGGAGGCCTCTCCGGCCCCGCCGCCCAGCGCCTCCAGCTGTCCCAGCGCCAGGTTGAGCTGCTGGGCCATCTGCACCAGATACGCATACTGCTGCGTCACCTGCTCCTGCACCGATCCCGCCGGTGCCATCGGCAGGGCAAGCACGCTCATGGCCCGTCACTTCCCTTCTCATACACCGCTGCCGCGCTGTACACCCGGCACGGTCCGTCCCCGGCCAGCTTCAGCCGCAGATGCCCGCACCGCCGGGGCCGCACCTGCAGCACCGCGCCGCGGGTCTGCCCCACCTCGCCGGAGACACCGCCCACTTGTTCCCAGGCGCCGTCCCCGTCATAGCAGACGTACGCCTTCACCGTGTTCCCGGCCGCCGTCTTCAGCCGCAGCTCCAGCCGCGAGAGATACTTGTGCTCCGGCGTGTACAGCCCCAGGTCGCCGCTTTCGGCGCTCCAGGAGAACCCCGTCTCCGCCGTTCCCAATGTACCGCTTGTATCCAGCAGCCGTCCGTCGCTGCACAGTACTGTCATCTCCCCGTTCCACCGGGCGAAGGCCACCGCCGCCGTATCGTCCTGTCGGTGCCACAGCCGCTTCTGCGTGTCGTACACCAGCAGCTCCGTCTCTCCCGCCGCGTCCACGGCGGACAGCCAGTACCGGCCGCTTTCCCCGCCGGCCACGCCGCCGGTATACCGCTTGTCGCCCAGCGCCCGGGATACGCACACCGGCATACTTCCGTCAAAGGCGTACACCCCGTCGTTCCCGAGATAGTACACCACACCGTCCGCCACAGCCACGGTCCTCTCCGCACCCTTCCGCACGCCGCTGCACGGCACCGTCACGATCTGGTGCCCGCCGCCCGCCGCCGGATAGATGCGCTCCATGCAGTTCTCCTTGAAGAACACCACGCCGCCCATGCAGGCCGCCGCCCCGGTAAAGGGTCCGTCCGAGCCTCTGGCGGCGGCGTAGCTGTCGGTGCTCAGCCCCGCAAAGCTGTTCCAGTTGCGGAAATCCCCCAGCGCGCAGGCGTATATCTCGTTCACCGCCTGTCCATCCACGATGCCGTATTTGCACCCCCACAGCCGGTTGCCCTGCTCCACCACAAAGTCCATCTCCGGCATCAGCCGCATCACCGTCACCGCCGCCGTCTGACTGTCCAGCGTCCGGCACAGCGCCGGCACCAGCACCCAGTCGTCCTCCGCCGCCTGCAATACGTGCAGGCCGTTCAGCTCCGCCGCGCCGCAGCCTGCCACCGTCACGCCGTCCCCGGCGTGGAAGCCCAGTCCCACGCCCACGGCGGCGATCTTTGTGTACACCTCCGTCAGCGCCGTCCATGTGCTGCCGTCATACCGCCGCATCACGCTCTCCGATCGCTCCGTGTCCAGCCACAGATCCCCCGTCCGGGGTTCCTGGGGCGCCTCCGTGCCCGCCGCGTAGCTGCCCAGACTCTCCCCCGTCCCGTCGCACAGGGTGAACGTCACCTCTCCCGTGGTGGCCCGCACGTTCTCCATGCTTCCGAAGTCCGTCAGATCCTGGGTATTGATGTACTTCTTGTCCGGAAAGATCAGCAGATACGCCCCCATGCTCACCAGCTGCTTCCGGCTGTCCGTCAGCGCCAGCCCCGTTTTCGCGCCGTTCACATACAGCGCCGTACCGTCCACCCAGAACAGTCCGTCCTTCTCCGTCATGCCGTTGGGCTTCGCCAGCTGCGTCACTGTCCGCCGCAGGGGCCGCGTCTCCAGCGCCGGATACCCGCTGCTCCACAGGTTCTCCATATGCTCCAGGCTCCCCGCGCCGCTGCCCGGACGGCGATCCAGTCCCCCGAACTGCTCTACGCCTGCCCGCTGCTGCGCCGCCGCCTTCAGCTTGGGAAAATACATCTCCGCCGCCCCCTTTCAGCACAGCCGCAGCGCCGACGCGCCGCCCTCCGGCACCGCCGTCCTGGCCCGGTAGTCCCGATAGGTCAGAAACGCGTTGTTCCACAGGCCCGCCGCGCTGTTGTACCGCGCCGTCTCCCCGTTGGCATAGTGCACCTGCGCCTCCACATAGTGCCGGTACAGCTCGTCAAAGGGCGGCTCCGCCGTCAGCTCTGTCACCTCGGTCAGCACCGGCAGTTCCCCCGTCTCCCGGCACAGCTCCCGCCGCACGAAGCCCTCCGCCTGGGCCAGCCACCGCAGCTTCTCCGCGCGCGCATACCCATTGGGCAGCAGCGCGTCCACCCGGTCCAGCACCTGTTTTGCCGTCGTCCTTGCCATGGCCGTCACCTCAGGACGCTCTCTCGTCCACATAGCGCCGGGCCGCCTCCGCCATCATGGCGGCGTTTTCCAGCACCTCCGCCACGCACACCGGCACGCGCACCTCCACGCCGCGCATGATCTTCCAGCTGCGTCCGTTGACGGACACGATGACAAAATTCTCCTCCTGCTTTCTGCCCCTGGGCAGCAGCACCGTTGTCATTTTCTCCTTCATCTCGCCCTTCTCCTTTCCTCATGTAAGACCTCGCCCCGCCGTCCGCCCGCGTTCCGCAGGGGGCGGTGGCCTCGACGTCCCGTCAGCGCGGCGTGGCCGCGCTGACGGCGGCATTTCCCGCAGGGGCGGACGACCCGTCCGCCCCTGCTTCACGCTCCGTCAGTTCGCCTTGTCCTCGTCCGAATAGCTGCTGCCGCACTCCACGCGCACCATGTACTCGTCGTACAGGATAGCCGCGGCGTGTACGCCCTTCCAGCCCACGCTGGATCGCTGGTCCAGGGGGTCGGCGGTGCCGGAGCTGCCGCGGGGCTTCACGATGACCTCCGTGCCCTCGCTCAGGTCCACCACGCCATAGGCGCCCTTGCCCAGGAACAGGCAGCCGTACACGGCGCAGCCCTGCTTGCCGCCTTCGCCGGGGTAGATGACCTCCTTGTCGCCCACGGTGACGGTCTTGTCCAGCACCAGCTTCGCGTCGGTGTTGCTCACCACCTGGCAGCGGGTGCCGCCCAGCACCACATAGCGGCCCGCCAGCGCGCCGGCAGCCACGGTGCCGCCGTTGAAGGTCACGTCGGTGCTGGCCATAACGTTGCCGTTCACCTTCAGCGTGCGGCTGTCGGCGGCCAGATCCTCGCCGCGATAGATCTTCGCCTCCGTGGTCTCCACGAAGCGCACGCCGTGCAGCTCGCCGATCTCGCCGGAGAAAAGCTCCGTGGCCCCGGCATACTGGTGGGCGGCGATCCACGCCTCGTCCTGGCGCAGGTCAAAGGCCACGCTGGGGTGGATGATGCACACATACTTGCCGTCAAAGGTGGGCGCGTTCATCTTCTTCAGCTGGGTCGCCGCCTTGGCCACCAGCTCGCTGGTCATGCGGCAGTCCTTGTCCAGCGTCATGCGGCTGGTCACGTCGGTCTTGGTGCCGTCGCTGCCGATCTTGGGCGCGTAGATCACCTGCTTGCCCTGCTGGATCTCGTTTCGGGTCACCGTGTCCAGCGTCAGGCCCATGTTGCTGCCGTGGCGGTCAGTGATCTCCAGCACCACGTCGTCGATGGCCGTCAGGTCCAGCATATCCGACACGGTGGTGTAGTCGCCGTACTGCGCCAGCTCCTTGGTGATGTAGCTGACGGAGATACCGCTGCCGTCGGGCGTCACGCCCTCGGTCAGGGGCTTCAGCGCCTTGTCAAAGGCGCCGAACTTACGCCACTCCACGGTCTTGCCGCCGCCGGCAGGCAGGCCCTTCGTGGCCGCAAACTGGTTGTGCACCAGCTGCGGTTTGGCGTTCTCCAGCAGCTCCATGCCGTAGTAGGTCTTCATCTCCGCGCTCAGGCCTGCCGTGGTCTGGGTGTTCTCCGCAAACATCTGCAAATTCATCTCCATGTTTTCTCTCCCTTTCTAAAATCTGATCTTCTCTCCATCCTGTACTCTCTTCCGTATCGCCGCCAGCTCCGCCCCGCTGAGACCCTTGGGATCCCAGCGGCTGACGCTCCTGCGCCGTCCGCCGTTCTCCGCCACGCGGCTTCCGCCGCTGGCGATGGCCTGGGCCATCTGCTGCCGCGCCCGGATCACCGCGAATTCCATCGCGGCCTGCAGCTGCGCCTCCTGCTCCCGCTGCCGCGCCGTCTCCGCCGCGGCCGCCATCTGCCGCAGCCTCTCGTTCTCCTGCCGCAGTCCCCGCAGCCGTCCGTCCAGTATCCGCCGCACCCGTGCGTCGAATTCCCCCTTGTACCGGCCGCGTATCAGCGTCTCGAAGTCCTCTTCCCCGCCAGGTCCCCCCTGTTCCCCGGCAGGTACCTGCTGCTCCCCGGCGTCGGGAGCCATGCCGCCCGTCTCCTCCGCAGTCTCCTGCGCCGTCTTTTCCAGCTCGTCCATCCGAACTCTCCTCCCCGTGGTAGGTCACGACCCAACTTCCACCCTGCCGGGGTATTGCCGTGCCAGCAGCGCCAGCCCGCACCGCACCAGCGCGAACTCCCGGGCACAGTCCCCCGTACCCGCGATCTCCGCATATCCCGGCGCGCTTTGGAACCGTTCCAGCCGCCCTGTCTCCCGCAATCTCCCCGCCAGCGCGTACACCAGCGCGGACGCCGCCGCGCATACGATGTCCTTCCCATACTCGCCGTACCCGGCGTGGCCCCGCACCGTAAGGTGCGCGCCGCCGCAGCTGGCCCGTATCATCTGGGCCGTACCGCCTGCCGCGTGGCCTGCCGCTGCCGCGTCACCGCGTCGCTGCTCCGGCACACCGCCGCCTTTCCGCCGCTGCTCTCCCGCTTCTCCAGCTCCCGCTCCAGCGCCTCCGCCAGATGGGTCCCCTGGCTCTTGTCCAGCAGCGTCACCGCCCGCCGCAGCGCCTCCGTCAGCCACGCCTTCTGGTCCGTCTCCTTCTGTCCCTGCCGGATGACCTCCGCCAGCGTGTCTTTGCTGCGGAACTGCATCAGCTCCAGGCACCGCAGCGCCTGCTCCGCCATATCGCTGCGGAAGAACCCCATCTGAAACAGCTGCAGGGCCAACTGGTTGTACTCCATGGTCTGATACGGCGTCTCGTCCTGTGCCATCACCTCCAGATCAAACTCCGGCACGCGATAGCCCCCGGTCAGCAGCGCCCTGGGCCGCAGGCCCCCGTTGCCGTAGGCGACGAACGCCCCGCCGTCCCGGCCCAGCAGCCGGAACTGCCGCGGCACGTCGTAAAACTGCCGGATCAGCTCAATGCACAGCGTCACTACCTGTGAAAACGCCTCATACCCGTCGTCGATCATGTTCCGCGACAGCTTGCCGCCCGCCTCCTGCAAAGCCGCAATAGCCGTGGCCGCCGTCACGCCGCCGGCGGTGCCGCCGCTCATCACGTCCCGGTTGCCCGCCGTCTCCTTCATCTCCGCGATCTTGTTCTTCAGCACCGCCACATACACGCTGTCCAGCGCCGGCACCCGGATCGGCGCGATGGAGTCCGCGCCCAGGTTCCCGTTGGTGTGTACGAAGGGCCTCGTCCAGTCGGCATACTCGTTCTCGTTCACCGCGCCGTCCGCCCGGATGAAAAACCGCGGTGTCGCCGCCGCCAGCGTGTTTTTCAGAATAGCCTGGTTCATCAGGTCGATCTGCTTCTGCGCCGACTTGCACAGATCCACATACCCATACCCGCAGGGCGTCCCCTCCTCGGGAAACAGCGTATCGAACACGAACGGGTACTTCCCGTGGTCGTACCAGCCCCGCGCCGCCATCTCCGGGTCGTTCTCCGTGGCATACAGCACATTCTCCCCCACGAACTTGCAGTACTGTAGCACCTGCCGCCCCTCACGCTCCGTATGGTAGTACCAGTCCACCACCAGCGACTGCTCCGACGTGTCCACCTTGTCGTCGAACAGATACCGGCTCACCTGCGCGCCGCCGCGCCCCAGCTTCCCCTCCAGCTCCGGCCACCTCCGCACCAGATGGTTGTTGGGCACCAGCTCCGTGCAGAAAAAGTGCTCCGACTCCTGTATGTCCGTGACCCCCGGCTCCCAAAACAGGTTCAGCACGTCCATGCTGCGGATGCTCACGTCGCCCAGCCCGTGCAGCTTTTCGTTGTCCCAGAACACGCCGTACACGGCGCACCCGGACTTCAGCTTGTCCCACCACGCCTTGGAATACGTCCGCCTGAACCGGTCGTTTTTCAGCAGCACCGGCAGGATACGGCTCAGCGTCTCTGCCTCCTGCCGGTCTCCCGGCTCCCGGGGCAGCACCGTCGGCTCCGGATAGCAGTCCATGGCGTCCGCGTGCTTGCTGAGGATGCAGTTCACCAGCCAGCCGCTGGCCGGCCGCACGTCCTCCGGATTGCCGCCCTCGCCCGCCTTCTCCATCTGCTCCCAGTGCCGCAGCTTCCAGAACTGCTCGTTGTCGATGATGCGCCTGTCCAGATTTTGCTTGCCCGCGCGATAGCGCCGCAGCACCTCCGCCGCGGCCCGTACCGCCTCCGCCCCGATCTTCACCGGAGCACCGGTGTCCCGCGCGGTCCTTGTCTCCTGCTCCATCCGAGCACCTCCCTTTCATGTTCTGTCCCTGCCCCCGCCCAGCCCGAAAGTTGCCCGCAAACGTGCAACGCCCCCAAATTTTTTGTCCCAGCCTTCCCACCAAAAAAAGCGCAAAAAAAGAAAGCCCTTACGGGCTTTCTTTTTTATTTGCTCTTAGTGACGCTTTTTAGCGGTCCACGCCATACCGGTCATGGACAGCACCGCCGTCACGGCGTAGATACCCACGCCCGCGTCAAAGGTCTTGGGAGAACCCTTGGTGGTGGTATCGGGGGTGGTGGTGCTGGGGGAATAGTAGTAATAGGAGGAGATCTTCGTTACGGTCCAGGTGCCGTCGGCATTCTGGGTGGCCTTGTAGCCATTCGCAACAGTAGGTTCATCGCTGAACTTACCGCCAGTGATTGCCGTTTCGGTTTTTCCGACATTGGCCGCGTTACCATAATCAGCCGCGGGCGCAGTCACACCAATATCTGCCAAACTAAGCACCTGATACGCCTTTCGGCCAGTTGCATTCGTCTTCAACACAGCATTGCCGGAAATATCAACACTCTGTGCTTGTGCGACCCGGCCCAAATCATAAATGGCCACGGCACTTCCCTGCCCATTTTCGCAGTTAAATGTACCGCCGGTAATATTCAGCTTCAGTGCATTACCGTGCGCATCCTCGCTGTTGTAAGTACCGCCAAACACATACAGAGCGTCAGGCAGCCAAGCGTTTCCGCTGTAATTATAGAATTCCTTAGGATTATCAATGCTTCCTTTGGTTGCATTGATCGTACCACCAGAAATGTCGACCTGACCCATGCGCAGAGAAACACCGCCATTCAAAGTACCATTAGTGATGGTAAGCTTGACCTGATTCGGCATATAAATGGCTGGGCCCTCCTTTGCCGTCAAGGTACCGCCATTTATTTCAAAGTTCATTGTTCCTGTGGTGTTGTTACCGCTCAGCGCAGCCCATTTGGACTCAATTTCGCCACCATTTACCGTCACGCTACCACCATTCAATGCGTATGTGCCATAATCTCCGGTGCTCACAATTTTTCCGCTGTTCAGTGTCAGACTGCCACCATCAATTTTGATAGGTGTCTTAGACGCAGTGATGGTTCCTTCCCCCTCAATGGTCAAAGACCCTTTCACATAGATACCACAGTCTTCATCGACCGTCAGTGATTTTCCATTCAACTTGAGCGTGATAGCAGTACCTTCAGGAATAATAACCTGCTTATTTACCGGAATGGCCACATTCTCCGTCAGCGTGATCACGCCATCCACTGCATCAGGCAACGGCGCATATTCACTCGCCGCCCAGCTGGTGGTGCACAGTCCCAGCGCCATGACCAGCGCCAGCACGGTTGCCAATACTTTTTTCATTGTTAACACTCCCCAATGGTTTTAATATTTCCGCAGCCCGCTTCGTTTTAAGCTTGTTAAAACGCCAAAGCAGGAGTACTCCTGCGGATAATCAGATTATAGCACAGCTGCATAATTTGTCCAGCCTTTTTCTGGAAATTCTCCACATTTTCGTCATCTGCGGAATTTGGACCGGGGGAGGGGCGCAGCCCCTCCCCCGGTTTCTCACGGCTCCCGCCGTATCTCCGTCCTCTCCCGGGGCGCGATGGGCCGCATCATGCAGAAATACCGGCTCTCATCCGCCGCGTGGTCCTCCTGTCCCGTGTCCACATCCTCCGGCGCCGTGGTGCTGTACGACAGCCCCGGTACCGTCCGTATGAACGCCCGGCAGTTTTCGAACACATACAGCATGGGGTACCCCTCCCCGTCAAAGCTCATCCGGTAGTGCATCTGCATCCACCCCGGTATCCGCCGGTTGTCCCCCTTTTCAAAGAACAGCCGGTGCTTCAGCGCCGTCTCATAAATGCTCTCGCCCCGGCTGGCGTCCCAGATGGCCGGGTCCGCCACCCCCCCGTATGGTCCGTCCCCGCAGATATGGGTGCTCGTCCTCCATCCGCCGTATCTCCGCGAACTGCCGCTCCGGCGTCCACAGCACGCCCTCGTCCGGCGTTCCCGTGCAGCCGTACAGCTCCAATATCCGGTACACGCACCCGTCGAAGTCCACCGCCCACCAGCCGCAGGAAAAGGGCTTGGCGTACCCGAAGTCGTAGCTTCTGTACACGTTCCACTCCCGCGGGATGTCAAAGGGCCGGATCACGTGCGTCCACCGCCGGTCCGCGTAGTGCGCCGGGTCGTCCGTGAACTCCTGGAACACCTGTCCCGCCAGCACGTCCCACCGCCCCTCCAGCCACGCCGCCCGCAGCTTCGGCGGCAGTGCCTCCAGCTGCCGTATATACTCCGGCTGCCGCGCCAGCAGCGCCCCGTTGTCCGTCACCCGCGCCGGTATGAACGCGTACTCGCCCCCGTTCTCCCCCGGCTCATACCGCCGGTCGATAAACAGCCGCTTGATATACCCATGCCCCGGCCCGCCCGGGTTGCACGTGTAGTAAATGCGCTTGGGAAATCCGTTCACGCCGCGCACGCACGCCGCCAGCTTCCGCATCCACTGCTCCTTTAGCTGCGTGGCCTCGTCGAAAAAGATCACGTCGTACTCCGCGCCCTGATAGCGATCCGCGTCCCGGTCGCAGGCGCAGTATCCGAACTGCAATACGCTCCCGTTCCCGAACACGAACCGTCTCTCCTCCGCCCGGTATACGGCCGTACCCGCCAGCTCCAGCCGCAGCGTCTCCAAATGGTTTGTCTCGATCTCCGGCATGGTCCGCCGCACCAGCAGCATCCGTATCCCCGGATACCGCTGCGCCAGCAGCTTGGCCTTGCACCGCACCGCCCAGCTCTTCCCGCCGCCCCGTGCCCCGCCGAAAGCGACGTACTTCTTTTTGCACCGCAGAAATTCGTCCTGCTTTGCGTTCGGCGTCCCGATGTATATATCCTCCATGTTCTCTCCCCCTTGTCTCTCTTCTCTCCGTGCTTACTCGCTCAGCTCCCGTACCCCCTCTCCCAGCAGCACCTGCACCGTCTGCGCCGCGGTCCCGCCGCCCAGCTCCTTCTCCAGCCCCGCCAGCGTCTGCAATATCCCCGCCAGCTCCTTCAGCTCCTTGGTGCACGCCTCACCTTTTTCCGCCTCCTCGGCCGCCCGCTTCGCGCCCCGCATCAGCGCCCGCGTCATTTCCAGCAGGCACGCCCTGCTCTCCGCCCTGCGCCGTCTCTCGTTCCGGCACCCGCTGACCCAGTTCTCCTTCCGCGCGTGCCGTCCCACGGTCTGCACCGAAACGCCGTATTCCTTCGCCAGCTGCATATAGGTATATCCGCCCGCCTCGTACTTCTCCCGCAGTTCCTCCCAGGGTGCCGCCGTCTTATGCATCCGCCTCACCTCCGACCACCTCATACGCCGCCAGTATCTGCGCCGCGAAATCCGCCAGGCAGCCCCTGCACACGTTCTCACCGCTGATCCGGTAGTATCGCTCTCCCCGCCGCAGCTCCCCGCCGCACAGGTCGCACTGTCCGCACACCGCGTCCGTCCCGTTCTTTCTGTACTTCATATCCGTACCCCCTTATCAAGATCGTCTGCCCCCATCCCCGAAAAGCAAAAAAGTTGCCCGCAAACGGGCAACACCCCCAAAATTTTCCCCCAGCCTTCCCCTTGCGGGTGCCCTCGTCATCCTTCCCCTTGAGGGGTTCGCGGTGTTGAATGACAGGCCGGTGGCCTGTCAGATCCGCGAACCGACCGACCCGCAGGGAGACAGGTGCCCCCGCAGGGGGTGGATAAGGTGTAGCCGCACAGCGGCGTAAAACGCCCCCACCCCGCCCCGCACCGCCGCACAGAAAAAAGGGCCGGCTCCCGCCGACCCTTTTTCTGTTCTCCTTTAGCCCGGAGGCCAGGTCATATCCCGCCCCGCCAGCACATGGAAGTGCAGGTGCTTCACGGTCTGTCCCGCCTGATCGCCGCAGTTGTTGACGATTCGGTAGCTCTCCACGCCCAGCTCCCTGCAGATCTTGGCGATGACCTCGAAGCAATGGGCCACCACACCGCTGTTGTCCGCCGTGATGGCATTGGCGCAGCAGATATGTGCCTTGGGCACCACCAAAAAGTGTACCGGTGCCTGCGGCTCGATATCATAAAAGGCATAGCATTGTTCGTCCTCATACACCTTTTTGCTGGGGATCTCCCCGTCAATAATGGCGCAGAACAGGCAATCGTTCTTCATGGTCGCATCTCCTTTCGCATATATTTTTGTTGTTATTTTTCTCCCAATTCCCTTTTGTGTTCCTGCGCGCTCTTGAGCCCTTGAAGATGCAAGGCTTTGGAGCCGTTTGGAACACAAAGTCGAATTGGGACTTATTTTTTCATAATACAGCGCATTATTTCAACTTTTCCGCCACGAAATCGTCCACGGCCGCCAGCGCGTCGTCCACCTTCAGCAGGTCGGTGCCGCCGCCCATGGCGCTGTCCGGCTTGCCGCCGCCCTTGCCGCCGCACACGGCGGACACGGTCCTGACCAGATCGCCGGCCTTCACGCCCCGCGCCACGGCCTCCTTGCCGCACACCGCCAGGAACGTGACCTTCTCGCCCACGATGCTGGCCAGCACGCCTACCACATGGGGATCCTTGTCCCGCAGGAAGTCGCCCATCAGCCGCAGGGCGTTTGCGTCCAGGCCCTGACGGGTGCCGGTGATGACGTGCAGCCCGTCCACGGTCTTGGCGGAGGCCAGAATCTGCTTGGCCTCGCCCATGGACGCCTCGCTCTTGAATTTCTCCAACGCCTGCCGCAGCGCCTTCATCTCGCTGGCCTGCTGCTCCAGACGCTCCAGCAGCGTCTCCGGCGCGGACTTGAAGAACTGGGACGCCCGGTTCAGCAGCCCGCGGCTGCGGCGCATGTCCTCCATGGTGACCTTTCCGGTGGTGGCCTCGATGCGGCGCACACCGGAGGCCACACTACTCTCGCTCTTAATACGGAACGGACCGGCTTTGGCGGTGTTGTCCAGATGAGTGCCGCCGCACAGCTCCATGGAGAAATCACCCATGGTCACCACTCTCACGGTCTGACCATATTTTTCGCCGAAGGTAGCCACCGCGCCCCGGGCCTTAGCCTCGGCGATGGGCAGTTCTTCGGTGGTAATGAGCAGTCCGGACAGAATAGCGTCGTTGACCATATCCTCCACCTCGTCCAGCTGTTGGGGCGTAATACCCTCGAAGTGGGTGAAGTCAAAGCGCAGGCGATCCGGCTCCACCAGAGAGCCAGCCTGATGCACATGGTCGCCCAGCACCTTCACCAGCGCCGCGTCCAGCAGATGGGTGGCACTGTGGGCCCGGCGGATAGCGGCGCGGCGGTCGGTGTCGATGGACGCCGTCACACTGTCGCCCACGGCCACGCTGCCGCTGAGCAGCTTGCCGTAGTGCATGAACTTGCCGCCCTTGTTCTTCTGCACATCGCTGACCACGAACTCCATGCCGTCGCCGGTGATCACGCCGTGGTCGGCCACCTGACCGCCCATTTCGGCGTAGAAGGGGGTCTTGTCCAGCACCAGGATGGCCTCCATACCGGACACGATCTCGTCCACCAGCTCGCCCTCGGCCACGATACCCAGCACCTTCGCGCCGTTCACCGTGTCGTGGTCATAGCCCACGAACTCCGTGGCCGGCATGTCCTTGCCGAACTCCACGCCGGCCCAGCCCAGATCGCCCAGCGCCTTGCGGGCTTCGCGGGCGCGCTCCTTCTGCTGGGTCATCAGGGACTGGAAGGCCTCCTCGTCCACGGTCATGCCCTCCTCGGCGGCCATCTCCGCCGTCAGGTCGATGGGGAAGCCGAAGGTGTCGTACAGCTTGAAGGCGTCCGCGCCGGAGAACACCGTCTCGCCCTTCTCCTTGTGGGAGGCCAGCATCTCGTTGTAGATGCGGATGCCGCCGTCGATGGTGCGGGCGAAGTTCTCCTCCTCGGTGCGGATGACCTTGGTGATGTAGCTCTGCTTCTCCTTCAGGTCGGGGTACTGCCCCTCGTTCTCGTGCACCACGGTGTCCACCACCTTGTACAGGAACGGCTCGTTGACGCCCAGCAGCTTGCCGTGGCGGGCGGCGCGGCGCAGCAGGCGGCGCAGCACATAGCCGCGGCCCTCGTTGCTGGGCAGGATACCGTCGCAGATCATAAACGTGGCAGACCGGATGTGATCGGTGATGACCCGCAGGCTCACATCCCGCTTGTAGCTCTCGCCGTAGTGGGCGCCGGTCAGCTCGCTGACCTTGTGGGTGATGTTCATCACCGTGTCCACGTCGAACAGGCTGTCCACGTTCTGGCACACGCAGGCCAGGCGCTCCAGACCCATGCCGGTGTCGATGTTCTTCTGCTTCAGCTCGGTGTAGTTGTTGTGGCCGTCATTGTCGAACTGGGAGAACACGTTGTTCCATATCTCGATATAGCGGTCGCAGTCGCAGCCCACGGTGCAGCCGGGCTTGCCGCAGCCGTACTCCGGTCCGCGGTCATAATAGATCTCGGAGCAGGGGCCGCAGGGGCCGGAGCCGTGCTCCCAGAAGTTGTCCTCCTTGCCGAAGCGGAATATCCTGTCCTCAGGAATGC
>ENA-OWPN01001618-OWPN01001618.1-human-gut-metagenome-genome-assembly--contig:-NODE-1618-length-18878-cov-2.836264_pt1 | contig 18878 bp, 8 predicted proteins | sample MGYA00248266_ERZ651850 | MGnify/ENA primary metagenome ERZ651850 (study PRJEB26924, sample SAMEA4378296) | human gut metagenome | biome: human gut; feature: human-associated habitat; material: faeces... | reverse complement strand
GGAAATAGAAATGTCTTTGAATGATTTCTATCGTACAGATTTTTTTCCGATTGACGATATGAAATGGGGAGATGATGTAACTGCTCGAAATGAAACTTCTGCAGTAAATAATGGAACATTAACTTCAGAAGACGGAACGATTGCCAAACGTTGGGAAAACTATTATAAAGGTATCGCACGTGCTTTACGTATAATCAATAATATGGATCGAGCGCGTGCTATGGGCGTTTCGGAGAAGGATATTGCTCAATATGAAGGTGAGGCTTACTTTTATTTAGGATATGCTTATGGTATGTTAGCTTTTCATTGGGGGGATGCAATTTTGGATAAGGTGGGTATGGGTTTAGATGAAGCTTATACTGCTTCCCGATCTCCGAAAGCAGATGTATTGGCTTACAGTTACGAATGTTTGGATAAGGCTGCGGAACGTTTACCGAATAGTTATCCAGGCATCCAGCGTGCCACGAAAGGGGCTGCTTATGCTTTTAAAGCAAGAATTGCTATTTATAATGAGGATTATGCAGCCGCTGCTACTGCTGCCAAGAATTGTATGGATTTGAATGTGTACAAATTGCATAGCAACTATCAGGATTTGTTTACGGCTTCTTGGTCTGACGAATGGATTTTCTTTTTCCGTGGAGATGTGACGTTGAAGAAATATTACTGGGCTGCGTCTGATGTGTTGAATAGCATATCTCGCCTTTCAGGAGGATGGGGTGGTCAAAAAGCTCCTTCTTATGAATTGGTCTGTGCTTATCCTTGTATTGATGGTAAACCGATTGATGAATCTCCGCTTTACAATCCGAAAGACTTTTTCGAGAACCGGGATCCACGTATGGCAATGACAATTGTTCCGTTTGCAACAGCATATAACAAGAGTGTGTTGGATGGAACGTATGATCCGAACGATTATGAATGGTTAGGGTATGAGTATTCTCCTTCTCCTGTTAAAACAACCGTTCAGAGAATTTCTGACGGTGCACAAGTGGGAAATAATGATTCTAAAGCAAGAGCGGAACATGCATCCTATACAGGTTTATTATTTAAGAAATATGTTGATGAGTCATTTTTGGAAAATGGTAAAGCTGGTGCACCGACTACTTATCCGATGTTGCGTTACGGTGATGTTCTGTTGATGTATGCTGAAGCGATGAATGAGACGAATCAGTGTAGCCAAGAAGTGTTGGACGCTACGATTAATAAGTTGCGTGAAAGGGCTTATAACGGAACAGGTCTTGAGTATCCACGAGTAACGGAAGGATCACAGCAGCAGTTACGTACGGTTATCCGTACCGAGCGTTTTATTGAAATGGCTTGGGAAGGTCATCGTTATAGCGATTTAATTCGTTGGAAGATTGCAGGGAAGGTATTTAATCGTCCAATTTATTTCTTGAATCGTGCGTGGTCCGGTAATACCTCTTGGAATGGTGATGAAAGTTCTGTCTCGGCCGAATACAAGCAGCTGATTCAGAACTGGAAAGATGGTAACTATCCGATAGGTGGTATTCCACAGATTGATGAAGACGGTATTGCAGATTTGAGTGAAATGGCGGAAAAGGGGTATATTACCGTGGCAACCGAACGTAAATTCGATGAAAGTCGTGATTATTTGTGGCCGGTTCCTGCAGCAGATAGATTAATTAACGAAAATCTGTCACAGAATCCGAAATGGTGATCGGTTTGGGATAGATTCGATATGATATTCATTTAAGGGTTCCTCGGCTTTATATGGTTATATAGAGGATGAGGAACCCTTGTTGTAAAAAATCAAATAATATGAAACTGAATAGTATAATAGGATTACTGACTGTATTTTCGGTATTAGGATGTACTGCCCAAAAGGATGTCAAAAAAATACCGGAATCGATTTCTGGTATTTATCCCCGTTTGGCTTACTATAATAATGAAGGCGAATGTGGGACAGGGGCAGTCGTACCTTGGGCGGATCGTTTATGGGTGGCTACTTATGGGCCTCATTTACCGAATGGCTCTTCTGATAAATTATATGAAGTGACGTCCGATTATCGGCAGATCATGCATAAGGAGAGTATTGGAGGTACACCTGCAAACAGAATGATTCATAAAGAAAGCAATCAACTTTTTATAGGACCTTATGCGATTGATAAAACAGGTAAAGTTCGTGTTATTCCATATACTGTAATGTCTGGTCGACATACTGGAAATGCTCGTCATTTGACAGATCCGTCCAATAAGATTTATTATGGGACAATGGAAGAAGGATTTTATGAAGTGGATGTGAATACATTGGAAGTAAAAGAATTGTATCAGGATGGCAATAAGAAACAACAGAAAAAAAATGATACGGATGCCGGGCCGATAAATGCTTTATTACCGGGAGTACATGGTAAGGGGTTATATTCTGGGCAAGGCTGTATGTATTTTACCAACAATGGAGAAGGGACACAAGAAGCATTAAAGAAGTTTGATGTGGAGGCTGGTGTCCTAGCTGAATGGAATGGAAAAGAGTGGAAAGTAGTTCGTCGCAATCAATTTGTCGAAGTGACGGGGCCGGGTGGCATTTATGGAAATACGAATCCGGAAACAGACCCGATTTGGGCAACAGGGTGGGATTATAAATCAGTTATTTTAGGTGTACGCGATGCCGAAAAAGGGTGGGCTTTTTATCGTTTGCCCAAAGCCAGTCATAGCTATGATGGTGCGCATGGATGGAATACGGAATGGCCGCGCATTCGGAATGTCGGGACAGAGTCTCAGCCTGATTATCTGATGACGATGCATGGAATGTTCTGGTATTTTCCAGGAATGTTTACGGCTGATAATTCAGCAGGTATTCGTCCGCGCTCCGCTTATTTGAAGGTGATTGGTGATTTTACACGTTGGAACGATCAGTTGGTTTTCGGTTGTGACGATTCGGCTCAGAAAGAATTCTTGAACAAACGAAAAGCAAAGGGAAGTATAGAGGGACCAGGTCAATCGAATTCGAACCTGTGGTTTACCTCTTTGACAAGACCGGATGAATTAGGACCGGCTACTGCTGAAGGTGCTGTTTGGGCAAAGGAAAGCGTGAAAGCAGGTGAGAGCTCTGAACCGTTCCTTTTTAGTGGCTGGACACATCGTTTCGGTTGGGTCAAAAATGAAGGAAAACAACCGGTGATCTTTACTTTTGAAATAGATGAAGCCGGCAAAAATGAATGGAAGACCTTGAAGAGTGTCACAGTAAATGCAGGAAAGTCGGTCTCTGTCCCTTTTGCTTCTACCGAAAAAGGAGAATGGATTCGTGTAAAAACGGATAAAAATACATTGGCAACGGTTAGTTTCAATTATACGACTGCCGATCCCCGTTCGACTTCTTCTGATCCGATTTACCAAGGTTTGACAACAGTTAAACAAAATACGACAATCGGAGGTTTGTTGTATGGGCTTGGTGACAACCGTCGTGCATTGGGAGTGTTGGCAAATGTGACGGTAGATGGAAAAACATCGGAAACCGGTTATTATGAAATGGGAGATAAATTGGAACTGGTTCGTAAGGAAGATACAAAAACGACTGATTTTATTCGATCAAAGTTTGCCATACCCCAACAAGTCGTTTCGATAGAAGAGGGTTCTGTCCTGATTGTAGATGATTTGAACCGGCGTTGGCGTCTTCCTTTGGGGGATGAAACGTATAAAGAATTGACTAACCAAGGTGTACTGCGTGTTTGTCGGGAAGTGGCAACGGAACGCGATATGTTCTCTTGTATGGGAACTTTTTACGAACTTCCTGCGGAAAATGCGGATGGATATGCAAAAATTCGTCCTATATCAACTCATAATTACCGTATCAACGATTATGCTTCTTACCGAGGTATGCTTGTTTTGACAGGTGTGACACCTGAAGAGGGAAAAGAGAATCCGCATATTATTGTTTCGGACGACGGAAAAGCTGCTGTTTGGGTAGGTGTTATCGATGACTTGTGGACATTGGGTAAACCGGTAGGTCATGGTGGTCCGTGGAAGAATACAGATGTAAAAGTTGGTATTGCTTCTGATCCGTATCTGATTGGATTCTATGACAAGAAAGAGCTTTCGTTGTCGCATCAGTCTGATAAGAAAGTCGTCATTACGGTTGAAGTTGATCCTACCGGCAATGGGGATTGGATGGAGTATGCCGCTTATGCAGTACAACCTGGAGAAAGGTTCGTTCAACAACTCCCTGAAGCATTTCAAGCAAGATGGATTCGTTTTGTATCGGATACGGATACAAAAGCAACTGCTTGGTTGGATTATAAATAAAATGTAGAAATGACATCCGGTGATGATACTGATAAATCAATTACCGGATGTTGTTGAATTGCAATCTTTAAATCTGTAGAATCATGAAATACATTTTAATATCTGTTTTGTTAGTTTTAGGATGTCTGAATAATAAGGCATTGTCTCAGCAGCAAATAAATTGTAGCGGAGTGTTTCCGCATTTGGCTATGGTAGCAGATCAAACTCCACGAACTGAAGCAGGGACGGGCGCTTTGTTCCCTTGGGCAAACAGATTATGGGTCGTTACTTATGTCGCACATTTCTCCGCGACTGGTTCCGGTACGGGACTTTTTGAAATCAATGATAAGATGGAAATACATAAACGCCCGGAAAGTGTGGTGGGAACATATGCTAACAGATTACTCCACGGCCCTACGAATCAGTTGATCATTGGTCCGTATGTAATTGATATGAATGGGAATGTGCGAGTGATTGATGGTGTGAAGGATCATCGCTTAGCTGCAACAATGACGCATTTGACGGATCCGGAGAATAAAGTTTATTTTCTGGCTATGGAAGGTCAATTTTTTGAAGTGGATGTAAATACCTTAGATACAAAATTATTATTTAACCTTTATGATGAGTTGAAAGAACCGAAAGGGTCGAAACCTCATTTTAAATCTGGTTTTACAAGGCATGGTAAGGTTGTTGTGTGTAACAATAGTTATTCTACAAAAGATTATAATAAGGATTGGAGTGCAGGCCGTTTAGCAGAGTGGGATGGTAAAGTTTGGAAAATAATAGAAGAGAAGTCGTATACGGAAGTATGGAGCTCTTCTCATTTTGGTGCACCAATTTTGGCTACAGGTTGGGATAATGCTTCTGCTGTAATGAGTGTGTTTTTTCCGAATACAAAGGAATGGAAAAGGTATCGTTTGCCAAAATCCAGTAAAACATTCGATGAGACGAGTTGTACGGAGTGGCTGCGTATTCGCGAAATTGAAACAGAACGTGCAATGATGGACTGTCATGGGTTATTTTATGAAATAGGATTTCATCTATATGTTGATCAGCTGTGGGCTATTCGTCCGGTTTGTTCGCATTTGCGTGTAATTCCAGACTATTGTTCTTGGAGGGGCATGTTGGTGATGGGAGGAAATCAGGCGACGCCAATGAAGTTTGGTACTGCTGATGGAAATCCTTTGGCTGGTCAACCTCAAGCTGGATTGTGGTTCGGTAAGACAGACGATTTGTGGTCGTGGGGAAAACCAACTGGTGAAGGAGGGGTATGGTCTGATGATGAAGTTATGGCCCATGTCCCGTCTGATCCTTTTTTAATGTATGGATTTGATCAGAAATCTCTTCACCTTTGGCATGATTCGAATGAAGCTGTTTCTTTTAAAATAGAAGTAGACGTTGTAGGCAATGGGCAGTTTAAGATTTATGAAATTAAGACTGTCGGTTCTGGTGAATATGTGCATTATGAGTTTCCTGAGAGCTTTTCTGCTCGATGGGTACGTGTAACCGCAAATAAAAATTGTAAAGCAACAGCATGGTTTATTTATAATTAGTTCTATTTTTGCAAAGTAGTAAATTTAGAGAGTGTTGTGTTTCCCTTTGTTTTTGTTAATTTAAAATATTAATATCATGAAGACTCGTGTAATTTTATCATTATTATTTTTGTTGAGTTTGGGATGTGTTCGAGCGGCAGACCTTTTTGTCGAAGCCGAAAGTTTCAGTAACAAGGGTGGTTGGAAGGTTGACCAGCAGTTTATGGATTTGATGGGGTCTCCTTACCTTTTGGCGCATGGGATGGGTGTACCCGTCGATGATGCCTCTACGGAAGTAACGTTTCCTGAAAAAGGAGAATATTATGTATATGTTCGGACCTATAACTGGACTTCCCCGTGGAAAAAAGGGGAAGGTCCCGGTAAATTCAGTTTGTCTGTCGGAGGAAAGAAGATGACTTCTCCATTGGGAGCGGAGGGTTCTGCCTGGATGTGGCAGATAGCTGGAAAAGTATCTGTCAAGAATCTGAAAACTGTAATCAAGCTGCATGATTTGACGGGATTTGACGGTCGTTGTGATGCGATCTACTTTACCACGGAAGTTGGCAAGATGCCTCCGTCGGATGTAAAGGAACTGGAAGCATTCCGTCGTCAAGCATTGGGATTACCGGATGAAGCACCGGTTGCCGGCGAATATGATCTTGTAGTCGTGGGAGCCGGTATAGCCGGGATGAGTGCCGCTGTGTCGGCCGCCCGTCTGGGTTGCAGGGTAGCTTTGATTAATGACCGTCCTGTGGTAGGTGGTAATAACAGTTCGGAGATACGTGTCCATTTAGGAGGCCGTATCGAAGAAGGAACTTATAAGGAACTTGGCGGTCTGCAGAAAGAATTTGGTCCGGAAAAGGGAGGAAATGCACAACCTGCAGAATATTATGAAGACCAGAAGAAAATGGATTGGCTAGCAGGTGAAAAGAATGTGTCTCTTTTCCTGAACTTTCGTGCGATAGGGGTGACAAAGGAAGGTGATAAGATCACATCGGTTATTGTCAAACACATCGAAAGCGGTAAAGAACTGAAGTTCGAGGCTCCTCTGTTTTCTGATTGTACGGGAGACGGGACGATCGGTTACCTGGCGGGGGCCGACTACCGTATGGGGCGTGAAGGTCGTGACGAGTATGGTGAGAGCATCGCTCCGGAGAAAGCAGACAAGTTGACAATGGGTTCTTCCGTCCAGTGGTATTCTGTGGATAACAAGAAATCGAGCCCTTTCCCGGAGTTCAGCTATGGAGTGGAGTTTAACGACAAGAATTGTGAAAAGGTGATGATGGGAGAATGGACGTGGGAGACAGGTATGAACTTCGACCAGATCAAGGACTTCGAACGTATCCGTGATTATGGAATGCTAGTTATCTGAAAAACCGTATGAAGGAAAATGACCAGTATAAGAACCGAAAATTAGGTTGGGTTGCTTATGTCGCCGGCAAGCGTGAATCACGTCGTCTGATGGGGGATTATATTTTAAAGGAAGACGATATCACGAAAAACGTGTCTCATGAAGATGCTTCTTTCGCCACGACATGGAGTATCGATTTACATTGGCAGGATCCGAAAAACAGTGAACATTTTCCAGGCAATGAGTTCAAAGCGGTGACAAAGCATATTCTGATCCATCCGTACGCCGTTCCGTATCGTTGTCTGTATTCGCGTAATGTGGACAACCTGTTTATGGCCGGCCGTAATATCAGTGTGACTCACGTGGCATTGGGAACGGTCCGTGTGATGCGTACGACAGGAATGATGGGAGAGGTAGTAGGTATGGCTGCATCATTGTGTAAGAAATATGATGTGACACCTCGTGGTGTTTACCGTTCGCATCTGGAAGATTTGAAGACATTGATGAAAGAAGGTGTGAATAAGAAAGGGCTACCGAATAACCAGCGTTATAATGAAGGCGGTATGTTGAAAGACAAACCGGTTGTCCAATAATCAGAAAAGTATGGTGTGTGTCAAAATGTACTTGTCTCTGCGTCAAGCGTGGGGATAATCACATTTTGACACACATCTTTTTAATATATGCCCATAAAACTATTGCAAGTTTAAAAAGCCATGAAACATAAAGCTCTTTATTTATATCTGATATTATTTTTTTTATTGTGCTGTTCCGTTACTACCACCGGACAAGAGAAAAAACAGGAACGGTTTACCTTGATGGGATTAGGTGATTCCATTACGGAAGGAGCGGATTTCTTCACTTGCTATTTGTATCCACTTTGGGAAAAATTATTTACAGCCGGGTATCAGTTTGATTTTATCGGCCCTCGTGAGAGTAAATGTCGGATCGGGACGCTTAATCATTGTGGTTTCAGCGGTAAGAATGTGGAGTTTCTGGAGTCGAAGATCGACAGCCTTTACCGGCTTTATCCGGCAGATATTGTATTGCTCCATGCCGGTCATAACCATTTTGCGGAAGAGAAACCTATTCCCGGAATGATAGCTTCTTACAAGTCTATTATCAACAAAATACAGGCGATCAATCCGAATGTCCGTATTTTGATTGCCCAGGTAATACCAAGCGGGAAACTACCTAAATATTCGTATATCCCGGAATTGAACGAGAAGATTGCGGAAATGGTTGCCGGATTAAACTCCGGACAGGTCTTTTTGGTCAATCAGGCTCAGGGATTTAACTGGCAAGACTATACGGTACACGATAAAGTACATCCGAATAAGGCTGGTGCGGAGAAGATGGCGACTGTCTGGTTCGAGGCCTTAAAGAAAGTACTGGCTTCATCGGAGACGGTGTTCTCTCCTGAAATCGTTCGGTATAAGACATTAGAGGATGGAGATTCCCTGGCACTTCACATCTTCAAGCCCCGGAATATGCAGGCTGGGGAAAAAAGGCCGGCTATTGTATACTTCTTCGGAGGAGGTTGGAAGTTAGGTACTCCGATTCAGTTTTATCGTGAATGTGCTTATTATGCTTCAAAAGGAATGGTTGCTGTATCGGTTGATTATCGTATCGGATATTTGCACCATTCTACTCCGTTCGAGAGTTTTGAGGATGCCAAAGATGCGATATGTTGGTTGCGTAGCCATGCTTCGGACTATCAGCTTGATCCGGACAAGATTGCCGTAGCCGGTGGTTCTGCCGGTGGACATCTGGCTGCCGCACTCGGAACGATCGGGAGTGATGAGACTGTTCCGGCGGGTTACAGGCCGAACCTCTCCGTGTTATATTATCCGGTTGTAGACATGGTTTCGCGAGGTTATGGTTTTCCGGAAATAAAAAGGGATTTTGAAAAAATTTCACCGATCCATCATGTGTCGGAAGCAACTCCCTCCACTCTTATATTGCTTGGCACGAAAGATCCTATCGTATCGGTCGAAACGATCGAGGCCTATCAAGATAAACTTTTGCAGAAGGGAGTGGATTGTGAACTCCATCTCTTTGAAGGTGCCGGGCATCCGATCTTTCTATACAGAAAGCCGCTTACGGAAGAGTATTATAAGGTTCGAAAGTTGACGGATGATTTTTTGAAAAGACAGGGATTCCTGTAGTATTTGTTATTTTTCTTAATCAGGATCTTCGTTTATCTGGGGTTATTGTATAATATTGTTTATTTGACAATGTTATACATCCTTTAAGAATAGCTCTGAAATCCTGCTTTTGATCCTGAAAAAGTCGTTTGCCGGCATGAGGTGCGCAGTTTATTTCGACGATGACCGTCGTCATCACAATAAAGTCCCGAAATCTATTTTGGATATTCGGATTCTCCCTTTTTAACTTGTTTCTTTTCTAAACTGAAGCCCCAGAAATATCCCTCCCGGCAGCAATATGATCCCTGCTGAGACGAGTAGGGCAACCTGGAGCGAATACATGTCATTCAGCCAACCGATAAAGGGGGCGATAGCGGCGAACATCAGGCGGATTATGAAGTTGCGGATGGAAAGCACTGTCGCCCTCATGTCGGAAAAAGTTATTTGGTTGATGTATCCTTTGAGGATGGGGGTGGCAAAACCGCGGAAAATATAAAAGACGAACAAGATGGCAAGGCCGGCGTACGTAAGGTTGAAAGCCAGGGAGACATATCCGCCGACGATAAAAACGAGGATCAGGATTCCCATCTTACGCGGACCGAAGTAGTTGTCCACCCGGTCGGACCAGAGAGCGGCGAAGCCGACCGTCAGATTCAGTACCGTCCAAATAACGCCATACCAGGAAACGGGAGTTTTCAGATACATTAAAACCGGTTGTACGAACCAAGCCATCGTGAGAGTCGCTGCCCCGATTATACCTGAATACATGATATTGTAGCAAAGTTGCTTGTTCGTTACCAGCGAATATCTGATGATCCGGACAATCTCGTTTACCGGATTCTGTATTTTATTGGAACGGTTGACCTCCTTAAGCATGAATGCTGCCGGAATACCTGTAAATGCAATCACAGCCTGCGCATAAAAAGGAAGACGAAGGGAATAAGTCGCCAATAAACCACCAAAGATACCTGCCAGCGCTTCAGCGAAGTTACCGATCATCGTGATCCGTCCTTCATATCGTAAGTATAAATTTTCTTTCTTGTATTGGGCGGTAGTATCGTATAACAGAGCGGAATCTGCACCATTTACCAATGTCTGTCCTGTCCCCAACAAGATTTCAGCGAAAAGAAAAGCTGTGAATGTCGAGGTGAACGAATAGCATAGATATCCGAAGAAGAAAAGGATACATCCTAATATCAGACATTTGCGGCGTCCCCAAACATCAGCCAGATAGCCTGAAGGGATCTCCAAGGCTACGGCTGCTATCGAATAGACACTCTTCAGGATAAACACATTCTGCAATCCTAATCCGTGTTTTTCGTAAAAAAGCACGATGATAGGCATAACCAATGTGAACCATTTGGATAGTTTGATCAGATAAAGAGCGAGTATATTCCGTTTCATGTTTGCAAAAGTACAAAATATATGAAATATCCTTGTGGGACGTCAATTGCATTTCCGTGAACTAGTTTCGATGTTTTACCCATCAGGAGTGTCTAATTATTGTACACCATTGTCAAATAATTGGACACTTAAAAAAATGATTGTGCTTTTATCTATTTGTATTTTAGCTCGTTGACTCTTTTGGCACGCTTTTTGAATTTTAATGGACGGAATATAATAAATACGCGATATGAAAAACTTGAACATAGCATTACGTTCGCTTTTTAAGAAAGGAAGAAGTAATGGGATAAAGATTTTATCTCTGGGAGTCGGACTGGCGATGGGACTTGTCCTGATATCGAAAGTGTGTTTTGAACGTTCGTTTGATAAGTTTTATCCGGACAGCGACCGTATTTATCGGTTGCACGAAAACATCATCCGGGATGGTGAATATAAGTCCTACGGGCAGGTGAGCGGAGGCGTGGCTACAGCTATGCAAGTCGAGATACCGGAGGTTGAAAAAGCAACTCGTTTGACCTATATCGGGGGTGACAAGGAGTTGTTCAAGACACAGGATGGAAACCGTTATTCCGCCCGTTATGTCGTGATGGGCGATACGAATGTTTTCGATCTGTTGCCGCGTCCTATCCTGATCGGTGATCCGAAAGAGACTTTGTCCCGTCCGGGATATGTGATGATCTCGAATCGCATTGCCAAACTGTTGGGAGGTGCAGAACAGGCAGTGAACAAGGAATTTGAATTTGAATCCAGTCCAGGACAAACCTATACGATAGGAGGTGTGTTTGAAGATGTACCTGAAAATTCCCACTTGCGTTTTGAGATTGTTGCATCTTTGGAAGGTATGAGCAAGTGGAGTCGTGAAAATTGGCTGGGGAATGACCGTTATCTGGGGTATGTAAAACTTTATCCCGGCACTGATCCGGAAAGCCTGACGACTGCCATTCGTGAGATGCAAGGACGGCATTGCGATCTGGAAGAGGTGAAAAAAGCGGGAATTGATTTGACTTATAGCCTGGTTCCGTTGATGGACATGCACAGTAACAGTGATGAGGTGAAGAGCATGAATTCCCTGTTGAGCTTTCTGGCTTTTGTGCTCATCTTTACGGCTGCGATGAATTATGTGCTTATCGTGATTTCCACGTTGATCAACCGAACCAAAGAGGTGGCTGTTCATAAATGTTATGGGGCTTCAGATAAGAACCTGTTCGGTATGATCATGTCGGAGACGTGTTTGCATATGCTGATTTCTTTGTTGCTTGCCGCTTTTCTGATCGTTCTGTTCCGTACGAAAACGGAAGAATTGTTAGGGGCAACGTTGGGAGCATTGTTCTCGACACAGACTATTGTGATACTGATAGGAGTTTGCATCGTGATCTTTTTCATTACCGGTTTGATCCCGACCTATATGTTCCTGCGTATTCCGGTGGCTGCCGCATTCCGTAATTTTAAAGAATCCCGCAGGTACTGGAAACTTTGCCTGCTGTTCATACAGTTTTTGGCAACAGCCTATCTGGTGGCATTATTGTCGGTTATCAATAAGCAGTATGACTATATGGTAAATGTCGATCCCGGATATGCCTATGAGAAGTTGGCTTATTGCTCGACACTGGGGGTGGAAGAATCCGTCCGTAATACGGCAATCGAGGAATTGCGCAAGATACCCGAAGTTGACAGAGTTTCTGCCTGCTATGACCTGCCGATTTCAGGGATGTCGGGAAATAATGTTTCACTTCCTGGAGATGACCGCGAACTGTTTAATATTGCCGATATGTACTGGGTGAAAGATGATTTCTTTTCCTTGATGGAGATTCCGGTTATTGAAGGAGAGGTGTTCCGTTCTGACGGTTCGGCTTCGAACAAAGTGATGGTCAGCCGTTCTTTTGTCGAAAAAATGGAACAGGTGGCTGGTTGGACCGGGAGTGCGATTGGCAAGAACATTATAATTACGGAACATAGCCAGAATGGAGAACCGTTTACCATCTGCGGTGTGTATGAAGATGTTTGTATTGGCAGTACCGGTAATCCGGATACACGTCCGACCGCCCTGTTCTATGATAGATATGCACCGATGATCCTGATCAAATTCCATGAGATGTCACCGGAGAATATAAAAAAGGCACAAAAGGTGCTGGAAGATGTAATGCCCGACCGAAATGTTACGGTGACGGCTTATTATATGGATATGATAGACCTGTATAAGGATTCCCGCACGTTCCGCGACTCGGTTATGATCGGGGGAATCGTGACCTTGATTATTGCATTGATCGGTCTGCTGGGATATACCAGTGACGAAACGAACCGTCGTGGACGCGAAATTGCGATCCGTAAGGTGAACGGGGCGACAGCATGGAGTATCTTGAAGATGATTTCGAAAGACATTTCCTATATTGCGATTCCCGCTATCGTGATCGGTATGACTGTCGCTTATTATTCCGGTACGGGATGGTTGGAGAAATTTACGGAAAAGGCGCCCATCGGATTTTTCATCTTCCTGGCCGGAGCGATGATGGTCTATGTTTTGATCATTGCTTGTGTCCTGTACCGTGCATGGGCCGTTTCGAATTCTAATCCGGTTGATAGTTTGAAATCAGAGTAACGATAGTAGGAAAAGCAGATAAACACGATAGATATGAGAAACTTGAATATTGCCATACGCTCATTGTTCAAAAAAGGACGTCATAATGTAATGAAGATCATCTCGCTGAGTGTGGGGTTGTCTGTTGCGTTGGTCATGATTGCGAAGATCTATTTTGAACAATCTTACGATACCTTCTATCCGGATGCGGACCGGATTTACCGGATCTATGAGAATTATAGCATGAACGGGAAAGAGGAAGACTATTATCAGGTAAGCGGTGCTGTAGCTCCCGCTATGCGGAGTGAGATTCCGGGCGTGGAAGACGCTACCCGGCTTACCTATATCGGTGGAGATAATACCCTGTTCACGACACCTGACAAACAACGTTATTCCGCCCGTTATATCATGATGGCCGACAGTAATGTGTTCGATATCTTCCCTGTGCCGATCCTGTCCGGTAATCCGAAAGTGGTGTTGGCCAAACCGTGGTATGCTATGATATCCCGTTCGTTGGCGGAAAAGATGGGAGGTATCGAAAAAGTGGAAGGCTTGACGATCATCCCCGATGAGAATCCCGGTTTGGAGGTGACGATCGGAGGTGTATTCGAGGATCTTCCCCAGAATGCCAGCTTGCGTTACGATATGTTGGTTGCCATGTCCGGCATGGATCCGGAGAGTTTGAACAACTGGTTGGGTAACGACCGTTATGCCGGTTATGTGCGTCTGTCACCGGGAGTCACGCCTGATAGCCTGACTCCGGCTATTCATGATATGACGCTCCGGCACCACGATCAGGAAGCTTTGAGAAAGTCGGGCTACGAACTGACTTATACGCTTAGGCCCTTGCTCGACTTGCATAGCAAAGCGGGAGAGGTAAAAAACATGGTTATGATGTTGGGGATTCTGGCCTTTGCCCTTTTGTTCACGGCTATCATGAACTATATTCTCATTACCATTTCTTCGATCGTCAACCGGACGAAAGAAGTAGCCGTGCATAAGTCGTACGGGGCTTCGGAAACGAATATCCATAGCATGGTTTTGTCGGAAACGCTGGTACACATGGTCTGTTCGATCATGGTGAGTATTTTCCTGATTTTTCTTTGTCGGGATATTATTTATGATTTATTGGATGTTTCGGTCGAAACGTTGTTATTATCCAAAGGGGCTTTGGTACTACTGGGGGTTTGCGTGATTGTGTTTCTGGTGACCGGCTTGGTTCCGGGCTGTTTGTTCGCCCGTATTCCGGTGGCTGCCGCGTTCCGTAATTTCCGTGAAAGTCGCCGTGTCTGGAAACTCTGTCTGCTTTTCCTCCAGTTTATTGCAGCGGGTTTGCTGGTGACCCTGTTATTGATTGTCGGCAGACAACATGCGTATATGGTGAACAGTGATCCGGGTTATTCGTATGACCGGCTGGCCTATTGCAGTATTTCGGCGATCGATTCCACGACTCGTTATAAGGTGCTGGATGAAGTGATGCGCCTGCCGGAAGTAGAAGCGGTGTCGACTTCCTATTCGTTGCCTTTTTGGTCGATGTCGGGCAATAATATCGCTTTACCGGAGTCGGAAAAGGAACTTTTTAATATTGCAGACCAGTATTGGGTGAGCAACGGATTCCTTGACTTAATGGAAATACCGGTGATAGAAGGCCGCTCGTTCACCGAGAATATCCCGGTTTCGGACGAAGTGATGGTGAACCGTGCTTTTGTGGAGAAGATGAAAGAATTCGTGGACTGGCCGGACGGTGCAGTCGGTAAATCCATTTATATATCGGAACATGATCGGTATGGCTCGAAGTATTATACGATTTGCGGGGTATATGAGAATTATATCATGGGGTCGCTCATCGATATGGATGCACGTCCTTCCGTCTTGTTCTACCGTCAACGTCCTTCTGCCCATTTGTTGGTGAAATTCCACCGGATGACTCCTGATGCAGTCGGAAAAGTAAATGAGAGATTGAAAGAGCTGATGCCGGACCAAGAGCCGAAACTGACGGTTTATTCCGTTCAGATGGTCGACCTGTACAGCAGTTCCCGGAAGTTCCGCGACGAAGTGATGATCGGGGGATTAATAACGCTGATAATCTCCCTGATCGGATTGATCGGCTATACGAACGACGAAGTGAACCGACGCCGCAAGGAATTGGCCATCCGCAAAGTGAACGGGGCTACGATGAAGGATATTCTACGGATATTCTTGAAAGACGTCCTTCGTATCGCCCTCCCTGCGATTTTATTAGGATGCGGCATATCTTATTTTGTCGCGGAACACTGGCAACGGCAGTTTGTGGAAAAGATACCTCTTAGTGCGTGGATCTTCTTGGCAGGGGCATTGTTTGTCTGCCTGGTGGTCTTGATATGTATCGTGTACCGCATCTGGGATGTCGCGAACGAAGATCCGGTCGATAGCTTGAAATCGGAATAATCCGGGATCTCGTTTTCCCAGCGAGTGTCTAATATCTTTACACCACTGTCCAAAAATTAGACACTCGCGGAAAATATTGAAATTATTATAGGGTTGTAAATAAATGGTTTATGTACTTTGGCACGCTGTTTGCCTATAGATAGGCAAGAAGAAGCAATAATAAAAAAACAGATACAGTCATGATTAAAATTGAAGGATTAAGTAAGTTTTTCCGTACGGAAGAGGTGGAAACGATCGCGTTGAACGGCGTGTCGATGGAAGTGAAGGATGGTGAGTTTGTGGCAATCATGGGCCCTTCCGGCTGTGGCAAGTCCACCTTGCTGAATATCCTGGGCCTGTTGGACAACCCGACATCGGGCGACTATTACCTGGCGGACAGGGAAGTCGGACACTTGAAAGAAAAAGAACGTACGCAGGTGCGTAAAGGAAATATCGGTTTCGTATTCCAGAGTTTCAATCTGATCGACGAACTGAATGTCTTTGAAAACGTGGAGTTGCCGCTTACCTATCTCAAAGTGAAGGCAAGCGAGCGCAAGCAGATGGTCAATGACATCTTGAAGCGCATGAACATCAGCCACCGAGCCAACCACTTTCCACAGCAGCTTTCCGGAGGTCAGCAGCAGCGTGTCGCCATCGCCCGTGCCGTTGTTTCGAATCCGAAAATCATCCTTGCCGATGAGCCGACCGGTAACCTGGACTCCAAAAACGGAGCCGAAGTGATGCAGCTCTTGACAGAACTGAACAAAGAAGGAACCACCATTGTTATGGTGACACACTCCAAACACGATGCGAGCTTCGCCCACCGGGTGATCAACCTGTTCGACGGAAGTATCGTGTCGTCCGTAAACGAATTCATTTAATTTTTGTAAAATAGAACATAGACACATTCTAATTGTTTTGTGATCATATCCGGCTTGGGAAAGTCGGATATATTCTTTGTGAGATATGAGTTTGGGGTTATGAATTATAAATGGAATACACTATGAATAATCTGTTAAATATAAAATCTTTTCTGAAATTCCTGAGCCGGAACAAGGGGTATACGGCGATCGACGTCTTCGGGCTGTCTGTTTCGCTGATGTTCGTGATCCTGATTGCGGTGTATGTGGAACGGGAATTGAATATCGACAAACAACAGGCGAATTACGACCGGATCGTTGCCATCGGCAATGAAGAGTTTTTGGAATCGGGTGTCCCGGTTTCCTATTGGCTGGAAGAGCGGTATCCGGAGATCGAGAAAGTCTGTCCGGTCATCACGGATCAAGGGAAGAGTAAACAAATTTTTTATGGAGACAAGAAGTTGACTGCCGATCTCGTATATGCGGATTCGACGTTTTTCGGCCTCTTTTCATTCAAGATACTCGATGGCGACCGCGACCGGCTTTTGGAAGATCCTTATAGCGCGGTCGTTTCGGAAAGCTTTGCCCGTAAGGTGTTCGGCAATGACGATCCGATCGGGAAGAGCTTGCGCATCAGCGACTCGACGAGTGTCATGGTTACCGGTGTCATGGAAGACATCAACCGTTCGGTGATTCCGAATGCGGACCTGTTGGTGCGTATCGAGCGGGTGACGGAGTTCAACCAATCACTGTCGAAGACGAATCCGGGTAACGCCGGCTCGTGCGTCTCGTTCCTGTTGCTGAAGCCGGGGATGGACTTGAAGGGGCGGACGGATGAGATACAGAGCTTTTTCAAAGAGCGGTATTGGATTTACCGGTATGATTTCGTGAAGGAAGCACGCGTTGTTCCACTTTCGGATATCTATTTCGGAAATACGGCGTCGCATAGCTTGAACCAAGGCGACAAGCGCTTTTCGTTGGTCTTGATGTCCGTCGGCATTCTGATCCTGATTTTCGCGATCATCAACTATATAAACCTGACGGTGGCACAGGCCGGCCAGCGGGCGAAGGAGATGGCGACACGCCGCCTCTTGGGGTCTTCGCGTGTGGAACTGTTCCTGCGGTTGATGTTGGAGGCTACTTTCCTGACAGTCGTTTCGTTTGCCATCGGGCTGATGTTTGCCAAGGCGGCACTGCCGTATGCCAATGACTTGTTGCAGGTGCGCTTGACGTTCGATGTGCTGGCGACACCGCTTTGGATAGGGGCGATCCTCCTGTTTATCGTGTTGACGGGAGCCTTGTCGGGGGTGCTTCCGGCATTGATGATCTCATCGGCCAAACCGATCGACGTGGTACGCGGGACGTTCCGCCGGCAGACGAAGATGGTGTTCAGCAAGGTCTTCATCACGTTCCAGAATGTGATCACGATCGCCATGATCGCCGCCTCGCTGACGATGTATCTCCAGATCGACCATCTGATCCACGCGCCGTTGGGCTACAACACGACGAACATAATCGAATCGGATAACATTTTCCGTTCCAAAAGCGAGATGGAACGGGCGGAAGATATGTTGCGCCAGCTTCCGATGGTCAAGGCTGTCGGCCACAGCAACGGAACACCTTCGAGCGGGACGAACAATATGAGTGGAACTTACGAGGACAAATCGCTCAGCTTCCAGCAGATACAGGTCGACAGCGCCGCTTTCCGCATTTTCGGTTTCGAGATCAAGTCGGACAACCGGGTGGCCAACGCCGATGGGGGATGGTATTTGAACGAGCTGGCTTTTAAACAGATGGAATTGTCGGAAGATGCCCCTTCTTTCAGGTGGGGCGAAGATGCGACACCCGTCTTAGGGGTGATCCGTGATTTCCAGTTGAGGGACATTACGCAGGAAAATTCGCCGGTAATGTTCCGTTTCCGAAATATGGAATCAGGCTGGTGGCCGTGGAGCTACGTGGTCGAGGTGCAGGGTGATCCCGTCAAGGCATACGAGTCCGTGCGCAAAGTCTTCGAGGAGGTGTCGGGTGTTCCTTTCGAGGGGCAGTTTATCGACCAGGGCATCCGTACGCATTTCGAATCGCAGATTCGTCTGGCCAAGATCGTGGTGATCTTCGCCTGCATTGCGATCCTGATCTCGCTGTTGGGTTTGCTTGCGATGTCGACCTATTTCATCCTGCAACGTTCGCAGGAGGTAGCGATCCGCAAGGTGTTCGGTTCGGACAACCGGGGAATCCTGGTGTGCCTCGTCGGTACGTTCCTGACATATGTCGGGATTGCGTTCGTGATCGCGACGCCGCTGAGCTGGTATTTCATGAAGCAATGGCTGGCGGACTATAGCTACCGGATCGCGCTTAGCCCGCTGATTTTCA